>ERZ1034763.5-NODE-5-length-131510-cov-62.564307_pt1 | contig 131510 bp, 119 predicted proteins | sample MGYA00520701_ERZ1034763 | MGnify/ENA primary metagenome ERZ1034763 (study PRJEB33766, sample SAMN09781707) | gut metagenome | biome: gut microbiome | host: Homo sapiens | place: Madagascar | study: EMG produced TPA metagenomics assembly of the PRJNA485056 data set...
AGAATGTTAACCTAGTCAACAAAAGCCCTTGAGATTTCTCAGGGGCTTTTTGTTTGAGCATCAGAAAGCTAGAGATTGACCAGTAAGCAGATCCTAAGAGAAAGATCGTGCCGATCTGCAAAAATATGATTTTGGGGATCATATGATAAGAACGATCTTAGAGATCTGTTTTCAGAACTTTAATGTCTCAAAGCTAATTTTTCTGCAAAGTTAAACCACACCTTAATCGATTACTTTCTTATCTTCACCTTCGAGCCTATACTTTCTTAAAAAATATTCTAATTGTGACCGCATATGAGGCGCAGGTTGACCGAGTAGATGTCGTAAATATAAGCAGATCCCTTTAACAATTTAAAATCTCCTGTAATGCTTAAATTGCACTCAGGCAAGCATAAAGAGCTCCCTCTATGAAGTTATCATAAAAGGAAATAAGAACTCTCTGTGTGAGAGTTTATGAGGGTCCTAAAGGCATTTAGGATTTCAGGTAATTGGATTTGAAAAGTTAAACATTACTGCTCTAAATGAAATTCAAAGCAGTAAGTTAATTAAAGATCAGCGTAAACTGCGCTGTTTGAATCAAACTCCGGAGCTATTTCAGAATCAATTCTTGTTTTATTGAACTCTTGAACGAATTCTAGGAACTTGTCTTCTTTTACAGGTTTAGAGTAATGATAGCCCTGTAAGAACTCAACACCATTTGTTGCCAGAACTTCAGCCTGTTCAGCTGTTTCTACACCTTCGGCTACAACAGAAATACCTAAGGTATGGAACATCTTAATACAAGCTATCATGATGGTTCTTGCCTGCTCATTATTAGGCTCAAAAGCAGGCCAAATTAAAGACTTATCCATCTTCACAAGATCATACTTAACAGCAGCCACCTGAGACAGATTAGAATAACCAGTACCGAAGTCATCCATAGAAAACTTATAGCCAAATGACTTTAACTTCTCCATATTGTCTAAAGCAACCTTACCGCTACGTACTAAAGCTGTTTCTGTCACCTCAAGATTGATCATCTTAGGATCAAGACCAAAGCTCTTTACGGTCTGATGTAATCTAAAAGGGATGGTAGGATCTGCTATCTGAATACCTGAGAGGTTGACCTCGATATACTTGATACCAAGTTTTTCAACTTCATTATCTTTAATAAACTGACATACCTTTGAGAAGACCTGATCACCAATCTTACTGATTAGACCACGTCTTTCTGCTACAGGAATGAAAACCTCTGGTGAGATAAAACCAAATGACTTGGTATCTTTTAATCTTACTAAAGCTTCAGCTGACTCACAGCGATTAGTCTTGGTATTGATAATAGGCTGATATACAACATAGAAACCATCTTCATCTACTGCTCTTTGAATCAGTCTTTCAACAGAAAGAATATAGTTTCTCTTATCAGCAATTTCTTTATCAACGATTAAAACTGAGTGGTCATTCTGCGCTTCATAATGAGACTGACAGAATGAAATAAGTGAGAATAAAGACTCAGCATTATCAGCACTGGTAGGGCATTCTACTGCGCTTACAATATAAGTAGGCTGAATCGAACTATCCTCAATTAAGAGAGCCTTATCTGATACTTTATATCGAGCACTCCAATCGGTTAACTCTTCTTTTGAGAAGAGGATGAAACCAAAGCTGAATTCTGAAATTCTAAAGATATTACGGTTACTAAAATCAGGAATTGATTTTACTGATTTAGCAATACAATCTAAACAGGTTGATAAGCTGTAGGTTGAACGTAATGAAGTGGTGTTCTGCATTGAAAAACAGATCACATAGAAGTTCTTATTCTCACCAAAGAGCTCATCGATTACCATCTCAAAAGCATTGCGAGATAATAAAGAGTGAATATCCTTATCCTCATTCTCTTTTGAGTTCTCAAAGGAGATGTATACAAACATCACGATAAGAGCAATAGCTAAACTTATTAATGATGCTGTTGGTACCAAATACTGATAAATAGCAATGAACAGCCATGCAGCAAAGCAGAAAATAAAGTCATATTTAATTACTAAGTGTCTGTTTTTTACAGCATAAGCTAAAGCAGCAATTGCCATTACGCAGTAGGTAGCCGACATGACATAAACAATGTTTACTAAGGTGCCGTATGAGTATGAACCCTTTACAGAAACACTGTAGTTAATATCACCAAACAGAATACCTAAAATTGCAATTATCAGAGGAATGGCTCTTAATAGAAGTTCCAGTGTTGAATAGTTTTTGACCTTTCTTCCGCGTAAATCAATATAGATAAATACATAAAAGGCCACCAAAGACAAAGAAGCAAAAAAGAATTGATGAATAATTCTATTTATCAGAATTGAAAAATATTGAGGATGAAATGAGGCATATATACAACCAATGTCGCATACAATGCAGAAAATAGATAAGCCTAAGAAACCTTCAAATAATTCCGTTGAAAGTAACTTTACTCTTCTATATTGAAAAAATTCTATTGTAACTACTAGTACTACGCATAAGGCAACTAGTTGTGTGCCATAATCCATAGTTTTCTCCGATAATCTATTGTTCTAACTCATTCTACAATATGGAAAAATTTTTAACACTAGCAGTGCAAATTTAAATCGAGGCTATCACAAAAATTTTGATAATTAAGCGAATTTTGTATAAAAAATCCTCAGTGGAACATGTTATTGCATGAATTTTCTCCACTGAGGATCTTTATATCTAACTGCTTGAAAGCGCTGTTAATAACCCTAACAGCAAAAAAGCTTACAGTTAATTTTAAAGATTATCTAGCATTCTTATCTTCAAAGTATTTTTCTTCATTACCCCATGAAGCAACACCACTTTGATCTTTCATTAAAGAAGCTGTAAATACAGGCTCTTTGATGCCCTGTTTCTTCTGAGAAATGTAGTTATCAAATGCATAGAATGCGTACTTACCTAGGCGAACAATAGCATAAAGGTTGGTTAATGCTAATAGAGCCATACATAAGTCAGCTAAATCCCATACTACTGACAGTGAAGCATATGAACCGAAGAATACCATTGCAACAACTAAGATTCTGAAGACAGTCATTACATAGGTGTTCTTAGTTAAGTACATGATGTTAACTTCACCATAGTAGTAGTTACCAATGATTGAGCTGAAGGCAAATAAGGTAATGGTAAATGACATGAAGTATCTGCACCACTCACCTAACTGAGATGATAGAGATTCCTGAACTAGAGCAATACCAGTTACATCACCGCCGATTTCATATTTACCTGATAGTAAAACAATCACTGCTGAAGCTGAGCAGATAAATAAGGTATCAACGAATACACCGAAAGCCTGGATTAAGCCCTGCTTTACAGGATGAGATGTGGTAGCACAAGCAGCTGCATTTGGAACAGAACCTTCACCAGCTTCGTTAGAGAACAGACCACGCTTAATACCAGTCATGATCACTGCAGCAAAACCGCCAGCTACAGCTGACTGAGGAGCAAAAGCGTCATGGAAGATTAAGTAGAACATCTCAGGTACTGCTGATAAGTTCTTGAAGAAGATAACTAAAGCTACAATCAGGTATAAAGTTGCCATGATTGGAACTAAGAACTCAGTTACTTTTGCAATACGGTGAGCACCACCAAAGATCACCATTGAGGTTAAGATACATAGAACTAAACCGGTGATGATGGTGTCAAAGCCCATACTGTCATTTAATGCCATAGCAATGGTATTTGACTGTACTGAGTTATAGCTTAGAGCAAAAGTAATGGTAATTAAAACAGCAAATAAAGCTGCAACAGCAGGCTGTTTTAAAGCATTGCGGATGTAGTAAGCAGGACCACCGTGGTAACCACCCTCACGGAATGGAACCTTGTAGATCTGAGCTAAGGTACTCTCAACGAAGCCTGTTGCTGAACCGATTAAAGCGATGACCCACATCCAGAAGATTGCACCTGGACCACCTAAGGTTACTGCAATTGCGATACCTGCAATGTTACCTACACCTACACGTGAAGCTGTACTGATACAGAATGCCTGGAAAGAGCTGATCTCCTTACCCTTAGTTTTATGACCAACGATACCGTGTCTTAAAACACGAACCATTTCACCAACGTAGAAGATCTGAACGAACTTGGTTTTGATAGTGAAATATATGCCTAAACCAATCAAAACAACGATTAAGACATAAGACCACAGAACGCCATTAACAGCATTAATGGCTGAATCTAAAGTGTCTAGCATTTGAGTTATATCCAGTTAAGTAAAAAATTCAGTGACTATCTTTTCAGTGACATTTTATGTTGTTGCGCTTTTTAAGACGCAGGAACTTAATTTTTCATTAAATTTCTAGTCAAAGATTGTAAAAATCAGGTTATTGTCCCACAAAAAGCCTTTTTTACAAAGAGGGATATGAACTGCGCCGTTTTTGTTCATGCTTTTTGTACACTTCAATTTACAAAATGCATGTGGTAACAGATTTTGGTGAGTGGTTAAATGAGGTTATGTTGAAAATAGGAGTTACTCTCTTTGCTATGCTGTACGTAACACCTTTTTCCTAAGATTTATATAGCTCAGAGTCATTAAGACTACACTTACAGCCCACGACACAGGATAAACTAAAAGCACACCTTCAAAATTATTGAGTACAGGTAGCGCAAATAGGATCCATAAAATTCTGAAGATACAGAATGAGAACAGCAATACCACCATTGGAACTAAACTCTTACCCGCCCCCCTTATTGCTCCTGCAAAGACCTGGGTAAAGCCTAACATGCCATAGAATGGGCAGAAATACAGCATTGCAAGATATGCATAGTGGATAGCTTCTCTATCTGAGGTAAACAAGCTTAGAATTGGATTGTGGAAGACAAGCATGATAATGCCGATACCTGCTGTATAGGTAACTCCTATGATAAGACCACAAATGACACCTTTTTTAACGCGCTCAATACAGCCAGCGCCATAGTTTTGTCCTACAAAGGTTGCCATTGCAAGAGAAATACTCAACAAAGGCAAAATATCAAAACCGTCTATCTTAAGATAGATACCATAACCTGCGATGGTCTCGTAGCCAAAGACATTAACGCTTGACTGAATTAGCACATTTGAAAAACAGATCACGGTGTTCTGCATTCCAGCAGGAATGCCCATACGAAGAATTCTCACTAACATCTGCCTATGGAAACGGATTGCTTTTAAATAGACTCTGCATTCATTTTTTGTAGTCATGACGTAGTGTAATGAGAAGATACAGGCTAAAAGCTGACTGATGTTAGTGGCTATAGCAGCTCCTGCTACTCCCATATCAAAGACAACAATAAACAGTAAATCTAAAACTACATTGATAACTGAAGCATAAGCTAAATAGAGTAAAGATCTTTTGGAATTACCAGAGGCATTTAAAATGCCTGCAATCATGTTGTAGAAGATGGTGAAAATAAGACCAAAAGAGTAGATAAATAAGTAGGTAACAGAGTCATCTAAAATATCTTTTGGAGTATTCATTGACTCTACCATAGGCCTTGTTAACAGCGCACACAGCACGGTTAAAACCACACCCAAAACTAGTGAAAAAGCTAAAGAGGTATGCACTGATCTGAAGACATTACGTCTGTTTTTAGCACCTAAACATTGAGCAATAACAACACCTGCGCCAACTGCTATACCCTGACAACCTGAAATAATTACTGTCACTATCATGGAGGTTGAAGATACTGCTGCTAATGCCTGTGATCCTACGTAGTTACCTACGATAATTGAATCAACAGTTGAATACATCTGTTGCAGGAAATTGCCTAAGATCAGAGGAATAGAAAAGAAAAGCAAGATCTTAAAGATATTGCCTTCTGTCATGAGTGTGATTTTGCTTTTTTGCGTGTCAGTCATAGTCTTAAATAATCTTTTTTTGCTTATTGTATGCCAATTTGCAAAATAGTCACTAGTAGGGCACTAATGATCAAGGATTAGACTTGAGACAACATGTATTGAATGAGGTTAGTTTGAAATGTTTTCAGTATTATCTTGAGAAAGATGTTCTAATATTTCATTAGAAGATTGCTTAAATTTCTCCTCATCATCGACCATAGCACTTAATGAGGCTGTTAACTTTTCAATTTCATCAAGATCTTCTGACAACATTGGATGAGTATTCTTCAATTGATTTATATATACAGTCCAATCATCAAAGATTAGAACTCCTATCTTTAATCATGTACTCTTTTTCTTTACTGAAAGTTTATCATAAAGCATCAAGATTTCATTTTATGAATAAACTGTAACCATGTAGAAGGCACAAATTGTATAACTTCTTGAAAAGTTGACATTTATCTTCTCCGTGAAATAATTACAGCACAAAATACAACCTAAAAAGCTAAGAAATTACCATGCAGACAGATTTAACCAATGGAAGTGTTTTAAAGAACATTGCCTTATTCTCACTTCCTTTCTTTTTATCTTATTTCTTACAAACTCTTTATGGTTTAGCTGATCTTTTCATCATAGGTCAGTTCGATGGAGTAGATAGCATTACAGCTGTATCCATTGGTTCACAGATCATGCATATGATAACTGTCATGATTGTAGGTTTATCTATGGGCGCTACTGTATGTATTGCTCAGGCTGTAGGAGCTAAAGATAAAGAGAAGTTAAGATACTGCATTGGTAATACTGTCACCGTATTTTTTATTGTATCTTTGCTCCTTACAGGATTGTTGCTGTTCTTTACTGACTTTATTGTAGCTGTAGTAAAAACTCCAGCTGAAGCTGTAGCAGGCACCAAAGAGTACCTTATCATCTGCTTTATCGGTATTCCTTTAATCACTGATTATAACATTGTAAGTTCTATTCTAAGAGGCATGGGTGATTCAAAATCCCCTATGTACTTTATTGCTATAGCTTGTGTTGCCAATATCATTTTAGACTATGTATTTATCGGTTATTTTAAGTTAGGAGCAGTAGGTGCAGCCTTAGGTACTACTTTATCTCAGGGCATTAGTGTTATCTGTGCCCTCACCTATATCAATAGAAATAACTCAAGCGACTCATTCTCTTTTGCCTATTTAAAATTAAAAGGCAACATTGCCAAAAGATTATTACGCATTGGTATTCCTATCTGCGCTCAGGACGGATTTATTCAGGTAGCCTTCATGGTGATAACCGTCATTGCCAATATGCGTGGTTTAACAGATGCTGCAGCTGTTGGTATTGTTGAAAAGCTCATAAGCTTTATCTTCCTGGTACCATCTTCTATGCTCTCTACAGTATCAGCTATGGGTGCTCAGAATATTGGTGCAGGTAAAATTGACAGAGCTAAACAGACCTTACGCTATGCTATCTTCATTACCTTTATCTTTGGTGTGATTGTAGGAATTCTCTTCCAGTTTATCGCTGAAAACGCCCTTGAACTGTTCACTGAAAATCATTCTGTAATCGTCTCAGGTGGTAAGTACTTACAGGGTTATATTTGGGACTGTATGTTCGCAGGTATTGCCTTTAGCTTCAGTGGTTTCTTCTGTGCTTTAGGTAAATCAGAAATTTCTTTCTTGCATAACTTAATTTCGATTGTAACTTTAAGAGCTCCCGGTGCTTATGCAGCATCAATCATGTACCCTACAACCCTGCTACCAATGGGTCTTGCTACAGCTAGTGGCTCCTTGCTCTCTGCAATTATCTGTACCATTGCTTATAAGGTTATAGCAAAGAAACTCTAATCTTAAGCACATATTAATTTAGTAAAATATTTTACTATTACAGGTAATCGTATGCGCACTCGTGAAATCGTCAATGAGATAAATTCTCTTTTAAATCAGAGCACCTATCTTTATGCGCAAGAGAACAGAATCTCATATGTAGAGATGATGGTGCTTTATGCCCTCTTAAATACAGATGCTCCTCTTACTCAAATAGAACTGGGTGCTTACTATGTCATCTCTAAGCAAAGCATAAACTCTGCTGTAAAAAAAATACAAAACAGAAGGTTTCATCCTTACTGTTCAAGATGAAAAAGATAAAAGACAAAAGTATTTAAAACTTACGTCTTCAGGTGAAAAGTACGCACACTCTGTTTTTGACAAAATGATGAAAATTGAGGATGAAGTCACTGCTATTTTAGGAGATAAGAACAAAGCCATCATAGATGGACTTGAAATGTACAACATGCTGTTTGAGAAGAGACTTAACAAGAAGGATCAATAATCTTATGTTTCAAGGTTACGATTTAAAACACTTCTTTAAATTCATCATTCCATCAATTCTTGCCTTTACCATTTTAGGCATTTACTCCGTTGTTGATGGATTCTTCGTGGGCAATGCTCTAGGTGATGCTGGTGTTTCTGCTATTAACATTGTCTTCCATGCTGTAGCATTAACCTTTGCTCTAGGCTCAGGTATTGTTTTAGGTGGTGCTGTAATTTGGTCTATTGAATCAGGACGTGGCAATTTAGAAAAAGCCTATAAGAGTTTAAAAGTTGCCTTAATCTTACTGGCTCACGTCTCTTTAATTATCACCATCGCGCCTTTTGTATGGATGGACGAAATTCTTGATGTATTAGGAGCTAGAGGTGATGTTGCATCTTATGGCAAGATTTACTTATGGTACATGTTTGGTGCTACCATTATTCAGTTATCAGGCTCAGTCTTTGTACCCTATGAGAGAAACAATGGTGGTGTAACCTATGCAACTTACTTCATGGTCATTGGTTTTATCATGAACATTGTTCTAGACTATGTACTCATCATGATCTTTCCTTTTGGAATTCATGGTGCTGCCATCGCAACTTTATTAAGCCAGGCAGTTACTATAGTTGGTTGCATATATTACGTTAAAAAACACCAGATGCTAAAGCTTTCAAAGCCTGTAAATGTACAGAAAACCTCACTTAAGATCATGAAAATTGGTATTGCGCAGTTTGGTATCAATATGTCACCTATGGTCTCTATCTTTTTTATGAACGCTATTCACTTTATTATGGCGGAGCTTTAGCGGTATCAACCATTTCTTGTATTGAATTCATACTCTTCTTTGTATACTGCGTTCTTCAAGGCGTAGGCGCAGGTGCTCAGCCTTTGATGAGTAGATTCTATGGAGAAAGGAGATTTACTGACTACGCAATTACAAGACGCCTGTCCTTGTTCACAGCGCTGTTTTTAGCAGCTGTAAGTATCGTCATCATTTTTGTTGCAAGAGATAATTTAGGCAATTTATTTGGTACTTCTGATGAGGCAGCACTTGAGATTGCAATTGCAACTCCAGTGTTCTTAGTAGGTATGTTCTTTTATGCTTACAGCAGGATCTGCTCAAGTGCCTTTTATTCAACTGAGCGTGAAACCATATCTTAGGTCTGCATTTATGCCGAACCTATCATGCTAATCGTTTTACTTTTGATTATTCCAAGATTCTACTCACTTACAGGTGTATGGTGTTATCGCAAATTCTTACAGCATGTATCAGCTTTTATCTAAGTAAAAAGACCCATGTAAAAAGAGATAGGAGCAAAGGAGAATAAAACAGTAGAGCTTAAAGGAAAGTTTTAATAAGAACTGATAATTACTACAAGACCAAGCAATATAGCCTGACCTTGTGATTAAATTACTTTAATTGAGAAATCTTTTACTTTAATAGATTGTCATCTGTAAAGTAATCAATACGCATTGCGTGCTTTACTTCACTTAAAGTCTGAGCTGCAGTTTCACGTGCTTTAGCTGTACCCTGCTTTAAGATCTCATAAACATCAGGAAGTCTCTTTTCCCAATCATTGCGTCTTTCACGAATTGGGCGAAGTTCTGTCTGGATAACATTGTTTAAGAACTTCTTAACTACCATGTCACCTAAACCGCCACGCTGATAATGAGCTTTTAACTCATCTAGGTTCTTGTAGTCAGGTAAGTACTCAGCAAAATACTCATCCTTGCAGAATGCATCAAGATAAGTAAATACAGGGTTACCTTCAACATGACCTGGATCTTCTCTACGCAGGTGAGTAGGATCTGTGAACATAGACATAACTTTCTTTTTGGTGTCTTCTTCAGTGTCTGATAAGTAGATGCAGTTACCTAATGACTTACTCATCTTAGCTTTACCATCGATACCAGGTAATCTTAAGCATGATTTATTAGTAGGTAATACAATCTTTGGCTCAACTAAGGTCTCACCGTAAACTTCGTTGAACTTTCTTACAATTTCACAGCACTGCTCAATCATTGGCATCTGATCTTCACCTGCAGGAACTGTAGTTGCCTTAAAGGCGGTGATATCTGATGCCTGGCTTACTGGATAGCAGAAAAAGCCTAATGGCAGACTTGTTTCAAAATTCTTTTGCTTAATCTCTGCTTTTACAGTTGGGTTACGCTGAACACGAGATACAGTTACTAAGTTCATGTAGTAAACAGTAAGCTCAGCTAACTCAGGGATCATTGACTGAATAAAGATATTTGACTTGGTAGGGTCAATACCGCAGCTTAAATAATCTAAAGCTACCTGCATTACATTCTGGCGAACTTTTTCAGGATTATCAGCATTGTCAGTTAAAGCCTGAGCATCTGCGACCATGATATAAACTTCATCGTACTCGCCTGAATTTTGCAGACTAACGCGCTCTTTTAATGAACCTACATAATGACCTACATGTAGGCGGCCAGTTGGTCTGTCACCTGTCAAAATAATCTTTTTCACAATAATCTCCGTTTATTTATTCTTTTGAAAGTTGAATTCAACTTTGAATACGACTTAACCAGATCTTAAATAAGAGGCTGTTTCTATGTACTATTTTACTAATACAAAAAGGAGTGGTAAACACTTATCAAAAACAGCCCATTATTATGCATGATCTTTAGGAAAAATCAGAATATTAAGCACTGACTGACATGATAAGTGTGAACTCAGAAACAAAAAGATGTAATTAGTAAGAAATAACTAATTATGATTATTCTGTTTAATAATGGCTGAATGTGTAGTACCTGTAATCTCATATGTTCCGTTAAAACATCCAGAATCGGTCTCTTTTATAAAGTTTTTCATTTGAGGATTGTACATATCAGCTCAAATTATTAAATCATCAGTAAACTTAGCACATTGCTATTCAGATTCTATCTCTCTTAATGATTTTCCTTTTATATTTTTCCATACTGCAGGTCCGCTGACACTGTATCCGGTTACGAAATCAGCAGCTGCAGAAGAACTTGAAAATAATATATCCTCAGTCGTAATGTGCTCTTCGTTGACAAGTCCTGATGCTATATGTTTTTCACGAATAGCCTTCATGCCTTTTGACAGGGATTTCTCAGACGTCTTCTCGTTAATTCTCGATCCTTTTAGGACGACAAATCCTTCTGAAGTTATTTCTCCAACGGCATCAGCAGTACCGGTCTTAAGATAAAGAAGATTTTCGTTTCTGTCATGCTGTTGCGAACTGTCATGGCGTAAAGGTTCTAATACTTTGTATCCCATAACGTTAACAAGAACCTTTATATTGTCCAGAAACTCTTCCATTGCAGCAATCTGAGATTCCTTTAAAACAGTATTCTTATATGTGTTTTTTTGTAAGAACTTCATAGCGCCTACTGTTTTTGGCTAAGTCAACAAGCCTGTTCTCAAGATATCTAATCAGGGCCTTGTTAAGGTCACGACCTGTAAAAATGACTGCTGTATTCCAGTAATATTTTTCTTTTTCTGTAGCCGCATCTCTAAGATGCTGCAAAAGACGATCTTTGACGTTCTCAGCTTCACCTATATAAACTGAATCTTCATCGTTTTCCTCATCTTTACAGAATAAAAAATACACTCTAGGTTCCTGAATATCGTCTCTTTTGCAGTCGGAAACTTCTATTCTTGGAATTTTTATTGCCTTGCGTTCCAGTTGGATAATTCGGCTGTAACGATGCTGTCAGCTGATCCGTTGACAAGAAAAAGTTCTATTGATTTTCCGTGCATAACAGTGTTCACCTACTCTATAGTTTGAAAACTCAGATTTATCCTTTTTTTGACATCAGCACCACAGTCTCCACATGCAAGGAGGAAATAGATTCCATATCAAATAGTTATTTTTTGCACATAAAAAAGTGTACACAAACATCTCAACTACAAGTTAATATGGTGTCATAGTGAACATATCTGCTGTTTTTAACGTCCATCAGATATTGCAGATTCAGTTTTGGCACATGCGTGTGCCAAATTACCCCATCAACGTAAACTGCTACAAAAAAGATCAATTCGGAACGCACTGCGTTCCAAGTTGGAAAAACGGCATAAAACTTACGCATATTTCTCAGTCTCAGAAACAGCTACGACTATTTCAGTCGGAAATAACATGTATTTTTTCCGGTACCCTCGCGCTTTAATTCACCCGATGCAACCATATTTCTAAGAGCACTTTCAACTGAGCTTATACTTAATGAAGGACATTGTTCTCTGATATCCTGTTTTGTAAATCGGCCAATTTTATTCTGAGTTGCCATTCTTACCTTTTCTATGGCTGAATGTTTTGTTTCAACAATGGCAAATCTGTCAGCAAAATCTCTATAAGCTGAAAGAATAGTACCAAGAAGGTATTTCACAAACGGAATAGGATCGTCTTGTCCTTCATGCCAGCCATTCTGCGATGCAGCAAGTGCATCATAATAGAGATCTTTATTCTTGGCTATTTTGGCCTCTAATGAAATATACTTGCCAACGTAAAATCCGCTCCTGTAAAGAAGAAGCGTTGTCAGAAGTCTGCTCATTCTGCCATTACCGTCATTAAAAGGATGAATGCACAGGAAGTCATGAATAAAAATCGGTATAGCAATTAACGGCTCCAGTTCCATATTTCCGATGACGCGATTATACTCTTCGCAGATACGATCCAGAGCCTCCGGTGTTTCATAAGGAGCAAGAGGTATAAATAGTGTTTCTGTATGTCCGTCAGGATATGTTGCACTAATATAATTCTGTACCGTTTTTGTTCTTCCTGCTATAGGGTTATTCATATGGCTGTACAGGATTTTGTGCAGTTGCAGAATGTAATTTCTGGTAATGGGGATTGCATCAAAGCTTTCATGGATAATTCCCAAAACATCTCTGTATCCGGCTATTTCCTGTTCATCACGATTTTTAGGAGTAGTTTTTTCTTCGACAAGCTGTCTGATGCGGGTACTGGTGGTTACTATTCCTTCTATGGCATTTGACGCTTCTGTACTTTGAATTTTCGCTATTTCTACCAGTTTTTCCAGCTCTTGAGGGCGTTGTTTCAGATACATTTCCTGCTTTCCGGCTTCACGATATATAGCCGCAATTAATCCAAGAAGCTCAGAATCCCACTTTTGGTCTTTGATCAATGAATAATTAAACTGTCGCATTCCCCTACCCCTTTCCCTTAAATTATAGTATAAAAAAAGGGAATAGCGTAAGTAATAAGGGAATAAACCAAACTTTTTCAAAAAAAGTCTTACACAAGATCTTTAGCTAAACGCCGAAGATCTTATTTAAAATTAATGAGTTATTTTAAAGCTCTAAGTTATTAATCGTAAAGATTAGTAGCCTTGAGTTAAGATCTTTAAAAATTTGATATACAAAACAATAAGATAGTTTGGACCACTGGTTAAAAAGGTCTGATTTAAGGCTTAATTTTCCAGAAAACTGGACGATTGAAGAGAAATGGCAGATAAGTTAGTTAACTTGCTGATTTAGATAATAAAAATTTGACTTTCCGTGATATAATTAACCCGTATTTTGTAGATCTAGCTACATAACGAAATAAAATTTAAGGAAGTACCGCATAAAACGGGCTTACTTCTTTTTTTGTGGTGTCATAGTTACATATTATGTAACTATATTGAGTAATGTTATGGCTGTTATAGAAGTTCCTCAATTACCACCTTTGTTGTTCAATAAGAATGGCAAGTACACTTATGTATGTACTTATAAGAACCATTGGGATCCTAAGTTAGGACGTTCTGTTAGAACCAAAGGAGAGAATGTTACTGTTGGCAAGATATTAGTTGGTGAGCTTACAGGCAGGATCATCTGGGCTGAAGACTTTATAAAACAGTTTCCCATACTTTCTGTGTTAAAGACAGAAAGAGTCGTTGATAAATTTAAATCCAAAGGCAAACTTACACGTTATAAACTTGAGTTCTCTCAGGCTGATGAGCTTGAAGACATCGAAGACAACACTTTATTCGTCAGAAAGGCAAAGGATCTTAGAGTGGTCCATGCCGGAGCTACCTGGCTACTTGATGAGGTTATAGCAGATACACCATTATCAAAAGCACTTAGAGATACCTTTAATACCTACAATTCAACACAAAAGCTTCTGTCTTTGGCTTATTTCAAGATATTAGAGCCTGAAAAGGCAATGTACCTGTATGAGGATTTTGCCTTAGCTACAAGACTTCCATACCACAGACCTTTAGACATAGGCTGCATTACCAGGTTCTTACAGCATGTTGACTCAGCAAAGCTTGATAAATTTTTTGTAAAACTCAATCAGTATTGTATTTATGAAGAGGAAAAGCAGAAGAATAACGACTACTACGCTCTGGATTCAACCTCTATCTCCACCTGTGCCAAAGAGCTGGATTTTTCTGAATGTGGACATAACAAGGATGGTGATTTGTTAAAGCAAATCAATATCGTAATGCTTGTAAATCAGAAAACAGGCTGTCCTTTGTATTACAGAGTCTATTCCGGAGCAACTCCTGATGTATCAACTGTATCACACCTGTTAAAGGAATACTGTCGCATGGGATTTAACCGCAGTGCGATCCTTGTTGCTGACAGAGGTTATGGCTCTGTTAAAAATATTCACCACCTGTATCAGGATAACCAGAGTTTCCTTCTTAATATGCGAACCTGCTTTTCCATCTGTAAGAATCTCATTGTTAAGAACCTAAACGCTCTGCTTGATGACTGTAACTATAACCTTTCACTTGGTCAGAGTGTAGTAACGGAGAAATTAAAGTGGAACTATCCTCTAAACTGTAATACCAATACTAAAAGAGCCAGACTCAAGGGAGATATGTATGTGCATATTTACCTTAACCATGAACTTCGCAACAGCGCTGAAGATACATTCAGAAGTACTCTGGCTAAGCTTCTGGATAAAAAGAAAACTGATGAAAAGTCTCTTACTCATGAAGAAAAGGATTTCCTTGAGAAATACACCTCCGCTGATGACAACGGCGATGTCTTTGTTTCCAGCACAGCCAAATTTGAATATATGCTAGGCAAAGGTGTCCGTGTTCTTGTCTCAGACATAATCTCCGATCCTGTTGAAGCAGACAGAGCTTATAAAGAACGTAATGAAGTTGAACTAGGCTTTAGAAAATTAAAAGACTTTACCGGTGCCAGAAGACTGCATATTTCATCGTCTAACACTCTTACAGGAAAGATATTCGTTCATTTCCTTGCCTGCAGTATTCTCTGTATGCTCAGATGCAAGATTGACAAAGCCAAAGATGAAGGTAAGAGCTTACCTTATGATTCAACTGTTAAGATGCTGTCTGCTCTGTCCAACATAACTCAGACCATATTCCCTGATGGAGGCTATTTCTCTGAGGTTGTAGGCAAGAAGAAGGAACTTTTAAAGGCTCTTGATATTGAATTGCCTGAATCTGAAATGAACGTTGTTTATGAAGAAGATGAAAATGCCGAAAAAGCTGAAGATTACGTCGACGACTAGTTTTAGTTAGGCAAAATAAATCCACAGATCTGTGTCTGAGGATTTTTTTTATCCATTTATATAGTTACATAAAAAAGTAACAAAGAATGGGGAGTTAGGCTTCAAATCCAAACCTCCGAAAAAGCCCGGAAATACGCCACTTTCAGGCACTTATTTATCTTTCCTTGACATCAAACAGACCGTCTCGACATGAGATGAATATGGGAACATGTCAAACCCCTGAACTTCCTCTATTTCAAAACCGTTGTCATGAAGTGTCTTCAAATCGCGCTCTAAAGCCTTTAATGAGCAGAATATATAGGCAAGTTTTAGCGGAGACTTTAATTTTGCCAGAGCTCTGCAGGCATCCTCGCCGATACCTACTCTTGAAGGATCACAGATGATCGAGGCGATGTCCTTTTTCTTTATAAGAGAACCGATAACATCTCTGATGTCCCCGACAATAAATTCCGCATTGCTGATATTATTCAACATTGCATTATTTTCGGCAGATTTTATTGATTCAGGTACAATCTCAACACCAGTCACTTTCTTAAAGTTCTCAGACAGAGGTAAAGTCATGGCTCCTACACCGCAGCAGAGATCAAGAGCTGTTTTATTACTGTCTCTACCACAGAAAGACACAACCTTCTTGTACATTATTTCAGCCACAGGGTAATTCACCTGCAGAAAAGTAAACGGACCTGCCTTATAGTTAAAACCGCAAAGCTCAAGAGTGATCTCTTCCTTACCCGATATCAATATCATTTTTTCTGACAGGATCTTGTTTGAATTACTCTCATTGACATTAAGATACAGTGAATCAACCCTGTCTTTAAACTGAGATCTCAGTCTGTCTATAAAAATCTCTGAAGGCGCTTCTGACACCACTAAAACAGCCATTTTTTCTTTTATGGTGTCACGCAGAAGTAAAGAGCGCAAAAGGCCTTTCTGTGACTTTTCATCATATACAGATATGTTCTCACCAGTAAAAAAGGAACAGAGATCATTTGCAAATGAAGAGAACCACAAAGGTTCTAATGAACAGCATTCCACTGCTACAACCTCGTGGGAATGAACCTTATAAAAGCCGTTTACGACCTTTTCATTCAAAAATGCAAAATAACGTATGCTCTTATAGCGTGATGGAACCGAAAGATCTGCTCTCTGAACTGTTTTTAAATTACAGCTGTCAATGCCGGCTCTCTTTAGGGCTTGAGCAATCATTTCCTGTTTGCGTTTTAAAGTGCCTTCATAGCTTATAGGTCCAAAAGACATCACAGACTGTAGCGATTTGTCCTTATAGTCGACTCTGTCAGGGGATTTTTCAGTGATACTGATTACTGTACCAGGTCGTCTTTTAGAGCCGTTTGCAAAAGGATCACCTATTTTTGCAAGAACAGTTTCTCCGTCGATCACACCTTCAAGGTAGATTTCACTGTTTTCAAAATAAGCTATACCCTGACCTTTGTCGTTTAACTTTTCAACATAAAGTTCAACTGGATCTCTGTACTCTTTAAAAACGATCTGTTTTATATTTTTAGACATGATTAAAAGCGTTTCGTGATTATTTTTTGCGTTGTCACTGAATTTTTTCTAAGTTTACACTAAGATTGAATGCATAAGATTAACATATACAAAGTTTTAAACAAAAAGGATCATCCTATGAGTAAGAATTTAATTCTAATTGGATATACTTGTCTTGGAATGTTGTGTGCAGCTACTTTAAATGCCTGCACCAATCCAGTTTCAGAAGCTGGTACGGTTAACACTTATTATGAAGGTACCATTACCGGTATTGAAGCAATTGATATTGCCAATAAAAAGAACGATAACACCTCAAATACTATTTTAGGTGCCGTAGGCGGAGCTCTTTTAGGAAATCTTATAAGCAAAAACAGCACCGGCACTGCCGTAGGCGCGGGATTAGGAGCCTTAGCAGCAGGTTCCGCATCAAAATACATGGACAGACATGACGGTGTAAGATTAACCATTGATTCAGACAATGGTCCTTTGATTGTCGATATGCCATTCTCATGCAAATATGCTGTAGGCAAAAAGGTACGTTTAATCTCAGGTAGCTCACAAGGATCTGTAATGGTTAAACAGAACGGGCGTTATGTAACAGCAACTGAAGACAGCTATACTAAGTGCCCTGCTGTTTACAATGCAATTAAAAACAATTAGTCTTTTTTGGAAGGATTAAGTGGTGGCCCATTCCTGACTTGAACAGGAGACCAAACGATTATGAGTCGTCTGCTCTAACCAACTGAGCTAATGGGCCATTGTTCGAGGGGTTATTTTACAGGTTACCCTCTCTCCCGTCAAGATTTTAAATCTTTACTCAAAATCTCCTTCTGGATCTGAGTGTACTCAGATAAAGCATCCATCTTACCTTGGCTCATCTCCACACTAAGGATTTTGGCTCTGTCTTTTAGAGGCTTTGTTATAACTTCACTTAAGATATCTGCAAAATACTCTATTCTGTCCACATAAGGGATCTCCCTAATCTCACCACCTGATTCAAAGGTAAGATTCAGTGGAGCACTGATTAACAGCCTTACAATCTTTTCATAAGATGTCTGGCGAGTCTGTTCAATGAATTTAGCTGGAGTTATATCAGGAGTTTTTGCAATGATCTTTAATAAACCTTCTAACTCATCTGCACCCTTTACGCCTAATCGTTTACACAAAGCTACAAACTCATCTAGTGCAAACTCTCTTTGTACATTAGAGACCACTGTAGGCTGCTGAATAATAAAGGCCATGAGTTTTCTCATAGGAGTTTTAAAGAAGTCCCTTGAGACCTCATTTTTAGCAATCTGTTCCTGTTCTTTTTTCTCTTGAGCTACATAAGCTCGAGGCTGTTCAACATGAGTTTGCTTTAGCATGTCATAAAGCTGATTTTCAGAAATGCCTGATGGCTTTGAGAGCAACTTTAAAGCAACCGACTGTAATGAAACTAAAGGAATAGCTTTAATCAGCTTTATGGTGTCTGAGATAAAATTTGATAAAGAATTAGGATCTTTTAAATCATAGCTTTGAGACTTATGTACTATCAAAAACTCTGGATAGCTCATAGCTTCATCTAAGAACTTTACAAAAGCACCTAAGCCTTGCTCTCTTACTAAAGAATCAGGATCATGCTCTGGAGGCAAGAATGCAAAACGAATTTCTTTACCATCCTGCAAAATTGGAGTTACGGTCTCTAAGGCATGCCAGGCAGCATGACGACCTGCGCTATCACCGTCATAACAGCACACAACTTTATCAGTATAACGGAACATCTCTTTAATCTGCTCAGGTGTAGTTGCTGTACCTAATGAAGCTACAGCATAGGTACAACCTGCCTGTCGCACTGAGATCACATCCATATATCCTTCAACAACCACAATACGTGGTGGACGGTTGTTATTTGCTTTTAAGACCTCATATAGACCAAATAACTCATTACGCTTACGGTAAATAGGAGTTTCTTTGGTGTTCATGTACTTAGGCTTGTCATCGCCCATGGTTCTGCCACCAAAACTGATGATCCTGCCTCGTCTGTCAAAGATAGGGATCATGACACGGTTACGGTACATAGAGTGCACACCGTAGTCGTTGCGCACTAACATACCTAAATCAATTAACTTCTGCTCTGTTTTAGGATCCTGACATAACCTTTCTTGCAAAAAGTGAGGATTTTTAGGAGCAAAACCTAAGCGACACTTTAAGATAGTATCTCGTGTCAAACCACGATTTTTTGAAAAATACTCAAGACCAGGAGCGCCTTCAGGTGAGTTTAATACCTGAGTATATAAGGTCGCACATCTGTCCATGAGGTCGTAATACTCTTTTTGCAGATCGACTTCTTCTTTTGAACGGGTATTAGTTGTGTCATATTCAACGGTTAAACCTGCATTTTGAGCAATTTCTTCAACTGCCTCAGGAAAACTCAGGTTCTTTAATTTCATGATGAAATCAATGACGTTGCCATGCTCTTTACAGCCAAAACAATAAAACATCTGCTTTGCTGGTGTGACACTAAATGAGGGAGTCTTCTCATGATGAAATGGACAGCAGCAGGTATAGTTTGCGCCTGACTTTTTTAAAGTTACATACTGACCTATGACCTTTTCAATAGGAACATTTGGCAGTAACTTTTCGGTAATAAAACTTTTCTTGATAAACGGCATGGCAAACTCTTTAAGGTATCTCTTAATACTGTCTTACATCTCTGATTTTTAACAGCATTTTACTTAACATAAAGTTAACGATTACTGTGTATTATATGAACATTCAGGCTGTCTTGATAGCGACTAATATAACCGACAATTAATACAAAAATGGTAGAATAGTGTCAAAAAATACGAATTTTAAGAACTTTTTTTAATATTTCCCAAATTTAAGCTGTTTTAAAGCTACGATAATTGCACTTTTACGGAAAACAAATGTCTACATACATCTTTGGTGATCTTCACGGCTGTTATGATGAATTTACAGCTCTTTTGAAAAATATCAACTACAACGAAAACGAAGATGAACTAATCTTTACTGGTGATTTAATTGGAAGAGGTCCAAAGCCTGTTGATACTTTAAATTTAATCACTGCGTTAAAGGCAAAACACCCAGGACGAATTCACTCTGTTTTAGGCAATCATGACTTAAACTTTTTAGCTGTCTTCTATGGCTATCACAAAGCCAAAGCTAAAGATAATTTAGATGTGCTCCTAAACGCTCCAAAGCTTAATGACTATATTGAGTTTTTTAAAAGCACCCCTCTTTTATATGTTGATCCTGAGAAAAAAATAGCTGTAGCTCATGCTGGTATCTATCCTAAATGGACAATTGATGAAGCGCAAAAACACACCAATGTCATTTCAAAAGTATTAAAAGATCCTCTGCATACAAAAGTCTTATTAGCAAATATGTATGCAGATCATCCTGATCATTTTGAAGAGCAAATGCTGTCATCAGATCTTAACTACTGGAGATTTATCGTAAGCGCCTTTACAAGAATGAGATTATGCTCAAAAGAACTTGTACTCGATTACGGTCATTCAGACTGCACTGTAATTGAGGCTCAAAAGGACAATATCTATCCTTGGTTTAACTTTGGTTCTCCTTTTGAATACAAAAGGGAGAACTTTACGCTGTTCTTTGGTCACTGGGCAGCTTTAAATGCTCAATGTGACAGAGAACATGTTGTAGCTTTAGATACTGGCTGTGTTTGGGGCGACAGACTTTCCTGCTACGCACTCGAAAAACAAGAAAAAATTTCAGTTTTATCACTTCAAAAGAAAAGAGAATCTAAATAGTTAGATTTTTCTACTAACATTTTACTTAGTTAACATCTCATCTTCTAAAGCAGTATTTTGTTTTAATACTGCTTTTTTATTTATTTTCAATAAATTAAATAAAATTTTTGAAATTTTATTTCATTATCATCTTTATCACTTCTAAAGACTTATCATTTTGCTGATCATTTTTGTGCATAATTTTAATTTTTTACACAAATTTGAAATTTAATAAATTTGTTTTAATAATAATCTAACATTTTAGTTTTACTATAACAAGCTAGGATCATTCTAGTAAATAATTCACCTTTTACATACATTTAAACATATAAGTTAGTTAAATCATAACAATCGTACAAGCTTGAGTAAGTGCACTTAAGGTGTACAGATATACGTAAATAACTATGGTGTTCATTATGGAAAAGACAGAAAAAATCATCCGCACAGCTATATTCTCGTCTGTAGGATATCTCTGTGCTGGAATTGCAGTTTCTCTTTTTGCAGGTATTAACCTCTGGTCTCAATTTTTAGAAACCGATGAAACTGTGTTTTCACTTGCAGTGGTTCTAACTTTTATACTCTCTGCAATTGCAGGTATTGTGCTAATTCGTTATCTGGTACCAAAGATTGGCGCTAAGACTGTTTATGAACAGGATATCTTAGTTGCCATGATTGGAATGCTCTTTATTGCACTTGCAATTAACATTGCCATGCTCTTTGTAGGCGTCATAGTCTGCACTGGTGCTTTAGCAGTGTTCTTCTATGAGAACTTTACAAGACAGTTAAACTTTGTAAAAGAGCTCAATCACTCAAAGCTTAATCAGCGTAAACAAAGCAATTATAAAGTCTTTTACCTTTCAGGCTGGGCACTAGGACCTATCATTGCAGTACTTGCTATCTCTATTTTTTCAAACCTAATTGGTGTTCTTACTTTAAGAATTCTCTATGCCCACTTTATCGTGCTCTCTTTTTGGTTATGGATACAGCGTTTAGGTGTTCATGAAGCATTTGAAGATGCACCTACTGCTCTTTTAGCTCATCTGCAAGAAGATGCATCAACTAATGTGGAAACAACTGCAGATATTACTAATAAAGAGACTTCAACTGACAAAGCTTACATACAAGATGGCTATAAGAGTCATGATGCTACAGCAAAGGACAATAAAGATACTTCTGTGGACAGTAATGAAAAGGTAAAGGTCTCTTCTTGTAATCCTTCAGATAAGACAGCCCAAACAGAGTCTAATGTGACAGACAAATCTCAGAATAACTAAAGGATAACAAATGAAAAACGTTTATAAACTCCTGATGCTATCTGTACTGTTACTAGCATCGCCTTATGCCCTTGCAGAAGAACCTTTATTTACAAGATACACTTTCTATGGCATTCGCTATGAGATGATTATCTTTGCGCTAATGTTAGTAGGCGTTGCAGTCTTTTACACCAAGACCATGAAGGTAGCTATCATCGGGCTACTCTCATTGTGCTTTTATAAATACGAATTTACTGACGGCTTTTCTGTAATAAAAAAACTAATTGGCTATGTAAATACTGATGGTCAATTTGTAAGTGGCTCTTGGAATACTTATCTAAACCTGGCTTTAATGCTGCCTGGATTCTCAGTATTAGCAAAAGTATTCGAAGACTCAAAGTTACCTTCAATAATTCCCCGTTTTCTGCCTAAAGGTCACTGGGGTGGATTTGCACTCTTACTGTGTATATTTGTACTAAGTACCTTCTTAGATAATATTGCAGCAGCCATGATTGGTGGTTCAATTGCCATGATCGTCTTTAAAGGTAAGGTACATATTGGCTTTGTCGCTGCAATTTGTGCAGCCTCAAACGCAGGTGGTGCAGGCTCCGTCGTAGGAGATACCACAACTACTTTAATCTGGATCTTTGGTAAAGATCCTTTGGTTTTAGCACATGCTTTCTTACCTGCAACTGTAGCTATACTAGTAGTAGCTTACTTTGCTTCAAAACAGCAGGAAAAATACCATCCTATTACTACAGAAATAGAGAGCAACATCACTGTCGATAAAAAGAAACTCTCGGTTGTAGGCTTAATCTTAATTGGTGCTATCAGCTTTAATTATTTCTTTGAGTTCCCGGCTTTAGGTATCTGGATTGCAATTATCTTAGGAGAGATCATTACAAGAGTTGATCTTAGAGTTGTAAAGTCATCCTACGAGAGTACTGTCTTCCTGGTTGCTTTAGTATTCTGTGCAGAATTAGTGCCTATTGAATCAGTTCCTGATGCTTCTATTCTATCTACCATGGCTATAGGTTATGTTTCAGCTGTATTTAACAACATCCCATTAACGCAGCTGTGCCTAATCAAGGGTGGTTATGACTGGGCACTTATTTCCTATGCTGTAGGCTTTGGTGGCTCTATGATTTGGTTTGGCTCATCAGCAGGTGTTGCAGTCTGCGATATGTTCCACAAAGCTCGCAGCTTCGTTAACTGGTTACGTTATGGTTGGCATATACCATTTGCCTTCATGGTAGGCTTTGGTGTTTACCTTCTAGTTTTAGGATGGGATCCTATGAAGGGCAATCCACCAGATCAGATGCCAGAACCTGTTTCATATTCACAGAGTATTGGTAACAGTCAGATCCACAATGCAAAGCATCATGATGCTCAAGATCTAAAAGTAGAACAGGTAGAAAAAGAATAACAGATTATAAGTGAGGCAGTTTTTAGGGAGCATCAATGCTCCCTATTTTTTATTTAATCCAGGTTTGGAAGTGGTAGTCAAATCCACACTTGTCTGAATGGAAAGCTACATCATCATGTAGTTTAAATGGATATTTAGTAAAATCAGGGAATTTAGTGTCGCCTGCAAATTCCTTGTCGATAGTAGTCAGATGCAGAGTTGATGCTAATGGTAAAGCCTCAGCATACATACGAGCACCACCTATTACCATCAGAGTCTTATCTCCTACAAGATCTATTGCCTCTGCTAGTGACTTTACTACAGTAAGACCTTCAACCTCTTTTGTGAAGGTTGAACTTACCATGATGTTCATTCTGTTTGGAAGAACACGACCAATAGACTCAAAGGTTCTTCTGCCCATAACTACAGGGTGCCCTGTAGTTATTTCTTTAAAGTGCTTAAGATCTTCGGACAAATGCCAAGGGATCTGACCTTCATTGCCAATAACAAAGTTCTTTGCTATCGCTACAATAATTTGAATATCGGCCATGATTAGTTCCTATAGATAAACTCTGGACCTTCATCATCGTCAAAATCGTCATCATCGCGATTATTTTCACGAACTTCAGGCTCAGTCCAGATGAATTCTTCAGCTTTTGGCTTCTCAGGCTCTTCAAGCTCTTTTTGCTTAACCTCATCCACAAGATCTTGTAGTGCATAGATAAGATCATTTACACCGGTCTTAGCTAGGCCTGAAATGATAAAGGTTCTCTCAGGCTTTACTTCAGCAGATGATGCGATCTTCTCTAAAATTTCCTGTGCTTCTTCTTCAGTACCTAAATCAACCTTATTGGCAACTAACCAGCGAGGCTTGTTGTAAAGCTCATGAGCGTACTGCTTAATCTCATTTTCGATGATATTAGCGTTTTCTACAGGATCAGAACCATCAATAGGATGAATATCAACTAAGTGAACTAAAACACGGCAACGCTCTAGGTGCTTTAAGAAGCGGTGACCAAGACCTGCGCCTTCTGATGCGCCTTCAATAAGGCCAGGAATATCCTCAATTACAAAAGAACGTCCCTGTGAAGTTTTAACTACGCCTAAAGATGGGACTAAGGTAGTAAATGGATAATCAGCAACCTTTGGTTTTGCTGCAGATACAGCTCTTACAAAGGTAGATTTACCGGCATTTGGCAGACCTACTAAACCTACGTCTGATACTAACAGCATCTCAAGCTTTAACTGACGGCGCTCACCAGGAGTACCGTTAGTCTTCTGTCTTGGAGCCTGATTAGTAGCTGACTTGAAGTGAGTATTACCAAAACCATGACGACCGCCACGAGCTACGCATAATACATCGCCTTCTTTTCTAAGATCACCAATAACCTCACCGGTTGAAACGTCGGTTACACGAGTTCCTACAGGAACTAAAAGGATCTTGTCCTCTCCGCGAGCACCAGTACAATCAGCAGTACCACCGTTTTCACCACGACCTGCCTGATAAAATTTAGTAAATCTATAATCAACTAAAGTATTGAGATTTACGTCAGCTTTCATGTAAACGTCGCCACCGTCACCACCGTCACCGCCATTAGGGCCACCACGAGGCACGTACTTTTCACGTCTAAAGCTAACAATACCGTTACCACCATCACCAGCTTCTACGCGGATTATGGCTTCATCAACGAATTTCACCTTATGATCCTCCAGATTACAAGATGGCAGCAGGTATGCGCCACTTTACTTATTTGATACTGATAAAAAATCAATACAGACTAAAAAGGCCCGCATCTGCGAGCCCTTTTATTGTAAACCAAATTCGGTATTACTGCTGAGTCTCAACGATCTCAACGAACTTGCGGCCCTTAGCGCCACGAGTTACGAAGGTAACTTTACCGTTTGCCTTAGCAAATAATGAATCATCCTTTGCTAAACCAACGTTTGCACCTGCGTGGAAGTGTGTACCGCGCTGACGAACGATGATGCTACCAGCTGATACAGTCTCACCAGCGTAAGCTTTAACGCCTAAACGCTGAGCATTGGAATCGCGGCCGTTACGAACGGAACCACCAGCTTTCTTGTGTGCCATTTATTCCTTTCTCCTAACTAAATTACTGCTGAATACCAGTAATCTGTAAATCGGTAAACCACTGACGATGGCCAGTAACCTTCTGGTGGTGCTTACGACGACGGAACTTAACAATCTTAACTTTCTCGCCACCGTGTGCGCCTAAAACCTTAGCGGTAACCTTTGCACCATCTAAGTATGGAGCGCCAACTTTGATATTGGTGCCATCTGATACTAATAGAACTTTATCTAGTTCGATATCGCTGCCAGCCTGGGCATCGAGTAGCTCAACGCTTAGCACGTCGCCCTCGGAAACCTTGTGCTGCTTGCCGCCGCAAAAAATAACTGCGTACATGCTCAAACTCCGGGTAAATGCAGGAGTTCTGCTCCCGCAATCAATTAAAACTGTGCCCACTTGGGGCGATAATGGGTCATTATTTTACAGACAAAATAAGTAAATTGCAAGTCTTCTGACAAGACTTGCACTTATTAATTATCTCTGGATTACGCTTTTTCATTAATACATGTAGTTTAATGCATTAATCGACCTACAAAAAGCGGTATGAATTTTATAGCTTATTCAGTGCAATTTCAAGATTTTTATTAATTCATGCACTAATCACTAATTATTCGATGTTACAATTACACTATCTTGTGAGAGTTATAGCATGTATACAGTTGATAATGTAATAAAAAACGACTTAGATAAAGTCGAAGAAAACCTATCTACACTCCTGTCAGGTTCTGCCTATGAAGCAAATGTAAATGCAATGTGCCAGCATGTAGTAAAAGCTGGAGGCAAAAGAATCAGACCTAGATTATCAATCTTATCCTGGCATGCCTTAAACTCACAGAATAATTCTCAAAACTATGAAAGAATGCTTAAGTTTGCCTCAGCAACCGAGCTTCTTCATACAGCAACACTAGTTCATGACGATGTCATCGATAAAGCAACTATAAGACGTGGTGTAAGCACTTTAAATGATACAGAAGGCAATCATGCTGCTGTATTAGCTGGTGACTACTTATTTACCCGTTGTTTCTTCTGCTTGCATGATGTTCAAGAACCCAAGCTTTTCTCTCTAGTCAATGAGACCCTTGCTGCCTTAGTAATGGGTGAAATCAATCAGCTTCATAATCAGGGAGATTTAAATATCTCAATTCAAGATTACGAACAGACTATCTATTGCAAAACAGGTGCCCTCTTTGAACTTACCACCTCAGGTATTGCAGTTTTAGAAAAGGCTCCAGAGAACATTGTTAATGCTTTAAAAGAGTATGGCAAACAGTTAGGTATTGCCTTTCAGGTAGCAGATGACATGCTAGATTATTCTTCTAGTACTCAAACTTTAGGCAAGTCTATAGGTGAAGATCTTGAAGATGGCAGAATTACCTTACCTTTAATTTTAGCTTTAAAGAACACCTCTGATAGAAAGTCTCTTGAAAAAGCCATTAAAGATTGTGATTTAGCAAAGGTATTAACCTTTATTAAAGAAACTGACTCTTTATCTAAATGTCGAAATTTTGCTTTTGAAGCTGTCGAAAAAGCTAAAAAAGCTTTAGAGATTTTAGAGGATTCACCTTATAAAGAGATGCTAGTTGAACTTGCTAAAAAAGCAGCTAACAGATCAAAATAACTATACGCAATGCTCTAGTTATTCTTTTAAAACCACTGCTGTGGCTTTTATTATCTTATCTGGTATCAGACAATGAATTCTAGCCTACACCTTAGCGCTAAATAATAATGCCATGCAGATGGTCAACTTCGTGCTGTACGATCTGAGCAGAAAAGCCTGATAACTTCTTAGACTTCTTTTTGAACTTATGATCTTCATACTCAACTACAATGCTCTTGTAACGAGTAGTCTTTCTTACACCTTCTAAAGATAAACAACCTTCTTCAGTTTCATAAGGATCATGTTTTTCTACAATCACAGGATTATACATAATCACCAGAGTCTGATGGATATTAACTGCAATAATATTGAGTGAATGACCAATCATGTTAGCTGCAAGTCCTACACAGTTTTCACTGTTATGCTCTAGAGTATCTAATAAATCTACAGCTACCTGTTTGTCTTTAATGGAGGCGTTAACACTTGGGATCTTTAAGAACTCTTCGTCTTTGACAATATCTCTAATCATGTTTTGCTCTTTAAATTCTTTACGGTTTTAGTTTTTTACTTGCAAAAAAGGCCTAGTCATCTCTGAGAAGGCCTTTTAGCTTTAATTTGTTTACTAAAGATTAATCAGCAAAAGGATCATCTAAGTAAATGGTCTGATCTCTTTCAGGACCGGTTGATAAAATTGCAACCTTAGCACCTGATAACTCTTCTAGACGTTTGATGTACTTCTGAGCATTTACAGGTAAGTCTTCCCACTTGGTTACACCAAAGGTTGACTCTTTCCAACCAGGCATTGACTCATATACAGGAGTTATACCTTCATACTCGTGAGCTGATAAAGGAGGTAACTGACGAATTGAACCGTCCTTCATCTTGTAAGCAGTACAGATCTTAACTTCATCCATACCGTCTAATACGTCCATCTTCATTAAAGCTAAACCCGTTAATGAATTGATGGTTACAGCACGACGCATTGCAACAGCATCATACCAGCCAGTACGACGTGGACGACCAGTTACAGCACCGAACTCAGCACCGCGCTTACGGATACCTTCACCTACTTCGTCATTTAACTCTGTAGGGTATGGACCGCCACCTACACGAGTGGTGTAAACTTTAGCGATACCTAAAACATAATCAATATCTAAAGGACCTGCACCAGAACCGGTAACACAGCCACCAGCTACAGTATTTGATGAAGTAACAAATGGGTAGGTACCATAATCGATATCTAAGAATGTGCCCTGAGCGCCCTCAAATAAGATCTTCTTATTTGCCTTACGACCTTCAGCTAAGATCTCTGAAACATCAGCTACCATCGCTAATAAACGATCACGGATACCTTCTACATAAGCTAAAACAGACTCATATGAAACCTCAGGCTCATTGTAGTAATTCTTTAACATGAAGTTTCTGTAATCTAATAAGCTCTTTAGGCGAGACTTAAAGTTCTCCATATCATAAAGATCACCTACGCGAACACCTCTACGAGCAACCTTATCCTCATAGCATGGACCGATACCACGACCTGTAGTACCGATAGCATTCTTACCACGTAGTTTCTCAGCACCTTTATCGATAGCAGGATGAATTGGTAACAATAAAGCACTAGCGCCTGATACCTTAATTCTCTTTTCTACATCTTCAACGCCAGCCTTATTTAACTCCTCGATTTCTTCGAAAAGAGCACCAGGGTTCACTACGACACCAGATCCGATAAGGCATAAGCATGATTTGTGTAAAATTCCTGATGGAACTAAACGAACCACTACCTTCTTATTGCCTACAACTAAGGTGTGACCTGCATTGTTGCCACCCTGGCTGCGAACTACTATGTTAGCCTTTGAAGTTAATAAATCAGCGACTTTACCTTTACCTTCGTCGCCCCATTGTGTACCAAGCACAATCACATTGTTAGGCATTATTTATTCCTCGTTGAAGAACCCTAGTTGTAAAAAAAATTCACCGAACTTAAGATTATACATAATTATGGTTTACTTGTACCATTTGCATCATTAAAGAATTTGAAAAATTCACTATCTGGCTGTAATACAAGTGTATCTTTACCCTTCATTGAATTCTTATAAGCGTCCATTGAACGTAAGAACTCAAAGAGTTTTGGATTCTGTTTGTAGGCTTCAGCATAAATTCTGGTAGCTTCAGCATCACCTTCACCGCGTAGTGAGCGAGCCTGTCTTTCAGCTTCTGCAATCTTCACTACAACTTCTCTATCAGCATGAGCCTTAATTGCCTCAGCTTCTTTGCGCCCCTGTGATCTGTGCAATTTAGCTACAGCATCACGCTCAGCTCTCATACGCTGATAAATAGAATTTGAAACCTCTGGAGGTAAGTTAATCTGTTTGATACGCACATCAACAATCTTGATTCCTAAAGCTTTAGCAGATGCACCGATGTCTTTTAGAGCATTCTGCATCACTTCATCGCGCTTTGACTGACTTACAGTAGTCTCAGGAGTTGTCTCCTGGGTATTAGCAGCAATCTCAGTAGTGTTGTCGGCTACAGCCTCATTTTGAGAATTATCAACAACTGTATCAAAATCACTCTCTTCTAGAGCTGCATCCTGCCCATTGTTCTGACCTGACACGATCTCATGAATAGTCAAACGACCGATCTGACTTCTTAAAGAGTTGTTAATACGTCTGCGTAATAACTCTTCTGCCTGTAACTTATTGCCACCTGCGGTGGTTAAATAATAAGTTGCAGCATCTAAAATCTGCCACTTAACATAAGAGTCGATGATCACATCTTTTTTCTCTGAAGTTACGAATCTGTCAGCTGATGAGCTGATAGTCTGAATACGTACATCAAGATCTTTTACATGATCAATAAATGGAGCTTTGATATGCAGACCAGGATCGACAATATTAAGCTTACCATCTGAATTTCTTAGAACTTTACCGAATCTTGTAACGATGCCCTTTGAGCCTTCGTTTACTACATAAAGACTGTTAAAGCCAATAAAACCTAAAACCACTACTACAATCAGCAGCAGATTAAGCAATCCCTTATTCATTATCTTCCCCTCCTGCTTGAAGTACCGTAGCTATTTTGAGTGCTCTCTGACAGAGGTGGATACTGCTCCTCTGTTCTTAGTGGTACCTGCTGCGTGGTTGAACTTGGTGAAGTTGTAGCAGGTGTAGAGCTTGAGCTCTGGTTGTTCTCAGTCTTTTCTCTCTCAGTGTTTGTATTTGACTGAGGCATTGGCAGATATAAAACAGGAGATGAACCTTTAGGTACATCTAAGAAGATCTTTTGGCTCTTGCCTAGAACTTCCTGCATGGTCTCAAGATAAATTCTAGTCTTGGTAATATCAGGAGCTGCATTGTACTCAGGTAATACCTTTTCAAAGCGAGCAACCTCACCTTCTGCCTTTAGCACTACCTGTGAGCGGTAAGCTTCAGATTCTTGTTTAATTCTCTGAACCTGACCTTCTGCTTTTGGTAAGACCTCATTGGCATAAGCTTCAGCTTCTCTCTTGTAACGCTGCTCATCTTCCTGAGCTGCAATAGCATCATCGAAAGCTTCTTTTACCTGATCTGGAGCTCTTGCTGGTAAGAAGTTAACATCAACAATGGTAAGACCTGTGTTATAAGGTTGAATAATAGAGGTTAGAAGTTCTCTAGTGTTCTGACGCACCATCTCACGACCTGAGGTTAGAATATCATCCATTAAGGTATGACCTACCACATAACGCAAGGCGCTGTCTGTTGCTTCTAATAAGGTGTTATCAGGATTTACTACAGAGTATAGATATTTAACAGGATCAGAAATTCTGTACTGAACATCCATCTCTACGATAACTACGTTTTCATCTTCTGTAAGCATGGTACCAGATGACTGTATTGAGCGAACCTGCTCAATATCTACTACATTTACAGTATCAATGCCTGAAAATTTCCAGCGCAGACCTGAATCTACAACATCGTAGATTTTACCGAATCTTAAAACTACGCCCTTTTCAGCTTCCCTTACAGTATAAAAACCTGTAAAGATATAGAAGCCTAGCGCAATTACAGCAACTAGCGTAAAGACGTTCAATCCAGAAGCTGGAGCTTTACCACTTTTTGAAGAAGAACGTTTTCCATTTAAACCTAAAAGATCTTTTAAAGCTTTTAAAAGACCTGACAGTAAATCGTCTGTAGAGGAACTTCTTCTCTCACGACCCCAAGGATCTTGAGAAGATTGTTCTCTCTTCTTTTCTTCATCTGAAGAATTATTTGAGCCAGGAGCATTCCAGCCCATAAGATCTTTATTATTTTCCATATTTCTAGTTCACTGAGTCAAAATCAAATTCATTGCTCTGTATCCAAGGCTTTTTCTCTTGCATACAGGTATCAGATAAGGCACCATTGGTTTTACTGTCGATAATTGCAGCATCTACAGCTGTAATTTTTACATTTAAAAGACAGTTTCCATTTTCATCATATTGTTCTGAATCAACTGCATTTGATGCATACAGTAGGCTTCTTAATTTGCCGTGACGTCCGTCTATCTTAACAGTAAATTCGCACAAATTATCAGATAAAAGCTCACTTACGGCTGATAATAATTTATCAATACCAAAACCTGTAAGAGCACTCACATATACACGGTGAGGAGCGCCATTATCATCTCGGATAATCTCATCGGCACTGTCTTCAATTAGATCGGCCTTATTGTAGACAACCAAAGTTTTAATATCCTCTGCTCCTACTTGTTTTAAAACAGCATTTACAGCTTCGATATTAGATTCTTTGTGCTCATCTGAGGCATCCACAACATGTAACAGTAAATCAGCCTGAGCAGTCTCTTCTAGAGTACCTCTAAAAGCTGCAACTAAATCATGAGGTAAATGACGAATAAAACCTACAGTATCAGCAAATACAGCTTTACCAATTACAGGTAATTCTACAGTTCTCAATGTAGGATCTAATGTTGCAAACAACTGATTAGCAGCATAGACATCTGAATTTGTAAGTCTATTAAACAGTGTTGATTTGCCTGCATTGGTATAACCTACAAAAGACACTACAGGAACTGCATTCTTTTTTCTAAGACTTCTGTTCTGTTCACGTCTTAAAGCTACCACATCAAGATCTTTTTTAATGGCAGCAATTCTTTCTCTTAATGCACGTCTGTCTAACTCGATCTGAGTTTCACCAGGACCGCCTCTTAAACCGAAACCACCTTTCTGTCTTTCAAGGTGAGTCCAGCCTCTTACAAGTCTGGCCTGTTCATACTGCAACTGAGCTAACTCAACTTGCAATTTACCTTCATAGGTTCTAGCTCTTTGCGCAAAGATAGTCAGGATGAGAGCAACTCTATCCATAACTCTTACACCAAAAGCTTTCTCTAAATTTCTTTCTTGGGCAGGAGTAAGTTTGTTATTAAAGATTACAGTCTGAACTTCATAAGCTTTGACTGCATCGGATACTTCGACCACTTTACCTGAACCGATAAAAGTACTTGGATCAGGCGCTTCGCGCTTACAAGAAACGCAAAAAACTACATCTCCTCCGCCAGACTCAGCTAGGAGTTGTAGTTCTTTTAAATCTTCTTGTGATTGGGCCTGAGGTAACTCGACATGCACAAGTAGTGTTGAGCCTAAAGACTCAAACTCTGATTGAGGCATTAGAATATTATCTCAAACTCTAAATTATTCTTCAGCTACAGGAGCTTCTTCTTCCTTGTCTTCAGCTGGGCTGATGGTTACTGCACGAGCAGGAACAATTGTAGAGATTGCATGCTTGTATACCATCTGGCTTACTTGATTCTTTAACAGGATAACGAACTGATCGAAAGACTCAACCTGTCCCTGTAATTTGATGCCATTTACAAGATAAATTGAAACAGCAATGCGATCCTTACGTAATGCATTTAAGAATGGATCCTGAAGTGACTGTACTTTAGCCATATTATTATGTCCCTTAATTATCGTTATTCTGAACGGGAAGCTAACTACAACAGCTGATACTTCTAACGAGCTCTCTTAGCTGTTTGTTTTGCTATCGTCATAGCTTAAAAAAAAAATCGATCTTAAAAAATATGTTTCCATAAAACTGGAACATTGGTAGTTTAACAGTAAAAGGAAAACTTTCACTGTCATTTTTACCATAAATGAATGAAAAAAATCTATTTTTTTCATTCAAGCATCAAAAAAGAGCGTTTGCTCTCAAAATGAGAGTGTTTAGCTTATTTTTGATAACTACTCTTAACATCATAAACGACCTCTTGCAAACCTTCTGCTACAGGGATCTTGCCTTTAAAGATACGCTGTAACTGATTTGAAAAAGGTAACCAGAATTCATGCATTTCACTAACAGAAGGCATTGCCTCTGCTAACTTAGCCTGTTGAATAAATGCATTGGCATATTCATCATTAAAAATATCTGGATCGTCTAAGAGTTTTAATGAAGCAGGAATTTCACCTGTTAGCTTAAACCTTGATTTTGAGTATTTATCTTGAGTTAAAAACTTAGCTAACTTTACAGCTGCATCGTAGTCTTTTGCCCAGTGAGAAATTGCAAAGCCTCTTACACCTAAAAAGCCTGCCATCTGTTTACCTTCACTGTTTACAGGAAGTGGAGCTGTAGCAAAATCGATACTGCACTTTTTAGCAGTACCTACATCCCATGACCCTAGGATAGTAGCTGCAGCTCTACCCTGACAGAACATTTCAACAAGATTAGTACCACCATTCAAACCGTCGATAACAGGTGGTACCAGTTTTGCGTCATAGTATTCCTTTATTTTGGTAATCGCTTTGACTGCTTCTGCTCCATCAAGGCCTACATCATTGACGTTTACAGCACCTACTTTATTCCTACCAAAGACATAAGTACCATAGGATGATAATATTGGCATTAAATAAAATAAGTCGTCAAACTTTGCTACAAAGCCGTTTCTGCCGTTTTCTTTTTCTAATTTAGAGTATTTTATGTATGAATCAATAGAGCCAAATGGTTTTGAAAGGTATTTTTTGTTATAAAAAATAGCTAGGGTTTCAATACTCTTTGGTATTGCATATTGGCTCTGATCGATAGATACTGCGTCAATAACGTTATCAGGATACTTTGACTTTTCCTCATCTGAAAGATATACAGGATCGATCATGCCTTCTTTTGCTGCCATGCCTAATTGATCGTTTGGCAACAAGATTACATCAGGACCTCTTCCTACTGGTCCATCTAACCTCATCTTTTGCAGAGCATAAATGTAATTATTTTCTTCAACTTTTACATCGATGCCGGTCTCATTAGTAAAGGCACTAATAGCCTGAGCTAAACCTACGCCTTTAGTGTAGTCTTCCCATACTGTAAGCTCTAGAGCATTAGCAGAGCTTACAGAACAGCACATCACAGTAAACACAACTGCAAGTCTTGTCTTAAGCGACATTTTGAACTCCGTTTTATTAGGAAGAGCTGTTTTTTTCGTCTTCTTATTATTTTTGTAATTATTTATTAATGGCTGTTATAACCACTCAATCCCATATTTATCTTTGATTTTACGATAAATTTGCAGGATTTATAATGAAAGTGATAAAAATGCCCAAGAGATCAAAAAAAATCCACCTTTGACTGAGGCCAAAGATGGAAACACTAAGAAAATGAGGAAATGTTTGTTGTTAGATTAGTTTGTAAAGTAAATTTAAGATTACAAAGTAATGAACTTATAACTTACTTTATAAAGTTATAAGGGATCTCTGGCATCGCTCCTTTTTGTGTACACACATAAGCTGCAATATTTACTGCCTTTTCATGAGCCTTAACAAGAGGATCTCCTTTCATCAGAGAGCTGATGATAGTAGCTGTAAATGAGTCTCCTGCACCTACTGTATCTACCACATTCTCAACTTTTGGAGTAGGCAACAATGACTTTTCATCATTTAGATAAACGGTGCTTTCTTTAGCGCCTTCAGTAAAGATAAAGCAGTCAATACCTCTGTTTTGCAAGTACTCAAAGAATCGGTCTGCATTGCTATCTTTTAAGCCAGCAATCTCGCTTAAAATTGGTAACTCATCTTCATTGCATTTAAAGACATCAGAACGCTTTAAAGAATCTTCAATTACTTCTTGAGAGTAGTATTCACGACGTAAATTTACGTCAAATACCTTTAAGGCTTCTTCTTTCATCACATCTAAAAATGCCATGATAGTACCATGAGAAGACCTATTTCTCTGAGCTAATGAACCAAAGCACACCATATCTAAACTTTTTGCAGTTTCTAAAAGCATTGGAGTTAAAGGAATGTTGTCATAGGCTGTATCTTCTAAGAAAGTATAGGTAGGAACACCGTCAGCACTTAAATCAACATTTACAGCACCTGTTTGCTTATCATTTTCTAAAAGCAATGCAGGTAAGAATTTGCAAGCTAACAAATCGCGAGCCTTAAAACCTAAAGCATCTTTGCCTACAGAACTGATAGCCATAGCTTCTAGGCCTTGCTGTTTACAGTGGAATGCAAAGTTAGCAGGAGCACCACCAATTTTTGCGCCTGTAGGTAAGACATCAAATAAAACCTCGCCTAAACCGGCGCACTTAATTCTCTTTCCCTGGTATTTTGAAAAATCTAACATGATAACTCTCACAAAGTTTGAATTGACTGAATGTTTACATCTGAAGTTCTGAGCTAGATGCTCTTCTTAACAACATAGATTTAAGGCAGATCTTTTCAGGATCACCTTTTTTACCTTTAATTCTTTCTAGCAAGATGGAGGTTGCCTCTCGCCCCATCTCATCTACAGGCTGACACATTGATGTAATTGGTGTTGGATAGAATCTACACCAGTCACTATCTCCGTAAGACACTACAGACACATCATTAGGTATCTTAAAATCCTTCAAATTTAAGGCATACAAGATACCTGCAGTGATAGCGTTGTTAGCGCCTACAATCGCTGTAGGGCTTAAGCCCTTATTCTTCATCATAAGGATGTTTGTCTTTTCAAAGGCACCTATAAACAACTCGTCATAAGACTCGGCATCGACTTCTTCAATTTGCACATTGGCTGTGTTTTTTGAGTTGGTACTCTCAACTCCTAAACAACGCTCATTAAAGGTATAAACACGTCTTGCACCAGTGATAAAGACAATTCTTTCATGACCTAATTCACGTAAATGCTCAATAGCCTGACTTGCGCCATAGCGGTTATCTTCAATGACACTGTCAAATGAAAGATCTTCACTGTTTCTGTCTACTAAGACAATAGGGTAGTTAGCATCAACAGAGTTAATCGTTTTTGAGAACTTAGCTGTTGGCATGATAATGAGACCTTTTAAATTCAAAGATGCCCACTGCTTTAAAAGGCGGTTCTCAATACTGCTCTGCTCATAATTACAGCCGACAATTGCTGAGTAACCACTGTTCTCTAATGAGTCATGAACTGCTTTTACAATCTGATTTGAAAACGAATTGGTAAGATCAGCTACGATAACACCAATAAGATTGGTCGCAGTAGCAGCAGTTGCATCGTCTCTTAATTTTTGTAGATAGCCTAGTTTTTCTGCCATTTGCAAAACTTTATGTCGAGTATCTAATGAAACTAAATCAGGTTTCTTTAAAGCTCGAGATACAGTTGATGGAGCAATACCAAGCTCTTTTGCAATATCAGTAATATTAGCCATAACAATAAATACACATCACATTCAAAAATAGTAATAACAAAATTCACAATTACTCTTTAAAAACTTTCACTCAAATTTCTTTACAAGCACTTCTTTTGAATTTTTCACGAACTTAACTTTGGCGAATTATACAAATGAAAAAATTTGTTGTGGAATTAAATTTTTTGCTTTTTGGCTGTTTTCAAATTTTTTAATGCAAATTTTTGCACTACTCTAAAGAAAACTCTAAATTTTTCAATTTTCAAATTTAGAGTTTTCATTTGAAATATATGGAAAAATTTCATAATATTTATTTGATTTATAAGCTATTATTCATAACAAATTGCTATTCAAAATTTACAAAAATTTGCACAATTTTCATTCTGATTTTATACAAAAAGCATACAAATGACCTTTTGTTTAAGTTTATGCAAAAATTTGCATAAGATTTTGTGAAATCCTTGCATTTTATATTTAGGACCGTTGTGACATTATTTGCGCCAGACAAAAATCAGATTTTTCTGAATTTACTTATCGAAGTTTTTCTATACATAAATTCAGATCTTCAGGAAATCTAACAATGTATTAAGGGATTATTGTTATGAATAAGAAATTATTACTCTGGGCTATCACCTCAGCTCTAGCAGGATTTCTCTTCGGTTTTGATACCGTAGTTATTTCAGGTGCTGAAAGCAAAATTCAGCAATTGTGGTCATTAAGTGGCTCAATGCATGGTCTTGCAATCTCAGCTGCTCTTTGGGGTACTGTATTAGGTTCTCTAATCGGTAGTATCCCTGCTGCTAAATACGGCAGAAAGAAAACCTTAGTTGCAAACGGAGTGCTATTCGTTGTAGGTGCTATAGGTTCTGCTATTGCCTGGGACGTATCTTCCTTCTTTATTTTCAGATTTATTGGAGGTATCGGCATTGGTATTTCTACTATTGCAGCTCCTCTATTTATCTCCGAGATCTCACCTGCTGGCGACAGAGGTAAGTTAACCGGTTTATTCCAGTTCAATATCGTTTTCGGTATTTTAATGGCATTCTTCTCTAACTACATCATTGTGCACTTAGCTCCAGAAGAGACTGCATGGAGGTGGATGTTGGGTATTCAGTTATTACCAGCTTTAATCTACACCTTAATGTGTTTCTCACTGCCTGAGTCACCACGCTGGTTAATTGTTAATGCCAAGGATGACGATGAAGGCAGACATGTATTCTCTTTAATCAATCCAAAGATGTCAGATGCTCAGTTAGATGATCTTGTTCAGTCTGTAAAAGAGAGTGCAGCGTCAGAGGATAAGTCAAAGAAGAGCACCACTAAGTTCTTTACCAAGCGTCTTCGCTATCCAATCTTATTTGCTTTCTTAATTGCAGCATTTAACCAGTTATCAGGTATTAACATCATTCTGTACTTTGCTCCAAGACTGTTAGGTCTAGCTGGTATGGAAGATCCTGTAGCTGCATCTATTGCTTTAGGCTTTACAAACTTAATTGCAACCTTTATCGGTATCAGACTTATCGATATCTTAGGTAGAAAGACCTTACTTATCATCGGTTGTGTGGGCTATATCGTAAGTCTTTCAGTATGTACCTATGCTTTCTTCCACTACGATGAGTTAAAGGTTGTTTCATCAGCGGTTGATACTGTATCAAGTGCTGAACAGTTAATCAGAATGGATAATGGTGAAGTTTACTTCACAACTGAAGATCATGGAAAAGCTGTTGCAGCCTATGATGCAGCAAAACAAGCTTTAACAGAAGCTACAGCACCTTCAAAGTACTCTGGAACTAACGTAGTATTCGATGGTGAGAGCGTACAACAGGTTCGTGATATTGCTTTAGGTCTAAAGCATGAAGCTTCAGGATCATTAGGTAATGTAAGTATGACCGTTCTAATCTGTATGGTTGTATTCATCGCAGCTCATGCTATTGGTTCAGGCACTATCATCTGGGTATTCATCTCAGAAATCTTCCCTAACGATCAGCGTGCTAAAGGTCAGTCTTTAGGTAGCTTTACTCACTGGATCTTTGCTGCAGGCTTAACCTTAGTATTCCCAATTGCTATTGCACACTTTGATGCAGGTTACATGTTCGGATTCTTCTGCTTCATGATGATCCTACAGTTAATCTGGTGCTTAGGCATGATGCCTGAAACTAAAGGCAGAAGCTTAGAGGAAATTGCTAAGGCTCTATCTTCAAAATAATAGATTTAAGCTTATAGACATAAAGAGTAAGTTGTTATCTCTGTAAATTTAGCAGGATCTTAAGATCCTGCTTTTTTTATTTTGAAAGATGAATTTGTAACAAATAGAGTTACTCTTAATTATCAAATCTAGGATAAAAGAGTCAATTTTGAAAACACTCAATTCTTGTTTAAAATCAGGCATTTCTTTACTCTTTTAAGAGTCTTTGTTAAGAATTTACCTTATCTAAATAATGTATAATCAAAAGTAAATAACGATTCAGAATACATTCATAAATGAGCAACAAACAATTCTTAGCATTACCTTACGGAAAGGATGATTTTCCTCTATTAAGAGAAGGAAACTGTTACTTTGTAGATAAGACTCCTTATCTTAAGACAGTATTTACAGATCAATCTGCTGTATTGTTATTTACCCGTCCAAGACGTTTTGGTAAGACTCTGCTCATAAGCATGTTTGACTCATTTTTGAAAATCAATCCTGAAAAACCATTTGATAACTCAAAACAACTAGAGCTCTTTAAAGGTACTAAAATCTTAGAAGACAAAGAGTTCTGTGATAAGTTCATGGGACAGTGTCCTGTTATTACCATTACTTTAAAAAAAGTTGAAGGTACTAATTTTAAAGAGTTTTATGAGAGTTTTGCCTCTGCTGTATATGCTGTTGCTTTAAGATACAGCTATCTAAAGAATAGTAATAAATTAGATAAATCCGATAAAGAAGAGTTAGAACACTTAACCACCAAAGATTACTTACTTAATATCGAAAATCAGCAAACCGTAAAAGATGCTTTAAGTACCTTATCAAGACTCTTATATAAAGAATATGGAAGACGAGCCATTCTTTTAATTGATGAGTACGATGTACCATTGGCAGCAGCTTCATACCGAGATAGAGTAAACAAAGTTCTATATAAGAACAGACATGACTTTGTGGCAGACTGCCATGACAAGATGGTTGCCTTAATGAAAGGCTTTTTTGATTTATTAAAAACAACTCCTGGTGATGAAGGTGCTATTAGTAAAGCTGTGATTACAGGATGTTTAAAGGTAGCAAAGAACAGTATTTTTACAGGTGTTAATAACTTTAATGTAAATACAGTAACCTCTCAAAATATGAATTTGACAGGTATCATTGGTTTTACCAAAGATGAGACCTATCAAATTCTAAAAGACTATGAGATGGATGATTATGCTACAGACGTTAAAAATAACTATGACGGTTATAAGTTCTGTGACAAAGAGATATTCTGTCCATGGGATGTGATTAACTATCTAGATGAAAATTATCAAAACAATTTAAACGGTCATAAAACTCTAGTAAAAGCTAATAACTATTGGGCAAATTCAACCTCAAGTCCTGCTTTATATGAGTATCTTGGATTCCTTACAGACAATGGCAACCAAAAGATGCAGAATTTAGTTGATGCTAAGTCAATTAAATTCCAACTAAATGAATCTATGAATTATGACACTTTGTCAGAGCATAACTCAAATGACTTCTGGTCACTACTGCTGCATACCGGTTATCTGACCTTAGATTTGGAACAGACTAAAAAAGAAGAGCTAAAAAAAGACGGTAAAACCAATAAAGATGTCTTTGCAAGAATTCCTAATTTAGAAATCTTAGGGTGCTTTAACAATAACATTAAAGAGAAATTCAGCTCTGATTTTAAAGTGCTCAATCTGCACAATAAGTTTGTTAATGCTTTGTCTTGTGGCAATCAAAAAGAAATTTATGACGTCTTATTTGATATGCTACAAAAATATGTCTCAATTAGGGATACAGCAACTAAAGCACCACACGAGAACTACTACCATGGCTTCTTAAACGGTATCTTTACTAACTGTAAAGATAGCCTAGGTGAGTATCACTCTAACTATGAATCTGGTGATGGATATGCAGATATTACCTTTAATAATCTAGGTGGCACCAAAGCTTGTGTTATTGAAATTAAAGTCTGCAAAGAAAAAGAAAGCAGAGCTAAAAAAGCTAATGAAGCTATAGCACAAATTCTTGAAAAGCACTATGCAGATGCTATTTTTGAAGATGAGAACATAACTTCTGTTAATGCCGTGGGCATAGCTTTTTCTGGTAAAAACTGTTTTATATCTTGTAAAAAGATTAAGTAAAAAAAGATAAAAATAAGAATATGACAAAAGAAGAACTAATTACCAGGATTAAAAAACTATTAGCTCTATCAGATAGTTCTAATCCTAATGAAGCTGCCATTGCCCTGTCCAGAGCTCAAAAGCTCATGCAACAGTACCACATTGAAATGAGTGAACTTGAGGATTCAGTTATTTCAGAACGTGTGATTGAAACTGTAAGGGGCATGAAAAACATCAAACATATTTCACAAATAGGCCATATTTTAACAAAGGTCTTAGGTGTTGAATTTATCTACCATACCAATCAGTACGGTACTGTAAATAAAGTTAATATGATTGGACCTAAAGACAGCCTAGAGTCTTGTGAATATATTTTTGTGATCCTAACGCGCTCAGTGATGGCAGCTAAAAAACTCTATAGCGAGAAGATCTATTGTCATATTGTAGACTATATCTTGGGATCTCCTAATCTTAGAGAAGGATTGTGTCAAAACAAACGAACAAAAGAAAGTTTTGATCACTTTGAAAAGAGTAAGGATTTTTGTTTTAACGATCCCTATGGATTTAAAGGTTTTAAAGCAATTGTTGATTCGCTCTGTATTTTAGATCCTCAATTTAATTACGTTTTTAATAAACTAAAACGAGAACTGCCTGAGAGTTTCATGTTTGGCTATTTCAAAGCCATTTATGGAAAAGTAGCTGAATTTGTTCAAGACGATGAAACCAAAGAAGCTATTGAGAAATTCAAGTCAGGAAATCATCAGGATCTTAAAATTCATATGACTAGAACTCGTCGCATTCATGCTGATGCTTATAATGACGGTTGTGAGCAGGGTGAAAAGGTAAACCTGATGAACGCTGTAAATGGTCAGGGTGGTGTAAGAAAACTCTTGAAGTAATACAGCTTTGTAAAAGTTTACTGCCAGTAAGGAAAATCTTGCTGGCAGTTAAGAAAAGTTTAATTGAAGACAAGATCCTTAAAAGCTAAATCATCCCCTATTCATTATCATAGTCTGAATATAAAAGCTCTTCTAACTTGTCTAATCTGTCCTTTAACTTAAAGTTCTCTACATAAGGCAATTTATCTATCTTATAAACCTTAGGTGCTCTTTCATTATATAAAGGCCATCTGATTGGAGTCATGGACTTACCATTAAAATTAGGATCGCCTGTCTTAATAAAGTTAACAAATCTTTGGTGCATGTTGTCGCTTACTTTTTTCATATCTTTTTGCGCACCTTCTGGCAAGGTTGAAAAGACATAAGCAATCTCACTTGAATGGCTAACTCCTTTATGAGACTTCTTATATTCAAAAGGAGCATAGTCAAAGTGATACATATAAACCTTATGATTTTTGCTCATAGCATCAGCAAAAATCTTCATACCAAGATTGAACATGATGTCAGCGTTATAGCTACTTGCTTCTTTAAAAGCAGAATCTGTAGGCTCTTTATCCTTTAGATATAAAGCAGCTATACTCTGGACTTTACTCTCACCAAAGGTGTTTTTTATGGCAGCTTTTAACTCTAAGACATTTAGGTTATCTGTAAAAAGTGAGCCTTCATCGGTATTGTAGCCAATTAAAATTTCTATGTTATCTTTAGGATTAGACACCTCTACCTTCTTTTTCTGTTGCAGTTCTTTATAAGGATCTTGTGGCAGAACTACGCCATCAAAGTAAGGCTTAAAGAAAGAGAAGGTGTTTTTGACCATATCAAAGTCATAACCGCAGTTATAGGATAAGAGCAGAGGATCAATAGTTCTTAGTGCCTCAAGACCGGACTCAGAATCATCTGCCCCGAATAAAGTAGCAATAGCAGCACTATTAGTAAAAGCAGACTTACTGTTCTCGCTTTTATATAAACTTACAAAGGGATAACTTAAGATAGTGCCACTCTCTAAGACAGCTCTTTTAAACAGACCTTTTGCTAAAGGACTTAAAACTAAAGATGACACTGCCATGCTGCCAGCTGACTCACCACCTATAGTGACTTTGTCAGGATCACCTCCAAAAGACTCAATATAATTTCTTACCCACTTTAAAGCTTCAATCATATCAAGGTGTCCCCAGTTACCTGTGGTACCGTACTTTTTGTAGGTGTATTTTGAAGAATAAAAGCCTAAAGCATGTAATCTGTAATTAATGCTTACTAAGATCACACCATCCTTAGCAAAGGCAGTACCATCATAATAGGGATTATTTGAAGCCCCCATCATATAAGCGCCACCGTGTATCCACACAAATACCGGTAACTTATCGCCTTTTTTAGCATTTTTAGGGCGATAAATATTAAGACATAAAGAGTTATCACCTGTTCTAAAGCCTTTACGTTTAACAATAAAGCTAGACTGAGGCACTACAGGGCAGAATGAATCAGCCTTGAAAGTATCAGCAAAAGGATCAGCAGCAACTGTTGGCGCAAAACGCAGGTCATGCACTGGAGCTTTAGCATAAGGAATACCATAAAAGTGTTCTACTCCATGTTCACTGACACCTTCAATAGCACCTATATCAGTGATCACTAAAGGTTCTGAATTAGCATATGAGCAATTTACTGCAAAGGTGAAAAGTAAGGTTATAAACAGAGTGTGAAATAGCCTTTTCATTATTTTGTCTCAAAATATTTCTTAATGCCGTCTAAAACAATGTTCTCATTATTCTTATCGCCAATAAGCAGCCTTTCCTTTACTAAAGCGCTGTCATCTTTTGATAATGAGCCTCGAAGCCAGGTCATCTGATGTTTGGCAAGCTGTGCTGTAGCGATTACACACTTCTCAATCATGGTATCAAAGTCGTATACCTTATCAATATATTCCCAAACCTGTCTGTAACCTACGCATCGCATGGATGGCATGTTTAAGTTAAGATCTCCTCTTTCCTTTAAACAGGCAACCTCATCAATAAGACCATCATCGACCATCTTTAAAAAGCGAGCTCTGATAAGTTTTCGTAACTCAGTTCTGTCATCAGTTTCGGGCAAAAGGATGTACTCTAATCTGTCAAATGGACACTTGTCCTGATGTTCAACAAAAAATGAGCTCATAGCACGCCCTGTCATGTAATAAACTTCTAAGGCTCTTGAAACTCGCTGCTTATCGTTTGGATTTAATTTTTGATAAGAGACAGGATCCACATTCTTTAATTTCTCGTGCATGGCTGGCCAGCCACACTCTGAAGCCTCAAGAGCTATCTTTTCTCTTACCTCAGGCTCGGTTACTGGAAGTGGAGACAAGCCATCGACTAGAGCTTTGTAGTACATCATGGTGCCACCGCAAATTACTGGAATAGCACCTCGATTAGTGATCTCATCTACAAGTCTTATACAGTCTTCTCTAAAGGAAGCTGCACTGTAGCTGTCTTTAGGATCACAAATATCAATTAAATGATGAGGCACTGATGCTAACTCTTCTCTTGTTGGTTTAGCAGTTCCAATATCCATATCTTTGTAGATTAAAGCTGAGTCTAAACTTATGATCTCAACCTTGACCTTTTTAGCAATTTTTAAAGATAGAGCACTCTTACCAGAGGCGGTAGGACCTAATATTACAACTGCTTTATTCTTCAAGTTCAGCTCCGAGCTTTTCACTTAATTTTTTTAAATTCAATTCTAAATAAGAACCTTCAAGATCTTTTAAAGGATTATCTTTATCTAAGATTGAAAGTAATCCTTTAGCCTCATTCTCTAAAATCTCTGATGATTTAGGACTTTCATATCCCACAATTGAAGATAGTTTTTGAGGGCAGTTACCTTCTTCAATGGTTCTAAATTCAGCACAGACAATTAAAAAGATCTTTTTACTTACACTTGCTAAATCAATGCCTTTTAATAAGGCAGGGATCTCCGTTAATTCAATTCTGTTTCTAAAGATTTTGACACCAAAACCAAGTCTGCCTAAAGCAATAGTGCAGTATTTTAAGGATTTTGCCAAAGCTGGATCGACAGTAAAAGAAAATGGCATTAAGAGTCTTTGTTTCAAGACTGAGGCATTCTTAACCGAATTTTGATACTCTAAAGCTACTTTTATAGACTTTAACTTTTTCAAAGAGATTAAGTAGTACTTCTTTGAAAGTTTAATTAAAGCTACATTTCTGTCAGTCAAATCTAAAAACAGGATGCCATTAGGAAGTAGATTTGAGGCAATATTGTTTTCTGTATTTTCGCTTCCATTTGGCACAAAACCATTTTCTAGATTAGAGTTAGGAGCATTTACAAAAGATGTAGGTGCGAATCCTCTTACAGCACTTCCTATAGGATTAGAATACACCCTTTGCTCAATTCCAGGCTCATTAAGATTTACATTAGCATTGACACCAACATTTGAAGCATTCACTGCTGATTTATAAACATTGATGTTGCGCTGTAGCGTATCCTGATTTGAAAAGGTTGAATGGTAATTACCAGCGCTTACTCGATTTGAAGATACAGATCCACCTAAAGATCCTGATGAAGAACTTGTAGAGCCAGAGCCTTTAGGAGTATTAACAGATGCTCCATTGAAAAATGAGCTTACACCTGTAGGGAATGCTGGCAGAGCTTCATTGTTAATATCAAAAGAGGCTGCATGAGGAGACTCTGTTTTGTTTGCATTAACATAACCTACGATTGGAGCTTTGTCAGTAGCAAAATCAAGCTCAGACTGACCGACACTGTGTGGACCAATATTAGCTTTTCTCAAGGCTAAAACTAAAGCATCTGTAATTAAATCATGGATTAAAGAAGGTTCATGGAAACGCACTTCATCTTTACGAGGATGCACATTAACATCAACCTCATCAGGCTTTACCTCAAGATAAAGTACACATCTTATGGGCAGGGTTCTGCCTAATACTTCAAAAAAAGCTTCTTTTAGCGCATGAGTTACAACTTTATCAGCAATAGGCCTGCCGTTTAAAAACAGATATACCTGTTCTGAAACGCTCTGCTCTACACTAGGTGGTGGTAAGAGCATTCCTTCCATCTTAAGATTTGGATCTTCACAAAGGACTTTAATTCCCTCTTGAGAGAAATCACTGCCTAAAAGAATGGCTGTTCTTTTTAAATCAATACCTTCATTTAAGGACGACTTTGAAACTTTAAAGACAGTCTTGCCTTCATTTACTAACTCAAAACCAGTATCAGGATGAGCAAGTGCAATTCTTATAAAGGTATCTTTAATTCTTAAAAATTCAGTTCTATCTGACTTTAAAAAGCGACGACGTGCTGGAGTATTAAAAAATAATTCACAGACATCAACGGTAGTACCATCTGGGTGAGCTGCAGGCGCAATCAAAGGTTCCTGTTCAGGACCTTCTACTTTAACACAATAGGCATTATCCTCATCTTTAGTTTTGGAGGTTAAAGTTAATTTTGAGACAGAGGCAATAGATGCTAAAGCCTCTCCTCTAAAGCCTAAGGTAGTGATGGAATTTAAATCATCTGATGAATAGATTTTGGAAGTAGCATGAGGTGCTAGAGCTAACGGCAATTCGTCTTTTACAATACCAGTACCATTATCTCTTACTCTGATTAAAAGCTTACCAGCCTCTTTAATCTCACAGAGGATATGAGTTCCATGAGCATCAACAGCGTTTTCTAAAAGCTCTTTGACCACAGATGCAGGTCTTTCTACAACCTCACCTGCTGCAATTTGACTTGCTAGTTGCTTTGACAGACGTCGAATTGTAGACATATATTTCCTATGGCAGATATAGAACCTGACCTACATGAACAGTATCGCTCTTTAAGGAATTTAATTTCTTTAATTGAGCTATAGTGGTGCCATATCGTTTAGCAATAAGACCTAAAGACTCGCCTTTTTTAACAGTAACACTTTTGGCAGTACCACCGTTTTTAGTCATATTCTTAGTTCTTGCATAAGACTCCTGGCGTGATCTTATTTTCTGAGCAGGATACTTCTCATAATATGACTTAATACCTAAATAAATTCTGTAAGCGATTTGCTTTTGGTAATTAGGCTGATTTAACTGAATTTCTTCATAACGGTTTGAAAGGTAGCCAGTCTCAATTAAGAGAGATGGGATATCAGGTGCTTTTAATACGGCTAAAGAAGCCTTAATAGGCTGACTTTTTCTTACATGGGTAAAGGCTGACAACTGATGTAAGATTTCCTGAGCTAAAAGGTTACCCTCTGAACGGGAGTTTGTAGATGACATATCAAGGATTGCAGTTGCCAAATATGGATTACCAACACTCTGATCCATCACCTCGCCTGCGCCACCTATGAGTTTCTTTTGCTTGTTGTTACGCAGAATTTTACCGTTTTCACGTACTGCTCTGTTCTCTGATAACACGAGCACACTTGCGCCACGAGCTGTTGAACTGCCAGAGGCTACAGAATCAGCATGAATTGAGATTAAAAGATCAGCTTTTCTTAATCTTGCAATTTCAGAACGCCTATCCAGATCAACAAAAACATCACGTGATCTTGTAAGAGTTCCTCTAAATTGTTTATTAGAGTTGATGTAGCTATAAAGTGCTTTTGAAATAGCTAAAGTTACATTCTTCTCTCTTACACCACGTTTACCAATAGCACCAGGATCTTTACCGCCATGGCCTGCATCAATTGCGATAATGAATGGACGAGACACTGGTGTTGCCTGTACAGGTACAGGAGGCGCTGAAGCGTCAGACACTAACTCCTCAACATCATGAGATTGAATTTTGTATTTGGTATTAGTCTTGGTATTTTTAGTGATAGTAGTCTTTACACGTCCCTGTTCAGATGTCTTTTGTGCTTGAGCTTTCTTGTAGTCACTTCTTAACTTTGAAAGCTCCTGCTGATATTTAGCAGCATTAGCAGTAGACATTGAGCGAAAACCGTCTTTTGAGACTGTTGTATACTTAATAAAGAGATCTCTTTCATAAGTAGAGAGAGGAACGGTAGTATCTAATTTGCCATTTACGGTTTTACTTGTTGAGACGACTGTATCTTTAATTACAGTGCCATTTGAAGCTGTCTTGGTTACAGTATTTTTTACAGTTGCATTTGTAGAGGAAGTAGCATCTGAGCTATTTTCAAAATCAATGACCAGTCTATAGTCATTGTTACCACCCTTTGGAGCTAAGACAAAGGTCTTTGGAACAGCACATCCTTTTAAAGAGAACAGATATCTGACATCATTTTTCTCAATGCGTCTTTGAACGCCCTTCACACAGCTCTGTGAGGACAGTGGTACCTTTGAAGGAGAAAGAGTTGCTTTTGATAAATTGCGAACTCTAATCGAGAATACAGCTCTGTTTTGACTTAATGAGGTTGCATAATTAGGTTTTGAATCAAGATCAAGTACTACTCTGGTTTTCTGAGCATTATGAAATGAGCGTACGGACTTAATAGCAGATGCCGAAGCCACTTCGGTAAAAGTGCAACATACAACTAGAGCTACTGCAAAAAATAATAAGAACTGTCTGCAAATTGTTCTGATTTTTTGAATTAATTTACTCTGGATCAATTTACAGAAGTTATTCAAAAGGTGTTTCACGTTATCTGAAATTTGAGCTTATTTTATTAAGATCTTCTGGTTCTATAAGAACTGATTTTATCACAACATCCCTTGAATCAACTGAATAACTAAGCTCAATTGTGATATCCGCTTCAGGTAAAACGCCCTGTGCTTTATCAGGCCATTCAATAAGACATACTGAAGTCTTCTCAAAATAGTCACGAATGCCCATATATTCAAGTTCTTCAGGATCTAAAAGTCTGTAAAGATCAAAGTGGTAAACACTAAAGTCATCAAAGTCATAAGGCTCAACTAGAGTATAGGTTGGAGAGCGGACGATATCCTTATAGCCACAAGCTTCAATAAAACCACGTGAGAAAGTGGTTTTACCTGCACCTAAATCTCCTTCAAGATTTATAAGCACACTCTTTTTTAATTTCTTACATAGAGGAATGCAAACAGATGACATCAGAGCACCTAGCTTTACAGTCTCCTGTTCACCATTTATCTTAAATTTAATTTCTGCCATATTTTTTATTCTTTTCTATTAGCTTTTCCGATTAGCACTTTTGATTAGAGTTTGTAAACTTAAAAATCTAGTCTCTGCCGTTTACAAGTTCTCTTACATATTTGCTTACATCAAGTGGCAGTGTACCAATTACACCTTCTTTTTGACCACAAATAGCACCTGCTCTTGCATGGATACAGGCGCCTACTATCACGCCCATCTCAATGCCTAAGCCCTGAGCGATTAAAGAGGCAATGATGCCGGTTAAAAGATCACCTGAGCCTCCGGTTGCAAGAGCTGGTGAGCCTTCATTGATGATAGACAGTCTGTTGCCATCACAAACAATAGTACCAGCCCCCTTTAAAAGCACTACACCGCCGAACTTTTGCCAGAGTTTATAACAGCTGCCTAATCTATCAGCATTGATAGCTTCAACTGTGCAACCTAAGAGTCTAGCTGCCTCGCCAGGATGTGGTGTAATCACACGATTCTCGTTATAGAACTTTTCCTCATATTTAGATAAGACATTTAATGCATCAGCATCATAGACTACGTATTTGTCGATGACATCATCTAGGGTATCTAATATTCTTTGAGTTCTCTCATTTACTCCAAGACCAGGACCTACTGCAATCACATCAGCCCAATCGATTGCCTTTTGCAAAGCTTCAGCTGAATTTAAATCCACAGTCATTAGTTCAGGTCTTACGCTTAACAGAGCCTGATAGTTATCCTTTTCAAGTGCTACTTTAACTAAGCCAGCCCCTGATCTTAAGGCACCAGTACCACACAAGATAGCAGCGCCTCCAAAACCTGAGGCTCCTGCGATAATTAAAACTTTTCCATTATCGCCTTTATTAAATGATGGTAAACGCACTGGCAGTTGAGGCTTAATGTCTTTATAAGACATTCTCATGATTGGTACAGGATAGGTAGTCTTTGAATAATCAAAAACATCATAATAACTGTAAGATTGAACACCTAATGGAGCAAATTCAAGTTTTCCTACAAAGTCGACAGCATCAGATGTTAATAAGCCAGGCTTTAGAGCCAGCATACAAACAGTAGCATCTGCACTTACGCACATGCCTGGGACACTACCAGTATCTGCAATTACACCTGATGGAATATCAATACTTACTACGTATGTATTTAACTGATTGATATAGGCAATCCATTTTGCCATGTCGCCTTTAGGTGAAGAGTTTGTACCAGTACCTAATAGAGCATCAACAATGACATCAGGTGCGCTGTAAGCTATGACACCATCATCTGGCAGTTGACCGTGATTTGGCAGTTCGTATTCAACAATACCGCCCTGTCTTACATAGTACTCATAGGCAATGCTAGCCTCAGTGTCCTCATGAGGAACACCGGTTGCAAAGACTCTATGATTGATGGAGTTTTCTAAGAGCAAGTTTGCAACAATATAGCCATCGCCACCATTATTACCTTTACCGCAAAAGATCCACACATCTTTAGCTTGTGCGCATTCTCTGACAATAAAATCAAAAACAGCTTTGCCTGCCTGTTGCATCAGATCAAAGCAATGACCGTTATGCTCTTTAGCATGCTCTGCTTCGATGAATTTAACCTCATCACTGCTATAAACTTCTAATGGGAGCTGATCCATATATACTCCATCACTGCTATTTTATTCTGTTCTAAAGTCAGTCTAGTTAAGACTGCTTTTAACTGCTTATAAACTCTGTTCTCTACTTCTTGGGGGCTCTTTTAAGCTACCTTTTAAGATTTGGAAAGATGCTCTGTACTGTTCAAATCCATACCGTTTGAGGCTAATAGAACCACATCCTCTGCTAGATCTTCTAATGAGTATTGATTGCAGGTAACAAGCTCTTTGTCTACCTTAACAAAGCCTAAACTGTCTTTTTCTTTATCTTTAAACAATCTGTCAAAGTCATAAGAACCTAGAACCATAACCTCTACCCCGTGGTAGGTCATGAGAAATCTTTCAACATCGTATGGAAGTTCAGGCTCAGACTTAAAATCGGAACTGTTTTCAAAAAGGTCATGCACACTGCCTAAAAAGCGACGTTTGAGAGTAATGTCATCTGCAGTTAACAGATCCTCGTAAACTTCAAAGTCATAGTCTTTTAATTTTTGAATTTTAATTGACCAGTCTTTTTCTGTAAGAAGATATCCAAAATCAGAATAACTGATACAGTAAATTTCAGACATGCTCTTTCCTTTTTAGTATTCTCTCCATAGATGAGTTAATTATAGACAATAGGCTGATATAAAAACAGTTTTCACAATGGTGTTAGATAAAAGATCATCAAAATTTAGCTCAAATAAGGCAATTTTGATGATCTTTACGATGAGTTTAAAGATAACGCCGTATGAATGTTATCTTTGATTAAACATCTTTGGTTACATCAATATGAAAAGTACTTATAAAGAAAGCTAACTCATCACTCATTGCATCAGCTTCACTGACCTCACCTGCTGATACTGAGTCACCATAAACTTCCATCTTAAGACATGGCTTTTTCTCATAGGGAATGAGCTTGGCATTATCTGAGAGAACTAACTCTTCAAGTGTGATCTCATGACAGTACATGCGCTTGAAGAACAGAATCTCATGCTCTTTGTCTGTATCTTCACTGTCTAATAAGGTAATGACAGTACTCTTTTCATCATCATTTAACAGATAACACTTTTGTACACCATCAACTCTGGCATCTACAAGTTATGCCAGTTGTTCCAGTCTAGATGCTGATTTTTAATCTTTAAAGAGGCAAAACTTCCAATAAAGCGGAACTTTAGATAAGTAGCTGGAAAGATAAAGGGTGGATGTAGAGGTTCTCTGTCATCTATTCTTCCTCAATAATCAATTTCAGGTGAACTTAATGGAATGATATTCATAGGTATACCTCGTGTGTTTTAGTATTTTTATTGTGTAAATATCTTTTTTGGAGGTAGGTCAGATAAGTCACTAAGACATATCTCTGCAGAAAACTATACTTAATTGATGAGTTTTTAGGTGCTTTTTTTAGTTTAAAGCCGGCAACAACTTGTAATTTATTAAGACTTTTAATTTACTAAAAACAATCAGCTTCATCAGTATAATTTTCGCTTTTATATAAATTTCTTCAACTGTATAACCTATCTCTAATTCTTGTTAATAGTATATTTAACCATTGATAAAAATAGGGACAAAAAGTAAAAAAATAGCGCTTATTTTGTGCCATAACCTATATTTTTCAAAATTTAACAAAAATTAGGTAGATAAGACTTAAAACTTTTGCCTATACTCAAAACATAAAATTTACAAAATCAAAACAATCATTTATAAGCAATCAAACTTATAAAAAATTAAACTAAAAATAGGTGGTTTACTATGGACATCCTTGGTGTTGATATTGGCGGTAGTGGTATTAAAGGAGCAGTTGTTGATACTCAAACCGGTGAGTTAAAAACAGAAAGAATTAGAATTCCTACCCCACAGCCAGCAACCCCTGAAGCTGTTGCAGAGACTTTAAAGCAGTTAGTTGACCAGATTGGCTTTAAAGGTCCTATTGGTTGTGGTTTCCCTGCTCGTGTTATTGATGGTGAGGTACTTACAGCAGCAAATATTGATAAGTCATGGATCAATGTAAAAGTTGAAGAACTGTTTACCTCTGTTGTAGGTCAACAGGTTTATGTAGCAAATGATGCTGACGTAGCAGGTTTAGCAGAACTTACCTTTGGTGCAGTAAAAGATTATAAAGGACCAGTACTCTTTTTAACTATCGGTACTGGTATTGGTTCAGCACTCTTTATCAACGGTCAGATGTACCCTAATACAGAATTTGGTCATATCAAATTCAAAGGCGATATTGCTGAACACTATTGTGCTGACTCTGTTCGTGAAAAAGAAGATCTCGGATTTAAAGAATGGGGTGAAAGATTAAATAAGTTCCTAGAGTATATTGCTTTCCTAACTCAGCCAGACTTCATTGTCTTAGGTGGCGGTGTTTCTAAGAAGTTTGAAAAATATGCTTCAAAGTTAACTCTAAGCACTAAGGTTGTTCCTGCTAAGACCTTAAACCTAGCAGGTATCATCGGTGCTGCTATGTACGCTAAGACCAGAATTTAGTTTTTAAGTAGTCTTGCCTTGTTAAGGCAACTTAACAAGGCTTTTGTTCTTTTCATAAGCACTCCTTTAACTCTTCTCTTTTATCCATTTGCTTTTCTATAAAAATCTGTTTTTTATTTGTCTCTGACACAATCAGGCATTCGTTTGCCAAAATCTGACACACTTTAAAAGCTCATTTGAACGATACTAAATATCTAGCTTAGGTAGATTTTTCTACTTAAGATTGAGTAAAACAAAACTAATCAATGCTGTTGAATGAACATAAACAAAACTTTGTGCCTATGAAGAAATTTGCTGTAACTTTTAGTCTGATTACTGCTCTATGCCTTACATCATCTGTTTTTGCAAAAGACATACAGACAGCCGATCAAAGCTCTTTAGTATCTTTAAGTGAGAATAATATGAGTACAAAAGAGAATGAAGCTTTAAAGATTAACCTTACTGTTGATGGAAAAACTGTAACTGCTACCTTAATTGATAACTCAGCATCTCGTGATCTTATATCCCATCTGCCACTTGAAATCACACTTGAGGATTTTAATAACACTACAGAGAAGATCTTTTATCCAAAGCCTGCTTTGAATCTTAAAAAGACAAATAATGGTACTGCACCAGTTCCTGGTGACATTACCATCTATGAGCCATGGCAGAACGTAGCTATCTTTTGTAAGAGCATCCGTTATAGTGATGATTTAATTAAGCTTGGTCATATTGACGGCGATGGCATTGAGCTTTTAAAGAAAAAAGGCAATGAAAAAGTTACAATTTCAAAGTAGCCTAAAGAGTGTTTAGGGCAATAAATGTAAGGTCGTTTTGCTTTTGAGCATATTTTGTGGCAAAGAACTGTTATAGGGCTCAATAAGCAAAACGATTTAAAGAAAATGATTAAACAGGTTCAATTGCGTTAATCTTAATTTCAAGTCTTTGTGAGCCCATATAGTGGTTGATACCCACGGTATATACAGCTCTTACACGCATGAACTTAGTAATAGAGCGCTCATTTGGTGTAGCTCTTAACTTAATAGCATTCATGCTAGAACCATCATCATTTCGAAGTTTGAATTTCAGATGTCGATTTGCAACTAAAAATACATCCTCGACTGTGAACTCACCATCAAAGCAAGGCTCTTCAAATCCGTTACCCCATGGACCGTATGCTTCTAAATCTTTAGCAAAGTCCACGGTAATATAGTTAGGTGGCAAACTACCATCTGAGACAATCTCATCCTCTGTTGGTTGACCTAAATTCTCTGTAGCCACCTCATTAAAAAGCTCTTTGAATTTCTCAAAATTAGCTTTATGAATTGAGGCTCCTGCTGCCATAGCATGGCCACCAAATCTGATTAAAAGATCAGGACTTTTCTCAGAGAGTGTTTGCAGAATTTTTACAATACTAAAGCCAGGAACTGATCTTGCTGAGCCTGACAATTCATCGCCTGTGCCTGAAAAGACAAAACAAGGAACAGAGAACTTCTCTTTAATTCTGCTGGCAATAAGACCGCCAAGTCCCACTAACCAGTTTGATCTGTAAAGCACGATTGCAGAGTTACCTGACTGTTTTTCAGCATCCTCACAAGCTTCTTTTAAGAACACGCGCTCATAGTCTCCACGGCGCTTGTTACACATTTCAAGATCTCTTGCAATGATACAGGCCTCAGTATCATCATCAGTTAGCATTAAAGATACAGCAGGGTTGTTTTCCAATTTGATTCTGCCAGGAGCATTCAGGCGTGGACACAAGTCATAAGCAATAGATACTGAGTTAATTGAAGGTAAATCCACTCTGCATGAGGAGGCAAGTGCTCTAATACCTACAACGCACTCTCCACGACGAATTCTTTCAAAACCGTACTTTACTAACTTGCGATTGTTAGCATCTAGCTGCATTACATCGCCAATAGTGCCTAGAGCTACTAAATCAAGAAAACGACCTATCTTTGGGACAGCTCTACCATCATAGTAACCTCTGTCTCTTAAACATGCTCTGGTAGCTACTAAAACATAGAACAGTACACCTGCACCACAGAGATTTTTAGATGGGAACTTATCGATTGGTAATTTAGGATCGACTATCGCATCGGCTAAAGGTAAATCCTCAGGTGTTTCATGGTGATCTGTAATCACCACTTTAAGACCACGAGATTTAGCATAGTCTATTGATTCTTTACAGCTGACACCGTTATCAACGGTTAGAATGAGCTTCACACCATGAGCTATAGCATTATCTACAGCATCTTCACTTACACCGTAACCACCTTCATAACGTGATGGCACATAGTAAGTTACATCTTTCGCACCTAAATCTTTAAGGCCTCTGACGCCTAAAGCAGTACCTGTAATACCGTCAACGTCATAGTCTCCAGCAACTAAGATAGGTTCTTGATTGATGATGGAATCGGCTAAGATAGAACTTGCTTTATCAATATCATGAAAATCCTTGTAATGAAAAATATCACAAAGCTTACAAGCAACGTCTTGTTCTGTTTTGATGCCTCGTCTTGCGAGGATCTGGCGGATGACAGGATCCGGAATAAAAGGTTCTAAATGACTGTCATCAATGACGTCACGGCGCACGATTTTCACGATTGTTCCCCAAGGTTCAGTATCTTTTCAAGCGATAGATGTTGATATGTGGTTCAATTATATTTGGATTGAAGACAAATTTATATAGAGCAAGAGTAATTAAATTCTTTTTGTGACAACAGGCATTTAAGATAAGAATATCGTATAGAGGATGATATAAAATTATCATCAGGCGAATTTTGTTATATTTATGCTTTAGTCCAAGATACCTAAAAAGACTCTAATTATGTTAAATCCAGTCTTATGTACAACTGTACGTTTTGTAGAGTTTTCCAGTAGTACCATAAAGATGTTCCTACAAAATTTATACCTCCATAAATAATTATTTATATTTATCAATTAGATAAATATAATTTTTTTTAATCTTATTCTTAATAATCAAAATTAATGTCTCATTAGATTTATCAGCTTATGTGACGTTGTACGATTCTTATCTCCGTACAACGTCACAAAAGAAGATTTTTCAGTTTTATTTTACATTTTACTTGATTTTGTATCATTTTTAATTATGATCTGAATATAAGATTATTTAATAATATTGAATAAGGATAAAAGATCATGATTGATAATCTAAAATATTACATATTTGGTGCTTTAGCCATTGCAGCTGCAATTGCAATCACAGGAAATAAAGCTAAAGCAGATCTTTTAAACTTCTCCCTGCCTCAAATAGAAATCGTAAAGACAGATTCTTATAAGAAGGTATCCTCTACTACAGCAGGTCTCATAGGCACTTATATAGTAATGAGACAGATGGCCAAAAGTGATCATGAAAAAGAGGAACGAGAAAGAAAAGATGCTGAGGCTCAAAAGAAAGTTCAAGAAGATGAAAAGAAGATGTCCTCTTTTGACAACAGCGCCTACTGCAGATTTAGAATTAAAAATTCAGGTATTGATGAAACTGAAGTTGTAACTTTCAGAATGATTGTGAACAGGTATAAGCAAGAGTGCAAAAAGAAATATCTAAAAGATCATATCTATTTAAAAGACTTTTTAGGTTACTACTTCTCAGCAAGAGATGACACTAATGATAACGGAGCTGATATTTATCTAAAGTTTACTATCGATTTTGAGCATCCAACAATTATCAGTGAACAGGACATTAAAGATCATAATGATGAACAAGAAACAGTCTTCTTTGCTGTCTGTGTCCTAATTATCTTAATATTATCCTTACTTGCTTTCTTTTGGATCCTGTTAAAAGCAGCAAGAGAGTAAGTGTTATTAACAATGACTAAAACACCGGACTAATCTTAATAATATAGTCGGTAATATTAGGATCTTTTAGTTCAAGATTACGACCATGCTCCCTGTACCACTCGGATTCGAGCATGGCTTTTTTATGTCTGTAATAGGTTGCTTTCTTCATCTTGAGCTTTTCCATGATCTCATAATCGGACATGGTCTCTAGCATCATTAAAACTTCAGCACACTTTACAGGATGACCTTCTTCAGAGACAACCTCAAGTTTTTTGCGTCCTGCTCCTCTTAATACCACTGAGTTATAGACTTCCTCATCAAAGTTTATATAAAAGTACTTTTTATAGGAAAAGGTAATACCTACATGCTCAAGCTTTTTAAATACATCTTCGTGGTATTTTTTTACCTTTTCAAAGGCAGTGTCAGAATTCTCTTCAGGACTAGGATCAATATAGATTTGGTATTTCATAGCTACTCAAGTTTTACGATAAATACAGAAGTTTTATAGCACACAATGAAACTTTATTAAACTTTTAAATACTAGACTTGTAGCTTTAAGAAAGAAATCTAAACTGAGGCTGGACGCGTAAAATTTGGTAAAATGTTGAGACTGAATTTACTCTTAGGTTTCTTTATTTATGAATAACGCAAATTATCAACAGCGAAGCTTATTACTTCTGTTCCCTTTAGGACTGCTCGCTATTGCTTCATTTGCTCTTGATAAAAGAATTCCTATTGGCATCGACTTTACCATTCAGAACATTCTGCTAGAGATCTGCAGAACCATGATCCCAGGCTTATTTGCTGTAACTGTAGCCTACCTTATTCCTACATTTAACCGTTTTTATCAGCTCTTTGCAGTAGGTCTTAACTACTCACTGTTGTGTGGCACCTCGATTACCTTTTACCCTCACCTGTTTACTCAACCTACTGCATGGGTGATTGCATCTTTAGCTGCAACCATGTTCTTACTGCCATCAAATGATCTTGATCAGGAAGCTGAAAGAGCAAGTATTGGTGCAACTTTAATCAAAGTTTTAGGAGTGCTGTTTGTACCGGCTTTAGTACTTCTAAGTTTTGTAGTAATCATTAAAAACATTGAGCACTCAATTCTAATTACCTTTACTACAGTTTTCGTAGATTCATTTTTGTCATGCCTGTTTGTACCTATCTACGAAATCATGTTAACTCTAGGTTTTAGCTCCTTACTAAATTCTCTAGTAAGTCTGCAAACAGAGAGCGAGACTATTCATGCCATGTTAAACAGTATTCTGCTGACAAACCTCTTTGTACTGCCAACTCTAATCATGGTAAGGGCCTATCTTGCTAAATCCTATAACAGACTGTTTTTAGTCTTTCTAGCCATGATCACCTGTTTAACCTCAAAGATTGGATCGTGTATCTCAGTTGAGCTTTCAATTTTAATGTTCTTCTACCCTGGAACCTTAATTGTCCTGTGTATATCCTCAGTCATGCTGTTCTTTTTAAGTTTGTATTTAGATCTGTCTACTTTTACAAACTTCTTTATGCTCTATCAGCCTGATTTAGTATTAAAGAATTTAGCCTTCTTCCAGTTATCCACAAGTCATTATGCTCTGATGCTGACTGCTGTGATTGTGCCTGCAATCATTCAGGTGATCTTGTCAAAGATAGGAACCGTGAACTATCTTAAAAACAAGTTCAAAAAGCGATCAATTACAGGAGGCTTGTCTATTGATGAAATAGATAATCCTGAGTTATTACTCATTGCAATTTTAAAGAACATCGGTGGCAAGAGTAATATTGAAGCCGTATCAAAATTAGGTAATGAGCTTATCATCAAAGTCTTTAACTATAAGCTCATTTCCTCAAGAGAATTAGGTAAATTAGGCTCTAAGAAGGTACTGTTTATCCGTTCTATCAATAAGATAAAACTTGATTTGGGAAGCATGACAAATGTAATCTACACACGCTTACACAACATCGTGTCAGATTCTGCTAACTATAACCAAAATGAAGTGTCATTATCAGAGCCATTTAATTTTGAAGGCTATATAAAAGCACAAGAAGGAGACAAAAAGTGAGTGATACAGACTGGATACAAATTAAACTTCGTACCACCAATCAGTCAGCAGATACCATTGCTGAACTATTAGAAAGCTTTGGAGCTCTTGCTGTAAGCTACACCGATGCAGAGGATTCTCCTATTCTTGAGCCAAGACCAGGTGAAAGAAGACTTTGGCCTAATACCGAGGTAACAGGTCTTTTAGCACAGGGCACCGATCCTAAACCTATCTTAGACAAATTAAGAGCTCTTTTAGGTGATCATATCCCAATGGCTGCAACTCATCTTGAGGATAAGAACTGGATCAGAGCCTGGATGGATCAATTCAAACCATTAAAGTTTGGCAAAAGATTGTGGATCTGCCCTTCATGGCTTAGCGTTGATGAAAAAGACAGCGTAGTGGTTATGCTAGATCCAGGTCTTGCCTTTGGTACAGGAACTCACCCTACTACAGCTTTATGTTTAGGTTATCTGGACTCTTTAGATTTAAAAGATAAACAGGTATTAGATTATGGTTGTGGTTCAGGCATTTTAGGAATTGCAGCTTTAAAACTTGGTGCTAAAAACGCAATCGGCGTTGATATTGATGAGCAGGCTCTAATCGCATCAAAAGAGAATGCTACAAGAAATGGTGTAGCAGAAAAGTTACAACTTGTAATGGGTACAGATAAAGAATTAAATCTGCCAAAATCACCTGTAACTGTTGCTAACATTCTTGCAGGTCCTTTAGCTGAGCTAGAGCCTATCATTGCATCACTTACAGAGTCAGGTGGTCTATTAGCTCTGTCTGGTATCTTAACTGAGCAGTCTCAGTCTGTGATTGATGCTTATTCAAAAGACTTTGTGATGAACAAAGTTAAAGATCTTGATGGATGGGCATTGTTAACTGGTACTAGAAAGTAGTACTAACTCAAGCTTTACCTCTCACTACTTTTGACAGCAGAACTTACTATACTCTGCTGTCAAATTTCTTGTCCAATTATTTTAAAATCCACATTCAATCTCTTTCAATCACCAAAATAGCACAGTTCATGATTAGTGCATTTTTGCACCAACATCAATCTTTGAGTTTAAAACTGCTCAATCGTGTTGCCTTTTGCAACATTTGCTTTGAATTATGTTGAAAGTACATCACTAAAAAATGATACTGAACTAAACATTCTTTAGTTAATCTTAAGGAGCTTTACTATGGGCGCATTATCAATTTGGCACTGGCTTATCCTTTTAGTAGTTGTAGCTTTAGTGTTTGGTACATCAAAACTCAAAAATGTGGGTAAAGATCTTGGGGGTGCCATCAAAGGTTTTAAAGAAGGCATGAAAGAAGCTCAGGATGAATTTGAAGACAAACCTGTAGCTAAAGAAAGTTCAATTGAGAAAAAGTAAATGGACTTTATAAGTTTTGACGAACTCATCATCATAGTTGTCGTAGCGCTGTTAGTTTTAGGTCCTGCTAAGACCTTTAAACTAATGTTCAGCGTAGGACAGATCTTTGCTAAAGCAAAGATCTACTTAAATTCCGTCAAAACACAATTACAGCTTGATGAAATAAGACACAACTTTTCTTCCGTAAAAGAAAACGATTTTCATGAGGTTGTAAACAGGATCTCTCCAATACCTACAAAAAGTAATACTCAAGGTAAAAAGCAGTGGACTGTTAGTGCTGAGGACTTTAAAGAATCACCATCTGATAAGTCTACAACTCATGATGAAGATGTTTCTAAAACAGCTCTCCATCAAGATAAGACTGATGCAAATTTAATCTTAAGAATTGAAAAGCTCGAACAGGAAATTGCACTACTAAAAGAAAGAGTTGCAAAGTAACTGGTACATGAAAGGTATTTAAACTCTCATAGTTATCAATATTGCAGATAACCTTATAAAGGTGACTAATATGAAAGAAGCTACCACAGAAAAACTTCAAAGTATGACTGTAACAGCGCACCTTTTGGAGTTAAGAAAAAGGATCATGCTGATCGTTATAGGCATTATAGTCTGCACTGTAGCACTAGCTCCTTTCATGCAATTACTGTTTGATTATTTATCAAAGCCTTTATTAAGCTCATTACCTAAAGGCACACAGTTACTCTCTGTAAGTGTAATTGCACCTGTAATGGGACCTTTAAAAGTACTGCTGTTCTGCGCTTTTTGTATCAGTTTTCCTTTTACTCTTTTTCAGATTTGGGAATTTTTCTCCCCTGGTTTATATAAACATGAAAAGAAAGTGGTGATCCCTTTTATTATTTCTTCAGTATTCATGTTTGTTTTAGGCATTGCCTATTGCTACTTTATAGTCTTTGGCTTTTTATTTAAGTTTATAGCTTCATTTTCACCTGAATCTATCTCTTTTGCGCCAGACATCGACTCTTATATAAGTTTCGTACTGCACATGTTCTTAGCATTTGGAATCACCTTTGAAGTACCAGTTGCAGTCATTTTATTAAGTGCACTTAATGTTGTAACTCCAACAAAACTCAAAAAATTTCGTCGTTACTTAATTGTAATTGCCTTTTTAATTGCAGCTATACTCACACCTCCAGATATTACCTCACAGCTAATGTTAGCTTTGCCAATTATCATTCTCTATGAGATTGGCGTAGTTATCTCATATGTTCTTTTCAAGAAGAAAGAGAGCATAAAACTTACAACTCAAGTAGCTAAATAGCATTCACTAAGGCTTTTAGAAAAATCTTTCGACAGTGCTTCACAATGAATCAATGTTGATCTTTGTGTATTATTTTTGAGCATAAGAGTGCACTGCAACATTATTTATGTTCTTTTAGTTTGCAATTACAACATTTATAATGCATTTTGTTGTTACATAGTTGCAGTTACCACATTTATGTGTTACTTTAAACATAACAAAACAACAAATTGGCTTTCTGAATATAATAGGAGCTCTTATGGCAATTAAATCAATTCTTTCTATGAATGCCTTTGATCAGAGCAATGTAGGCACTCTCCCTGAAGACATAAAAGGTGAAACTCAACGTCGTTTAGATGTATTTGGTTCAGCATCAGTGTTGTTCTTCCAAGAACCAATTGAAGTAGTTAAAGGTGAAGGTTGCTACCTGTTTGATAACAGAGGCAATAAATTCTTAGACTGCTATAACAACGTAGCTTGTATCGGTCATGGTCATCCTCGTGTATCTGAATACGTAGGAAAGCAACTCTCAATCGTTAATACTCACACTAGATACTTAAACAAAGTAGTTGATGATTATGCCGAGAAGTTACTAAAGACCTTCCCAAAGCCACTAGATAAAATTGCTATGACCTGTACAGGTTCAGAGAGTAACGATCTTGCTCTGCGAGCTGCTTTTTACTTAACTGGTGGTAAAGGTGTTATCGTCACCTCCGGTGCTTATCACGGAAACTCTTATTTAACTACCTTTGTATCCCCTTCAAGCACCAATGGTAAGGTAACAGCTGACTTTGTAAGAGCAGTACCAGCACCTGATACTTACAGAATTGCACCTGATGTGTTAGCTGATAAGTTTGCAAATGATGTAGAAAAAGCAATCTTAGATCTTGAGGCACATGGAATTAAGTTTGCTGCCATCCTGTTTGACGATATTTTCTCATCAGATGGTGTGTTTGCAGATCCTAGTGGTTTTATCAAAAAGGCTATTGACGTAGTGCATAAGCACGGTGGTGTCTATATCGCCGATGAAGTACAGCCTGGTTTTGGTAGAACCGGTAAGATGTGGGGATTCATGAGGCACGATGTTGTGCCAGACATCGTAACCATGGGTAAACCTATGGGTAATGGCTACCCAATGGCAGCAATGGTTACAAGAAGTGAAATAATTGATGCCTTAAAAGGCACTGGTTACTTTAATACCTTTGGTGGTACACCTGGTGCTGCTGCAGCTGGTACTGCGGTATTAGAAGTTCTGCAGGAAGATGATTTAATCAACAATGCAAAAGATGCCGGTGACTACCTAAGAGCAGGATTAAAAGAACTAGCAAAAGATCATCCTTGCATTGGTGATGTAAGAGGTGCAGGTTTATTTACTGGACTTGAAGTTGTAAAAGATCCTGAAACTAAAGAGATTGATCCTGAAAGCGCAACACTCTTAATTAACAGATTGCGTTATAACAATGTTCTTATTGGAGCTGCAGGCCCTTATGGCAACATTCTTAAGATCCGTCCTCCACTACGTTTCTATAGAAAGGATGCTGATTTCTTTATAGATGCAATTACAAAGTCTTTAAAAGAGATTGGTAAGTAATCAAAGCAAGTTAAAAGTACAGCTAAAAGCTACAGGACAAAAGTAGGTTTTCAAAATTGATCCTGTAGTTTTTTTTGCTGTATGACCGGATATTACAGAAGAATTAAAGAGTAAAGATAACTCTTCTTAGATTAGATCAAGGAAAGATATTACTTTGGCTATTATCCCCACAAGAGACACTCGTCTTATGATGTGTGATGCATTGCATTAACTATAACGGCGATCACTCAATTTTCAATGATTAAAAAGTGGATCAGACAAATCTACTTCAGAGATTTAAGGCTGTTGCCTTAAAGATAGAAAAATCAACTTCAAGTGCGCTACTAGACCGATCCTAGGCGCGCTTTCCTGTAGCAAATACTCCTTAATTAAACTTGATGAGAATAAGAGATGAATTGTTCATCAATCGTTTTTTAATTGATTCATTCAAGAATAGTTAATAAACAGCCACTCAACTACCTGAAACAGTGTGATTTTAATTACATGAAAATGGATGGCAAAAAAAGCGTTATCATAAAGGTAACGCTTAAACACAAGAGAAATAATAATTCATTAAGCTTTGGCTATATCAGCTTCATAGAGCTTGCGCATTTCATCTAGAGCTCCTGCTGATTCTGGCAAGATTTGACCTCCGTCAATAATCAAATTATGACCATTTACATACCAGGACTCTTTTAAAGCTAAGAACATGGCTGCATTTGCAATATCAAAACCTGTTCCTAATTTTCCGACAGGGACTGCCTTTTCCATGATATCAACGTAGTTCTGTCCTAATGATTTTAAGCCTTCAGTCATTACGTTGCCAGGAGATACAGCATTTACGGTAATTCCATATGGAGCTAATTCCATGGCAGCGGTTCGCATAAAGCCTAACTGAGCAGCTTTACTTGCTCCATATACTGCCCAACCAGGATAGCCTGTGATAGGACCTGTAATTGATGAGGTTAAAATAATTCTGCCATACTTTTGTTTCTTCATATAAGGCATTACTGCTTTTATCGCATGGAACATACCTTTGACATTGATATCCATCACCATATCAAAGTCTTTGTCAGTCATCTCTGATAGAGGAACTTGCGGTATAACACCTGCATTTGACAATAAGATATCAATGCGTCCATAGGCAGCAACTGCAGTCTTAGCCATTGCTTGCATCTGTTCATATGAAGTTACATCACCTGCAAAGGCAATAGCCTCTCCACCTGCTTTAGTGATCTCTGCTACAACATCATCTAAAGTAGCTTTACGTCTTGCTACACAAACTACCTTACAGCCAGATTTGGCAAAGCTAATTGCCATAGCTTTACCAATACCAGATCCTGCTCCAGTTACAATTGCTGTACATTCCTTTAAGCTGTCATACATGATGCGTACCTCTTACCTTAAATAACTACCAGCTAAATATGACTCACATAGTCTTACAGTATCTTTGGTAACCTGTAGACCTTCTTTTGCTGCAAATGGAACTTCACTGTGACTGGTGCACCATGACATCAGCTCAATACGACGCATGATAGACAGTGTAGGTAGCAGATCCTTTTCATAGTCAGATAACTTAGTTACCTTTTCATAACCTTTAATCCAGGCATTTGCTAACTTAACTGCATCATCAGACTGCTCCATGAAACTTAAAGCCGCTGCAAAGTCGAACAGATACCAACCAAAGCCCATATCATCAAAATCAATCACATGAAGATCACTTCCATCTACAAGCAGGTTGGTTGCTCTGCAATCAGAGTGGATCACACCAAAGTTGTAATTGTTCTCACCGTAGTCATCCATGAGAGTCTTTACAACATCTACAGTCTTACCCACAGTTAGTTTTCCAAAATCATCTAAACCGTTACTGTTCTTCCAGTTACCCCAGTAAGCGTGTTCTCCGATGATGCCATCAAAGTCCCAAATACGTCTTGTAAACCACTCAGGACGCTTCCACTGTCTTGCATGGTTGTGCATCTTGGCACTAATCTCACCTACAACTTCAAACCAGTGATCAAGTCCAGCTAACTCTAAGGTAGGTTCACTACCATTTAACTTTTCAAAGGCAACAATCATACGGTGATCGCCTGAAGCTGTGGTTGTCATCGCAACATACTCACCTGTAACTAGAGGAATAGGTCGTGCTGTAGAGATAACATTATCATCAGCTAGAGCTTTAACCCAAGCCAACTCTGATCTAATTGCATCTTTGGTTGAATAGTCGTTACGTTGAACTCTTAAGATTAGAGAGTGTCCTTTATTGGGGCCCTCTTTAGGATCAGTTGCACAAAAAGTGGCATTCTCTGACAAATTGATTAGTTTTGCATAAGCTTCATCGCTCATACCCCACAGTTTTAATGAACTGTTTACCATATCAGTAAGCTCTTTAACTGTTTGTGGCTCGTACTCTTTGCTCATAACGTCACCTTTTCTATCCTGCTTATATACAGATGAAATAAGGCTTTTGTGCTTGTTTACTGTATATAGCGATTAAATGTGGAACAAAATTTGACCTTCCAACATATTGGAACTTATCAACATAATATGTTGTACTTTTAACACAAACATAAATCTTTGTTGATTATCAGTCAATATACAACAAAATATTTTTAGTTTTTACAATTTTTATATTGTCATTCCAACATTTTTTAGGTATCGTTAAATAAACTTCAACATTTTATGAACAAGGTTACACATTTGGAGGTCATTATGACTGAGTTAACACGCCGTTCTATGTTAAAAATGATGGGAGCATGTGCAACAGTAGCTTGCGCTCCTGTAATGTTGTCTTCAAAAGCATTCGCCGGTGAAAGAGATAAAGAGTTGAATATTCTGTGCTGGGAAGGTTATAACAGCGCAGATGTGTTAGATCCTTACAGAAAGCTAACCGGTGCTTCAGTTAAAGCAGAGTCTGCTACTAATGACCCTACCATGGTAAATAAGTTACGTGCTGGTGAAACTAAAATTTGGGATTTGATCAACGTTAATAACCCATGGGCTCGTAAAGTTCTTTTCCCTGAAGGCTTAATCACTCCTTTAGACGAGAAAGTTTTTGCTCCTTATTTTGAGAATATGCTACCTACCTTTAAATACCCATACAGCTGGGCAATGAGCGAAGATGGCACAAAACTGTTAGGTATGGTGCAAAGATTTGGACCATATAACTTCGTAGTTAATACAGACAAGATCTCAAGAGAGACCGCTGAAAAGACTGGTTGGAAACTTTGGGCAGATGACAGCTTAAATGGAAAATATGCTATTAACGAAGCTGATGACTGGAACGTAGCTCATATGTTCACCATAGCAGGTATCGATCCTTACAAAGAGCACAGCGCAGATGAAATGGCAGCATTTGAAAAGACCTGTAAGAGGATCTTTGGTAATGCTAAGTTCGTAGGTGATATTGCAGCTGTAAACCAGGCTTTAGTAAATGGTGATATTGATGCTTACATTTCTGGTGGTACCTATACAGCATCTTTAGCAAGAGCTGAAGGCTTAGATAATATTAGAGCAATCTCCCCTCTTGAGAATGCGCTAATGTGGGTTGAGGTTACCTCTGTTGTAAACAATCCAGTTCACTCACCTTTAGCTGAGGATTTCTTAAAGCACGTACAGGATCCTGAAGTTGCTCATACCGTAGCATTTGCAGAAGGTACCTTTAACCCTGTAGCTCAGATGGGTAACAAGAAGTGCTTTGATCTGTTTACATCAGATGAGTTAGATGCAATTCAGTGGGATTCATTAGAGGAAGAAATGTCACGTTCACGTGCTTATGACATTGTTCCTGACTATGATAAAGCACACGACATCATGGTTGAAGCAAAGAGAACCAAAGGTTAATTAGATTCATCATCTCCATAAGGTGCCGGCTTATGCCGGCATTTTTGTGGAACTTTGAACATAAAATAGATCTTATTCTGTCTAACTTTACTGCCAAACTTAAAGATATCAGCCCTTTTCAGTTCTATTCTCGTCGCAGCTTCTTTCAGAACCGTATTTCCCAATAAGGAGTTATCTACAGACTTTTAAATTCCAACATTGTTTGTGTTGTAGCATCCAACATTCTCTCAAAACAGATGGGGTCTCAAAATTGTTGAGGACTCAAAATCTATAAATAAGAGCTTTTACAAGCGACCTTACTCTCTAAAACGAATTGAAATTGAGATAATTTTTTTCTTTGATTTTTCTAAAGATCTTTTTGGTGAATCAAAGCACCTAGCTAGTGCACTTGCACTTTATTAAACAACCTTCAACATTTCAGATAAGAGCAGTAATTCTAGTTGCAACCTCAACATTTTATTTAACCTGTTGTTATATCTACATAATTTTATGGTCAGTATTTTATTCATGTTGCACTTACAAATAAAGAAAATAGTTAATGTTGCAACAACAAATAATAATGTGTTGATTACAACATTATTATGTTGTACTTTTAACTTATGAAGTTTGATTCTTTCACATAACACATTCTTCATTTACTTGGGAGCTACTTAATTTCCCAATTTATAAAAATTACTTTATGAGGTTTTAATTATGAATAGCAAAACCACCTCTTTAAAAGATGACGAATCAAAAGTTGAAGATCTTCCTGGTCAACCACTACTTGATCTTGTAAATGTTTGCAGAGATTTTGACAAAGTAAAAGTTATTAAAAATGTAAACCTCATTGTAAAAAAGAATGAGTTTTTCACACTGGTAGGACCATCTGGATCAGGTAAGACCACTATTTTGAAAATGCTAGCAGGAATGGATCAGCCTACCTCTGGTGATATTGTGCTTGAAAACAAGAGTATTTCTACACTACCTCCAGATAAGAGACCTACCTGTATGGTGTTCCAGTTCTTAGCACTGTTCCCTCACATGACCGTAGGTCAGAACATTGAGTTCCCTATGAGAGTTAAGGGCATCGCTCCTGAAAAATGTATTGAGAAAGCTCAAAAGCTGTTGGATTTGGTTCATTTACCTGAGGACTACTACAACAAGAACGTTATGAAGTGCTCAGGCGGTGAGCGTCAGCGTGTAGCTATTGCTAGAGCCTTAGCTTATGACTCAGAGATCATTTTATTTGATGAGCCTTTATCTGCTATTGATGCAAAGTTACGTAAGACACTGCAAAAGGAATTAAAAGAGCTGCACAGACGTTCTGGTAAGACCTTTATTTACATTACTCACTCACTTGAAGAAGCTATGTTCATGTCAGATAGAGTAGGTGTTCTTTGCAAAGGTGAATTAAAGCAGGTAGGTACCCCAGAAGAGATTTACGCTCACCCGGTTTCACGCTTTGTGGCTGAGTTCATTGGTGACGTTAACATCTTCCCAATCAGAGTAAAACCTACTGGAGGTTGGGAGAGTTCTGATTTTCCTAAGCAGGACTTTAAGGTAGTTCCTCATGGAAGGGACTTAGAAGGTTACATCATTGTAAGACCTGAGGCTTTAAAGCTTGCTAAAGAAGGAATAACTCTTGATAACGTGGTTGAATGCAAAATCTTAAATCAGTTCTCACTAGGCTCAAGATCTCAGTTCCAACTTCTATGTGGCAAAAAGGAAATTACCCTTGAGTTACCAAGATCAGAAGTTGGTGAGTACAAGACCGGTTCTGTTATCAAAGTTGGATGGAACGCTGAAGATGCCATCTTTGTAACAGAATAATATGGGGGTGCTACTATGACTATCCAATTAAAAAAGCACAGTTTTATTACTAAGATTGAGGATTTTGTCCGTTCTAAAGGCGGTCGCTGTGCACTACCTGTATACATTCTTTTGTTTATAGGCTTTGTGGCACCTTTATTCATGGTATTAGGTTTCTCATTTGCCGAACCTAGATCATTCCATGCATTTACCTCTTTTACATTAGAGAACTTCATCCACATTTTTGATGGTTCAAGCTCTGTATGGAGATCATTTGCCTGGTCTATAGGACTTGCAGCATTTGTAACTGCAGTTTTAGCTGTAGTTTGCTATCCGGTTGCCGTAGGCATGGTAAGAGTCTTTGGTAAAGGTATGTCTACTTTTATCAGTATTCTCTTTGTCTTTCCTCTGTTCGTATCAGAAAACGTTCGTCTTTATGGATGGATCTTATTCTTTGGTAAGAACGGTGTTTTAGATGGTATCTGTAAGATGGTAGGTCTGTCTGGACCTGATATTCTGTTCACACCAGGTATGACAGCAATGGGTCTTGCTTACTCATTCTTACCATACATGCTGTTCCCTGTAATCATGGGTGTAGCTTTAGTGCCAAAGGATCTAATAACCGCAGCAAGAGACTTAGGTGCGTCGCGTCTTAGAACATGGTGGCAGATTGAGTTACCTCTTTCAATGCCTGGTGTGCTAATTGGAATGTTATTAACCTTTGTCTTAGCAACAGGTTCAATGTCTGAATCAAAGATCTTAGGCGGTCAGTCAATCATTGTGATTACCAACGATATTGATGTGTCATTTACCTTCTCGCAGAACTGGCCACAAGGCGCAGCCTTAGCTGTAGTGCTAACCCTGATTATCGGTGCCTTAACACTATATGCTTTCAAGAAGATCGATTTAGACAAGCTCATGGGCCGTGCATAGGAGGCCATTATGGAATACACAAAACAAGGAAGACGCAACAGAACCTTTATCATTATTTGGACTATTGCAGTTATCGGATTTATTTATCTTCCAGTACTATGTGATGCTTTATCTTCACTTTCAAAAGGTCGTTACTTCATGTTCCCTATTAAAAAGTGGGGACTTGACTGGTGGACCAAGACTGCTAACTCAATTGAGATCAGTCAGTTAGTAAGTAACTCTCTGTTAATTGCATTCTTTGTAACTATTTTAAGTACCATCATTGCATTCTGTGGAGCTTTAGCATTTGCTAGATTCTCATGGAAAGGAAAGAAAATGTTCCAAAAGATCATCTTAATGCCTGTTTTCTTCCCTCAACCTGTATTAGGTCTTGCTCTATTACTGTGGTTTAACGCAATTGGTATTCCTCTGTCATGGCATACAGCAGTATTTGCTCACTTAGTATGGATAACCCCTGTTGTTACTCTAGTTATCGCAATTCAGGTTTACGGTTTTGATCCTACACTAGAAGATGCAGCAAAAGATCTTGGAGCAACTCCATTCCAGATCTTCTGGAGAGTAACACTACCTCTACTGTGGCCTGGTATTTGGTCAGGAATGCTGTTTGCATTCTTACTTTCATGGGGTAACTTCCCATTATCACTGTACACTACTGGTGTAGACAACACTGTTCCAAAGTGGTTGTACTCTAAGATGGTTGCAGGTTATACCCCAATGGTACCAACATTAGGAACCATGAGCACCTTAGGTGCTGCAGGACTAATGTTATTAGGTGCTTTAACAGTTTACATGATGCACCGCAGACAGGGTCGCATCTAAGAGTTATAAAGCTAAAACATAACATATAGAAAAATAATACGGTGGCAATTATAATGAAAACATGAAAATAGATTGTCACCGTCTTTGAATCATAAGTGAAGGAGCAGGTTCTGAAATGAAAACAATAAAGCTTACAAAACCTGAAAGGCAGAAACTTATAACTGATAAATTAAAAGAATACCCCGCCCTAAGAGTATCTGAGTTATCTCAGGATATTGGTGTTTCTACAGAAACTATTCGCCGTGATTTGGACGAACTTGAATCATTAGGTCTAATCAGTCGTACCTATGGTGGTGCGGCTCCTGCTATTACTAAGGAACCATCTTTTAAACAAAGAGAGATGGTTAATGTTAAACAGTATGAGATTATTGCCAAAGCTACCTGTCATTTCATCAATGATGGTGAAGTTTTAGCTATCGGAAGTTCTGTTACCACTTTGCAGGTAGCAGTAAGACTTGCTGCTGAAAAGAGAGAGTTAACAGTCTTTACAGACTCTTATGCTATTGCATCAGCTCTAAGTTCAAATCCTACTTTTAAAGTACACGTATGCCCTGGTCTTTATAACGATGATGAGAATTGCGTATTTGGACCAGAATCAATCAATTATTTTTCAAATATCTATGTAAATAAAGCAATTTTAGGTGCAACTGGACTTAACCAGATCGGTGTATCTAATGTTGACTTAGAAATCGGAGAGACCTACAAAGCCATGGCACGCAGTGCTAGTGAAACTATCATTGTGGCAGACTCTTCAAAGATCTCAAAAAATGCTGTAAGTTTATTCTTACCATGGAATCAGATCTCAAGACTTATCATTGATAAGCCTCCTTTTGATGAAGAGCTTACTGTTGGTCTAAAACACGGCAAGGTTGACGTAACCATTGCTACAGAGAGCAGTTGGTCTTTCTAGTAATTCTGTTGTTAGAGCTCCCTTATGTGAGCTCTTTTAAAATCTCAAGGATTTAACATTGTCATCATCAGAATCTATCTTAAATACTCTCACTTCACAAAAAATCTCATATGAAGTTCTTGAGCATGAGCCTTTGCTTACCATGCAGGATGGTCTTTATGTAGAGCAAAAGTTAAAGATAGTTCCTTGTAAAAATCTTTTGTTGGTAAACCGTCAGCATGAGTTCTTTTTACTGATGATATCAGGAGATAAGAGAGTCAAAGTAAATAATATCGCCAAAGAGATTAACTCATCTCACCTGTCCTTTGCTTCAGATGACGATTTAAAAGCACTCTTAAATGTAACTACAGGAGCTGTAAGTCCATTAGATTTAGTCTCAGATACAGAACATAAAGTAAAAGTACTCATGGACAAAGAGCTCTTATCTCAAGAGTTCATTGGCTGTCATCCAGGTACTAACACAATGACGGTTAAAATGAAAACAGCTTCTCTTGTGGAGGTATTCTTTAAGTCATTACATGTTAGTTACACTTACGTTGATTGCTAAGCCCCACATACTCATGTGATCTAACTCAAGTAAATCAGGTCTCTTTTATTTACTGTTCACTAGTTTTTCAAAGACTCTTGCAAATCCACTCAAAACTTGTGAAATATCTTCAAATATTTTCTTAGTTTTCTCCGTACAATGCATTCATCAATCAAATAAACATTTCTTGGAAAACTATGAAAACAATAATTAAAACTACCCTATCTTTAGTTTTATTAGCTCTGTTGTCAGGCTGTGCTTCTAATAACGGAATTGATGAATACACGCTAGATTCAGTTAATTCTAACTGGTATAACACTTTTAAATCTTACAGAAATGATACTGGTACAGTCGATCCAATAGCCGATTTACGTATTTATCAGGTAATGGTTGAGTCTTTCCAAAATGGAGATGATTCTATTAACTTTGATACAGGCTATGGCACCTCATCTCACAAAGGAGATCTGCAAGGTATCATCAATGCAATTCCTTACATTAAAAGTTTAGGCATGAATGCTATCTGGATGACACCTGTCTTTAGGACAGTGCCAGACGGACAAACTCCATCAAAACTCGATGCAACAGGCTATTACATCTATGACTACTTTAATGTAGAGCCACGCTTCGGTACTAATGAGAAATTGAAAGAGTTAATTGATACTGCCCATAAGAATGGTCTGTATGTCTTCTTAGACGGTGTCTTTGGTCACTTTAGATCAGATGTAATCACCAAGTCTCCTAAAGGTAATACCTTACATATGACAGGTAAATGTATTGGTAGCAATCTACAGCCATACAATCCACCTGAGAACACCTCTTGTACTGACTTTGATGCTAATGGCGATTCAGAAAAATTTATGACAGAAGTAGCTACTCACTATATTGAGGACTACAAGATTGATGGCTGGAGACTAGATCAGGCCTATCAAGTACCACTAGATACATGGCGTCATATTAAAAAGGCAGTTGAGAACACCAGTGCCTCAGTTACCTATAAAGACAGTAACGGTAAAGACGTGCATCCTTTAGGCTATATGGTGGGTGAAATTTGGTCTGACAATCCTACTATGGCAAAAACAGGTTATGGACCAAATAAAAATCCTGCCTTAGACTCATGCTTTGACTTTGGGTTACGTTACGGTATCGTACAAACCTTAGCCACTGAAGAATGGGGTAAACAGAACCATTCAGCACTAAATTTAATCGATCTCTTAAAGTATGACGAGAACAACCTACCAAGGCATGCTTATCCAAATTTAATGATCACCAATCATGATCTGGTGCGCTTTGGTGATCTTATCCAAAGAGCAGGCCTACAGGAGAGCTATGACAAGAGAGTTGATCTTGCACTGTCATATCTTGCAATAGCTCACTCAGGACCTATCACCAACTACTATGGTGAAGAAATAGGTCAGGACGTTCCTAACTTTGATAAAAAGAGAAATGAGATGGGCTACTATGACGATCATGTGGCTCGTGATAATGGCAAGATCAGCAACTTCACCGACAAAGAGTCACAGCATCAACTCCTCTTTACCTATTTAATGAAGCTGCGCGCTCAGCATGGTGCTATCTCTAATGGAAAGATGGAACTTTTAAAGATTAGAGGATCCCTCTTCTCATGTAGAAAGACCTTTAAAGGTGGTGACACCTTCTTCTATCTAATGAATCTTGATAAAAGCAATGTAGCTAAGATAACTATTAGCAATGAGCTGTTTGCAAAAGACAAGGGCTTAAAAGCTTTGATTAGCAGTTCTCCTGCTGTAAAGAATGCTGATGGCTCCTACACAGTTACAGTTGCACCTTTAAGTTTTGAAGTTGTAACAGACGGTGAGGCAAAAGGCTTTTACGAAGAAAAACACTAAAGCTTATCATCAAAATGAAGCTTTTATAAAACAAATCTTCCACTGACCTCATGACATCTTGAGCATATCCAGAATTACTGGATGTGCTCTGTTTTTATCACACTTCCTGTAATTTGCTCTGAAAAAATTCAATCAAAAAAAAAGTTTGACATATATCACATAAAATACTTAATATGTGTAAATTGATTGTCGTTCAGATCACATATTTTTAGAAAGATTATAAAAATGACTAAGAAAAAATTGACATATATCACCATACTTGGTGCATGTATTGCTGTAGGTGTATTTGTTACCGTTCCATCACAGGCTGTTTCTGATGAAGGTAAGAGCAAAGCTATGATCATGCTTGAAAAAGCTAAAGCTGCTAGATTAGAGCGTAAAAAAGCTTTAGAAAACAAGCGCAATGAGATGGAGCAGTACTATTCAGATAAGACTGGTCATAAGTACAAAGTAAATGTTTTCTTTGAAGGTGAGATGGTTGATTCTGATGCTCTAAATCAGTGGGTTCCTAACGGATACAATGCCGTTTTATTCTCTAATAACGACAGTAAAACTCAAAAGATCTTGGTATCAAACGCTGAAAAGATGGTAACTGCTTACATTGATTTTACAAAAGAGATCAAGGATAAGAATCAGAAGACTTTCTGCAAAACTTTATATAAGCAAGCAAAAACAAATCATTCACAGAAAGTTTTAAGCAAAGCTACCATTTATACAGGTAAAGATTCATCAGTTTGTCAGTTTGCTCTTCATGACAAAAATACCAATCTTTTCGCATTTGAAAGTTATGAACTGTATAAAGATGGTTCTTTAGCTTATGTTCATACCTTAAGTAAAAATGAACAGGATTACATCTCTATTGTCAAAGATGCTTTCCCAAGAACAGTTGCTGACAAGGCAAGAAAAGCAGTATCTCATGCTCTAGGTGAGTTCTTATCAACTGAGTCTTATAAGAAAACTCAGTTCTAAAAAGAGAATCTAAATCCAACATAAGGCCTCTATCAAAAGCTCTGAGGCCTATTCGATTTAGGCATAAAAGATCTTCTTTCTAACTTATCCACCGAAAAGCCTTTCAAAGTACCACCAAAGTGCCAGCCAAAGTGCCACTTATTTCTCTACAATTGAATTCTTTTGAAAAGAACAAAATAAACAAGAGCAAAAAAATCTGATTTTTTCTGCTAGAGATAGAGAATTACTTTAATACAATCCATTTACCGTAGCGTTTGCCTTCAGTTCGTTCAATGTGCCCAGAGTCAACAAGCTTTTTAATTTCTCGCTTAATTGTACGAACTGATGTTCCTGTAATTTCGGCCAATCTTGTTTGTGAAATTGAAGGCTCTACTTTTATTTCAGAAATAATTCTTTGTTCCAATAAATTATCTAGAGAATTACTTTCATCTACTTCCAAAGAGGCACTCTTTGTAGAAGTTTCAGAAGGCTCTTCTATTACAGCACTCTCCAATGCCCTAAAAGTTAAACTAATATCATTTCCTACTATTCTATAAACAGGAGGTTCTGCTCCCAACTTTTTACAGGCAGTAAATATCTTTTCAATGCCCCTCCCTATGTGTAACCTTCCCTGCTGTACTCATGGGTGTGCTTGCTATGTCTGTATTCTCTACCTTTAGAGGTAAAGAGTTAGAAGACGATCCTGAGTTTCAAAAGAGAATGCAAGATCCTCATTTTAGAGAGATGATTGAAAACAGATGTTTGTTTAAGATTTATGAACCGGTCTCTGAATTCACAATTTGTTTTAATACCATAACTTTTCTTCTAGCTTAACACCTGCTTGTAAGCGTCGATTTCTTTTTTGGAAAAACAGCAAAGGTAGATATTCATAGTGTTATTTGGATGAAATTTTATCCACTCTTTAATACTGTCTCGAGCTATAGTACAAGCCTCTAAAAGAGGATAACCATACACACCTGTTGATATTCCGCAAAATCCAATACTTGTTAAATTTAACTTTAAAACTTCATCTAGTGATCTTTTATAGCATGAGGCTAAAAGCAGTGGATCGTCAGCACAATGCTGATAGACTGGTCCTACAGTATGAATGATGTAGTTTGAGCTCTTAATATTAAAAGCAGAAGTGACTTTGGCATCTCCTGTTCTGCAACCGTGCAGTTTCATACAAGCTTCATTCAACTCAATTCCTGCAGCATTATGAATAGCACCATCAACACCTCCACCTCCTGCTAAAGCACAGTTAGCTGCATTTACAATTGCATCAGCATAAACATCTAAAACACCACCATTAAAGAGAGTAAGCACACTGTGAGGCTTGTAGTTATCTGACAAGAGAATATTTCTATCTAGTGATAGCTCATTACAAATCTCATCAACTAAACAGTCACGCAGATCATTATCTAACTGCATTAGAGCAATTACCTGCCAAAGAGCATTATTTAGACAGTCTAAATTGAAATACTCTTTGTCATGTTTATAGTTCTTTAAACAGTAATCAAGTTCTGTTTGCCATTTATTAAGAGCATTGTCATTAAATTCGTTTGTATCAGTACTCATCTAAAACTCTAATAAATCATGTTTGAAGGCTTTTGAAAGTAACTTTAAAGACGACGTTGTAAATGCAAGGTTACAAAGACGCGCTATAGGGCCTTTTCAAGGTTAGTTTTGTGCACATGATTTGTCAAAAGCAAATTTCAAAATTTGAAAAGACCGATGATCATCTAAATGGGTCTGAACAAAAAATTGGCTCTTAACAAGGAATGTATTCAGTACAGAAAATTTGCTCAGTACAGAAAAGCTTGCCTGCACAGTATTTGAAAATTGTGTTCAAGTTAGCGTAAATCCGTACACACAACAAGAAATCATGGTATATAATGATCAGTTCGCAAAAATTTAAGGAGCAATCATGGCTAACATTAGACCTCGTGAAAGATCTGCAATTATTCAATCATTGCGCGCAGGTGTGACCCCAAGAATTGGACTTGAATATATTCAGGTAGGTCGTGTTAATGAGGTAAAGGCTCTAATTGAGGATTTAGACAACATCGAACAGGGTGGTAGTGCTTTTAGAATTATCATCGGTGACTTCGGTGCCGGTAAATCATTCTTTTTACAGCTGATCCGCTATATTGCCTTAGAAAAAGGCATGGTAGTCATCAATGCAGATATGTCTCCTGACAGACGTTTGTTTGCATCAAACGGTCAGGCAAGAAACCTCTATAAAGAATTAGCAAGAAACTTAGCAACTCGCGCTCATCCTGAGGGGAATGCCATGATCCCTCTGGTTGAAAAGTTCATTACAGAACAGCGCCGTGTTGCAGATGCTGAAGGTAAAGACGTTGAGCGAGTAATTAAAGATAAATTAAACTCACTCTCTGAATTAGTTGACGGTTATGATTTTGCTCAGGTAATTGCAACTTACTGGAAAGCCTATAACGAAGGCAACGAAGATCTTAAAAACAACGTTATACGTTATCTGCGTGGTGAGTATACCTCTCGTGCTGACGCAAGACGAGATTTAGGTGTAAGAGCCATTGTTGAAGACAACAATGTTTATGACCACATCAAGTTATTAGCCCGCTTTGTAACTCAGGCTGGCTACAAAGGTCTGCTAGTAAACCTAGATGAGGTTGTAAACCTCTATAAGTTACCTTCTCAAAGAGCTAGAAGCTCTAACTATGAGCAGGTTTTACGTATTTTAAATGACTGCCTGCAAGGCAGTGCTGAGAGTTTAGGTTTCTTACTAGGTGGTACTCCTGAGTTCTTGATGGATCAGAGAAAGGGTCTGTACTCATATGAGGCTCTTCACTCAAGATTAGCTGAAAACACCTTTGCTCAGATTGCAAATGTTGTGGACTACCACAGCCCAATTTTAATGTTACAAAACCTCTCCCCTGAAGAGATTTATGTATTGTTGTGCAACATCAGAAATGTTTTTGCAGGTGGCAACAAAGATAAATACATCTTACCTGATGAAGCTCTAAAGGCTTTCTTAGAGCACTGCTCTAAGAACATCGGTGATGCTTACTTTAGAACTCCAAGAAACACCATTAAAGCTTTCGTGGATCTTTTATCAATTGTTGAGCAGAACCCAGATTTAAGCTGGCAGAGTTTAATTGGCAACATTAAGATTGACTCTGAGACTGATAACTCATTAGTTACCATCGCCGATGATGACAAGTTAACCGAAACCGTGATTAAAAAAGAGGACGACAATTCATCAAAGGCAGATGACAACGCTGACGATGATGAATTGACCTCATTTACACTGTAATCACTAAATCATCCTAAAACGCTGTAGTTTCTACAGCGTTTTAAATATCTAAAGACCATTCAAACCTTATTTAAAGCAAAAAAAGAGGATCACTATGAGTGCTCAAGTGCTTTCGCTTATAGACAAGGATCTACGCCGTTTCATGTTCAAAAAAGGATGGCAGGAGCTAAAGCCTATTCAGAACAATGCCGTAAAGCCTATTCTTGAGAGAAAGACTGATGTGATCATCTCAGCATCTACTGCTAGTGGTAAGACCGAAGCTGCGTTCTTACCAGCTCTTACAGCAATTGCAAGCTCCAAAGAATTAAAAGGCATTCGTATTTTGTATGTAAGTCCTTTAAAAGCTTTAATTAACGATCAGTACCGCCGTTTAGAGGAGATGACTGAGTTTTTAGATGTCAAAGTCACTCCATGGCACGGTGATGTCTCAGCTTCAAAGAAAAACAAACTCATGGATGAGCCTGAAGGAGTGATCTTAACCACTCCTGAGTCATTAGAGTCATTACTCATCAACCACGTGCAGTGGATTAAAAACTCCATGCAGAATCTTTTCTATGTGGTCATTGATGAGTTCCATGCTTTTATGGGTACTCAAAGAGGTTATCAGTTACAGTCTCAACTACACCGTATTGAAAACTTAATTGGTAAAAGAGTTTGCAGAATTGCCCTGTCCGCTACCTTCTCAAATGCTAATGGTGTAATCAGCTATTTAAGACCAAACAGTAAGGTTCCTTGTGTGGTCATCACCTCACCTGACAGCTCCAAAGACAAACTTTCTGTTCAAATTAAAGGCTACGAGCATCAGGAGCTCCCTGAAGAAGAGGAAGGTAAGGTTCTGCCTTATGAGTTTGAAGAGATTGCCAATGATATCTTCAGACTGTTACGTGGAAGCACCAATTTGGTGTTCTGTAATTCTCGTTTTACCACTGAGTCTCTCGCTGCCAAATTAGAGAGTTTGAGTAAGAAAAAGTTTGTTCCAAACGAGTTCTTCCCACACCATGGCTCTTTATCTAAAGAATTAAGAGAAAGCTTAGAGTACCGTCTGCAAGAAGGCAGATGGCCTACTACAGCTATTTGTACAGCTACCTTAGAATTAGGTATTGATATTTCTGATGTTGCATCAATTGCGCAGGTTGAGCATCCTATTACTGTAGCTTCATTAAGACAACGTCTTGGTAGAGCAGGTCGTCGTGACCATAATGCAATTTTAAGAGTGTTCTTACCAGAGGGTTCTACCTCCACAAAAAGAACCGAACTTTTTGAAGACACGGTGCTTACAGTTGCAATGATTGAGCTGTTACTAGAGCGCTGGTATGAACCACCATTAGAGCATGAATACGCTTTTTCTACCATGTTGCAGCAGTGCTTATCTGTAATAGCATCTTTTGGCAGTGTTTCAGCAAAAGCTTTATATGATCTTTTATGTAAGACAGGTCCATTTAACCTATGCTCTGTTAAAGTCTTTATGGCCTTTTTAAAGAGCCTAGGAGAAAAAGATCTTATCGTACAGTTAAATGATGGTACTTTAGCTTTAGGTCTTGAAGGCGAGAAACTGCTCTCTGACTGGAGCTTCTATGCTGCCTTTGATACTCCAAAAGAATTTACCATCGAGTATGACGGTCACAGCATCGGTACTGTACCTTTAACCCGGGATCTGATGATTGGGGATACATTCTTATTTGCAGGTCGTGGCTGGAAGGTAAACTTCTTCTCACAGGAAAGACATATCATTGGTGTAAAACCATATCAGTTTGACGCACAGCCTCTGTCTATGAACGGTTCAGCAGGCCACATCCACGATACTGTCCGTGAGAGAATGCTTAAGACCTACAAAGAAGGCATCATTCCACCATATCTTAATAAGACAGCTAAAGAGCACTTAAGATTAGGAATTGAGTTCTTTAAAGACAGACAATTAGACAAACATTGCCTTTATGAAGGACCTACAGGAATTGCCCTCTTCCCATGGCGTGGTGACAAGGTCATCCGCACTATTGTGTTGATGCTCAAAAAAGAAGCTATTAGCGCTACAGCTTACAAGTCTCATATTGAACTTGAGTTCACCCCAAGAGACTCATTAAAAGTTGCTGTCTTTAATATTCTTGATGCAAAAGATATCGATAAAATCGAGCTTATCAAAAAGATCAATAATCTTGATAGAGACAAGCACGACAACTTTATCAGCATGGACTTAAAGCGCACTGCCTTTGCCTACAGTGAGCTTGATGTTGATGGAGCTCTAGAGTTCTTCAATCGCTTAAGAAAAGAGCTTTAGGATTAAGTTTTAACTTGCGCTTTTAAACTTGCTCCTTTAAAACCTTCGATAAAAAGACTACCTCTTTTTCAATAAAGTGATTGAGGTAGTCTACACCTACCTTGTTTCTTTTATAGTTGTGCATGGCACTATAACGTGTGGCAAGTAATGCTCTTGAGTAATCAACATAAGTAGTTGCACTCTTAATTGCAGCATCTAAATCAAAGTCTATGGCAAAGGCACCATCCTTGATAAAGCCGTTGACTACATCAATGACAGGTTTAATCCTCGATACTCTAGAATCTAAAGCGCGCTTAATTACATTTGATGACAAGGTATGATCTTTTAATTTGCTTACGATCAGCTTGTAAGCTTTGGTAGTATTGGTGTCACTTACCTGAGGATCTGTGACATCAGCTAAACTCTCCTTATAGCAAAACCTGTTTACAATTGCCTCAGTTCTCATAAGATTTGACATTAAACTGTCATTACCATTGTCTGAAAGTCTTATGTCACCTAAGGTAGTATCATCAAGACTTGCGGTGGAGCTTGAACTCAGATTCAAGTTGTCATAAGAGGGCTCCTTTGCATCAATACCTGAGCACACCTTATTTTCAGGGCTCAGACTTGCACTGTTAGCCCCTACAGCATTATTGTCAGGAGCACCTCCTAACATTAGATCTTCAAGTGTAGGAGCTGATGAAATGACAGCTGGAATTTTGTTTTCAGCAACTGAAGCTCCTCCTGTTACAGTCATCTCATCTTCAATAGCTGTGTGTTGGTCACTATTCTCATGGGAATCATATTCATGGCTACCCCTCTTTCTCTTTTTAAAGTCGATAGTGGCAGCAGCAGTTAATAAGGTTCTCTCATTTTTAAAAGCCTGTGCCTGCGCCTTTTCAAGAGCCTTCTTTTCTTGAAGCGCTTTATATGAACTTAAGAAGGTCTCTACGGCTTTTTTAGAGTGATTTACATAGCAGCATATGCTCTTATGCAACTTTACCTTTTGTAAAACCTCATCAGGGTAGAAGTAATTCTCGCCATTAAATATAGGATCAGAAAACCAGTTTTCAGGAGTATGCGGTACACCTACAAAGACTGGTCTTACAGCTTCTAAAAACTCACAGTCTTTGTAAGACTCACCATTTGCTATAAGCTCTCGTGCTCTTAGTAAGAGAGTATAAAGACGAGAGGTAAGTTCTGGCTTTACAAGATCAACTAAAAGTTTGTCGCAGTTGTGCTCTTTTAAATAGGTGGCGATGTTGCACACCTTGTCTTTTAGTATCAAAAGGCCTAATGAGACTAATTGCTCAGGTCTTATACTGCACTCACAAGGAGTTGCAGTGACACTAATCTCTTTAAGAGATAAGTCTTGATTAAAAAGATCGGCTAAAGAGTTATTAACTAAAGAAATGCTCTGCTTTTCTTTGCCATAGACAAAGTTGTGCTCATATAAGAGCTTTGAGATAACAAAGGAAGATGAATAGAGCACAATCGCAAGATTAGCTTTACTGCTAGCAAAATCGTCATAAAGATAAGTACACTCTTTTGCAAGTTCCGTCATCATTGTGGTCAGTTTTAAAAAATATGAAAAGGCATCCTCTTTCATATTCTTTAAAACGAACCTGTAGGTATGTGAGGCTGTGTCTTCAATTACAGGTAAATAATAGAGTTCAAAAGTGTTTTCATCAGCAAAAAGCTCTTTTAAAAGCTCAATTGCACTATGATTCTCTTGTAACATCACCTTTAAAAAGTCTTTACTTAATAAAAGAGTTTGCTTAGAACTGCACCTTTTAGGCAGAGTATCACTGTATTTTTCAGAGAGCTTTAAAGCTTCATTTACAGCATGCTCTTTTAATTCATCTTTGATCTTACCTACAGTAAGAGCTCTTACTAAGCTTTCAGATACCTTATTCTCAAGACTTGCCTGTACCTCATCTCTTATGGCTTTTTTAAGATCATCGATGGTTAAAAGAACTAATGAGTCTAAAGAGATCTCATTGTCATCTGATTTAAAACAGCCATACGGTCTTGAAAACAAATTTGAAAGTAGCGACATATACACCTCACATGAGACTTGAAGTGTATACCAGGAATTTTTAAGACCTATTTTTTACTGACAAATTTTGTCAGTAAAGAAAAATAATCTGTATCAACTTATCAAATTTAGCTTTCAAAAGATGAATTTTTTACTATTTATTCTATAATAGTAATTATTATCAATAAGAAAATTTTAATAGCTTACGTTCAAGGTTTCTTAAGCTGTAGAACAGATAAAATTCAGGAGAACACATGAATACTAAAGCAATGTACAAATTAAGTTATGGCCTTTTTGTCCTAACTGCAAAAGATGGTGAAAAAGATAACGGTTGTATCATCAACACCGCAATTCAGGCAGCCTCTGGTCCTAATCAGATGAGTATCTGCATTAACAAGGCAAACTTCACTCATGACATGATTGTAAAAACTGGCGTATTTAATGTGTCAGTACTCTCTCAAAAAGCCCCTTTTGAGCTTTTCAAGCGCTTTGGCTTCCAGTCAGGACGCGATGTCAACAAGTTTGAAGGATACACTCAATGTCAGAGAGCTCAAAACGGCATCTACTATGTAACCGAAGGTTCTAATGCTTATTTTTCAGTAAAAGTTGATAAGACACTAGACTTAGGATCACATACCCTGTTCGTAGGTGAAATTACTGATATGGAAGTTTTAAATGACATCCCTTCTGTAACCTATGAATACTATTTAAACAACATCAAACCAAAGCCTGAAGCTGTAGGTGTTACATCTGAAGGTAAGACCATTTGGAGATGCAAGATCTGTGGCTATGAGTATGTTGGTGAAGAGCTTCCTGAGGATTTTATCTGCCCTATCTGCAAACACCCAGCTTCAGACTTTGAAAAGGTTGTAGTTAAAGCTGTAGCTGAAGATAAAGCAAACGGCAACAAGTACGCTGGTACCAAGACTGAAAAGAACCTTCAAACAGCGTTTGCAGGTGAATCACAGGCTCGCAACAAGTACACCTACTTTGCTTCAGTTGCCAAGGAAGCAGGCTACGAGCAGATCGCTGCCATCTTTTTAAAGACAGCTGATAACGAAAAAGAGCACGCTAAGATGTGGTTTAAAGAATTAGGTGGTATTGGTTCTACTGAGGACAATCTTGAGGCGGCAGCTGATGGTGAGAACTACGAGTGGACTGATATGTACGAGAGCATGGCAAAAGATGCTGATGAAGAAGGCTTTACAGAGCTTGCTTTTAAATTCAGAGCAGTAGGAGCTATTGAAAAAGAGCATGAGCAAAGATACCGTAAGCTCTTATCTCATGTAAAAGCTAAAAAGATCTTTGAAAAGAGCGGTGTCAGTGTATGGGAGTGCAGAAACTGTGGTCACCTCTCTATCGGTACTAAAGCACCTGAAGTCTGCCCTGTATGCTTCCACCCTCAGAGCTATTTTGAGGTAAAAGAAGACATCTAACCTATAGTAAAAAATAACAACTCATAAACTCTCAAAAAATCCTGCGCTACTAGTTCTTGCTGGTAGCGCTTTTCTTGTTACCACTTCTGCGCTACTAGACTCAAGTTAGGCGCGCGATCCACCATTCTACATATTCTGGTATGATGGTCATCTAATTATGAGAAGATCTTATAGAGAGCAGCATCTCATTATGCTCAAGCTGATAATTTAACCTGTGATCTTTTGTAAATAAAAACTGCAACAGCTAATTTGTTACTTGATCTTTTTACAGGTTATAAAGCAGTTCTTTCCTGAAAATGCTATGCCATAAGTATAGATACTACTTATCATTCTACTTTGTACAAAAGGCTCAGCGTAATTCTTTCTGTCAATTTGTGCTACAGCATTTTCACTTAAGGTAATTAAATCTGCACCTGCACTGGCGGCTTTTATTTCAATAATTACAGATTTATCTTCTCTTTTACTCTTAAAGACGATATCAGCATAGCCGTCACCTGCTTCACAGTTTGAATGATATTCAGAAAAGAAACCTTTAGAGCAGTTTGAGAACAGTCCGTTCAGAAATCCGTGATAGTAGTTCTCAAAAGGAGCCTTTGTGGCAGTGTCTCTTATGGAAATATAGCGCTGTAACAGTTCAAAGATAGTGTCAGATGCAGTATCTGCCTTTCCTTCAAAAAGACTGTTTGCCAAAGTGTCTGCAATATTGTTAGGAACAACTTCTGTATTAAATCTGTTCTGAATATTGTTTGTAAAACACTCTTTTATTTCCAGATTTGGAATTCTTGCAAAGATGTTCTTATCAGATGAACTGTCTTTTGTAAGCTCATTTTCATCTGTCTTTTCAAAGTCTACTGTAAGATATCCTGTATGCAGAAGAAGTGACCAGAAGTCATCTGAGTTATGCTCACTGAGTGTGTCATAGTTCATGGATTCATTAAGCTTAAAGCTGATGGACTTACCGTCTATTAAGTTCTGCATTCTCTGATTGTCTTTGTCGGTCAGATATCCTATATAGTCTGATAAGCTTTTATCAGAGGTAGAGCCTGCCCAGTAGTTGCCTGCAACTATCTTCTGAAGTTCTCTATTCTGTTTGAAATCAAAGTTCTTTCTTACAAACTTAACCACATCCCATGGACAGAACATCTCTTTGTCAAAGAACCTGTATCCGTCATAGTGTTCCTTTACAATAGTGGCATAGTCATCCAGTTCATAGTCTTTCAGGAACTTTTGTGTTTCTTCCTTGGTAAAGCCAATGATACCGGTGTACTTCCTTTCATTATCGGTAACACTGTTTACAGAAAAGTTGTTTACTCCCGTAAACAGACTGTTCTTGGCGACCTTTAAACATCCTGTAAGAACTGTTCTTGTAAGGGTGTTCTTATCTTTTAAAATTCCAAAGAAACCTTTTATCAGAGTTACCATATTCTCATGGTAATCTGCTACAAAGCTTTTATCATTAGAGTAAAGCTTTTTGTTTGTGGTGTCATGATATGAGGCATTGGCTAAAGGCACATCATATTCATCTATGAGCAGAACTGGATATTTACCGTATTCACGGTAAAGAGCTGAGGCTAAGATCCTTAATGAGTTTTTAAGATAATCTGAATTCTCCTGTTCTCTTAAAAAAGCGATATCTGATATTCTGCTTATTCCACCCTTTTCTTTTTCATCCAGTCTGTTACTGTCTAGAAGGTACTTAAATTTTGAGGCAACAAAACTCACTGTTGATGCAAACATCTTATAGGCATCATCATAAGTTTTACCGTCAACATCCTTAAGGCTGATTTCTATAACAGGATACTGTCCCATGAACTTTTTACAGAACTCTGTATCTTCAAGTATCCTTGTGCCCTTAAAGTATTTTTCCTGTAAAGATGTATCAAATGGTTTGTCTTTATTTATTTTCAGGAAAGACTCAAACATGGTCATGAGCAGTGTCTTGCCAAATCGTCTTGGTCTTGTGAACAGAAGAACTGTGGCTGAGTCTGTAAATACTGTTTTTATATACTCAGTCTTATCCACAAAATAGCTGCCTGAATTTTTCAGTTCCTCAAAGCCTGCAGGACTTTCTGGTAATGGTAAAAATAGAGACGATAACATTTAAATACCTACAAAACCGAAGATCATGATACTTTTACTCAGTATACAAGAAATGATCTAAGATAGACAATCAGGACATCACAGATCAAAATCGTGATCTTTTACTGTAACTAAATGATCTTCAGGTCAAAAAGAGATAGGAGAAAAACAAAAAGACTTAAGAAAGCCAATTTGAATTATTATCTGAAAATATTAGGGAAATTTTAGGCATAAAAAAAACGAACTTTTATCTTTAAAAAACAAAGATCTAAGTTCGCTGGTGCTGATATTAAGAACAGTGAGAAACTTGCTCTAGAAGCTATAGATCAAATTGAAAACAAAAAGTACTACCAAGATTTTATGTACCAAAATTTAGTAACTAATATCTACTGTTATGGAATTTGCTTTACTAAAAAATCTTGTACAGTAGCCTTTAAAGATATCAAGAAGTAGCCTTAAATGCTACTTTAGATACAAGTTTAATGATCAACTGAAGTATAAATTTGCTTTGAGCTAGATGGCTTATCAGGAATTGAGAGCATGATTAAGCCTCTATCGACAAGTGGTTTCACATAAGTTTTTATTGCATGAGAAGCAGATGACAATCCAATAAATTCGACAAGCTGTTGTCGAGTTTTAGGAGTCTTACAAAATTCGATGATTTCTCTTTGCTTTTTTATAAAAGCAGATTCATCTTTTGCTTTAATCGCTTTAACTCTTTGCTTTCTTAAACAAACCGTAAAGGTTCCTCTACTATCTGTAAATTCAGCTGGTTGCAAAGAATATTCTTTCATGGCTTTTTGAATAGTTGGTATTCCTGAATATCGATTTTCAGTTACTCCTAATACCTCAAGAGCACCTGCTAATATAGGATTTCTAGTATCAGGATGCTCAACTCCAAGTTCAGCGATTGAGATTTTGCCAAAGACTCCGCCAGGATTTTTAATCTCAATTCTGTCATTAAACATCAGAATTTCAATCGGCTTATTTTGACTGTGAATACTATAATCTCTATGGACTAAAGCATTTAAAATAGCTTCTCTTAATGCAATTTCAGGATAATCAGTCTTGTCATCCCTTTTTAATGTATTTTTGTTGATAATTGTCCTAACCGACATGTTTCGATAAATAAAAGACAAGGCATCTTCAAGCATATCTAGAATATTACCTTCAATTCTTTTATTATCTAAAAACCTTTCTCCACTATCTGCAACATTACCTACCTGCGTACCAGGAACTACAACAGCTGTAATACAAAACATAGGAAAAATAGATTGAGGGTATGGATGAAATAGCATTAGAGAACTTAAAGTTACATGATTATCTTTAATCATTCCTGATAACTTATATATCTGTTCGCTTTCAAGATTAGCCAATCTCGGTTTTACTTGTTTTAGTCGAAGAAGAAACTTATCTAAAAGACTAGAATCTAAATCTGATATGGACATAGAATCAATTATTCTAAGATCATCTTGTTGTTTAGTTCTGTAGGCTTCATATGAAAAAATTTCTGTATCTGTCATAGGCTCATCGCTATCACAAATTCTAACATAGGAGCCCTTAAGCTTTCCTTTTCCAATATAAAAGCAAGGTCTTAAAGTTTTATCAATCGGAGGAATTTGTGCTAATACAAAAGTTTTATTATTCTTTTCAACAACATATAACAAAGGAACAACTCTTGGCTCCATCTGTAAACATTGCTCTTTAATCTTTTTACACAAATCCTGAGCATCGTATACACCAACTTCTTTGAAGTTATCTGACTCATCTACACCAAAAACAATGCAACCTCCATCATCTTGATTAGAGAAACTAGACAAGGTGTCATACAATCTTGATGGACAGTTTGTTTTAGCTGCCTTTATTTCTAAGGTATTGGTTTCACATTTAACTTTTTGAATAAAATCTAATTTTTCTAAAAATTCAACTTCGTTCACTTTGATGTACCTTACAAACTGTAAATTCAGACTAAAAAAATTAAAAATTCAAAAAATATTAAATTTAACATTTAATAAAATTTAAATATTTTTTTTAATTTTCTTATCATTTTTTAATATTTTAGATTTATTTTCATTTTCTTTGATTATTTTAAGAATTTAATTTAACTTTTCTTTTTTGATTTTTTTGTCTTTTTAATTTTTATAATTCAAAACTAATTGTTTTAATGACCGTTGTAATATAGATTCAATTTCATTTATGACTTCAACTTTTCTGGATCATCCCTAAATTTTGGGGTTGACTAGAGCAGTGAATTTTGTAGATAGGAACAGATAAGTTAAAATAAAGGCTCCACCGTTTATCTTTAATAACCACAAAAAAGGAAACAGATGAAGCCTTCAGATATTGTAACTAATTCTTACACTGCTGCCAATAATCCAGAAACAGAAAATTTAGTACAAGCAACTCCAGAGGAGTTGCTACACATAAGAAGAAAAGAAACTGTACTTGAGCTTTACCCTGGATGTGTAGTTACAGAAGATCCTGTCTTAGATGCTGAGAATATGAGGCTAATTGTTAAGTTAGCCTATACGCATTTTGATAAAGATTGCCATGGTTGTGAGCAACATCGTTTTCAGCTAAGGGAGTGGGGAGAAAGAACCATTAAGGATGTACCTCTAGGAGCATTCAAAGTGAGCCTAAAGATTAAAATCCCTAAGGTGTATTGCCCTTGGTGTGGTAAAACCAAATGGTTAAATCCACCATTTAAGCATCCACACCATAGGATCACTATGAGACTGTATGGGCAGATATTAAACTTACTAGATCTAGGTGTAAGTCATATTGATCTTAAGAAGATAGGTCAAATCCTAGGTGTAGAGGCTGATATCGTAAGGGCTATTGATAAGGCAAGGCTAAAGCTCTGGTTTAAGAGTATTCCATTAGAAAACGTAAAATACATAGCAATAGATGAAATCAGTGTTAGGAAGCATCATGACTATATAACTGTAATCATAGATGCTCAAACAAGAAGGTTGTTGTTTGCCACTCATGGACGAAAGAAGGATGATTTAAAACCGTTCTTTGAGAAATTGAAACAATTAGGTTTAATAGACAATATCCTAGGCGCAGTAATGGATGGCAATTGTGGCTATCAAAACTTAGTAAAGGAGTTATGCCCAAAAGCCAAGATTGTATTGGATTTATTCCATTGCATTCAGTTATATAACAGAGAAGTAGCTGATGCTGTAAGATTGGCTCAGATTAAAAAGCTTCGCCAAGATCTCGCTAACCTAGATGACGATGATAAAGAAGGCAAAGAAAGACTCTTAAAACAGATTTCTGATCTAAGGCAAAGTAAATGGCTATCCTATGTGGTAAGGACTAGATTAGAAGCAGCTAAAGAGTCTAATGTAAATCTAAAAGAGCTAATAATGAACAACTTACCGTTGCTTCAGGTAGAAATCTTTAGTGATGGTATTAGAGAGCTGTGGAAGCATGTAAAATCACCAGAAATGGTGAGAATAGCTATAGAGAACTATTGTACTCAAGCAAAAGAAAGCGGAATTGAGCAAATTATTAAGTTTAGTGAGAAGCTTAAAAGCTGGACTGAGTATATCATTCATGCAGCTACAACAGGCTTAAATACGAGCATTTTAGAAGGTTGTAACAACAAATTTAAAGTGATTAAAAGAGTTGCTTACGGCTTTAGAGATTTAGAATATTACATTCTAAAATTACATCAAGCCTTAAGTGTTGATCGTGAATCTACATTGAAGGCTTGCACATTATGATAAAAATGTATACCCCCATTTTTAGGGAAGAACCAAATTTTGTTGATAAAAAGCGAGGTAAATTTAAAAGTAAGCAAAGAATCATAGTTCTCATTTTGTTGAAATTATTCAACTTTGAAAAATGTAGTAATACTAACTTTTTAGATAGAGATCTTTTTTACATAAAGGGCATTTCTTTGTTCTAGAAAAACTTCTAGGTGATGCTTTCCAACTTTTTCCACAACGAGGGCATTTCCAATAAACTGCGTAATTCGCACCTGCTAAAACCATACTTGGTTGAAGATTTCCATTTAATTTATCATCCCAATAGATAATTTTATCAGGATATTTATTGGCAAAACTGTTTTTGATTTTATTATTAGCGTATCTTGCAAAAATAATGTTGTGATCTCTTCTTACATCAATATCAATTATGTAGGATTTTCCTGTTTTTGTTGATATGTATTTAATTAAGTTTTCTATAACTTCTTTTAAATTATCGTAAGATCGTGTTGGCTTATAATTTATTACATTGTTTTTTAATTCAATCTGATTAAGCTCTTCTTTTGTTTCTTCTACAACAATAAGATCAATTTTATTTTCAGAGAATTTTGCTTTCTTTTTTAAATCTCTGATTATTGTTTCTGGTTTATTATGAAAAAATACCCCGTTATATTCGATTGCAAGATGCAATTCTGGTATAAAAATATCTGACTCGAAACCAAATAGAAGTTTTCGACTTTGTACATCTATAATTTGTTCTAAATAGAAAAGAATCGTTTGCTCTGGAAAAGAGGTTTCATATTTTCTCGAACAGATTGGACAATTTGTATTTTTAGACGTTCTAGAAGAAATTTGAGCTTTCCATTCATAACCGCAATTTTTACATTTCCACCAAACTTTAGCTCCTGAAGCAGCAACAAATTCTTCAGGACTTTTGCCATTATTCTTTTCGTAATTCCAATCTTTTGCGATATCAGGATATAAAACAGCTAAATTATTTTCTCTACTTGCAAGTCTGTTTGCACAATACGGACATTTTGTAAATCGTCTTGTTTGAATAACGGCTTGCCAAGAATGACCTTTTTTACACTTCCACCAAACTTTTCGTCCTGAATTGATGGACAAATTGTAAGGAGAAATTTTTATGTTCTTTTCAAAATCCCATTCTTGCTTTAGTTTCGGAACTAATGTAAAAATATCATTAATACCTTGTACAATTTTTTTCCCTGTGCAAACTGGACATCTTTGACCTTTTGTAAATTTGCTAATTTCAGTACTAAATTCATGTTTCTTAGGGCACTTCCACCAAACTTTTTTATTACTAAAAGGAGAATAATAGTCTGGAGATAAAGAATTTTTATCATAATCCCAATAAGTAAGAGAATCTGGCACTTCCTTTGATAAAACGTTATCATCCTTTTTTGTAAAATATCTTGATTTTCGTTTTTCTTTTGCACAAATTGGGCATCCTCTACCATTTGTTCTTTTGTTTATAGTTGCTTGCCAATTATTTCCGCATGTTCTACAAATCCACCAAAATTTTTTCCCTGAATGAGCTGTATAATCTTTTGGCGAACCAATATTTTTGGCAAAATCCCATTCAGTAGCAATGCTTGGATATTTTGTTGCTAAACAATTTTCTTCGGAAACAAGTTTACCTTGACAATAAGGGCATCCTGATTTAAATCTGCTACTAATTTTAGCAAGCCAAGAATGCCCTTTTACGCACTTCCACCATACCTTAAGATTCGAGTTGTAGTATATTTTTGCTGGATCAAGACTATTATTTTTATCATAATCCCATTCTTTCATAAACAAGGGATTTTTTGACAGAAGATCGTTATATCCAGATAAGACCTTTTTAGCAGCGCAATAAGGACATCTTTGACCACTTGTAAATTTACATACTCTCGATTTCCATGAATGACCTTCTTTACACCGCCAAAACACAGATTTTTGAGATTTAACAGATAGATGTGATGGATCTTCTGTATTTTTATCATAGTCCCAATAGTCTTCTGCTTCAGGATACAGCTCAAATAAACTTTTGGATAATTTGTTAGTTACCATTTGAATCTACTTCTTTTGTCAAATCTTTGATACTAAAACAAATCGCATTCTTATTGCGATTGCAGAAGTTATCACAAAGTTCTCTGAATTTAACCTTACCGACAATACTTCTTATATTATTTTTAATAGACTCATAATCAACTTCTGTATAGCAGAATACAATCGCAGTTCCTAAATTTTTATTAGTAAAAAGCTCTTTTAATATATCTGAATCTGCCGTACTACAAGAATGTCCATAAATCATTAAATTATAAGGAGAATGTATAATTGACGATAGTGGAAAGTAATTAACGTTATTTGAGTTTCTTTGACTTTCTTTTTCAAATGAGTATAAGTCTTTGTGTATATTAGCATTTGAGAGGTTAGTATAGCCAAATACAATATTTTTAGATTCTACACTACCATTTACATGAAATATTTTTACTTTTTGATTTTCTTGAGAGTAAATATCTTTTATTGTTTGTGTGTAGTTATAATCAATGACAAAATCTATCTTTGACATTGATAGATCTTGTATATAATTTTCAGAATTTCCTTTTATACTACTAATGTAAGGGGATATTAACTTTTTTAATAAGTAATGTTTTGTTACTTTATTATTTTCTTGCTCTCCACAAATTAGCAAAGAACTTTGTTTAGAATAAATACAGCACAAATAATCAGAAAATAATTTTGAAAAAAATTTAAGCCCTTTATAGTATTCTAGAGCTAAATTTGGATTTTCAAATAAAGGAGAACTGTATAAAACCTGTTTTTCTTTAAAATATGAAGGATAAAACTTTAATGAAAGCTCTTTTGAATTTAAGACTAAAAATTCAATAAATTGTTCAACATCTAACCAACCATTAATACTCTTTTTTGCATAGTTCAAGTGCGAATTTATGATACTTATACAAGTATAGATTCCCTTATTGAAAACTATTTTTTTACATCAAGATAATTCCAAAAATCAGATGAAAACGATAGCTCTTTAAAGCCATAAAATTCAGAAGCTGTTTGAGAAGAAAAAAGTTTTGAATTGTTATATAAAGGAGAAAAAGGCTCTAAAGATGGGAAAAACCAAAGTTCATCAGTCTTATAAATTCTTGCTAAGTAGTGCTTACTGTTGAGGGTCATATCAATGACATCACCACTTTCGACATAAGCGATAAGATCTTCATTAAAACAATCACGAAGCAAGAAGCATTTAGCTGAATTTGAGTAGTGAAGAATGCCTTTGTAGCTGTCGCACTTGGTGCAACTGCGATGATCTTCTTTTAAGATCTTTACACTTAAACCGCACTTATTAGCCTTGATGTAGTTTTTGCCTAGATCTTTGTCAAAAGAGTAAGGAATAGATACTTCCCAGTGGGTGTTAATTGGGAAATAAAAGCATGAGCGAATTATATTTCCCTCCTTGAGCTTCTTTAGGATGTTTCTCTTTCCTCTTGCGGATATGTTTAGGGTATTCTCAATATCTCGTGAAGCGAAAGAATCCCAGAAGAAGCCACCGTTGGTAGCTGCGTTTTTAGCAGCGTTTTGTAACAAGATGCTTAAAATTAAAGCATCGCCAGAATAATGGGTTAAATCTTTAGTAATGTAGCCAAAGGAAACTACTTGCAAAGAGTTACCTATCAAGGATGATCCGTTGATAAAAATGGTCTGTTTTGGCTCGTCAATAAGAGATAACTCAATAGCACCAGCTTCAATCAAACATCTTTTTAAGTGCTTGAATCTTCCTAGAGAAATAAGCTCTAAATGGTTAACTATTTCTTCATCACTAGCTTTAATTACTGGATTTCCACTGCCTGAATACCCCTTTAAAGACATAGAGGTTAAACCTGCTAAGACCACTCTTTGTTGTGGAGATAACTTGTACTTAAACTGCCCATCAAATAGGACTCCTATTTGACGATATGTTGTATCTTGAATATCCATAGTTAAGCCCTTTTGAATTAAATTGATGGTGTGAAATTAGCTAGAAAATCAAGAGATATAGACTTTTTTAAGTCTCTTAAAGCGTTAGCTTTTTCAAGACTTAACCTTGGTAATAATCTTGCGTTACCAGTCATCAAAAACTGTCTAATAATCTTCTTGAAGCTATTTTTGCCGTATAAAGAAGCGCACTCATTGAGGATTGACAACTGCTCTTTAGTTGCGCTGTTTAAACGAGTGATGTGCATGTTTTCGTAGATTGTGAAGAATACTTTTCTAAGCTCAGACCAAGCATCAGCACTGTTTGGACTATCCCAGATAGGTGTTCCAAAAGCTTGAGATTCAGCAATACAAGTTCTGCGTTTAATACCTAAAGGAGCTTCTCTATCTACAAGCTTGTAGTTACCATCTTCAATTACAGGAACTAATTGACCTTTGTCATTTTTAGCAGCTGCAAAGCCATAGGATTTTTCACAAATAAGCATTGCGCCATAGTTTTGAGTAAGATCAATGGCATTCTTTTGTTGGAATTTATTGCTCTCAATAGCATTTGGTAGCATGCCTAAAAATGCATTTGGGAAATTTGAATTGTATTCAGCAATCTCATTTACACGGTCTACGATACGGGAAATACCATCAATAGCTTCCTTGTTTAACTGGATTGGTGCTATTAGGTGAGTGCAAACTAATAGACCTAAATTTGAGCGAATATCTGGAGATGGATTTGTATCGATAATGCAAACATCAAAGCTTGATGACAATGCATTAAGATTCTTTTCAAAGGCTGATACAAACAAGCTATGAGCTTCATCGCCTTGACGTTCAAGCAAAGCTAAACGATTGTCAGCACCAAATAACCAAAAACCACTAGCTTCAAGCTCTTTAGTGAAGTTTTCATCACTTAATTGCTCAGACAAATCTTGAGCGATTAAATCAAAAGAGCTTAATTCATGCTTTTTGGCAAAGTTCTGCTCTGTTAAGCAGGTAGTTGCATTAGCTTGCTGATCTAAATCAATAACCGCAACTCTAAGTCCCATCTGTAAAGCACAATAGAAAGCATACTGAGTAACTAAGAATGTCTTACCAACGCCGCCTTTTTCGTTTGCTACAGTTAAAATCTTCATAGTTAAATCCTTAATCAAAATCCTTAGAACGAATGAAAGTAAATAGTTTTGTAGAGCCATCAACTCTGCGAATTAACATGCAAATACGCTGTTGTTTAAACAAGAAGGAAGCAGAAGAAGCGGTCTGATTAAGCATAGAGATGCCATTAACGTTGATAATGCAATCTAGTTGCTTAATTCCAAGAATGTCAGCAGGGCTATTAGGTTTGACTCTTAGAACAGAGATCCCAGCATCTGATAATTTGTAGGAATAATCCAACTTGATACCTAGAGGCTCAGTTGTATTTAAATAAATTCCATTACATTTTTGAGTATATGAATTTGCTTCAGCGACAAGCTGGTCGCTGTCGTTATTAAATGGATTGTTATTATGATCGATAAATACCTTATATATAGCGTGATCGTTTTTTTCCAAGATATGATCGTTTTTTTCCAAGATAACCTGTGGAAAGTTACTTTTTTTTCCAAGATAAAAATCTTGAGAATTTTCCACCTGTGGAAAACTTTCGTTTTTAGAAAAATCGCTATTTAGAAGATCTTCACTTGATGTTGATGTGCATTTTTTACCAAGATTGTCTGAAATCTTGTTTTTGGATGATCGATTTTTACCAACTTTCTGCACACGGGACAAAATGATGTTCTTCTTTTCATCAGAAGATAAACTTTGAACATCTCTGTCATCTTTAGCTAGGCTTGCAATGCGCTTATCAATTAGCTTTTTACAATCATCACTTTCAGTAAGTTTAAAAATTTGTGCATAGGAATTAGCAATAGATGGGTCAAGCTCTACAGATTTAACAGTAAAGATAGATTTTCTATCAGTGCTGTATCTTATAAAGCCTTTATCAAGAAGTGTATTAAAGGAGTTTCTAATAGTTCTATTAGAAATATTTAGGTTAGCCTGTATAGGACTAATACCAGAGTTATCAGTGAAGAAACCTAAACCTGCTTTAGCAAATACTGAGGTTTTATCAATGATGTAAGAGAAAACAAGCAGATCTGAAAATGACAAATCAAAGTCATCAACCACTTTAAAGATAGTTAAGAATTTTTCAGAAGACTCAATTGCGGGAACTTTGATATATCGTTCTGATTGAGTATATTTAACCTGAATTAACTCTTTAGACTCTAAAGTAGATAAATGACGTCTAATTTGAGATTCATTGAATAGGTAAAAACATCTCTGGAAGAGCTCTGAGGTCTGGTAGCTGATAATACCATTACGTGATCTTCTGCAAAGATTTGTTAGGATGGCTAAGATTACTTTTAAGGTAGGAGTCAATTCTGAGCGTGCATGAGATCTGTATAAAATACCAATAACAGCAAGCTCAAACTGTGCGTTTTCGTTATTTTTAGGACCTTGATTTACGGAAATGATTGAATCATTAGCGCAAACAGGCAATGTATCATTAGCAGCAACAAAAACTGTTGATACTACTGGTGATTGAATAGAAAATTCATTTTTGCGAAGTAAATCACACTTTACGCTAACTTGTTGATTTAACGCAATATTTGATTTTGATAGATAAGCTAAATTTTGCGAAAAACTTGCGTCTTCCGTAAAATTTAAGCACGAATTGCGATTGGAGGTTTGAGAATGGTGCTGATACCGTGAACAGCATCAAATTCGGTCATCATACCTTGGTTTTCTAAATTCACCATGCTATAATGCCTTTACTATATTTATTAGGCTCTAAAGCCTTTCAGTTATTACGTTTAAAAATCGAGCTTAAACAGTTTTCTGTTTAGGCTCTTTTTTTACCCTTAGTAAGATTGTACAACAAAAATTCCAAAATCTCAAAAAAAATCGTAAAAAATTGCAAAAATATCTCCTTATTTTATAAAGAAAAATTCTCTAATATCTTGAATTATAAGGTTAAAGATTTTTTACAATTTATTTTACATACGTGTTATTATCATTATAAATCATTTGCATTTATTTTTTATATATGAAGAAGAAATGTTATTTATCGAACGAAGCTATACTTGCAAAAGTTGAAAATCCACAAAGCTTTCTAAATGCTGTTGATGCCCTGGTAGATGCAAAATACTCTAATTTGCCTCCTAGAATGAGATACAGCATTAGACACTTTGTTAAAACACAGAACCTAGAACAGATTTGGATGGCTCTAAATGTACAAATTTATGTCATGGATAACCAAAGCGCAATTAAAAATCCTAAAAAATTCTCTCTTAGAGAATGGGTGTAAAATCCCATTTATTTTTCTTATTTTTCAATAAGTTATTTTTGTTAGCACGTTCTCAAAAATTGAACAGTTTTTTAAACACGTCGCTCACACTTTGATTTTAATATATTTTGTTCTTTTTATGTAACTTATCATAGTTTTTTTTGTTGTTACCGTTATTATCATGCCCAAAATCATCGCTCAAGCAAAGGTTTCTGAAGTAAAAGCACTTATCAAAGCAAGAATCAAAGCAAATAAAGAAGACAAGAAAAAAGGAAAAAAAGTACGTTCTTTAATACGTTCTCTCGGTGGGGGTAATGGTCTTGTTGTAAGAATTACAAGTAACACTGCTTACTATCAAATCAGGTATTCATGGAAAGGTAAACCAAAATTCTTCACAATCGGAAAAACTGATTTAATATCTTATCCAAACGCTAAAAAGAAATGTTTAGAATATAGAAGAATGGTATTCAACGGACAAGATCCTGTAATAGTTAATAAGCAAAAGAAAATTGAAGAGAAAGCTGTAAATAATCTAAACATAACTAAGCATCCGTTTTGGCAAGTATGTGATGAATACCTTATCTTCAGGGAAGAAAGCGGAGCTTTTAAGCATTCGAGTAAAGGAAAAAGTGACTTTTCAGCTATGATGGTCACCTATGCTTATCCTGTCATTCAAAATAAAGATATTGCAGAAATTACCTCTGATGACATTTTGAAGATACTTCAAGATCCTTACGTAAATAAGCCTGCAATGGCTCAAAAGCTAAAATCTCATTTAAAGGGAGTTCTAAATCTTTCTAAAGTTAAAAACTATAGAACAGATGAAAACCCAGTAACATCAGACTCTTTAGAAGTAGTTCTAAAATCATTAAATCCAAAGAAAAAACAACCATCTCATAATGCTGCTTTAGACTATAGAGAAATTCCAAAGCTTATTAAAGCTTGTTTTGATAAGCATACTGTACCAGCTTATGAGTTGATCTTTTCTATACTTACCGCAAGTAGATCTAAAGCGGTGAGACTCATGAAATGGGCTGAAATCAATTACAAAGACAAATCTTGGACTATTCCTCTTGAAAACGACAAGATCAAAAAAGAGCAGGCAAATAGGACAATCTATCTTTCAAAAGCTGCAATTCAACTTTTGAAATGGATAGACAAACGCTCAGAATATGTATTTGTTTCAAAGTTATGCAAGACTTACACCGATTCAGTTTTCAAATCTGTCATTTATCAGCTAAATGAAGATCACATTAGATTTAATACTCCTATTTTTGTTGATAGATCAATTATCGATCCAAAAACAAAAAAGCCTGCAGTAATCACTCAACATGGAACTGCTAGAGCATCTTTCAAAAGTTGGGCTAGTGCTGATGAAAATGCAAAGAAAAGATACAACGTTGATGCTGTAGAAATGTGTATGCTCCATGAGAGAAAGGATCCTCTAAAAGGTGCATACGATAGAACAAAACACGTTTCTGAAAGAAGAAGAATTATGGAAGACTGGGGAAATTACTGCGTTTCTCTTATTTCTGATAAGTTTTGGGATAAGTAACTTACGTTACTTTTTATCACTTTTTCCATATTCATCTTACCTTTCTAAGTCAGGTGAAGATTTAGCTTTCTTATTTGATGCTGGTTCTTGTGTTTGCGGAGTTTGATCCTGCGATTTATCATTAGAATATTCAAATCCTAAACGAAGAGCTGTTTCTTCAAGATTTTTATCAACAGACTTTATTAGACTATCTCTTTTTTGAATATATTCTCTAGAAATTAACTTTCCTGGATGCTCTGTAACGTATTCATCCATATAATCAATCTGCTTTTTAAGGTATAAATTCTTTGCATAGTCTAATGCATCTTTCCTTGTTTGAATTAGTTGCTCATATCCACTAGCCAAATTATTTCCAAAGTTCAGAGATTGCAAAGATGAATTGATACTTTTTAAACAGATATAAACAGGATCAACAGGTAACCCATTGAAAGAAGATGGCTTAATACCGCCGATAGAATAATTTATGACTGGTTCATACTTTTTGTAAGTATCATGATTTTTACAAAAATCCTTGATTACCATTAAAGCTTCGTTTTGTTTTATAAAATTATCAATATTCAGATTTCGATTGACCGCAATACTTTTTGAATTTTCCATGTGATAAGCAAACGAATCTAAAGTAGCATCGGCTTCAATAATCTTTGAAATGTTATTTTCAGAAGCAATCTGCTTTACAACGTCCGACAATTTATTACATTCATCGCTAAAATAGTCTTTCTCAAAGACTCCTCTTTCCTCACCATCTTCAAACACACTGATAAGACAAGATATATGACTAGTCAGATTTTCGTACTGTTCTTTATCAAGATTTTCAAATTGAGAGCTATCCAATGACATGAGCCTTTGCTCAGAATCAGACATATCATTAGAACTCACAGACACATCATTAGAATTCATTTGGATATACCTTTTTTGCTTCAGATAAATTAAATTTTTGTATTGCCTTAAATCCAGCAGCACATTTTAATGAGAAAGCCAAAAAAGGTTTCATAGGCAACTTTTTTGACATTTCTAGAGCTAAATCATCTTTATTTTGCCTATGTAACATATACATGTTGTCAAGTATTTCGTATCTTTCTTCATCTGTCATTTCAACATCATATTTTTCTCTACAAACGAAATACTCCTTCCAATCTTCTAAAGTCATAGGTGCGCAAAATACGTTCTCACATCTAGGAGGGTTAGGTAATCTATCAGGAATATTCATATATAAGCCTCATTGAGTTGTTATTTAACTAAAAATAAAGCCTTGCCGTAATAACAAGGCCTCATTAAAGCTAGTCAGCTTTTTCTTCTTTCTTCCACTTTTCAAATAGTTCTTGTGGGGCATTTTCACATTTCTTAAGTGCATCTTCATCAATCTTCTTATCTAAGAAGTCCATTTTGCACTTATATGTATTTTCATCTAAATTTTTAAATTCTTCACTATAAGAGCCTAATTTCTTAGTTTTACACTGCTGCATAAATTCATAAGCATTATCAATTCTTCCCTTTTGAACAAGTGATTCTAGCTCTTCTCTATCAAAACCACCTGCAACTACAGAAGATGTGCAATAGTAATTGTTAGGTTCAATCTTCTTTTCACCGCAAGCTGATAAAACTACAGTTGAAGCAACTAAAGTTAAGGCGATTACAGAAAGCTTTTTCATGTTCAAAATTCCTTGTTAACAAAACTAAATTAAATAAGACCAACTATTTCATCAGGTGATATATGTTTTTTTCTTTCAATCAATTCTAATACTAATTCAACTAATCTTGTAGACTTTAGACGATAAATTAAATCAATATTTTCTTGAACTTCTTTTAACTCGTTAAAAATATTGATGATTTCCTGACTGTTCTCTTTTGAAACAATATCAGCTTTGATCATGACTTCTAATGCCCATAAGATCCTGTTTAAAGTTTGGATCTTATCTATAAGAATCATTGATTTTGTAGTAAAGATATTGACTTGCTTAGATGTTAAAGCTGATTTTAATGTTGCTCTTACAGAATCAAGCTCATTACCAGCTTTATATATTTCTCCAAGAATGAAAGCTCTATAAGGATTTAAGGGACTTTCCATAGCAATCACCTCTTGAATGGATTAGAGCCTGATTTTGACTTAAAAGGGTTCTTTTTTGTGCTTTTTTTAGTTCCATAAGTTGCACCATCAGGAAGTTCAATCGTCAGCTTTGAAGCTTTCTCTACAAGCTGTAGAGCAAAAGCTTTTTGCTTTTCTTCAAACTGCTTATATGTAATTTTTCCGCTTTCTACAAGTTTCAGCTGTGATTCAAACATTGCTGTAAGCACTGGGTTCTTACATAAATCTGGTAACTCTGATAAAAGCTTAATACCTACAGGAGTTGCTTTGATTTTCTTTCCTTTGAGCTCTAAAAAGCCTTTTTCCTTAAGTTCAGCAATGATGCTGGCCCTTGTGGCTGATGTTCCTATACCATCACCATCTTTAAGTACTTTCTTAAAAGGGCCATCTGGCACAAAGTTATAGATATTCTGCATTGCTTTAATAAGAGTACCTTCAGTAAATGATGCTGGAGGCTTTGTCTGTGCAGTGACAGGTGACACCTGCAAAACATCAACGATTTCACCTGCAGATAGCTTTGGAAGACTTTGAGAATCTTCTTTTTCGTCATCTTTGTCTTGCTCTGCAGTATCATCTTCACCACCATAAACAGCTAAATAGCCATTTTCAACTACTACAGAGCCTTTGCAGGCGAATACTTCGCCTGAAACATCCATTTTAATGGTAGTAGCTAACAGCTTTGCAGGAGGAAAGAACTGGCTTAAATAACGCTTCACAATAAGCATATACACCTTTCTTTCATCGTCTTTTAACTCCGAGAGATTGCCTACTTGCTGTGTTGGGATGATGCCGTGATGAGCTGTTATTTTGCTATCGTTCCATACTTTGGATTTTAAAGATGGATTAGCCTTTGAAATTGTTGATTTAAGCTCTGTGTGAAATGAGTATAAAGCTCTTAGGACCTTAGCTGCATCCTGATGTTGAACTGTTGGCAGGTATTCACAATCAGAACGAGGATAAGTAGTGAGCTTGTACTTTTCATAAAGAGCCTGACAGATATTTAGAATTTGCTCTGCAGAGTATCCATATTTAGCGTTAGCTTCAGCTTGAATTGATGCTAATGAATACACTAGAGGTGCATTCTTATCTTTATTTTTAGTCTCAAACTCAATTACTTTAGCTTTCTTTACAGAAGAGAGCTTTTGCTGCAGCAATCTTGCAGCATTAAGATCAATAAGTCTGCCTTCACTATCCAAGCCTTTTTGAGATTCACCATACTGCAGTGTAGCGGTGAAAGTCTTATTTGCTGCTTTAAAGTTGCCTTTAAACACATAATAAGTCTGAGGCTTGAAGTTACTAATCTCATGATCTCGTGTAGCTACAAGGTTAAGCGTTGGAGTTTGCACTCTTCCTACAGATAAAAGAGAGCCATTACCGCTTCTTCTTGATGCTAAAGTAAAGGCTCTTGTAGCATTCATGCCTATAAGCCAGTCAGCGTGACTTCTTCCTAGTGCAGCGTATCTCATGCCTACAAATTTCTCATTAGATTCTAATAATGACAGTGCTTTTTTAACTGAAGCACTATCTACAGCTGAGGCCCAGTAACGCAGAACAGGCTTTTTATTGCCAATAAAAGACAAAATTTCATCAACTAAAAGCTGACCTTCACGATCAGGATCACCACAGTTCACAATAGTGGTGATATTTGATTTTTGTGCAAGCTTTTTGATGACATTAAACTGAGCTTTACAGTCAGTTTTAACTTGAATCTTCCATCTGTCTGGCACAATCGGAAGATCTTGTTCACGCCATACCTTTGATCCGCTCTTTGTTGTAGGAACATCGTCAGGTAAATAAACATCTGGAGTAGCTAACTCCATGAGGTGCCCAAAGCACCATGTTACAACATCACCTGACTTTGTCTCACAGTAGCCTTTATCTGATTTTGTTTTGCCTAAAGCTTCAGCTATAGCCTTTCCTACAGATGGCTTTTCAGCAATAAATAGTCTGTTCATACTTAACTGCCTGTTTGCTATCTGTAGTAACGTTCGCCGACTGTTTTGCCATCTACACGCACTTCAGAAACAGCTTTATATGGTGCTGTCTTTTCTGTATAGTCTCTTTGACCAATATTGATAGTCTTATACTTGTGTGTAGGTGTAGCTGATTCAAAAGTTCGTGCTGGAGTTGTAGATACTGCTGCAACTACCTGATATAAACGCTTGTAGCATTTATGATTTTCTACCTTATCACAGCCGTACTGAAATGATGATTTCTCTTCATATACCCACTCCCAGCGTGTAGCAGTGTTATATGCAGGCATCTTAATTTCATAATAAGTGACATATGCAATGTCACTCTTTGGCACATTTACAGTCTGCTGCAGTTTAGGCTCGTCATCATTGCAAACACCAAAGTTAGGAATATCAGTATAACGTCTTACACCTTTATGACTTATGTCTGTTACTCTGCTTATAAATGCACGGTGAGCAGCAGAACAACCAGGGCCAGCAAAACCTGTTGGAAGACACAACCAGATAGCACATTCATTCTCTCTGTTACTCTTAATTCCAGAAGAAATAGCAAGTGAAGCTGAAGAATATACAAGAGCTGATAAGGCAATAAGTTTTAAGATCTTCATAAAAACTCCTTTATAAATCTTTAGTAGCATCGACTTTAGACTGTACTTGAGACTGCTGAGGCTGAGCCTGTGATACCGTCTGCTCATTCTGTTTTTGCTGCTCAAAATTGATACCTTTTAAGCCTTTTTGTGATAAGTCAAGCATCAGACTGTTTGCGGTTAAATCATAAGCTGTCTGTTTGCGCTGCTCTCCTGTTTTCTGATCTTTAAACTCATATTCATGAGAGGTTAAAGAGCCACTTACTCGTAACTGCATACCAGGCAGAATAAGTGAGGCTAACTGCTTAACGTTGTCTTTAGCATCACCATACTTTTTAAGAGTCATGAATGTAGGATCTTTCTTGATGAAATCGCCTGATGTAGGATCAATTTCATAGTTTCGATGCAAGACCTTAACGCTTAATACATCAATCTCTTTACCAGCATTTTTTCCTGACTTTGGCACAATGGTATTTAGTTCAGGCTCCCTATATACATAAATCTTATAATTCTGGACTTTGTCTGAAGGCTGCTGTGAAGCTTGTGATTTATCGTTCTGTTCTGTCATTTTTAAATCTCCATTTTTAAAAGTAGATAATTTATGGTTGGTTAACTTTTCTAAATGTTCTTTGAGAGCATTTAGCTCTTGTTGTTTGTCATTGATTACAAGCTGATTTGTCTTTAATCTGATGTTTGTTACAAACTTAGCTACATCATTGATTAAATCAGGTGCATAAGTGGTCATAAACTCTCACCTATGCACTCAAAGCATTACCGAACATAGAAGCTAATTGAGCATTGATGTTTTCAAAGTTCTCAGGTATTTCATCTGCTGTCTTTGCAGTGTTAAAGCCAAAATGAGATAAGACATCATCAACAAGCTCCTGCTTTTCTGTGTCTGAAATTTGCTTAGTTTCTGCTTTTGGTGCTGGAGCTACTGGAGCTTCAGAAGGATCTTCTACAGCCAAACCTTTCATAAGAGCTAAAGTCTCTTTTTCTTCTTCACTCATGCTGGCTGTAGCATCATCATTAGCTGCAGCATTTGAGCTTTCTTCATTTAAAGGCGCAATATTGTCTGTAGCTGTAGAGTCTTCATCTTCAGCTACACTGCCAAAGAAATCAGCTAGCATCTGATTTTTGTCAGCTTCAGACTTTCCGCCATAATTTAATTTCAATTCAGGGATCGTGATTTTTGATTGATGAGATCTAGCAAAATTTGCAATAAAATCTTTTGCTTTGTTTTCAGGCATTCCATCCAAGCTATTGATAAGTTCATCTTGAGAAGGAACATCATCGGCACCAATAGAATCAATATCAGGCGTTTGCTGCTCATTTTTAGCTGTAGCAGGCTCTGTTAAGATCTTTGCTCCTGCCTTTGTGTTCTTAATGAACTCATCAAGATCAACTAAAGGAATTTCAGGCACTTCCCAATCAACACGAGCTGTAAATGTAGGATCTTCAAAATACTTGATTTTGGCGCATCTAATAGGCTTAGTGTGCTCAAGAGACACAATCTCTTCCCACATATCCATCTCTTTTAATTCTTGAGGAAGCATCAAGGCTCTCTTTTGATCAGAGGTTGAATCTGAGCGTGAGCCCTGCTTGCCAAAAGAACGTGAATGAGAGGTATTTTTAACTGTCTGATAGCCCAGCATTTCAGAGTATTCGTTAGCATCTGATTGCACTACAGGTGATGGTGCATACATAATCATCAAGGCATGGTTTGACATCAGAGTTAATGCGCCTGGCTTGCCATAAACATCTTCTAACTGAGATTTGTTCTGAATAATGGTCAAAACTCTCATGTTATAGCCTGCCTGATATGAAATAGACTGAGCAATCTGATTGATTTTACCTGCAGCAGTAAACTCATCTAAGATCATGAGGCACTGGTATTTAAGAGACTTGTCTTGTTGAGGCAGTGTCTTAGTATTCAGGTTAATGAGCTGATCAAAGAAAAGATTGATGATGTTCTTAGCTTCAGCAAGCTTATTAGGAGTAATGCCTACATAGATAGTCATTCTCCTTTTACGAACATCTCTTAAATCAAAGTCGTTTGCGCTGGTTGCAGCATCTACACGAGCATTTGCCCATGGCATTAAAGGCACTTGCATTGAGCCTTTGACACCAGCAAAAGTGTTATCAGATAAGGTACATACACGGCTAATTGCTGCTACACACTCATCTGAATATGGCCTGCCTTCAGCTTTTGCCTTTTCAATCATCTCATTTAGATGCTCAGGTAGTGCTTTACCATAGCCTGAAGACTGTCGAAAAACTTCGCCTAAAGTATGAGGAATGCCTGGAGTCTCTAATACAAGTAGAGTGATGCCACGGAATAAGTCTTTTGCCTGCTCATCAAAGAACTTGTCTTTAGAGTTTGGGTTGTTGTAAAAAGCTTGAGCAATAGAATCAATGTCACCAATTCTATCTACAGGATCTTCACTGACATAACCTAAAGGGTTATAGCGGTGAGTTCTCATAGGTGCTGCTTTGCCTGGCTGTCGTTCTGCAGCGCACTCATCATAAGGTGCGAAAAGATAAACTTCCTGACCGCTTTTTGCTCTAAAACCTGCTGTTTTGTCGAAGTTTTCAAGCTTAATATCAAGAACTACTAAAGAATCTGAGTAGTTAAGACAATTAGGGATAACAATACCCACGCCTTTACCAGAACGAGTAGGAGCTGCCAGCATTACGAACTGATAACCGCCATAGCATAAATACTCATTTCTACCACGTTCTTTATACTGGCCTACCAAGATTGTCTTGTCATAGCTGTCACGAGCTACAAGTCCTGCTTTTTTAATCTCCATGTAAGTGGCAAAACGAGCATCACCATGCAACGCACGAGGCTTGAATTTAGTGATGTAAAACAGTACTGCAATACCTGCACTTACTAGGAAAGGGAAAGCAGCACAGAAGATCACGGTAAGTCTTACTGACTTTACAGGTGAATTTTTATAAATAGGGAAATATCTAAATGCTGTAAAAGGACCTGCCTTATCTAAAGGCAAGCCGTTTAGGTGCATTAAAAGAAGAGAGCCTACATAACATAGTGCTATAAAGCCAATAATCACCAATACAGGGACTACATACATCATGTTGAGCTTAAATTTCTTTTTTGGCTGTCCCATTTAATACTCCTTGAATTTCGATTCAGGGTCATACCACAATTCAGTGATATGACGACCTAAGCCGTTCTGCTTGTCGTTATGAATGCAGACAATGACATCTAACACCAGATGCAGAAGTTTGAAGATCACTGGATATGGAAGGCTTTTACCAACAGAAGACTGCATAACCTTTAATGCAAGATATTCAAATACACCTTTAGAGCTTCCTGCATGGCAGGATGTGATGGTGCCTCCGTGACCTGAAAGGCAGACATTTAAAAAGTCAAAGGTCTCACCGCCACGCAACTCAGCTAAAAGGATCCTGTCTGGTTTCATTCTTAAACACGATCTCATCAGTGATGCTGCTGTTATGACAGCATCATCCTTAGCTTCTGACGGATAGAGCAGATTAACGACATTGTGATGATTAGGAAGTCCCCAGAGAAGTTCTGGTACATCTTCGATCGTAATAAGTCTTTGGTCTGTAGGTATGGACTGCATCAGAGTTTTCATGAAGGTGGTTTTACCAGAGCCAGTTTCACCTGCAATAATGATATTTTTACCAAGAACTACGGCTCTTTGCAGAAACTGAGCTCTTAAGATGGCCTGTTTGGCGCCATCTTGCTCTACCTGAATGCGTTGTTGCATCTGCAACAGCTCATTATCTTCAGCACTTAAGTGAGATACTGGTTTGACATTTGCAAAAAAGTTGTCATTCTCATATTCCTGCATTGTGCGAACATGAAAACTAGGCTTTCTGATGGTGATAGAGATTGTTCCATCTTTACATGCTGGAGGCATTACAAACTGAGAACGCTCACCGTTAGGCAGCACAGCAGAAACTATAGGAGCATTTTCACCAAACTCTGTATTTGCATACTTAGCTACAGCAATGCCTAACTGTAGCAGTCTGTCATAAGTGAGTATTTCAACCTTTGTACATACCCACTTACCCTTATTTTCACACCATACCTCACCAGGAGCATTAACACAGATTTCAGTGACACCTGGATCATCGAAAAACTGCTTAAAATCCTGTAGCAGATAACTTACAGTAGTATCTTTTTTAAGTGCCATTTTCACTACCTTTTCTGTAAGTTATACACACTTGAGAAGTTAACATCACGAGCTACAAAGATGCCGACACGTTCGCCAGCATTCTTGATCAGTGTAGGAGGAATATTGCCTGACTGCTGCATAGCTGCTTTGATGATTTCATCCATGCCATCAGAGCTGTTCTCATAAGTAACATTATTGTTTGTGGTGTTTGAATTAGCGGTGTTTACCATGTATTCAAAACCATCGGCAACCATTGAGAACATTAGAGCATTACCAAAACGCTTCCACCAGTGATGATCGGTATAACCGCCCATACCAGCTCCACCTAATGCATCTGTAGTAGGGGATGAAAGAGACACAGCAAGGCCTTCTGGAGTTCTAAGTTCAGACCAAAGCATAAAAATACGCTCTAAGCCGTTCTGTACTGCGCCCTGATATTCCCCGATAGCTTTTGTTCCCTTTTCAATTAAAAGGACTCTGCCATCCATTGAATAGATATTCTGAGGAATTACACATGAGGCCATTCCAGGTACTGAAGTATCTACTCTAGTCTCTAAGATACACTCAATCATAGTGCCTTTAGATAAAGTCAAACTAGGCTTTCTAATTACTCTTGCAGTGCCGTCAGGTGTCTCCATAGCATTCATTTTTGAGGTTAAATTAGACTCAGAGCCTCCATTGATGCCATTAAGACTGTTCTTATAAGTCTCAAGTACGCTGTTTTTATCCTCTTCTGAATAGCCTTCATGTGCATATCCTGACTTGCTCTCTTGAGAGTTATTGATGACGTTACCCATCATAGGAGCTGCATACTTTAGCTGCTCTGTAGTTACTTCAGGCTCTCCATTAGGACCTACTACATTTATAGAGCTGCCAGATGATACCTGCACGTTACCTGAAGCATCAGCTTTAGCTGTTAAAGGAGGCAAGTCACTTTCAGGCTCTGCTGCTTGTACAGGCTCTACAGGATCAGGCTCAGGATCTTTAGGTGGCAATACTGGCTTAGTTACTGACTTTGATGAAGTCAAAGCCTGCATATTGCTGTTTGCCTGCTTGTCAGCATCATCTGAAGAACTGCCTTTAAAGTGAGTTAACCCCCAGATTAAGGCTGCTAAACCAATCAAAAAGGCAAGAAACAGCAATTTCTTTGCGTTTTTCTGATTAGGTGTTACCACATTGTTTTGAGCTACAGAAGGGATGCCCTGCTGTGTGTAGTCATGATTCTCGTTCTGCTCTGGATTCTTTGACTGATCTGACATTATTTGATAACCTCTCGTGAAACGCTGCTTACAGTAGTGCCAGATGCTGGCTGTAAATCACCACCTCTATAGTTTTCGTTATAGACACCTACAACTGATTTTCCTGCTCTTAAGCGATACTCTTTATAAACGCCATGGACTACTAGAACGCCCTTTTCTACATGGGAGTTAACTAATGATTCTCCATCGCTTGAGACTCTGTAGATTGCAGGGAAGTCTTTTTGAGAATTAAATCTAAAGTAAGTGAATTGACCATTGTCATAGACAAGTGCTGGAGCTAAATCACGAGAGTCTGCATCTTTGCCGAAATTCATGGTGTACTGGTAATTACCTACAGGGCGATCATCAGACACGTTAGGATCAGTCCTTTCGAGCTCATCTGTTAGCTTCTTAGTGTTTGCTTTTCGCTCTTTTAGCTTTGCTTCATCTTCAGGATATTTATATACAAGCTGATAAGTTGCTGACTTTTCATCATCAACTAATTGCACATCAATAGAGTAGATGTGGCGGTTAGTTACAATAATGATGTTTGTTGTAGCTTCTTTATCCTTTGGCTTTAAAAAGAAGTGATTATCAGCTGCTGCAAACTCCCATGCTGTAGAGTAGCCTGAACCGTAATTAGATACAGCTTCACCTGGAGCGAATGTAATAGTAGTGATAAAGCCGTTTACAGCTTTAATCTTAGTTACATTGTGCTCTGAGTAGTTAACATACTGTATTCTGCCATCTAACTTACTCTTTGAAGGTGTAGCTAAAGCAAAAGCTTGTGAGCTGAATAAAGCAGCAGACATTACTGCGACTAAAAGTGATCTTTTAAACATCTCAAGCTCCTTAATTCAACTCAGGATCAACCTGATAAGAAAGGACCTTAAAGCCGAAAGGATTTACAAGTCTTGTGGCTTCAGATGTGTCAAAATCAGGATAGTAGTCAAAGCTGATATTTGCAGTCCAATTATTAGTGCCTACGGTGCTGCCATTAGCATTATTGATAGTAGTCTTAGAAAAACGTACTGTAGCTACGTTCTCTCTACCACGATTGATCACAACGCTCTTAACATTAACTACGATGCGGAAGTTATCTTTTAACTTGTCATCTAAAGGATCTTGTTTTCCAGTTTTCATGAACTGCTGAGCATAAGTGTCATATACGATAGGTAATGACAGCTGACGGACCTTTTCAATAAGGTCATTTAGCATGTTCCAGTCATAAGACTCACGTGAAAGCACGAAAGTATTGATCCAATACTTGTCCATAACATCACTTACTGGAATATCCTGAGCGTTTGCAATATGCAAAATGTCAGTAAGACCTGTGCTCTTATCTACCTGAATAACATAAGGCTCAGTAGTCTTTAATGGGAACAGACAGATAATAGCGATAGATAAGGCAACAACTGCAAAACTTACAATCTTAACAATGCCCCAAGCTCTGCGTTCGCTGGCTTCTACAAGCTCAATTCTTGAAGTTTCCCAGTTTAATTCAGCTGTACGTGTCTGCACGTTAGGTGATGAAACAGCACCTTTATCTTTTTTACTTAGAAATTTCATCATCTATCTCCTTTAGGTAAATTTCGTTATTGTTGTTATTTCTTGCGTTGTTTTTTGCCTGCTCTTTTTTGATTTTTACTAAAAGAGATAAATCAGGATGAGGATTGATAACAATCTTTTCACCTTCAGGCTGTGTAGGCTTTGGAGGAGTTGCGCAACCTGAAACTAACGCACACATAACCCCACCAACAAATAAATTTATAAGTCTCATGTTTTTATTTACTTCCGATTTGTTGTAATGCTCTGCTAATTCGACCTGTCATTCCGCCACGTATAGCAGCTAAACCAACTTGAGCTGCAAAAGAAGCACCTCCAGTAGCAACACCAGCTGCTAACTTTGCTACTCCCATAGGAGAAGTTAGAGCAGAGCCAGCAGCCCCTGCAGCTTCTTTACCAATTCCTCCCATCATTTTTCCTGCAGCCATAGCATGTCCGCCACGATTTAGAGCTTTACCAAATGTAGCCATTGCGCTTCCATCGCCACTAAATGCAAGTTGAGCTCCACCAATAAGAGAAGATGAAAGCGTTGGAATTTTGGATATAACAGAAGCAGCACCTACTAGCACTACGACGAGAGATAAGTAATTTTCTAAAAGAGTTAGCCAAGAATCGCCTGCAGATTGATTGATGTTCGACCAAGTAGGAATCATTCCATCAACAACTTTGCATATAAGCATTAAGAATGCACAGAATAAGATCTTAGTAAAAGCTAACCCCAAGCAGACTTTAAGCCAGCCATCGAACCATGACTTTGTGATAGGAAAAAACAGAAAGCCTGCAAACAATGGGCCAAAGCCACAAACTACTGCCAAGCTAATAGTTGTAATTAGAAGGACTCCAAATGCAGAACAAGTAAGGAACAAAACTGCAATAACAAAGATCGAGCCTAAGAATCCCATAACAATCATTTTGCCGAAGCTTGCTTTGAATGCACAGACAAAATAAGCTTTTAAAACTTTATATAATTGAATCCATAGCTTATCAATCGCATTCCAAGAAGAATCAGGAGTTCCAGGCATTGCATTTAAGATGAGATGTTCTGCTGAATCTAAAAAGTCCCAACTGTAATTAATGAAATTACCTGTATTAAGAAAAATATACGCAATTAAAGCAACTTTAAAGCCATGGATCAGAATTTCCATGATGGCATCTTGAGATCTGCCAGTCATGGCTAAATAGCCCTTTAACACATAGTAAAGAGTCAATCCGATGATTAAGATGGGAGTAATTGCGGGGATCAAATTATTAGAAAACTGATCCGCAAAATTCTGTATAGGAGCTTTTATAATATCGTCACCGATATATTCAAAAAAGCCTCTTGAACCAACCATAACCATAAATACCTCTACACGTCTTTAGTAGCTAAAATGAGTATGCTCAATCTGTTCATTACTTGCTCCAGCAAAAAAAGCATTTTCAAATGCAGCCTTTTCAGCTTCCTCTTGTCTAATCATGTTTTCAAAGTGTTCACGAGCAAGACGAGCTTCATTAAAGCGAGTTTCAAATTTCTGATTTACAAAGTTCAAAGCTGCAGTAGCATCTGCAATGTCTTTTGCTGTCTGAGCATTAGCTGCTTTGTTATATGCCTGACGACCTTCATGAATCAGATCCTGCATATTTGTGTATAGCTTTACAGGAATGTTATCTACATTAGCTTTGAGATTAGCCTGCTCATTACAGTTATTTTTAAGAGCATCATTGATCTCATACTGACACTGCTTTGAATAATGAGCCTTGAACTTCTGCCCATTAGAATCAAGACTTGCATCAGTCTTGTAATAATCACTATTGTTTACATTCATGATTTTTTTGTATTCAGTATCCCAAGATGAATCTACAGATGAAATGAGACTGCCGACTTTGTTGATGCCTTCTAAGGCATTGTTAACATTCTTAAGCTCATTAACAGTGTTTTGCATCTCTTTGTACTGATTTTCTAAAGTCTTATACTGCTTTAAAGCCTGATTAAACTCTTCGATGTACTGAGTCAGGCTCTGAGTCAGATTCGCAACATCGACTGTAGGAATACCAGAAGCTAAAGCTGTATGAGATGCTGATAACATCAAAGCTACAGCTAAGGCTGATACTTGCTTACTAATCTTCATTTACACACTCCTCTAAATAATGAGAAAGCCATAGTTCTGGCTCTGTGCCATATCTTTGTTGGATTTGTTTTACTGTTTTAGAATCGTTCTTAATCTGCTGGAACAGACTTAGCCACTTGTCAGGCTCTTCACCTACAAGAGCTCTTAACTGTTCGATGAGATTGATGTTATCTGTAGAGCCTGATAGGACTCTTAAAGGCTCTCTAGCCCAGCCTAAATCAAGCTTACAGATAGCACTCCGTGAGCCTTGCTTAATCAGCATCATTCTTGAGTCTTCTTTTAAGCCTTGTATCCACATAAACTCAGCTTCTGAGACCTTAAAGCCCTCGATGTACTCTTTTTTATCTGCCTTTGGATTTGGTAAAAATATTTGAGTTGCAGACTGCTCAATCACAGCCTTTGCAATTTCAGAATTAAGCACGTCAGATGGTGACTGTGTTGCAAACACGCCAAAGCCGTTCTGCTTACGCATTGTTTTCAACTTATCAAAGGCAAAGCCTCTGAAAGCTTCATCAAGTAACCATTTCCAGAACTCATCCATCACAAAGATGAATCTTCTGCCGTCAATTACTTGATCCATGCGCTTTAAAAGATAGAAAGCTATAGGTGTGCGTACGGCTTTATTGTCTAAGAATGCAGTGCCGTCAATGCCATAATTTGGATAAGCATCAAAGTCGAGTAAATCTGTTTCGTTATCGAACACCCAACCAAGATCACCACCTTCACACCACTTTTTAAGACGTACTGAAAGTGAGTTTTGTCTTTCTTCACGAGTAAGGCCATCGGTTAAGTTTTGTGGAACTAATCCCAGTCTTCTTAACTCTTTAGGCATACTCATCACGCCTTCTACAGCGTGCTGGATCTGCTGCTCTTCGGCTGCGGTGATAGGCATTCCATCCATTGATAAAAGCAACTTAACAAATGAAATCAAATACTGAATATTTGCCTTATTTGATTCAAGCTGGAATGGATTAAAGCCTGTAGGCTTGCCGTTTTCTACGGTTAAATAACCACCATGCAGCGCACGAATAGCAATTTCAGCACCACGATCTTTATCGAAATAGACGGTAGTCATCTTCTGTGTTGATGTTCTGTACTTCTGTGCCATTGACAGCAGGAAGTTCATTAAAACAGTCTTACCAGAGCCTGATGTACCGATGATAGTGGTATGAGCCAGAGTCTTTTTATCAAAAGAGTCTTCGCCTATAGGACTTGTATGGAAGTTAAAGTAATAAGGCTGATTTGATGGAGTCTGCAGCAGTGCCAGTGCTTCTCCCCAAGGGTTACCATCTCTTTTTCCTGAAATGAAATTATGTAAAGGAGCTAACTGAGCAAAGTTAACAGAAGTGATCTTTGCTAAACGAGGGCGCAAAGCAAAGTTACATGGTAGCTGTGAGAAAAATGCTGCAGGAAGTGCCAATGTACTTAAGAAAGTTAAAAAGCCTTCATCCTGAAGTTTCTTAGCAGCATCTGCGGTGTTCTGCTTTACTTCCTGATAAGAATCAGCAAACAGAGTTAAGCTGTAGCTGTACTCACCAATAGAGAAATCACCGTTAACAACACCATCAATAGCAGCAGACATTGCCTGAATTTGTGAAACGCCAGCATCTTCAGATGAAAGCAACTGCTTTTGTTGTAACTCAAGGAAGTGTTGACCATCATATCTTGATAAGAAGCAGAAAGTTTGAGTTTCAATGAAGATATAAGGCTTCTTTACAGCATTAACATCAGGATATAAAAGGCCGTCTAAAATGCCTGAATAGCTACTTTGAGCATAGTCTTTAAACTCTAAAGACTGCACAAACTTATGACCGTTTGCGCTTTGAATTTCTAAGAAATCCGAACCTGTAAAGATAGCTTCTGGCATTAAAGCTTCATATAAAGGACATTTTGGAATAACTACTTCCTGCCATAAGCCAGTAACAAGGAAGTTATAGAAAGATAACTGTGAAGAATATTCTTTGCCATTTTTCTTATATTCACCTAATCTCTTAGGTGAAAAAGAGCTTAAAGAACGCTCTACATTTTCAGAAATCTTATTAAAGACTTCTAAACGAGCTAAAAGCTCCTGCTTAATCATTGCAGCTGTACGCTTTCTTTTCTTTAATGATTTTCTCTTTTCAATAAGAGTGAAATAGAGCTCAGTTGACATGAGCGACTCATGACCGATTTTCTTGTTATATGCCTTTGAAAGGTTATGAGCAAAGCCAGCTTCTTCACAAGCTGACAGCTCATCAGTCATAGGTCGTCTTAATCTGTGAATTTGGACTGCAAGAGCAGTCTTATTTGAGGCTAATGAGCGATATAAAATATTCAGTGAGTTGATAGCACCATCTAAAGTGATGTCTTCACTTGTCTCAAAAGCCATACCCTGAATTTTCCAGGTTGTCACTAATTCACCATCTCTGCCGATGACGACAGAAGGCGCAATTACAGATGACAAATTGATAAACTTTCCTACGCTCTTAGCAGACTGCATCATGCGTACTCTGTTCTCTAGTAGTTCTTCTTGCATTTATTGTCTCTTAGTGTCTTTTTTATAAATAACTGGGAATAAAGAGTTATATCCAGTAAACAAGTGCCTGTTACTGCCAAGAAAATTGAGCTTGTATGACAGCCAGAGCTGTAAAAATCTCTGATCGTCATCTTTAGCAATTTTGTGCATTACCCAGAGAATGGGAATAAGAGAGAGCACTAATGGGATCCAAATAACAAGACTTGCAATCAGAATGCCTCCAGCCACAAACACAAAGGGAGTTATCGGAATACCTAAAACACAAGGAGGTCTGGTTGCACCTTTAAAGATAGGAGCATTATTTAGCACGTACTTGCTTTCTTGATCTGACATAGAGCTCTCCCCTACTCTTTTAGTTAACTAACAGAGCACCGAAGTAAGCAGCGCATCCTACAATAATTCCACCGATTAAAGGACCAGCTACATTTCGTAAAGACTCACCCTGGAAGGCGATCTTGAAGCCAGCCCAAACGATAGCACCTGTAGCAATTACTACGCCGCAAGCCTGCACTGCATCCAAAATAGTCTGTAGCTTTGACTTCACATCGGTTGCACCTGCAGCAAAAGCCTGATCACAAACACACAGACCAGCAACAAGAGCTACTAAGCCAAAATTTTTAATTAGTCTCTTATTCATTTTTTTATTTTCCTGAATTAAAAAATAAGACCTGAATTAGCTCTTTGAGAACTAATCAAGCCACCATTAGCATGATCTGATGCGATCACGACTGAATCAGCATCTGCAGCTGAAGTGACAGCGACAACAGCAGATCTGTTATTCAATTCTTTTTTGACTGACTGGATAGATGGAATTTTTACAGAAGCATATTTGTCTGCATTAGAGACTACCTGCTGAACGTAGCCTTTATATCCAGTCTGCTCATTTCCTGAGTAATAGCAGGAAAGCGCATCACCTAACTGGCGACCTTCACTCTTTTCTTCTTTTTGCGCTTTTACAAAACACTCCTTAAGGATGTGTTCTGATGCCTGTAGATTCTTGCAGGGCTCAAACATGTCTTCAGCAGTGACACCAAGACGGTTGAAATTCTTTTTATTGATTTGGCCTAAACCTAATGAATAGTTAGAGCCGTTCTTTTCAAGTTCTTTGACAAGATTTAAAGCATCTGTAAGGGAAGAGGGCTGTTTTACTTTTCCGCCTACTACAGCGATAGCGAGGGGGTTCATACTGCTCTCGGTTTTTATGAGAGCTTGTAATGTATCTTTTGATACGTCAGGAGCGCACTTATCTGCAAGCGCATCAAACTCAACAAATGGTTGTGCTTCAACGCTTAACGAAGTGGCAAGCAATGAGGTCAAAACAAGTGATTTAAGACTCTTTTTGAGTGGTGCTGTTCTTGTTTTTAGCTCTATGCCGTTCTCTAAGAGAGAATTTAAAAGTTTTATCTATCAATAAGTTAAATATTTTGCGTGCAATATAACATAAAAAATTACACTAAAAAATCATTATTTTTTTTTGATTTTTTATCTAACTCACCATTTTACAAAGATAAATCTTAAAAACGGAAATCTAAAAAAATACATAAAAAAGGAGCAAATATGGATAGCAATACTGAAAATCATACAAGTCCAGTACACCGATCTGCAGCTGCAGTCATCAGCAATAACGTCTTAGCTCAGAGACTGCAAGAACGCATTCAGACTCTAGCTCAAGAGCATCCTGAATTATTCATTTCAAAGGAAGAAGCGGAAGCTGTAGGCTACAGAGCTGAAGATGAACTTAAAAAGACTCAGCAGGATCTTGCTGAAGAAGATGCTGAAACTGAATTAGTCTTAGCTGCGCAAGAGGTCTAAAAATGGCTTACAAGCGTAAAACGGACCAGCCTAAAAAGGATCATTATTCAGATACAGCTAAAGAAATTGCTGACATCTTCATAAAAGCTTTAGAGGAAGAAACTCTCCCCTGGCATTCTGGCTTTGATAAGTTTAGATACATCAAGCCTTTCAATCCAGCAAACGGCACTGTCTATCAGGGCATGAACTCTTTTAACTTTGCTCTAAAAAGCTACATAAGAGGATATAGAGATCCTCGTTTCATGACCATGTCCCAGGCTAATGAGTTAGGAGGCAAAGTCAAAAAAGGAGAACATTGCATCTGGGGCTTTAACTTTAAGCCTACTCAGGTATTAGTAAAAGATGAAGAAGGCAATCCTATACTTGATGATAAAGGTCAGAAGCAATATAGGGAAATGATATTTCCTAAGCCTTTTATGGTCTTCAATGTAGAGCAGTTTGAAGGTCTTAATCTTCCAAAGATACCTGAGATTGAACAGCCTGATCATAAGTGGACTCCTGTAGAGCGTGCTGAAAACTTGTTAAAAGCATCTAAAGCTAATATCAGTAATGAGCTTACCTGTCTTGTGCCTCACTACAGTCCACTAGCTGATAAAATCACGCTTCCCCTGCCTAATCAATATCACGATGCTGAAAATTATTACTCTACAGCATTGCATGAACTCTCTCATTGGACTGGTCACAGTTCAAGACTGAATAGAGATTTTGCTAAAGACAAGCACACTCAAAAATATGCTCGTGAAGAATTAAGAGCTGAGATTGGAAGTGCGATGGTTAACATGATGTTAGGCATTGCTCCCAAAATTTCCGAGAACAACAAAGCTTATATCAAAGGCTGGATAGCCCACTTAAAGGAAGAGCCAAAAGAGATTTTAAGAGCTTGCGGTGATGCTGAAAAAATCAGTGATTACATCATGAATTTTGATCCTGAGTATGTAAAGACTAAGGAAGCCTGCCAGAATCAAAAACTATTAACTGATTCAGAACCTATCACCCAGCAAAATCTTGAAACTGCTGTAGCAGATGCAAAAACTTTAACTTCTCAAAGAGAAAACGATGATGTTGTTAAGCAGCTATCTGCTATAGTCGAAGAAGCCGAAAAGGGCTACAGAGAGATTTATAACAAAGGCAAAGAGAGAGGATATTATCAGGATGTAGATTTTGACACTTTCGAGGAAATTTACACCAGAACAGCTCTTTCAGCTATTCCTAAAGAAGACTCACAAACAAGAGAAGATCATGAAGAATGGTCTGTAGAAAGACTTGTGGATGCTGTAGCTCATGATCCTGAAACTGCGAGCAGGACTTCTTTAGAATTTGAAATGCCTCCTATGGCATATTTGCACTGGTCAGAAAGTAAAGAGCTTGAGAAAGCTTTTGGCAAAAATAGATTTCTGCCTTTGAGTAAAGCTAATGAAGTTGTTCAAAAATTGAACAATGGCTATCCTCCTGACAGTGGCTATGACAAATCACTGTTTTCTGTTCTTTACTTCAAAAGAAATGCCTCAGGCGTAGGCTTTAAAGATGAAAGCTTTGAACATATTAGCTATGACATCGGAAGTGAACCTAAAAACTCAGATCTTTCAACTCACATCAGAGATTATGTTGACGGTGTTTTAAAAGGTGATGAAAACTTTTTATATACTTCAGAATACTCTCAACAAAAAGAATTAAAAGAAAGAAAAGCTCGTTTAGCTGATTATAAAGAGCAGATTGTACCTGTATTTGAGCAGTATTCTAAAGAATGCAGCAAAGCTCAAAATCAAATCATAGAAGCTGTAGCTGAACCTGTAGAATCAAAAGAGAATCCTCAATCACTTACAGACTTGTTTGCAAACTTTGATAAAGCAGAGCAGACACAGACACCTAATAACAAAATAAATCAACCTGCTACAGATCAAGCACCTGTAGCACCACTACTTGATGACGAGGTTAAAGTCGTTGGCTTTAATAATGACTCTGATCTCACAGTTCTCAATTCACCAACACAATCACATAAATCACCAGATATTGAACGTTAACGGAGAATATATATATGGCGACTATTGAAGGAACAGCTACTGAATTTTCTCATAGAGAGACTTTAAAAGAGGATTTCGATGGGATCAAAGCTGGTATTCATGATTCACTTTCAAGCAGTAAAGATCTAATCAAAGATCTTGTATTCGCTATCAAAGCTCAATGGTTTACTAAAGCAATTCCTATTGAGCCTGAGATTATTGCAGTACCTGAAGACAAGCTAAGTGCTCTACAGCTTGAAAATAAACAAAAGGCTTTAGACAGTCTTGAATGTATGCAGTATTACCTGGGGCAGTCAGGTCAAGAAATCAAAGGTGCTTTAGAAGATAAATCTAAAGTAGGCCTTGATGATCAAATCAAGCTTATTGGCTTTACTAATGAATGCAATCATGCTGAAGATGCTCCTGAAGTTTTCTATCCTATGGTAGAAAAGGATGCTGCATTAGAAAAGGCTGCTATTGATGAAATCGAACTTTTCCCTGAAGTTCTTCCTGCAGAGCATGAGCAGAAGAATGAGTTAAAAGACAACAGCAGAGAAGGTGACATCATTGATGTTGAGCCTGAGATCGTTGATGGTGAATATGAACTCACTAATAAGCATGAGCTTATGGATAATCAGCAAGATATTGCAGACGGTGCTGACAGAGTTCAAGCACAGACTAATGCAATTCGAGATTTGGATGCTTTAAGAAAAGAGCCTGAACCTGAAGTAGCTACAGCTGAAAGTCCTCTTCAGTTGCCTTACATTCAAACTGATAACCCATATTTGCCTATTATTCTTGATCAAAACACTCAATTTAAAGATGGTCTTCCTCAAGATCCAGTACGTCAGTGCTTAGATAATCAGGCCCAGCAGATGGCAGCTAACATTGTTCAACCAGGTAAATCAATTCTTACTTTCCCTGTATTTGAGCAGAATTTCTTCATGAATCCATTTACTGAAGTGATGCCTGCAGGAATGATGACAGACAACTTTAAAATGACTGTTAAATCAGGCGACATGAAGATGAAGTTCCAAAAAGATGGTGAAAATGTAAAGCTCAATATTAGCCAAAAAGGTGAAGGACTTGCACATGCTGTTATGCGTGGAATTGGCATGGCTAACGAACGCTACATTGACAATCAGAAAACTTGGCTGTGGGAGTTTGGCAAGAGTCTAAGACAAGCCTTAAAGAATAGAAACAAAGGCTTTAACATCTCTATGAAGTACAAAGAGAAGCCTGTATATGCTTATTTGATGTCTCCTAATGGCAAAGCATACCCTATTGATAACAAGGCTTTAGGCGTTTATTTCAACTTTAATTCACGTCAGGCTGAGTTTATCAATGCACTCTACAAAGCTGCATTAGCTCAGAATTTAGTAAAGGCTGCAGAGCCAAACTTAAATCAGCAACAACAGCAGCTACAGCAGAACTCAGGCATGAGTATGCAAATGAACCCACACCTAGCAGGTGCACATAATCAAAATAAAGAATTGGAGCGTTAACTATGAATACACCTAAGATGCCTTTAGTAAACAAAGACAAAATGACCGAAGCTGACTGGAATGAATACTTTGAATGCAGAAAAAAGTATGACATTGAGATGAGCAAAGAGCAGCAAATAGCTATCTTCAGAGATGCGATCGACCTGAGAAAAGCAGGCAACATACAAGAATCTGAAAAGTTGATGATGACTCTTCCAGCCCCAGCTAATGTCATGTTAAGTGCAAAGACAAGATTTGGCTTTAAAGCTATTCAAGAATACAACTTAACAGAAGCTAAAAAAGCTTATCCTGAAGAGTTCTAATAATAAATCCTAATTCTATATTTGCCTCATTATTGCTTCCTCTATCTTTTACGAGGAAGCTTTTTTAAGAGAACCTAACCATGACAAAGAAAAAACTTAATCTCACATACAGAGAAGTTTTCGATAGGGCTGGATTGTCTTTTAATGAAAATACAGCCTTATTTGTATTTGTTGATCACAAGTATATACTCGATGATCTAATAGAAGAGCAGTTTCTTGATGATTTTATGCTATATGATGATTTTGATAGCTTTATTCATGAATGTTATGAGGCTGATATTCTATTAAAAATACTTTCTCTTAAAGACTTTAATCACAAACTAGACAGTGAGCCTGCTTTTAAAGAGAGAATTGCTTCAAAAATAGCCACAGATTTTTGCCATAGTATTGATGACGAAGACGTGATCATATATTCGGTAGGGAAACTGGTATTCCTCGTATTACTTTGAAAAAATTAGGAATGGTACGTTAATGAAAAATCCAAATTCAAATAAATTACTGACGAAGTAAAAAAAGGTGGAAAAATGAAAATTAGTGAACTTATTAAACAACTTGAAGAAGTAAAAGCCTTTGTTGGCGATATACAAGTATATTTAGAACGTAGATATAATGAACCTTCTATGGTTTATAGTCGCTTAAAAATTGAAGCACATACACTAAAAGTTGTTCCTGTAAGTGATACCTATCTTATTTTAAGAACTAAAAAAGGTTTCACAAAGAAACAAAAGAATATTTTAAAATCTCTTGGGCTCGAAGATGAATTACAGACATCAGACAATAAAGATTGTTGCATGGATCTTTCCTCATGGGATGATGATGACAATTTATAGAAAAGAATTTCACTTCATGAATCTAATTCTAATGGTGGTTATCCTCGCTATCTAGGTTCATTTGAACTTTATATAGATATTAACTTCTCTAAAAATATCTTAAATAAGAAGGATTGGGAAACAAATCAGAAGTACTTAAACTTAGCTCAAGAAGTGCTTAATAACTGAAAGTTACTAATGATAAATCAAATCAGAACTTGCTTTCTAAGATTAAGTAAGTATTCATATTTTTGAATTATAATGATGGTAGTAGATAAATATTAAAGGAGTTACAAATATGTGTACTTTGATGGAAAAGGATGTACTGATTGAAGAAGTTTCAGCAACTGCTGCTTTTATCGCATACAGAACACCTTTAAATACAAAAAGTGAAGATCTTATAGAATGTTCTGAAATAAGAGAAAATTTACTAATGACTTCGCCTCAAAATATTAATAAGCAAAATATTTTGAATAGATTAAAATCTCTTAAAGAAAAATACTTGAGACTTCCTGTTTTTTCATATTATTTAGATGATTCAGAAAATGCATAACAAAGAAGAGCTCGAAAACATTGTTCCTAGCAAAGCTATCTTAAAACAAATCTGGGAACACTCAACACATCAAGGAAAGATATTACCTTCCTCAAGAAAGCCATTAGGTTACGTCTTAGGAGGTCAGCCTGGCTCTGGAAAGTCAGTATTAACAGAGACTATCAAGAAAAATAACAAAAATATTATTAGCATCAATGGTGACGAATACAGAAGTTGGCATCCTTATTTTTCTGAAATTCAGAATACATATGGCAAGGACAGTTCAAAAATCACAGCAAAATTTGCTGGAAAAGTAACAGAAGCTTTAATCAAAAAAGCGATAAAAGAAAAATATAACGTTGTCATTGAAGGAACTTTTAGAACAGCTGAAACTCCACTAAAAACATTAAAAGATTTGAAAGAAAATGGCTATACAACTTACGCATGTATAAAAACATGTCCTGCAGACGTTAGCTGGAATAGATGTTTGTCTAGGTATGAAGAAGGTCTAAATGACAAGTCAGGGAAAGAGAGATTCACTGATAGAAGTCATCATGATCTTGTAGTAAAAAATCTTGCTAAGAATGCAGATATTGTTTTTAAATCTGGATTAGCTGATAAATTTGGCGTTGTTGGAGATGCAGGAACTTTATTATTTGACTCTTCTAAAAATAACTTTAACAAGTTGCCTTCCAGTGCAATCAATAAAGAATTGAATATTAGTAAAAACAAATCTGATATTGAAAGATAGACTTTATCCCCTCAATAGCTACTCCAAAGACTTCTACAGCTTCAGCACCATTTTCATGATCCTTTTTCTAAGGAGCTTTTTTAAGAGTTTTCCCCATGACAGAAGAAAAAAAAGTATCAAAAGAAGATACCGAAGAACCTTTATACTTTGAATTAAAAGATAACATTTCATCTTTTTATATTAGTGATTCAGATATATTAAAGTGTATTCTCATAGCAGATGCTAATCATAAAATTCCGACTTTGGATAATAATTGGATCAAACAAGCTGAGATATACATTCAGAAAAATAAAAAAGAAGATTATTCAGACAAAAACATAGCAAAATATCAAAACGAGGCTGATGATTTTTATTGTCCTGATTGCGGAAATAGCGATTTCTGCTTTCTGTTTAAAGATGCTAAACATGAATTTATTCTTCCTTTAGAGCAGATTGTTTTTTGCCTTTTCGTTTGCAAAGAAGAACATGTTATAGTTGACACATATCCTAATTTTTGGATGTTACTGTTTAACTCTTATCCATCCTTACAAAATCTTATAACAGAGAACAATTATGAGATGAGAGAAAAAGTTGAATTATTAGTCTAATTTTTAGTTTATACTGAACATAGTAACTCCATATTAACGATTAAAAAGAGGGTAAACTGATATGACTCTTCCAAATAAACTACCAAAAGATCCTTTGTACAAAACCTACGAAATGACAGAAGCAGATTGGAAAGAATACTTTGAATGCAGAAAAAAGTATGATGTTGAATATACAAAAGAACAGAGAACAGAATGCTGTAACAGGGCTGGAAAACTTTTCGCTGAAGGGAAAAAGGAAGATGCTGATAAAATTATAGGAAGTCTTCCTATTGCGCCTTTGGTAGCTTTCAATCTAAAAACATTTGCTGGTTTAAAAAACATTCAAACATTTAACCTCTCAGAAGCTAAAAAGGTATTTCCAGATGAATTCTAATAGAATTGAATCAAATATCTTAAAAAGGACCCTGGATAATATCAGATTTCTAATAAATATTTTTCCAGATAGAGGCCGCTCAGATGACAACGAAACTCTATTCAACAGCTATTGCTCTAATCTGGAAGAACTTACAAAAGAAAATGCCCAGCAAAGTAGGGACATCGGAGCTATAGTTCAAATGGAAGCTCTTTTTCTTGGATTAAACTCAAATTTAGCTTCAAGAGGATCAACAAGTCAAGTCTCAAAAGATCTTGCTAATATTCACAATCAAGCCTCAAATTTAAGTGTTATTGATAACATGCTTAATAAACATGGAACGTACGAAACTTATAAACCTATTATTGAGCAATATTCTGTGGGCGTAAGTAGCCACTTTAAATCAGGTTTGCCTGTAGATACTGTGATTCAGTGCTTTAACAGTAATATAACCTCCTTAAAAAATATAAATCTTATGAATATGGGAGGAGATTCTTTTGTAAATTTTAACCTGATGAGACAAATGGCTTTAAAAACTGGAAGGGATTTATATAAATTACAGCAGTTTAGATTCATGGATCAGTTTGCACAGGAATACCCTAATGACGATCGATCACTCATGTTTTCTTCTAACAGGGCTAAAATTCTAAAAATGAACTTTTCTGAATACAAAAAAGATCCTGATAAAACACAGGAAAACACATCTCCAAAAGAACCAGCAACTAAGAATAAAAAGATTGATATTGAGAGATAAGGTTATTTAATTACGATCCTGTTGGGCATTCTTCTTACGATTGATAGCCCATTTCTGAGCCTGAGACTGCTTTGATTGATGAGACTTACGCTGTCTAATCTTCTCTTTAATGTCATAGCCTTTTTCTTTCTGCTTTTTATTAAACTCTCTAAGCTTTCTTAGAAGCTCTTCTTGAGATGTCTCTACTGGAGGCATATTGTTTATGTATCGTTCTAGATCTGCAGCTAACTTTATATTTTGAGCATTGCCTGAAGCTCTAAGTTCTTTGATATACAAAGCCGCATTCTTAATGATTTTCTCTCTTGTCTTCACTGCTTTTTGTTTAGCAGCACTCTCAGGAAGGTCTTTACCAGAAGTTAAAGCATCATCAATCTGCTTCATTCTTTCAAGATCATAAGGATGAGATGGTGAAATGTGTTTATTCCATTCTCTTTCTTCTTGATGAATACGCTCTTGAGTTTTAGATTTTTGTGTATGCCCTCTTTGAGCCCTGGTAGTAGCATTCATATCAATGCCATACTTTTTTGCGATCACAGCAAAGCGTTCTCTTAGGTATCTTAAATCTTGTTTTCTCAGATTTAAGCGTTTGCCTTTTGAGTTGAGAGCTTTAATAAGAAGATGCACATGAGGATGATCTGGCTCGTTTGGCATTTCATCTGATTTATAGTGAATACCGAACAAATAGCTAAAATCTTCTGAAGCAAGACACTCTTGAGCTAATTCTTTTACAGCAGCTCGAACAGCAGCAGGATCACTTCCTTTTGGGCATGAGATGATAAGTCGTCTTGCATCTGCAGAGCGTTTTCTACCATCTTCATCGTAAGGAGTATTCTGAGACTTGCACCAGTCTGAAATTCTTGACTCTAACTCATCATGAGTTAAAAGATTTCCATTTTCATCTTCAAGATCAATTTTCCCATGTCTTGAGATATAGTCTGCTGCAGCCATCATGTGCTTTTGACATTTGATACCCTTGCTGGCCTTATCAATCTTAACCATTGATTCTGGCAGGTGATTTACAATGCCAGAAGCTTTATCACTTGGACTTAATTCAGAAGATGCTCTATGAGAGCCATAGGATGCTGTAGGAAAGAGTTTAGAACCTGCAGATGAGTAATGGTAGCCACTGCCTCCATTTTGCTCTGTATGATGAATTTTAGAGCTTCCACGCCCTTTATGCCATTTTAGAAGATCTTCAATCTTGATGTTTGTTCTTGTTGATAGTGGCATTTTTTAACAACCTATTCTTGTTGCAGCAAAATCTAATGTCTTAGTTTCTGCTTCAATTTCGTTCTAAATCTAGCTGAATTGATAAGTTTCCATACAGCTTCAATGTGCTTAACAATCATGTTGTGACATTCATCTGTACGGTCTATAAGGCTGTTTATAAGCTGCATAATGATTTCTGCCTGAGTATTTTGGAACTTCTCAAGATCCAGCATATTCGTTTTGTGAGCAATCTGATTTAAGTTCACACCGATTTTATGCAGCTCATAATTTGACTTTTCTAATGATTCAATCTCACCTATGGTGAACTGAGGCTCATTTACAGTAATTGCTCTTACTAGGCCAACAAGAGCTTGATGTCTTGTCTGTCCCATGATGGAGGAATACTCATCTAAAACTTTAAGCTCATCTTCTCTGAGTCTTAGATGCTGATGAACAGCTTTAGAGTTATTAGGAGTAATCAAAAGAGCAATTTTTTTATCACCGTTTTGAATTTCATCACTAACTGCCTGTTTTAAAATTGCTGCAGCTAAAGTTGCTGGCTTTACAGCATACTTAGCAGCAAGTTCTAAAAAAGCATCATGATACTCACCTAAGTTGACCGTGAGCTGTCTTCTTTTTTTCTCAACTGCCATAGCTACAGCTCAATAGTTAAAGTCTTGCCGTTGTCAGATAAAAAGAAATTCAAAAATTTGGACTTCAAACGAGACTCAGGAATGTCAAAGCTCTCTTTAGATGATTCTCTTCTATAGCTCTTTATAGGTGTGTTGTCCCAAATTATTACGATGTAAGTTACATCTGAGCCGACCATAGCTAGCAGATCTTTGATTGTGTATTCGGTTAGTTCAATGTTCATTTTGTTGTTTTCCTTCATTTAAACCGCACTTTAGTGCGACCTGACTTGCTCAGGTGTTTCGCAAAATTTTCAAATTTTGTCGCTCTCAGGGAGTCCCCAGACAGGGCAGGTGGCAAAAGTGGAGGATCACAAATGCACTGCATTTTGATCCTTTTTGCCTATCCTGCCCTCATCAAAAAACAACAAAATTCCCCTCTAAAAGTTCGTTCGAACGAACTTTTTTAGGATTCGTAGATACGATTTAAAATGAAATTCTCACACAACACCTCATCTAAAGAGCCGTCTTCATATTTGACCTTTACCATACCGTCTGTAGTGGGTATTTCCATAACTATCTCAGCTTCACGACCATCTACAGTGCCCACAAATACAGGATGTTTCAGCTTTTTAGATTTAGTTTCTGTTTCAAAGTCAGTATCAGATGATGTTTCTTCACTTTCATTAAATGAAGTATCAACACCAGAGAAAGCTTCATCCTGAAAAGCAGGAGCTGAATTTGAAATCTCAGCAGATTCTGCAGAGTCTTCTGAAGAGAAATCATCAGCAGCATCTTCAGCACTTTCATCTAAAGTACCTTCAGACTCATAATCACTGGCATTAGCAGGTTCAACAAAAGGATCTTCTGTGCTGTCTGTTTCTATTGACGTTGGCTCTTCTTCAGAATCATCAGAAGTAATTTCAAATGAAGGATTTTGAATTTCGGAATTATCATTTTCTGAAGTATTAGTTTCAGACTTTTCTGAAGCAGGTTCAGTAAGTTTTTTCTTTAATGTTGTTATATCTACTTTAGAAATAGATTCAGCCTTGTTAATAAATTCTGTAACTTCGCTTGGATATTCAGCATATAACTTTACAAGATCATAAAAAGCTCTCATTGACGGAAACTTTTCTTTAGACTCTTTGAAAAATGAAGGCGCATCTCGCCAACTCATATATTCACTTATTCGTGTTTTGGATAAGCCTAACTTTTCAGCAATGCCAGCTTGTTTCTCACCAGCATCTGATCTTGAGACAATGAACTCAGCCATTTCATAGAATTTCAGATTGTCTCTTTTAGCATTTTCAGCAATCTGAACATAACCTAATTGAGAATTGTCATAGGTTGATAGGATTGAGCGGATCTTCTTAAAGCCTGTTAACTTAGCAGCTTTTAATCTGCGTTCACCAGCAACAACAATAAACTTTCCAACATTGTCAGGATCGTCACGAACGACAATAGGCTGAATAAGGCCGTTCTTTTTAAGATCATCAGCTAATTCCTGAAGAGCTGCTTCATCAAAGTTTTTACGAGGCTGATTAGGATCAGGGGAGATAATATCTACATCAAAATCATAGAAAGAACCTGATTTTGAAGTGAGCTTTGCATAGTCACTTCTATTTTTAAAAGCATCAGCCTTCTTTTTTAAATTGGCGATATATTCTGGAGTCATACCCATTTTTATTCTCCTTAAATTGTCTATCTATATTTGCCTGAGAACACTGAAGATGTTCTTGATACTTCAAATGAATAATGAAGAATTTCAAAGTTAGGGAACCAATTCATATAGCTGCTAACGATTGATTCATTGATGTATAAGTACTCAAAAGGAGCTGTTTCAGTTTTTACAATGTCATATAGCGAAAACTCTTTTGAAGGATCAACTAATGATTCTTTAGTAAAGACAGCTCCTATCTTGAAGAGGTAATTCATAGCATCATTTATCACAGCTTCAGGCATCTGAAGCAGAGTAGATGCTAATTTAATAATTTGAATACGATTAACATAAAAGCCTTCACATTCAACTAAAGACTGATTAGCGCACTTTAGAAGTCCACTTAAGATGATCCATGCTGTATAGTTGTAATCAGCGTTCTTGTTATATCCAACCTCACCTTCTAGGTTGTCTTCAATAGTTAGATATGGCTTGTCAATGCTTATTCTCTTTGAAGGATCTATTTCAAAGATAGGAAGGCAGCATCCAGTGGAATGTCTCTTATTTAGAACAGCGTTAGCTCTTCCTAAAAAATCAAAAGTAAGAGTGAGCTCTTTCTTACTCTGTAAGCTTTCTGAAATCTTTTTGAATAAAGGAACTCTAATCTTTTTTAAAAGGTTGTTTTTATACTTGTCAGAGTAATACTTAAAATGAGCTTCGTTAAAGCCTGTAAATTTAGAACGCTTCTCTTCAGGTAGACTCTCATCAAGAATTAAGCCTGTAATGTAAGCCAGTACAATCTTTTCTAAAGGTCCTAAATTCTTAGATCTTAAGTTAGTTAAATAAAGCATTCCTACAAAGTTAAGTTTTAACTTAGGAAGCTTTGGCTTTTTATTTAGCTCATTACTCTTCTGAGATTTTTTAACTTCCTGATCTAAAGACGGAGTTTCCGTCTTTAGATCTGCAACTGCATTAGTCTCTTTTTCTTTATTTTCAGCCATGATTTTTCCTCTTAAAGAACGATTGAGATAGGAGCTGCACAGCGCATCTCCCTTAGTGTTTGAATTTCGTTTAGATTCATGCCAGGAAGAGAAGCTGCTACATCAGTCATCCAGAAATTCTTGATAATGACCTTAGCTGTATTGCCATAAAGCTTTGAAGCTTTTTCAAACACAGCTTTCTGCTCATCTGTAGAGGTATCTTCTTTCTCAGGATTGATTTGACAAAGCATGGAAAAGAAGCAACGCTTCATCTCACTCCATGCAATATTTTGATTTGGCATTTCCCATATAGGCTTGCCATTAGCTTGAGCTTCTGCAATTCCAACGTGTTCTTTGATTGCAGCGTAATGAGTTGTTTCTTTAACGATGGCGTTACCATCAGCATCCAGTGCTACAGCAGCCTTTTCAAAAGATAGCTTTGAAGTATCAAGAACAATATCTAATTGTTGCCACTTTAGAATTAAGTCACTTGCTGAATTAAAAAGCTCTTGAGCGTTTTTACATTGGAAGTTAGTTGATGTGAGCTTATTAGGTAACATACCTAAAAACCCCTTGCCTAGCTCCATATCTGGGTTATTTTCAGCAAGAGCTGAAAGTCTTGGAATTAGTCTTGCAATACCATCAATAGGCTCTTTGTTAAGCTCTAAAGGTGAGATTAGATGTGTTGCTACAGCAAGTCCTAAATTTGAACGAACATCAGGATTAGGATTAGTATCAATTACTACAAGATCAAAGTAAGACTCTAAGCTGTTTATGTTCTCACTAAAATAATATGCAACAAGTTCATGAAAATCATCGCCTTTCTTTTCAATGTCTGAAAGAGCATCATCAGCAGGAAAGCATACAAGATTTGAAGAACTTACAAGTTCAGGAATATGACTTTTGATTTTGCTAGAAAATGACTCAACAGGCTCTAACATGAAGCTTGATGCTGAAATATCAGAAATAGCACTATTTGAATTTACTTTGACAGTGTTTGAAGCACTGCCTTGCTGATCAAGATCTAAAACAGCCACTTTTAGTCCAAACTTAAAAGCACAATAAAAAGCAAATTGAACAGAAACTAGAGTTTTGCCAACACCGCCCTTCTCATTTGCCACAGTTAAAATCTTCATAAAAAACTCCTTTGATTAAATGTTTGCAATCACGTCACGAACAAGGCCTAAAGCGTTGTCGTTCTTTACTGAAATCTGTTTGAACTCGTTACCTATCACCATTGAGATCATTTCTGTTTTCTTGTCTAATTTGAGCTCAATATGTTCACCTGTAGCTACAGAGAGAAGATCTTCAAGCATTGGTATCAGGTTCTGTTTTCTTGTGTCATCTGACATACTTTGAGCAAAAGCAATCTTTTCAAAAATATCCATAATTACCCCCTGATTTAGATATTTCTTGTAATTTCAAAAGTGCGCTTTACGTTCTGGTAGATACCTGATACGTCTTCAAGCTGCAGATTTACTCTTTTTTGATTAAGCATTGAGATGATGTCTTTCACTGAAAGTGAAGAACTCTGTAAATCAATACCGTTAATCTTGTGAAGGATGGAGAAAGATCTTGTGTTGAGTTTTAAATCAAGCTCAGCATGAGAGCCTGGTTTTACTTCTACAAGCCAGCAGCAAGAATCTGATTGAGAAGGAGGAATGATCCTTATGCCTATAGGATCACTTTTTAGATTTAATTTATATGTGTTATCCACAGCGAGCTGTGCGTTATTAATTACGTTATTAATATGATCGTTTAATTCATTATTAATAGAGAGATCATTTTTTTCCAAAGATAAGCTGTTTTGAGATCCTTTTTTTCCAAAATTCCCCTGTGGAAAACGACATTTTTTTCCAAAGTTTTTCTTTGCCTTTAAGCTTAATAACAGTGACTTTAAAGAGTCATTTGTCATGCTTGAAAGGTCAGAATCAGAAGAGCAGGCTTTGCAGCGTTTTAGCACTATTTTTCTGCAGTGATCTGAGCTTGTGATATTGAATTTTTCAGCATACTGAGAACTAATATCATCACTAATGTTTACAGCCTTAACTGACTTTTTAGAAGCATCAGAGCAATAAGCAATAGCCTTAAGGTCAATAAGAGAAGCATAAGCATTACGAAGAGTTCTGTCTGAGAGGTTCAGCTCTTTACATATCTGAGTTGCATCATCGCTGTCAGTGAAGAAGCCTAAATCAGCTTTAGCAAAGAAAGATGATTTATCTAATAGATATGAGAAAACAAGAATCTCAGAAGCTTTAAGCTTAGATACGCCTGATTCTGTGTAAATTGAAGAAATGGAAATGAACTTTCCAGCAAAATCATACACACTGGATAATAAGATCTTGCGTGAGCTGTTTTGTCCATAAGATACAGAGATAAGTCCTAACTTATTGAGTTTCTCAATATGTCTTCTGATTTGAACAAGACTGAATAATCCATGAACACGTGAAAGCAGTTCATTGTTTGAATAATCAATAAAGTTTGATTGAGAGTTTTTACATAGATTTGTCAGAATAGACAAAAAGACTTTAAGAGTTGAACTTAACTTTAGATTAAGTTGCTCTTTATAAAGAATGCCGATAATTGATAAATCACCGACAGCATTAGATAGAAAATTCGACTTTTTTTCTGATAAAAAATCATTATTTTCAGTGTAGTTTTGAGAATTAGCGACTTTTTCAGGAAGCTGAAAATCGTTAAATGGCTTAAATAAGCCAAATTCACAAAAATTTTTGAAAAATTTTGATGAGTTAAAATTAAGAGAAAATCTCTGATAATTCAGAGAGTTAAATAGATTCTGACCGCTGGTGCTGATACCGAGAATCGAACTCGGGACCTCACCCTTACCAAGGGTGCG
>ERZ1034763.9-NODE-9-length-117605-cov-17.082186_pt1 | contig 117605 bp, 118 predicted proteins | sample MGYA00520701_ERZ1034763 | MGnify/ENA primary metagenome ERZ1034763 (study PRJEB33766, sample SAMN09781707) | gut metagenome | biome: gut microbiome | host: Homo sapiens | place: Madagascar | study: EMG produced TPA metagenomics assembly of the PRJNA485056 data set...
ACGGAACTGGAAGATGCAGAATGGAGAATTACAGTATACGGCTTCCTCTTATTATTGACGTGGGCATTAATCGCCCTGTACATCCTGTATTTCCGGTGAACAGGAGGCAACCAATGAACAGTATTCATTATCAGGCACTGCGTGAGGCAGCGCAAAACTATCAGTCGATGCTGGCGTGGTATGAGGCTATCCCGGATAGCCCAGACGCAGAGGTTAATTGTGATGAAGCTTTGGCTGCGTTTAAGCGTCAAATCCGTCACAGGGAAGTGGATATTATCGCCGATCTGCTGGATGAACTGGAAGCCGCAAAAAAGCGTATTGCAGAACTGGAGGAAGAGAAAGAAACGTTGCGTCCGGTTGGTGTTATGAGCAGGAGAGCATTTTGGCGGCTTGAGAATAGAGAGTCACGATTTATTGCACTCTGGCCCGGACCGGGAATATGCCTGCTGCGTAAACGTCCTGATGACGGCGTTATTGTTTACGCCAGAACCGACGCCGGCATTGGCGTGAAGCAGCAAAATGACGCAGGGATTAAGGATTAATCGAAAATGTTTAGCCAGCCCCCTGCATCCGGCAGGGGGCTGTAATAAGCATTTTTGTACCGGATAAAAAGCGGCGATATTGCCGCTACTGAATGAGGTGATTATGGCGTTACCAGCGGAAAGCCTGATTGCGTATACCCTGGAAAAAATGAAGCACCGTATGGCCACCGGAGCCCGGAAGGAGGAGGGGCGAATACGCAGCGGACTGTTGTTCACCGGCAATGTGCACGATGCCATTCCGCGTCGTCTGTTGCTGGATACGCGTCTTTCACCGCTGGACAAGATGGCATGGATGATGATCCGGCTGTATGCACAGAATAATGAGGGGGCCATTTTTCCCACTTATGACGAACTGCAACTGCAGCTGGCATCCCCGGGAAAGGGAAAAGCTTCCAGAGAAACCGTCAGCCGGGTATTGCTGATGTTGCGGATCACGGGCTGGCTGAGCCTGTGTAAACGGGTACGTGATGATAAAGGCCGGGTTCGGGGAAACATTTACGCCCAGCATGACGAGCCCCTGACGTTCTGCGATGCAGAGGCGATGGATCCGCGTTATCTGGATATGGTGGCAGAAGCCTGTATGAGCCGGAACCGGACCATCAGTCAGACGGCACGGGATATTCTGGGTGAAATAAAAAATGATCCGGGAATGCGCCACTATCACAGTCATATCAGCCAACTGGAAGCCCGGATAGGAAGTGCCCAGACACCGGGGCAGATGGCTGCCCGTCAGCGGGTGACGGAGGGCCGAATGCAGCCGGGTTCGGAAACCGAACCGGTGGTGAAAACACTGAGTTCGGCACCGGAAAAGCGGAGTTCGGAAACCGAACCGGGTAAAAAAATGGGGCAAAAAATACAGAGTTCGGATTCCGAACCATCAGTAAAATCAGCAGGTTATCATAGAGTTCGGGAACCGAACCATTACGTACGTAATATCACACACAGTGTGATTAAAAACACGTACGTATTGCCGGCGTCGCTGACGGGGCAAATCAGGGAGGAGGATGCCATCATGCTGACCAGTCAGTTGCAGGCGTTGCCGGAATCGCTGGCACGGAGTGTGCTGGAAAGCCTGTCAGGGATGCTGGGCAGTCAGTCACTGCAGAACCCGGTGGGCTGGCTGCTTGCGGTGCTGAAGCGTGCCCGGGAGGGAAATTTTTATCCGCCGAAACAGAAACAGCGCGTCGCTGTATCGGCTCCCATGCAGGCGGGAGCAGGAGGGCGCTCCACTTCGCAACCTGTTGTCACCCGGAAACGTACAGAACCCATTTCAGCAGAACGTCTGAGTGGCATTGTGGCAGGGCTGCGGGCCTCCCTGCGTAACCGTTCTGCGATAAGAGCCCGGTGATGGCGTTGTGGTCCACGTTCACAGAGAGCAAAAATCAACCAGTGTTGCCCGGGGCAGCATAGAGCAAAAATTAATCAGTGTTGCTAGTGGCAACAGAGAACAAAAATTAACAAGTGTTGCCAGTGGCAACAGAGAGCAAAAATTAATCAGTGTTGCCAGTGGCAACAGAGAGCAAAAATTAACCAGTGTTGCCAGTGGCAACAGAGAACAAAAATCAACCAGTGTTGCCAGTGGCAACAGAGAGCAAAAATTAGCCAGTGCTGCCAGTGGCAACAGAGAGCAAAAATTAGGCAGTGCTGGCAGTGCCAGCAGAGAGCAAAAATTAATCAGTGCTGGCAGTGTCAACAGAGGACAAAAATTAATCAGTGTTGGCAGTGCCAACAGAGAGCGAAAATTAACCAGTGTTGGCAGTGCCGACAGAGAGTAAAAATTAACCAGTGTTGGCAGTGCCAACAGAGAGCAAAAATTAGGCAGTGCTGCCAGTGGCAGCATAGAACAAAAATCAATCAGTGTTGGCAGTGCCAACAGAGTGTAAAAATTATGCTGCGTCAGCAGCATGGAAGGCGGCGGCACCGAATATTCTGAAACATCTGACGGTAAACCGCCGAAGCCCGGCGTCAGCCGGAAACACCCTGACAGGATGCAGTGTTCCCCTCCAGCCCTGCCAGACCCTGTTTGTTTCTGGGGAAAGCCAGGATTGCATAAAGGGACCGGGGGACAGGGGAAAACAGAATACTTGTCGCCGTTTTTCTCGTCAGTATACTTTCCGCGCTGAAATTTTGACTAAGGAAGGATTTTTTATGACCAAAATTAAAATTCTGGCGCTCAGTATGCTGGCCGCCTTATCAGTAAACACGGCTTATGCTGAAAGTACTCTGACACTGGGGGCCGGTGTCGGCGTGATTGATCAGCCTTATAAAGGTTACGACTCAAAAGCCTGGCTTATCCCGGCAGTGTCTTATGACGGCGACAGCTTCTGGTTCCGTGGTCTGGGCGGTGGATATTACCTCTGGAACGATGCTGCAGATACCCTGTCGGTGATGGCCTACTGGTCGCCGATGTATTTCAAACCGGATGACAGCAATGATCATCAGTTACGCCGCCTTGATAAACGTAAAAGCACTGTGATGGCCGGGGTGTCCTGGTCCCATCACACGCCGTATGGTTTTTTGCGAACGAGTCTGGCGGCGGATGTTCTGGATAACAGTAATGGCGTTGTTGGTGATGTGGCGTGGTTATACCGTTATGTGAATGGCGGATTCACCCTGACACCGGGTATTGGTGTGGAGTGGAGCAGCCAGAAACAGAACGACTATTATTATGGCGTATCGCGTCGTGAATCTGCGCGCAGCGGTCTGGAGCGGTATAAAGCGGATAATGGCTGGTCACCTTACCTTGAAGTCAGCGCAAATTACACCTTTGCCAGCAACTGGGGGATCTACGGAACCGCACGTTACAGCCGCTTATCTGATGAAGTTAAAAACTCTCCCATGGTGGATAAGTCATGGGATGGACTGTTTTCCACCGGGATCACTTATCGTTTCTGATATCGGTATGATCTGATGCTCACCGGTGCCGGATCACGGGCACCGGTGTACTGAACTTCCCTTTCTTCCCCATTTTTCTGTGGCCTGAATCTGGTTTTCTGTTGTTCCTTCTGCGCTTCGTCCTGACGATCTCACTTTATCCCTGATTGTTATAAGGAACTGATATGAGTGAAGATAAACTGAACCAGAAAGAAGTCCGGGCCGGCGCATTGCACTCCTCGCTGTCCATTCTGTTACACACCCATTATGCCATCCGCCTGTGGGAAGGGCGCAAAACGGAGAAGGTATCCGGTGACGGTAAATCCCGCCCGGGTATCATCAGCATGCCTCAGGTCATTGCCCGGGCCGGTCTGGCAACCCGGGATGCGGAGCGTGATAATCCCTGGGCGGATATGCTGCTGGTCAGGCTGGAAGAGGCATTATCGCAGGCATCGGAGCAGATCCGCCAGCAGGTCGCCGGACTGGAGGCGGTGCTGAACAACATTCCCGGCAATATCGTGATCTCAGATATTGCATCATCTTCGCCCGTGAACATTGGTGTTTTCAGCAGCTCTCCGCTGGGGTATCGCTGTGTCTGGTTGCTTGTGGGGTATGACGAACTGGTCATGAAAGCGTTTCATGCCTTTCACTACGGGCTGATTTCGCGGGCGCAGCGGGACAACATACTGGATACCGGAGGACACGCTGTCCGTAAGGTGTATGGCGTGACGCAGTCCTATAAAACGGTTCATGCCACCCGGCAGGATATTTTATCCGGCACGGAGAAGGGCAGGGTGGCTGTCAGCCGTTTTGGCAAACCTGATCCGGATGTCATGAGTGGTAAAAAACGCTCTGTTTTTTCTCCGCCCCTGAAATAATACAGCGGAGGTACCATGCAACTCTATTTGTGTGAAAAACCGTCACAGGCGCGGGATATTGCCCGGGTGCTGGGGCTCAGCGGGCGGGGAGAGGGCTGTATTGAAGGTGATACTGTCACGGTCACCTGGGCTGTGGGGCATCTGCTGGAGCTGGCCGCCCCGGAAGCGTACGGGGAGCAGTTCGGGGTTCCCTGGCGTATGGAGTCGCTTCCCGTTCTGCCTGAAAACTGGCAGATGACGGTTAAACCGCAGACGAAATCCCAGTTTACGGTGATCAGCCGCCTGCTGAAGCGTGCGTCTGAAGTGGTGATCGCCACGGATGCGGACAGGGAAGGGGAAGTCATCGCCCGGGAACTGCTGGCGTACTGCCAGTACTGCGGACCAGTCCGCCGGCTGTGGCTGTCCGCCCTGGATGAGGCCAGCGTCCGGGAGGCGCTGGCAAACATTCTGCCCGGTGAGCAGACGGCCCGTCTGTATGATGCCGGCCTGGCCCGTGGTCAGGCTGACTGGCTGATCGGGATGAACCTGACGCGCCTGTATACCCTTAAAGCCCGGGCGTCGGGGATCCCGGATGTGTTATCCGTCGGAAGGGTACAGACGCCGACACTTGCCATGGTGGTCAGACGGGATCAGGAGATTGCCGGTTTTGTGCCACGGCCCTGGTGGCAGGTGTTTGTCGGGCTGGAGAAAGACGGGATCCGGTTCCGGGCCGTCTGGGGGGCGGCAGAGCAGTACTGCGATGAAGAGAAACGGTGCGTGAACGTTCAGGCGGCCCGGGCCGTTCTTCAGTTGTGTCAGCAGACACCGTCAGCGGTGGTGCATGAGGTGACCCGGAAGCGTGAAAAAACACCGGCTCCGCTCTGTTTTTCGCTGGGGACACTGCAGGAAGCCTGCTCCCGGAAATTTGGTATGGGAGCGCAGACTGTGCTGAATATCGCGCAGTCCCTGTATGAGACACACAAGGCCACGACGTATCCCCGGACGGACTGTGGCTATCTGCCTGAATCCATGCAACAGGAAAGCCGGGAGGTACTGGCGGCAATGGCGCGCTCAGATCCTGCCCTGACGCCGGTTCTGGCACAGCTCGATCCCGGTTTTGTTTCACGTATCTGGAATGACAAAAAAATTACGGCACACCATGCCATCATCCCGACCCGGCAGGTCTTTGATATCAGGGCACTGAGTGAAGATGAGCTGAAGGTGTATCTGCTCATTCGCCAGCATTATCTGGCCCAGTTTCTGCCCCTGCAGGAGTCTGATATTACCGATGCAACACTGACACTCGGCGGACAACGGTTCAGGGCCCGCGGGAAAGTGAATGTGGTGACGGGCTGGCGAGGCCTGTTTTCCGGGGAAGCAGCAGAAGCTACTGAAGGCGAAGATGAACAGACGACGGAAATGGCGTTGCCGGCGCTTGAACGGGGTGAACACTGCCGGATTAGCGGTTCAGAACTGAAGGACCGGATGACGTCACCTCCGGCCCCTTTTACGGAAGGGACCCTGATTGCCGCCATGAAAAACGCCGCCAGTCAGGTCAGCGACCCGAAGCTGAAAAAAGTGCTGAGGGAGAATGCCGGTCTGGGGACGGAGGCCACGCGGGCCGGTGTGCTGGAGGTGTTATTTGCCCGGCAGTATCTGGAGAAGAGCGGGAAGCATATCCGGTCAACGCAACGAGGCAGGGAACTGACGGCCGCCCTGCCGGAAGCCCTGACCAGCCCGGGCATGACGGCGCTGTGGGAGCAGGCTCTGGATGATATTGCACAGGGCAGAATGTCACTGGATACCTTTATGGGCAGACAGCAGCAGTGGGTGCGTCATCTGGTCTCATCCGGGCGGGAACAGCCCTTCAGTATGACGGTTCCGGTGACGCCGCCGTGTCCGCTTTGTCAGGGGCCGACCCGGCAGCGAAAGGGAAAGCACGGGCTGTTCCTGAGCTGTCAGCGGTATCCTGAGTGTAAGGGGGTGGTGAACACGCAGAAAAAGGCCGGGCGGCGAAAAAAATCGGGAAAAACTAAAACAGAGTAATCTTAATTTCTCCCTGTTCAGGATCGGGTAGTGTGATTAAGCTTTGATGCAATACCCTGCTGACCACAGTGGAGCGGGCAGCTCCAGGGTCCGGTAACCCGTAATGCACACTCGCGGGGTTACAAGGCGCATCCCCTCCGTGAAAACCGCGCCGGGATTTATCCCCGGAGATGATGAGAATTAACCCCGGGGGCTGGTATCCCCCTCAGGCACCGGAAATCCCGGTGCCTTTTTTATTTGTTTTAGCGTTGACATTTGTCAGTGGTGACTTAAAGATGACCGGGCTTGACTGTCGTTTTTACGACCACCAATGTTCCGGCAGCCTGTGAGGAACGCCTTCGGGTGGCTGCATTCAACACCCCCTGAGCCTGAAAGGGTGGTGCATTCCACGTGAATGGGGTAAATCTGCGCGCTCTTGAGAGCAGAATGTCGTCACAAAAAGCGCATTATGACGCGACGATGAGGGCTTTTTTATCTGTTCAGACAGCCGGAATTCAGCTGATCCGGCATCCCCGACGGGAACATTCACTCCCGTCAGGGATGGTGATGTTCTCCGTCATCACATTTTTTAACTCCATGGAGAAATCATCATGTCTGTAAATACTGCCAGAACTGAATACTTTAATCTGACCCTCAAAGGTCTGGGGTATCTCAGTAATGTACGTCAGGTGAATCACCAGAACGGCTCGTTTCTCAGCTGTGTGGTGAATGCGCTGAGCGGACCCACGGACAGCCCGTCCTACGTCCGTTTTGATGTCACGGTTGCCGGTAAAGAGGCGACCGCCCTGATTGCCCGCTGCCAGAAGGCGGTGGATGAAGATCGCAAGGTGCTGCTTGGCTTCACGCTGAGCAACCTGTCCACTGACATCTTCACCCTGAACAAGGGAGAGCATGCCGGTGAGCAACGCGTCAGCCTGAAGGCCCGCCTGATCAAGGTGGACTGGATCAAGATAGGCCAGGAGATGGTTTACAAGGCTGAAAAATCAGACTCCCTGCCGCCGCAAAATGGCACCATGCAACAGCAATACGCAGAAAACTCTTTCTGATCGTACTTTTCTCAACCGTCCTGATGAAAACAGACTGCCTCATCAGGGCGGTCTGTTTTCTTATTGTCTTTATCTTTAAGGAAACTTCTTATGCAACAGCCAAATGGCATGCTGGCCGCACAGGCCGGCTATACGTTACCCCTTCAGGTTCTCCGCAGCGTACGTGGTTATTATATTGGTACTCAGTGTGATGAGGGACCGGTGTCCCGCGAATCCGTGGAGTATTACAGAGACCATGAGCAGGCGGTACAGGCGCTGGAAAACGGCACCTGGACGCAGCGGACATGTGCGTGAGGATGAGGAGGCTATATGGCATCACGCGGTATTAATAAGGTGATACTGATTGGACATCTTGGACAGGATCCGGAGATTCGTTATCTTCCCAATGGCGGAGCCGTGGCGAACCTGACCCTGGCCACCAGTGAATCCTGGCGTGATAAACAGAGCGGTGAAATGAAGGAGCAGACCGAGTGGCACCGCGTGGTGATTTTCGGAAAACTGGCGGAGATAGCCGGTGAATACCTGCGCAAGGGTTCACAGGTGTACATCGAGGGCCAGTTAAAGACCCGGAAGTGGTTCGATCAGCAGAATGGTGTTGATCGCTACGCAACGGAGGTGGTGGTGAGTGTCAACGGCACCCTGCAGATGCTGGGCTCTCCGCGCCAGCAGGGCAGCGGTGTCGCACCCGCACACAGCGGTCAGGGAACTGCCGGTGCGCCGGCGGGTAACTCACCGTCACCGGCTTCCGGGAACGGCGGGGGAATGCCGATGGATTTTGACGACGACATTCCTTTCAGTGGACCGGGATATGGTGCTGAACGGTGGATTATCCATGCCATGTAATGTTAACCCCGGGGGCATCACTGCCCCCATTTTTATCAAGGAGGTATCGTGAGTGAAAAAAATCATACCACCCCCACGCCACACGATGCGGCGTTCAGGGCGATGATGGAAACCCCTGCGGTTGCAAGGGATTTTCTGGAGGCTGCGTTGTCGCCGGCACAGTTACAGCGGTGCGATATGAACACCCTGAAGCTGGAGCCGGCCACGTTTGTGGATCCGGATTTGCGTCAGTATGCCAGTGACGTTCTGTGGAGCATGAAAACCACCGACGGGCGTGATGGTTACATCTACGCGCTGACGGAACATCAGAGCTCTGCGGATCGTTTTATGGCCCTGCGCATGATGCATTATGTGCTGGCGATAATGTATCGTCACCTGAAAACGCATAATCAGGCCCCCGTTGTGATCCCGGTGCTTTTTTATCACGGTGAACCCAGTCCGTATCCGTACAGCCTGAACTGGCTGGACTGTCTGGACGATCCGACGCTTGGTCGGGAGCTTTACGGCGAAGGAAAGCCGCCCCGCGTTATTGATGTGGGTCTTCTTGATGATGAGGGTATCCGCTGCTATCAGCAGATGGCTGCCCTGATGCTTCTGATGAAGGTCCGTCAGCGGAAGGGCGATCTGATGGCGCAGCTTGACTTTCTGTCACAGTTGCTTCAGATACAGGGAACACACGATCAGGTGGTGGTTCTGTTAAACTATATGGTGAAGGCGTGCGATTCGGCTTCACCGGAATTTATACGGGCGATGGCAGAACATCTGCCCCGGTATGAGGATGATATTATGACTATCGCTGAACGACTTGAACTGGCGGGCATCGAAAAAGGTATCGAAAAAGGCCGTCAGGAAGAGAGAGAAAAGGCGCTTGAGAAGACGCTTGAGGCTGCCCGTCGGATGCAGAAGATGGGGATGTCGCCTGAGAGTATTCAGGAGATCCTGCAGCTTTCTGATGACGAGCTGCGGAAAGCGCTCGGTTAATCCGTTTCCGTGTTATCACGGGGCGGGGTGTGGCTGATATGAGAGGCCACTTTCCGCATAATCAACATCACGCCAGCTTTTACGCTGGCGTTTTTTTTGTTTACTGATAATGAGTTGTTCGTTGAGCCTGCCGGCGCTTCTTTGCACAGTGACCGCTGTTTTATCACTGCAGAGGAGTTATCCGGATGAAGATGCAACCCGGGAGCTTATTTTCCCTGGTTACCCTGGCCCTGCTGGCCGGGTGTAACAGCCCACAAAAACTTCAGCAACGTGCGCCGGCCATGCCGGTACCTTCCGTCAGCGTTTCCCGCAATGTGCAGCCGGTGTCACAGGATATTTATGCGCAGCCGGCACCGGAAGTGGTGCGTTACGACCGTTACCTGCTGGTCAGCACGGCACCGCAGGCAGCGCAGCGTGACCCGCTTTCCCAGGTGATTGATATCCGTATTCCGGCGTCGTTAAAGCCCACCGTGGCCGATGCCATGCGTTATGCCCTGAAACAGTCCGGTTACACGCTGTGTGCCACCGGGCCGGCTAATGGTGTGCTGTACCGCCAGCCCCTGCCTGCCGTGCAGTATCAGCAGGGACCGGTGCGACTGCGTACAGCCCTGCAGGTGATGGCGGGACCGGCCTGGCAACTGGAGGTGGATGACGTTCAGCGTGTGGTCTGCCACAGCCTGCGGACGGGGTATCAGTTACCGGCAGGCCAGCTGGCACCCGTACCGGCTTCTCCGTCAATCACGGCCCCGGTGGCGCAACCGGCTAAGGGAGGCTTCCTGAAAAAATGAGCGAACAACAGGAGATGATGACACCCGTCCCGGCAGATAAACCCACAACGCGCCGGCGTTCACTTCTGCGGGGTGTGGCAGTGAGTTCTCTGACTTTGCTGGTTATGGTGACGGGCGTGGCGCTGTATCTGACAGGGCGCGGCATGGCGGAGATGGATACCCGTCTGGCAACACTGGAACAACAGCAGGGGGAGCGTCTGACACCGGCGGCGCTGGCCCCGTTGCAGTCACGACTGAGTGAACTGGAGACGAAGCTGCAGACAGAGAGTGTGCGTCTGGCGCAGCTGGCCCGGCAGCCCGTTCTGACGGAGGTTCAGCAGACACAGCTTAAGGAACTGCCGGCGTCCCTTGAGCAGATTCAGGCTGCACAGAAAGCTCTTTCCCTGCGGCTGGACACACTGGCGGCACTGGCAGAGAAGCCACAGCCCCGGGCTGTTCAGCCCGAATCCCCTTCTGCTTCCGGCACTGAGAAAAAGGACGTGTCCGGAACGAAAGAACCCTCTCCGGTGGTACAGAAAATCGCCCGCCCTGCAACGGCACGCTCAGGTACGTCACACACCTCCCGTTACGCACCGTTTGTGCTGACCGGCACCGAGCGCCGGGGGGCGCTGTCATATGCGGCGGTGGCACCCCGGGGATATACCAGCCTGTCGCAGGTGGCACTGCTCGGGGAAGGTGAGAGTGTGGCCGGCTGGACACTGATTCATGCCGGTCACGAACAGGCGACGTTCCGGGTGAACGGACGTCAGGTACAGGTCAGGGTGGAGTGAGTGAAGATGAGACTGAAATCCCTGTTACTGGTGATGCTGATACCTGCACTGGCGCAGGCTGCAGACCAGAACACAACCGTGACGGACGCGTCCCGTACGGATACGTCACAGCATACGCAGAGCGCCACGCAGTCGCTGCAACAGCAGGCCGGGCGGTGGGGACTGAGTGAGGAGGACTGGGGGCGTTATCAGGCACTGATGGCGGGACCCCGCGGGATACAGTCGCCGGGTCTGGACCCGCTGACAGCACTGGGTATTGAGGCCCGGACACCGGCTGAGCGCCGGGCGTATGCCGAAAAGTGGGTGAAGGAAGAGTATGCCCGTACGGAGAAGGAACTGGCTTTTCAGCGGGAGGTTGATGCGGCATGGCAGCGCCTTTATCCCGGAAAGCTGCCGGTCAGTATGGGCAATACCGGTGTTCTGGCCGGGGACACCGGAGGCAGACTGGCGTTGTTTGTGAAGGCGAAGGACTGTGCGTCCTGTGATATCCGCCTGAGTAAGGTGCTGGCATCCGGTAAGCCGGTGGATATTTATCTGGTGGACAGTCAGGGGAAAGACGGGCTGCTTCGTCAGTGGGCACGTGAGCACAACATCCCACCAGAGAAGGTCCGCAGCCGGCATATCACCCTGAACCATGATGCGGGGCGCTGGCTGCGTTTTGGTGAGGGACAGATGCCGGTGGTACTGCAGCAGGGGGCGGACGGATGGCGCGTGGCTGCATTCTGACCGTTCTGCTGATGCTGGCAGGCAGTGGCATGTGTCAGGCTGTTGCGCAGACCATTCCTGACGGGTATGCGCAGGTGGCCCGTGCACACGGTATTCCGGCAGAAGTGCTGTATGCCGTCTCCCTGACAGAGACCGCCATGGCGCCCGGTGATATGGCCGGCATCATGCAGTATTCCCGCCGCGACGGGCGTCTTCCGGATGTCTCCCGCCCCTGGCCCTGGACACTCAATGTGGCCGGAAAGGGGTACCGTTATGCCAGTCGCCTGGAGGCCTGGCAGGCACTGCAGGTGTTTCTGAAACGTTATCCGGCCAGACGCATTGATGTCGGAATAGCGCAGGTCAATCTGGGGTGGAATGGTCATCGTTTCCCGTCAACATGGGCGGCCTTTGACCCGTACACCAGTCTTGAGACGGCGGCGGTCATTCTGCAGGAGTGCCGTCAGCGCCATCCCGACAGCTGGCTGAAGACAGCCGGTTGTTATCACCATCCTGCCGGTGGAAAGCCGGCCGCCCGTTACACCACCGTGGTCAGACGTCATCTGGACCGGCTGAATGCAAAAGGTATGACGCCACAGCAGACCGCCATGCTGGCACCGGCGGCGGATTATATCTGGACAGAGCCCCGGAGGCGTGAATGAACAGACTGAGACTGATTACTTTTTATTTTCCTGTATGGCTTCTGTTTTCAGCGAGCGTCAGTGCTGAACTGACGGTGATTGCTGACCTGGGCGGCAGGGATGCTGCTCCTTTTTTTGAGGGTATCAACCGGCAGGCACCGGCTTCTGCACCGGTTGTTTCACCACCGCCTCTTCTGCGGGGGGAAGCGGCGATGCTGCCGGTCAGTACACCTGAAATGTCACCCGGCGAAGTGACACCACGCCCGCTTCAGCTACCGGGCATCGGTGCACTTTTCCTTGTGGGGGATGATGCGTATTCCCGTGAGTGGCTGCAGAAAAATGCTGCTGCGCTCCGGGCGCGTCATGCTGCCGGAATGGTGGTGAATGTGGCTGATGAAAACGGCCTGCGCACGCTGCGTGAACTGGCCCCCGGCGTGGCGATGGCACCGGCATCCGGTTCTGCACTGGCCCGCCGGTTACAGCTGAAGTCTTACCCGGTGCTGATAACGGACAACGGGCTGTCACAGGAGGTGGTGCCATGATGCAGGCACCTGTGATAACCGCAGCCCTGCTGGTCAGCCCGGTGCTGATGGTTTGTCTGGTGTTCTGTCTGCTGGCGGTGTTGCTGATGCTTATCCTGCGGGGAGGGTGGCGAAAACAGAAATGCGCCCGGACCCGCCGCCATCAGCGTTACCGCGCCACCGCCGCCCGGGTACTGGCCAGACTGAAGACGCTGCCGGGGGATGCGCATCGTCTGAAGTATCTGCGCAAAATCAATCCGTATGTCTTCGAAGAACTGCTGTTACTGGCCCTGACGCAGCAGGGGATGACGGTTATTCACAATCGCTGCTACAGCGGTGATGGTGGCCTGGACGGACAGGTGGTGATTAACGGTGAGCGCTGGCTGATACAGGCAAAGCGCTACGGACGGACCATCCGCCCGGCACATATTGATGCCTTCGGGGAACTGCTGCGCCGGGAGGGCTGCCGGGGGTTTTTTATTCATACCGGCCGTACAGGGCCGGTCAGCCGGGCCAGGCTGACACTGTGGCCGGATATCGAACTGGTCAGCGGTCAGCGTCTGCTGAAACTGCTGAATGGTACGTTACTGACCGATAAGGGAGAAAGAGAATCATGAGTATGCCACTGCTGGCCCGTGTGCAGGCAAATGTTCCTGTCTGGGCAAATGAACAACTGGCTGCATGGGATGCTGCAGAGTTTGCGGCAATGTCGGATTTTATTACGGAACACTACTGGACGGGACAGGGCAGTATCAATGTGTACCGCATTGTGGGGACTGACCATCCACAGTATGCCGGAATGACCTGGCTGGCGCTGCTGGAGCGCGGTAAACGCATGGACATCAATATCCCGTTACTCGAAAAGAATCCGGGATATTACACGCAGGCAGAGCAACAGCATGCCGGGATGAGTTTTGTCAGCACGGATGGCATTCACTGGTATGTCAGTGCTGACGGTAATCACCGCAGCTGTCTGGCCCGCTTTCTGTTTCACCTGCAGGGGGAGGGGCGTACACAGCTTCACAATGTGGCCCAGAGTATTTATCACACAGACAGGGAGTTCCGGTCTGCCTGTCGGGAGATTCACAACCTGACAGAACCGTTGTCCCGGCATGGTGTGTATCTTCGTCTGCAGACCCGGCGGCAGTGTGTTTCCCGCGAAGACCTGGCCTGCTGGAAAGTGGACCGTTTCAGCACAGAGGCGCAGCTGACAGTGGATGACGGTCATGTTGGCGGACATGACGGGCCACCGGTGTATAAGGCATTACTGCTGAATGCGGCAGATGCATGGCGGGAGGTGATGGTGTTACAGCGCAGACTGGAGGTTCTGTCAGCGTCACCGGAGAAAAATTTGCCACGTTCATGGTGGCTGCGTCTTTTACAGAGAGGTACCCGGTCATGAGTAACCGTTATGTGATTGAGGCCCTGCTGCGACCGGCGGTGGAGCTGAACACTGCCGTGGTGGCGGCAACGGCGGCCGGTGTCTGTGTGACGGCCCCCTGGGCGGTGGCGCTCGCGCCGTCGGTCAGTTATGCCACTGCTGCCGGTTTTGGTGTTCTGGCAGCGGTCCGTTTTCGCCAGGGAATGAAGGTTATCCGCTACCGTCGCAATCTGCGGCGCCTGCCCCGTTATGTGATGAGTACCCGGCAGATACCTGTGAGTCGTCAGCGCCTTTTTCTGGGGCGGGGATTTCGCTGGACACAGAAACACACCCAGCGCCTTCAGGATACGCTGCGCCCGGAGGTAGCCAGGTACCTTCAGCCCGGCTGGCTGTACCGGATGGCCCGTCAGTTTGAGCTGAAAACGGAACATACCGTCCCCCGTCTGGGGCAGCTTTTGCGCAAGGACTCTCCGCTGAATCCGGTACGCCCCCTGCCGCCGGTGGGCGGGAATCCGGCACTGCATGGTATTGAACCGGATGAACAGGATGTGACGCTGGCGCTGGGAGAGCGGGTGGGACACACCATTGTTTATGGTACCACCCGTGTCGGTAAAACCCGGCTGGCAGAGCTGCTGGTCACACAGGATATCCGCCGGGGAGAGGTCACCATTGTCTTTGACCCCAAAGGGGATGCTGACCTCTTGCTGCGTGTATGGGCAGAAGCACACCGTGCCGGCAGGGGCGATGAGCTGTATATCTTTCATCTGGGCTGGCCGGAAATCTCTGCCCGCTATAACGCAGTGGGGCGTTTTGGCCGGGTATCGGAGGTGGCCACCCGTGTGGCGGGGCAGTTGTCCGGTGAAGGAAACAGTGCTGCTTTCCGGGAGTTTGCCTGGCGTTTTGTCAATATCATTGCCCGCGCCCTGGTGGCACTGGGAGAACGCCCGGATTACACGCTGATTATGCGCTATGTGAACAATATTGCTGACCTCTATATTCGCTATGCCGGAAAGGTGGTCAGTGAACAGATGCCGGAACTGGAAAGCGCCATTCTGAATAACATGAATGTGCTGGGTGAAGATGACGTGCCCCGGACCATGCAGAACCAGCCGGATGCTGTGCGTATCTGGGCTATTGAGGTGGCGCTCAGCAGTGACGCCGGGAAGAAACTCTATGACCCGATACTGGATGGTCTTCGAAGTGCGGTACGTTATGACCGTACTTATTTTGACAAAATTGTGGCCTCCCTGCTGCCGTTGCTGGAAAAACTGACCACAGGAAAGACGGCAGAGCTGCTGGCACCGGACTACCTGGATATGAGCGATACCCGGCCCGTGTTTGACTGGGAACAGGTGATACGTAAAAAGGCGGTGGTGTATATCGGTCTCGATGCGCTCAGTGACAGTGAGGTGGCCAGTGCCGTGGGAAACTCCATGTTTGCAGACCTGGTGAGTGTGGCCGGACATATCTACAAACACGGTATGAATGCCGGATTGCCCGGTGTCGGGGAGAGTAAAAATGTGGTCAACCTGCACTGTGATGAATTCAACGAACTGATGGGCGATGAATTTATTCCGCTCATCAACAAGGGCGGTGGTGCCGGTATGCAGGTGACGGCGTATACCCAGACGTCTTCGGATATTGAAGCCCGCATCGGTAATGCGGCTAAAACTGCCCAGGTACAGGGTAACTTCAATAACATGATTATGCTGCGCGTCAGGGAGAACCGGACGGCAGAGCTGCTGACCAGTCAGCTGCCTCAGGTGGAGATTTACACCAAAACACTGGTGTCGGGGCATCAGGATACCGCCGATGTGACGTCCGGCCAGGATTTCACCTCCAGCACCCAGGACCGTGTTGGTACAGTAAAGGTTCCCTTACTGGAGCCGGCGGATATCGTCACCCTGCCAAAGGGGCAGGCATTTGCCCTGCTGGAAGGCGGACAGTTGTGGAAAATACGGATGCCGCTGCCGGCACCGGATAAGGACGATGTGCTGATGCCGGAGAGCATTGCAAAAGTGGCTGAAGCCATGCGGCGTCATTACCACACCGGAGAGGGATGGTGGCATGAAGCCCCGGCCGTGAATGTGCCGGAAGGAGACGGACATGGCTGATTCCCGTCGTGATGTGGACCGTCCTGACGCCGCACAACCGCCACGCCGGCACGGGCTGCTGTATAACCTGCTGTGGGGGTGGCCGTGGGCACTGGCCGGGATGGTACTCTCTTCCCTGTTGCTGAGCCTGCTGATTGAGTACGTGGGTATTACGTTTTTCTGGCCCGGACAGGGGGCCGGGCACAGTGAAGCGGTCATGAACACTGAGCTGGGTTGGTTATCCTCGGAATTTACCCGCAGTCTGCTGCTGTCCACGCCGTCAGTGACGGTGATGAAGTGGGTGTCCACGGCGTACCAGAGGCTGTTTGTGGACAGCGGATTTATGGCCTGGATGAAGCAGGGAGCTTCGGCTGATAACAGTGTGATACAGGAAGTGGATACCCTGGGCCGCTGGCTTGCGCATTACCTGCATGATTACCTGATGGCCACGGTATATGTGACGGTGGTGACGCTGGTCCGGGTGACGATTCTGGTGCTGTCAGTGCCTCTGTTTGTGATGGTGTCACTGGTGGCGGTGGTGGAAGGTCTGGGAAGACGTGACCTGCGCAGGTATGGTGCTGCGTATGAATCCAGTTTTGTTTATCACCATGCCAGAAAGTCCATTAAACCGGCGATATACATTCCCTGTATTCTTTATCTGTCCTGGCCCACGGCAGTATACCCGAACCTGCTGATATGGCCTGCGGCCATGCTGCTGGGGGTGGCCATCACTGTGACCATGGCGTCCTTCAAGAAGTATTTATAACCCACAGATGCCGGACACCCCGGTGCAAAACTGGTTTTGTGCCGGGGTGTCGGCAGACAAGCCACGAGACAACCGTCAGTGCGCGGCAGTATGCTGCTGTTTACCGGAACAATTATTTCTGAACGTCAGGAGATAAGGAGAATAATATGATCAGACATATTCTGTTGATTCGTTTTACAGCGGAAGCCACGACGGCGCAGATTGCTTCTGTCAGAGAGGCATTTTTATCCGTGCCGGCACGGATTCAGGGAGTGGCTTCTGTTGAATGGGGGGTGAACAACAGTCCGGAAGGAAAGAATGCCGGTTACACACATTGTGTCATGATGACATTTGTTGATGAGGCGGCAAGACTGCGATACCTTCCTCACCCGGAGCATGAGGCAATCAAGAACATCTTCAGGCCGATACTGAATGATATTATTGTGTTTGATTATGATTTAACGTCATAAAAAAACGAGCGTATTTGATTCTTTTATATTGCCCCCGGTGCAGAACTGGCTTTTCCCGGGGGCCACCACATAAGCCCTGTAAAGGCAAACAGTGGCGCGTTCAGTTAACAACATTCACTTCAGTGACTTTGAATGAGTCAGGCTTGTCGTTAAATGTGTTAATGAAAGCCTGTATTTTCCACTTCTGACCGGGTTCAAGATTGGATGCTGCGTCAATTGTCTGACCGATCACTACCCCATCTTTTAACAGATTAAATTTAACATAAGCATTTTTGACAACCGAGTTTGATGTATTTTCAGCATAACCCACAATTGCCGACATCCCATTCGGGGTGTTTTCCATATGAAGGTTGGATAGTGCTATTTGAGAATTATCTACAGCCAGCGCGTGGCAACTGGCGATTGATAAAACAGTGCTTAAAATTATATTTTTTAACTTCATATTTACCTCAAGTTAGCAGTTAATCGGGGGAGTTATTTTAATGCCTCAGATAACCCCGTTGAAGAGTTTTTCATCGACAGAAAATTTTCAGCTTCACAAATAGAGTTTATCGCTGACCCGCCTCTCCGCCTTACGCATCCTGTACGCACCGTTTAACTCAGAGAGAGGTGCGTATGCATTCTTGTCCGGCATTACCCTGTCGTGCCGGCCGTCTGGCCGGTGCTGCGGGGATGCTGTTTCTTTTCACCCTTGCCATACCCGTTCAGGCGGCTGAACAGGATGAACTGGCCACCGCCATGCGCCAGCTTGACCAGGTGCAGGCGGCGCTGGAGCGGGCCCGGGTGGCTGCTGTGCAGTCCGGCTCGTCTGAGCCATCCCGTTACTTCTTTGATTATCCCCGGGCACGTGCCGATCTGGAGACCATCCGTGATGGCATTGACCGCTATCTCACGCCTTCCCGGGCCCAGCCCCGTACAACGTCAGCCGTGAACGGTCACTACCGGCGGGAGCGTCCCTGATGGGCATGTCCGCCGTGCAGTCTTCCGCCTTTAAAGCGGCTTCCGGGGAAATGGATATCAGTGCCCTGCATCTGCTGTCACTCGGACTGCTTTTTGCCGTGCTCTTTCTCTGGGCCGCCTGGGCACTGCTGGATGTCTGGGCGGGCTGGAGTAATGAGAAGGTCCGCAGCGCAATGCTGGGGCGCTTTTTTATCCGGCTGGCTCTCCTGCTGGTTCTCAGTATCTGGATGTTTGCCAGCTGAGGTGAGTTGTTATCTGAATCATGATTATGAGGATTTTGTGTTTATGAAGTGGTGTTTTCGTTTTCTGAAACGTCTTGTTTCTCTGCCGCACACAATGCTGTTACGCCTGTGGCAGACCGTGTTTTCAGTGTGTCTGTTGCTCCGGATGAGTATGCAACCGGCCCTGGCTGATTTGCCCCAGATGGAGCCGCCGTCATCGGGCGGTGGCAGCGGGCTGTTCGGGCAGATTAAAGGCTATTCCCAGGACGGTGTGGTGCTGGGTGGCCTGATTATTTCTGCCATTGCTTTCATTGTTGTGGCGAATGCTGCGATTTCCACGTTTTCGGAAATCCAGGATGGAAAAAAATCCTGGACGCAGTTTGGGGCCATTGTGGTGGTGGGGGTGATCCTGCTGGTTGCGGTGATCTGGCTGCTGACCAAATCGGCCTCCATCATTCTGTAAGGAATACGTCCATGCAGACCATTCATTTTTTACCCGATCGCCTTAACGTGGAGCCGGCCGTGTTCCGCGGTTTTACCACGCCGGAGCTGGGGCTGGCCGCACTGACCGGTGCCGGTCTCGGCCTGCTCTGGCCGTTACCGCTGCTTCCGCTGACCGGCTGGGTGATTATCCCGACAGGAATGATGGTCACGCCGCTGCTGCTGATCTGGTTTGGTGGAAGCTGGATCACCCGGATGAAGCGTGGCAAGCCGGATAACTGGCTCTGGCAGCGGCTGGAGGAGAAAAAGTGTCGTGCCGGTATGGGCCGTTCATCGCTGATTATGGTGGCGCAGGGCTGGTCCCTGCGCCGTACCCGGCCGGTAAGGAGAGTATCATGAGTCGTTTTCGTCACGCCCTTCAGGACAGGGACCAGCATATCCGCAGCCTGCGCATTATCAGTGCCGTACTGGCAGGATTTCTGTTACTGGCCTGTATTGGCTGGATGACAGCCCCCAGTCGCCTGACCATTCATAATCCGCCGGATTTGCGTTCCGGCAGTACCCGTCCATGGTGGGAAGTGCCCCCGTCAACGGTTTACTCCTTTGCCTTTTATATCTTCCAGCAGTTAAATGCCTGGCCGAAAAACGGTGAAGTGGATTATCCGGCGAAAATTCATGCCCTGTCGGCCTATCTGACGCCGTCATGCCGTGAACTGATGGAGAACGATGCCCGCCGCCGTAAGGATGCGGGGGAACTGCCTGACCGTGTGCGCGTGGTGTATGAAATCCCTGAGCACGGGTACGGGGGGCGCTACAACAAAAATCCGGTGACCGTACAGGGCCGGGATAACTGGCTGGTACGTCTGGACCTGGTGGCGGATGAGTATTTTCATACCGAGCCGGTCAAACGTGCGCTGGTCCGTTATCCCCTGAAAGTGGTGCGTTGGGAGGGGGACCCGGAGCATAACCCCTTCGGGCTGGCGCTTGACTGCTACAGCAGCACACCACAACGGCTGGAAGCCGCGCCGGTGTCTTCAGGCCCGGGAGGTGCGCAGTGATGGTCGCTACCGTACGTCATTTCCTCCGGAATGGCCTGATGGCGCTTCCGTTACTGATCTCCCCGTTTACGCTGCATGCTGACGAACTGATGAAGTGGGAACGTATTCCGTTATCCGTTCCCCTGAAGGTGGGGCAGGAGCGGGTGATTTTTGCGGACAAAAATGTGCGGGTGGGATTCCCGCCGGCACTGAACGGTAAGCTGCGGGTACAGAGTACCGGTGGCGCCGTGTACCTGAAGGCGGACAGCGCCTTTCCGCAGACACGGCTGCAGTTGCAGGATGTGGAGACCGGGGAAATGATCCTGCTCGATGTCACCGCCGGTGAACAGGGACCTTCTGAGCCGGTACGTATTGTGTATGACGGTGAGGTCAGCACGGTCAGTCAGGCGACTGACCTGATGAAACCGGCGTCTTCATCCGGCAAAACCCCCGCCGGTCAGCCGCGGGCACCGGGACAGGATGACGGTACGCAGACCCGTCGTCAGCCGGTCCGTTACAGCGCGCCCCTGCCGGTGTTGCTGACCCGTTACGCCGCCCAGTCCCTGTATGCCCCGGTCAGGATACTGGAGGCGGTGCCGGGTGTTCACCCGGTCAGTCATCACCTGCCCGGGTGCATCACCACTCTGTATCCGTCAGAGCCCCTGACCGTCACGCCACTGGCGGCATGGGGCGCCGGCGGACGCACGGTGGTGGCACTGAAGCTCACCAGTACGGTCAGCCGTAAGGTGGTGCTGGATCCCAGGGCACTGCAGGGAAACTTTGTGACCGCCACCTTCCAGCACCGCTGGCTGGGACCTGCCGGCACACCGGAGGACACCACAACACTGTATCTGGTGACAGAGGGCCGGCCGGACAGGGCGTTTATCGCAGAGTCTGCCCGGCGTAACGCCACTGCAGTACGTAAGACCAGGGGCAGGGCCCGCGGGGAGGTGAGTCATGCAGATTAAATCCAACACGCTGGTCAAATTTGTGGTGCCCGTTGTGGTGGTGGGCGGGATATTCATCGGGCTTAAAGGCTGTGGTGATCCCGCGTCGTCATCAGACCCGTCAGCACAGCAGACGCAGGTTCCGGGGACGCTGTCTCAGGAGGAGCTGAAGGCGCTGGGTGTTGAGGGCGACACACCGGAAGACACCCTGCGCACGCTTATCGGGCGTCTCAATCAGGTACGTGAACGTCAGCAGACGCTGGACGAACAGAACAGCAAGCTGCTGAAGGAGAATGAGCAACTGCGCAAACGCGGCGCGGATGTGTCCGGTCAGCTGAACGATGCTGTGGCAGGGCTGCAGAAAAGTTATGAGGAGAAGCAGCGCCAGCTGCAGAGCGAGCAGAACACCCTGATGGCAAAGGTGCAGTCCCTGACGGAGCAGCTGGCGCAACAGGAGCACTCCGGTAAGGCGGATGCCGGCAGCCGTACCGACAGTGATATTCCCCTGGGACTGGGGCTTGACGGGCTGAGTGGTTCGCCGGGAAGCACGGTGTCACAGGGGGCCGATGGCCTGATGTGGGTGACGCCGTCCGACCAGTCACAGCCTGACCCACGGGATGTGGCAGGGGGCAAAAGTGGTCCCCGTTTCCCCACCTCCTTTCTGGATGATAACCCGCTGACCCGTCAGAAGGCGGCGTATGAACAGCAGGTGAAGGGATACAGTAACGAGAAACAACAGGCCACCACACAGGCCGTCTACACCCTGCCGGAGAATGCCACTCTGGTCGGGAGCCGGGCAATGACGGCCCTGCTGGGGCGGGTGCCGGTCAACGGCACGGTGACAGACCCTTATCCGTTCAAGGTGCTTATCGGTAAGGACAACCTGACTGCCAACGGTATTGAACTGCCGGATGTGGAAGGGGCCGTGGTGTCCGGTACCGCCAGTGGTGACTGGACGCTCTCCTGTGTGCGGGGCCAGGTGAACAGTATCACCTTTGTGTTCGCTGACGGGCGGGTTCGCACGCTGCCGGCACCGGATGTGAACGGCACCACCAACAGCAATCAGCAGACGAAGAACGGGAATAACACCGGCGGCATTGGCTGGATTTCGGATGAAGACGGCATTCCGTGTATCAGTGGCGCCCGTAAGTCCAATGCTGCCACATACCTGCCCACCATTTTTGGTCTGTCTGCCGCGGGGGCGGCCGGTGAGGCCCTGAGTCAGGGGCAGTACACCACGCAGAATAACGTCAACGGCCTTTCTTCTGCGCTGACCGGCAGTGCCGGGGAGGCGGCACTGGGTAAGGCGATTTCCGGCGGAATGAATGAGACAGCGGAGTGGGTGAAGCAGCGTTACGGGCAGACGTTTGATGCCATTTATGTGCCACCGGGAAAAAGGCTGGCCGTTCACATCACCCGCCAGCTGGCGATTGATTACGAAGACCTGGGCCGTAAGGTGCGTTATGACTTCACCCTGCCGGGAGAGGCGGACACACAGGGTGGTCTGGACTGAAGGAGAATGAGATGAAACCAGATTGTTCACGCCTGCGTGTTTCAGGCAGAACGCTGTTACCGTTACTGGTACTGACAGGGGCTGTGCTGGCCAGCGGTTGTTCCACGTCAAAAGAGGAACTGCTGCCCGCCGGGGAGCAGACGATGCTGGAAATCTGGCAGGGGCAGGCGGGCGGCGGAAGCGCCCGTTCTGCTGCGACAGCCCGTGACACACTGCGGCGTCCGCTGACAGAAACGGAACAGCAGGACGCGGCGCAGACGGACCGCAGTTACAGCCGGACACAGGAGAGTGAAATCAGCCAGCAGTTTCCACGCCTGCCCAACCCGGACATGGTGATGTATGTCTTTCCGCACCTTGCAGAGGGGAACTCACCGGTACCGGGCTACAGCACGGTGTTTTCATTTTACAGCCAGACGCAGTATGCGATGCCCGGTGAACGCACGGCAGCGTTCTGACGGGGCGGATGAGCTGAGTGACTGTGCCGGCGTGATGCCGGCGGTTTATCAACGTATGTTAAGGGACAAGTAAAATGGGTTTCCCGCTGTTTAAAAAGAAAGTGAAACCGGCAATATCTGCAGAGACGACTGTGCCGGCAGAATACGCGCAGCATTCCGGAGTCGATGACGCCGATACTCCCCGTAACCTGACCCGCCCCGGGCGAATGACCCGTCAGGAGGAGGCGAAGATTTACCATGCGGGCCCGTCCATTATTGATTTTCTGCCCTGGGTGGAATACCTGGATGAAGCGCAGTGCCTGCTGCTGGATGACGGGGTGTCGGTCGGTGCTGTGTATGAGGTGACACCGGCGGCCACGGAAGGGCGCACGGCAGAGCGTCTTGAGCAAATCCGTGACACGGTGGAGGATGCCCTGCAGGACAGCTTTGATGAATACGACACTCACCCCTGGGTGGTGCAGTTCTTCTGTCAGGATGAAAATGATGTGGATGCATATCTTGACCATCTGAGGGGGTATGTGAAGCCCCATGCGCAGCGCACCGCTTTTACAGAGGCCTGGCTGGGCGAGATGGAACGGCATCTGCGGGGAATTGCCCGTCCTGAAGGGCTTTTCACGGACACGCTGGTGACCGGTCAGCCCTGGCGTGGTCAGCAGCGACGGACCCGGATGGTGGTGTACCGCCGTATCGGGAAAAACAGCCATGACCCGATGCCGCCGGTGGCGATGCTGAACCAGGTGTGTGAACGCGTGGTGGGGGCGCTGGGCGGGGCGGAGGTGCGCTGTACCCGTATGAACGGTCTGCAGGTGCATGGCTGGCTGCTCAGGCTGTTCAATCCCCGACCAGAGTGGGTGGACAGGGACACTCTGTACCGTCTGGCCACCCGTGCAGCACCGCAGGAGACCCCGGAGGGCATGATGCCGGTGATGACCGACTTTGCGGAAAGTCTCTGGTTCACGCCACCGGTGTCGGATCCGGAAAACGGTGTGTGGTGGCTGGACGGGCTGCCGCATGCCGCCGTGGTGGTGGAGAAATTGCGTACACCCCCGGAGGCAGGGACGCTGACCGGTGAGAAGGCCCGGGGCGAAAAGACGGTGAATGCCCTGATGGATACGTTCCCTGAAGGCACCATGCTGTGCATGACCATTGTGGTACAGCCGCAGGACACACTCGAGGAGCGTTTCACCCGGCTGTCAAAAAATGCAGTCGGGGAGAACACAGAGTCCATCCGTGCCCGTCAGGATGTGGCCACCGTGAAGGAATATCTGGGGAATCGCCACAAGCTTTACCGGGCGGGGATCAGTTTTCTGTTACGGGCAGAGGATATGGACAGCCTGAAGCGTAAGCGGGTGGCCCTGACCACAGCACTACTGGGCGCCGGTCTGCAGCCGGTACGTCCGGAGTTTGATGTGGGGCCACTGAACAGCTGGCTGCGTGCGCTGCCCATGTGTTTTGATCCGGATACGGACAGGAAGCAGTGGTACACGCGTCTGATGTGGGTGCAGCATCTGGCTGGGCTCCTGCCGGTGACCGGGCGGGAGACGGGCACCGGTCATCCCGGATTCAGTTTCTTTAACCGGGGTGGGGATGTGCTGACCTTTGATCCGCTGAATAAACTGGACCGCACCCAGAATGCGCACCTGCTGCTGTTTGGTCCGACCGGCGCCGGGAAATCCGCCACGCTGTGCTCCTCGCTGTCGCAGATCATGGCCGTACATCGCCCCCGTCTTTTTATTGCTGAAGCCGGGAACTCGTTCGGGCTGCTGGCGGATTATTTTGAGAGTCTCGGGCTTTCGGTGAACAAAATCAGCGTGAAACCGGGCACCGGTGTCAGCCTGCCACCGTTTGCGGATGCACATCACCTGGTGGCACAGGGACAGACCCTGCAGGATGTGGATGAACAGACACTGCCGGATATTGATGATGACACGCAGGACGAGAGCGAGGAGCAGCGCGATATCCTGGGAGAAATGGAGATCTCTGCCCGCATGATGATCACCGGGGGGGATCCGAAGGAAGAGGCGGCACTCAAACGGGCGGACAGGGCGATGATCCGTGAAGCCCTGCTGATGGCCACGCACACCACATACCGGGAGGAACGCCAGATGCTGCCGGCGGATTTGCAGTCGGCACTGTGGGAAATCTCCCGGGACAGTCAGCGAAATGAACTCCGGCGGACGAAAGCGGCAGAGATGGCGGAAGCGCTGGGGATGTTCACTCAGCCGGGCAGTTTTGAGGCGGAGCTGTTTAACCGGGAGGGGGCGCTGTGGCCGGAGGCGGATGTGACGCTGATTGACCTGGGGCATCTGGCCCGTGAAGGGTATGAAGCCCAGATGGCGCTGACCATGGTGTCGATGACCAACATGATTAACAACATCGCGGAGCGTGACCAGTATCTGGGGCGGGACATTCTGTTTGCGGTGGATGAGGCACACATTGTGACGGTGAATCCGTTGCTGTCCCCGTACATGACCAAGGTGGTGAAAATGTGGCGCAAGCTGGGCGCCTGGCTGTGGCTGGCCACGCAGAACCTGAAGGACTATCCGGATGTCGCCGAGAAGATGCTGAATATGGCCGAGTGGTGGGTGTGTCTGACCATGCCGCCGGAGGAAGTGAATAACATTGCCCGCTTTAAGGCCCTGACAGAGGAGCAGAAAGCGGTGCTGCTGTCAGCCGGCAAACTGTCGGGGTGTTACACGGAAGGGGTGGTACTGGCGAAGAAGGTGGAGGCACTGTTCCGCGTGGTGCCCCCGAGTATTTACCTCGCGCTGGGGATGACGGAGAAGGAGGAGAAGGCGGAGCGCCGGGCGTTAATGAAAGCGCATCAGTGCAGCGAACTGGAAGCCGCATTTCATGTGGCCCGGAAGCTGGACAGGCTGCGTGGGCTGACTGACGGGGAGTAAGACGATGCTGTGTCTGAAATATCCGGAGCCGGAAGAGGTTTCACAGGGGCATCCTGCCGGAAGTGTGTTTGTGCTGCCGCCACAGGGGCAGCCCGGTGCCAGTAGTGCCACCCGGGATAATCTTGAGCGTCTGCGCGGGCATCTGCAGAAGCAGCTGGGGCAGGTGACGCGTATCTGTTGCCAGCCTCAGCGTGTGGGGGTGAACAGCAGCGTGGCGGTGGCACTGGAAGGGCGGTCGGGTCAGCAGGTGAATCTCCTGCTGACGGTGAGTGGCCATGAGAGCTGGCCGTCGGAGGAGGAATATGCACATCCCCGCTGGTATATCCCGGTGACCGATGCTGCTGATTTGTGTTATCTGCTGCTGTGGCTGGCTGAGTTAAAGTGAGGGGATATGTGTACTGATTTTAATGCTGCTCCGGTGCCCGCACTGACCGGGGTGACAGTGATATATGGCGTATTTCAGATTAAGTAAAGAGGGATGAAGTATGAACTCTGGTTATGATTTACCGGGAGGGCTGGGGCCGGTAAGGGAACGGATAATTGATGACCCATGGTTTTTTCTGTCTGTCGCACTGATTCTGTTGGTCGTGGTATATGTCGTGTCGTTGGGGCTTAAAGAAGTTATTTTCAGTATCAGAAAGGGGAAAGGGAAGAAAAAAACACTCAGGGAGGCGTCGTGTTCGCGGAGCACGACTGATGAAAAAGTCTGAAAAATAAATCAGAGTATTACAGATGATGGATGACTTTCGTTATTATGAACGGGTAGACACTTATTGTTATGCAATCTACTCTTATTACCAGCATTATTTCCATCGTTTTCCGCACTCCGGTGCGGTTTTTTATTTCTGACGCTGGCAGAGAAAGGAAAAATCTCAAAATATCATTCAGGGGTTGAAACCAGCTGAGGTCAACGGGCAAAATTTACGGGATTTTGTTGTTTCATTGTTTATCATTACTCACAGGACGATTTGCCCGCAGGAGAGGCGGGCTTTTTTTTAGCATATCTTCGCATGAGCCATTGCCATACCGCTGACTTTTTTTCGCGCTTACGTCACAGGTGATGGCTCAGTCGAAGATATACTGATTGCAGAGATGAGGTATGGCGGCTCGTTATAAAATCACGGCAACGATAATGAAGCCCGGCAATCCGCCGGTACTCTGGACCCGTTACTCCGGAAATAAAATGACCCGGACAGAGTGTGAGCATATGTTTTCCATTCCAAAAGAGCCCGGTCGCTCTTTTGGCGATAAGGTCAAAGTGCAGGATTTTCGGTGTGTGGCGGTTGAGCACGAAAAAGTCTGAAAATATCACGCTGTAATAAAAATGAATGTTATATGGTGATAACATTCTGACCGACCGGTTAACTGGCTCGTTATGATATGAAACATGAATGATAATCTCCTTGTATTGAGACGTAATTTTTCCGGGCCTGGTTGCCCGGTTTTTTTTAGTTTATTTTGTGTACTGTTTGCTTTCAGTAATGGTGACAGTCGCCTCTCCTGGCAGGCTGGCAGCGAAGAATAAGGATAAAGCCAGAAGCGTTCTGCTTGTTAATTTTGCAGATATCAGAACCATGTTTACAGATTATACAAACAGGTATTATGAACAATAGCGGCGGGTCTGGCCAGTGGTCTGCATGCAGATAAACCGTACCCTGCCGTCTCTTTATTTACCACCTGCTGATGCAGGTGGCAGGAAGATATAATACATCAAAGTGACAATTCAGGCGGATTATTTGTCTGATACTGAAAATCCACTGACGATGCGGGCAATAAAAACCAGCGAGTAAATATAGCCTGTGAGAATAACCAGAATAGTGGCATTACGGGCCGGCCAGCTGACGGCCACAATATCGCCATAACCCACAGTCAGAATACTGATGAAAGAATAATAGAAGAGTTCATTCATCATCTGCAGCTCATCATGCGACAGCCCCCGGAACGCGCCAGGCATATGGCTTTCTATTGCTGAAAACATGAAAAAACCCATATAGCCTATAAGTAAAAAGCCACTCAGTGCAGCACAGACAGACTCTGTGTTTATCCGGGCAGAGAAAATCACTTGTCGGAATACAATCACGGACAGGATGAGGAAAAAGACCAGATAGCTCGCGTAGTACAGCAGTGCCATGGCGCTGGCTGTGTGCAGCCAGTGCGTGATGGCAAAAATGACCAGTAACACAATAAATGAAACAGCCTGATGACGGCGTTGCAGCAGATTGACGCCAGCTGCAATCTGTAACAGCGCATTCAGGTTATACCCGGTTGTGTTCAGCGGAAACAGATTAAGAAAGAAGGTACTCAGCAGTGTACTAAGAAGAAAAGCGAATTTGTGTTGTTTCATAATCATTAACATAAAGGAAATATCCCCGACTATTCAGATGGCACAGAGCATAATAAAAATACATTTGGTCAGGAAGCCTGAGAAATTTTCAGTTTCCGGTTTTGAATTAATTGATGACCCTGCTTCCGGTTCTGCGCACGCTGTCAGGTATGTATTGTCTGACGGAGTCATTCCATGTACCGGAAGCTGTTGTATTCCTTTCTTGCCCTGCCGGTGATATCAGTTGCCGGCACTACTGTTTATACCGACTCGGCACATCAGCCGGTTAATCCGCCCCCTGATGTACAGGTTGTGTTGCTCGACGGGCCACAGCAACTGCAGGATGCTTTTTTTGACCCGTTGCCGGCTGACCCTGAAGCCGCTGAGGTGGCCGTTCGTGAGCACATGCAGTCTCCTGAATGGCAGTCTGCACAGGCTGACCTTGCAGAACGTTACCGCCAGGTGACCCACGCCTGGTCGCTGGGGCTTAAAAAATACCCTGCGGTGGTGTTCGATGACCGGGAAGTGGTGTACGGCACCACCGATGTGGCACAGGCTGAACGACTCAGGAGTCAGGGAGGCCAGCCATGACGGGTCTGCGAACACGACGTTATGCTGGCGCATTTTTGTTGTGGACAGCGACTGTTTCTGTGGCCGGTGCTTCCCTGAATACGGCACGGATAGTGGCCGGTGCTATTTCTCAGAGCTGCATCAGCTGGCGGGTCAGCGGTATCTGTTACTGGCTGCACTGCTCCTGGTCGGGGTGTCGGGTCAGAACGTCCGTGAAGGTCTCACATTTTATCCCTGAAGCAGTGGTGTCCACCTATACCGCACCGGGCGGTAATCCCTGGCGGGAAATGGCTCTGGTCAGTCAGGCATCCGGCGGTGTGGAGAACACCATCAGCAGCGGGATTGCCGGGCTGTCTGCCGGCGGGGGAAACCCGGCTGATATGAAATCGCCGGGACAGCGTAAATCCGCCATCCGTTTCAAATACGCGGATGCGCTGGGACATCCGGCCACGTTGCTTATCGGGGGCAGCATTCCCGGGTATTCGTGTGAGTCTGCTGCCACACCACTGAGGCCTTATTTTCTCAGCACGCTGGACAGTCTTGCCTGGCGCACCGGCATGCCTGAATCCCTGTATCCCGAAGCCATGATACCCGGCAGACGGGAACTGGGGAGTCAACGTAATGCAGACATGTGGGGAAATATCTACCCCCGTTCCGGTTTTGTCAGCCAGACCGATGATGACAAAGCAGCAGCCCTGGTTGCCCAGCGGGTGGCGGATATTATCACCCGCACCGGTGAGCCCCACGTCTATCAGTCGCTGAAAGGCCGAAAAAAAGATGGCTACTGGCCACCGGATGCGGTGGAAGAAAACACCGGCACCCGTAATCACAAGTGGCAGCGACTGACCCCTTCCGTTTCTTCATCCTGCGCCGTGTTTCCGGATGGCAGTCATGCCGCGCCGGAGGACGGTAATGCCGCGTTTGCCCTGTGGCGTCCCTACAGTTGCTGCAAAAAGCGGGGCCAGAAATTCCTGGGCAGTACGAATTTTTAGAGGAAAGCAAATCATGAAGCATAAACCACAACTGATAAATGTCGTGGCACTGGCCGTCATGTTGGCCTGCAGCTCTGTGGCCAGTGCAGCGGAGAATGAACGCAGTACGTTCGGTCTCTCCCTGCCACAGGTGAATGACAGTGCCATCGGGTACGGGAAATCCATTGATGGTGCCATTTCGGACAAACTGTTTTACACCCTGGGGGGCGGTTCAGTGATATCACAGCCAGCGACCCGGAGCAGCATGAAGAAGCTCGGGGTGGATATTGGCTGGAGCAGCAATCTGATGTGCGGCAACTTTGACCTGAAAACCACGGTGAGCAATCAGCTGAACGGGGTGACGGACGGTTTTAAAAACCTGATGGGGGATGTGATACAGGGGGCGACGGGGGCGGTGGCCAGTCTGCCGGCGATGGTCATCCAGCGGGCGAATCCGGGACTGTATGACACGCTGACTAACGGGGTGCTTCAGGCAAATGTGGCGTTCGACAAGGCACAGCTGAACTGCCAGAACATGGCGAAGCGCATGATGGAGTTCTCGGACAGCAGCAAGTGGACACAGGCTGCGATGCTGGATGAGTACAAGAAAATCGTGAATTCAGGGGATGGTGACGCCATCCGGGGAGATGATGCCGGTCGTAAGGCTACCGGGAAAGAAGGCCGGAAATGGATTGGTGGCCAGGATCGTGGCGGGGCAGGGCAGGCGGCTATTCGCCCCACGCATGATCTGGCCGCAGCAGGTTTTAACATGATGAATAACCTGCCTGTTACCAGTACATCAACGGTCGGGAGCACCAGTTGTACCGGAAGTGTGTGCAGTAAGTTCAGTAATGCTGAAGAGGCAGCAAAGGCGGTGGTGAGGGTGCTGGGCGATCGTTCCATGCGGACCTGCGGCAATGCAGCGGAATGTACCAGCGGGGATGAAGACCAGCAGCCGGGAGTGGCGGTTGCCGGAACCGGGTTCACGCCGATGCTGGAAGAAGCGGTGAAAGTGAATACGGAGCAACTGGTGAAGCTGGTGAATGGTACTGAAAAGCCGACAGCAGCAAATCTGGCCAGACTCCGGTCAGGCAGTCTGACGGTAACGGCCGGAGTGATTAAGGCGCTGCAACGGGATCCGGATAATGCTGCACTGACCGGGCGTCTGGCCGGTGAACTGGCAATGGCAGATACGGTGGAGACGGCACTGCTGATGCGCAGAATGATTATGACGGGGATGTCTGAGCCGTATGCTGCAGCGCAGGATGCTGCGATTGAAGAAGGAAGCCGCCGTATTGAGGCGCTGGACCGGGAGATTGCCGCACTGAAAAACGAGATGGAGCTGAAGCGTGAACTGGCCCGCAACAGCGTGCTGACCATTATTGAACGGGAGAATGAACGGGTTGGGAACAATCCGATGATTCAGCAGACGGATAATGCTGACAGCCGGATGCATACGCTGGAGGTCCCTGATGAGGAATAAGGTGATGAAGGTGAATACGGGAGCAGGAATGCGCGGTCGGCTCAAAAGGAAGGGGAAGATGCTTATTCTGTATCTGCTGCTACTGGCAGGTATCACCGTGTTTTCTTTGTGGCTGGCGAATACAGGTATTCGCCATGCAGAGGGTTTTGCTGCCCTGCATGAATGGATGTATGAGACGCGTTATGGCTGGCTGATCTGGCGTCTGTGTGTCTACTGTGCACTCGGATGGTGGGGATGGAAAATCTGGCATGCACCGGGCTTCAGACCGGAATACCGGGCACCTTTTCTTCGTATGGCCACAGTCAGTGTTTTGTTTGTTCTGCTGTGTGAATACTCTGTTTTTGCCGGACCGGGGCGTTGATGCGTTATGACCACAAATAATTATCTGGAATATTTTCTGACCCTGCTGGGCTGGGTGGTGAATAATGGCCTGTGGGATGTGTTAATCAGTACCGGATTGTTTGCGCTGCCGCTGGTATTTAAGGTGATTGGGATCTGGCTGAAAGTCCGGGAAGAGGGGGAAGACGAAGGTAACAAGGGATTACTTTCGCTGCCCCGTATTGAGAATGTACTCTACGGTGCTTTCTTTGTGATGATTGTCTGTTGTGTGCCTCTGGTTCAGGTCAGTCTTGACAGCATTAAGTTTGATAAAACGCGGGCAAAAACATGCGGAACCTGGACCCCGAAAGATCCCGGAGATACCGGTTACAGTGGTGTTATTTCCAGTCTTGGTGATCGGACTGCTGCTGCGCCACTCTGGTGGGTGATGGTGCATAAATTATCCAAGGGGGTGACACAGGCTGCGGTTGCGTCGATCCCCTGTCGGCCAGATTTGCGTCAGTTACGTTTTGAGGTTCAGCGGACGTTTATTGAAAACCGTGCGCTGGCAGATGAATTGCAGGATTTTACCAACGATTGCTATTCGCTGGCCCTGTATATGTGGAAACAAAGGGATCAGGGGCAGACGAAGGATAAAAAACTCCTTTCAGATATTGCGTGGATAGGGAGTACCACGTTTATGAAGGGCGATTACATGACGCTGCAGTCAAAACTCCCCCGTGCAGCTTTTCCCTGGAATGAATCGCGGGACAGCGGGCGCCCGAATACGGGACGTGGAGGATATCCGACATGTAATGAGTGGTGGCTGGCAGCAGATAACGGCCTGAGGGCGCGGGTGATTGCGGAGGTCAGCGACAGTTACTGGTTGCGGTTGTCAGCAGCAATGAAAATGATTGGCAGCAGCCAGGTCGATTATAAGGAAGAAGTTGTCCGACGGCTGGTGAGTCCGAAGAGTCTGACAGTCTCTCAGGACGGTGAGGTTTACCGTGGATATGGTGGTAATGCGGATATGACGACCATGAACGCAGTGGCCAGGATTGCGGGAACGGCTGGCAGTGCGGTGGCAGCACTGGGAGCATTCCCGGCGCTTGATGCAATGCGACAGGCCCTGCCAATGGTGCAGGCCATTCTGCTGATGGCAATTTATATCATGTTGCCGCTGATTCTGGCGTTTGCAGCATATGAGTTGTCAACCCTGATCACGCTGACGTTTGTGGTATTTGCGCTGAATTTTCTGACGTTCTGGTGGGAGCTTGCACGATGGCTTGACAGCTGGATGCTGACGGCACTGTACAGTTCGGACACGCATACCCGGTTCAATATGATGGGATTCCAGAACACGTCGGACGATCTGATAATGAATCTGGTAATGGGTACGATGTTTATGGTGTTGCCGGCAGTCTGGCTTGGTGCACTGTCGTGGGCCGGAGTAAGTATTGGAATGACGATTGATAAAGGTATAAGTACTACAGGTCAATTTTCGCAACAAGCGGGAGGTCAAGCAGGTAATATTGCTCAAAGCGGTGTGAGCAGTTTTTCTAAGGGGATTGATAAAGGGCTAAAGTAAACGAGATGAAAAAACAATGCTGATGTTATATTAATGTCAGCATTGTTAATATTATTAGTGTGGTGTTTTATATGGACCCCCATAGTAATCTTTAGCACGATAATAATAGTCATCTAAATCATTATTGCATATGTGATGATTTGTGCTTGATGATGGGAAGAGGAGGCTATCTGCGCTCTCGGTGCTATCATCCGACTCTGGTGTAGGATCTGGCAGGAGTGCACAAAGGATCTTTTTCAGCAACATATTCATAATATTAACTTCCCTCCCAATTCATCCATCATACTAATAACCCAATGCTATCATACTACCTGTATGATAAATGCGCAAGTGTAAAATTTTACCTTAATCAATTGGTTGTCGTGAAAAAACTCCTAATTTTTAGTTCTGTGATATGAATTTGATGTTCAAATTATGCCCTGTTTTTGTATAAATACAGGGGAAAAACCATACAGAATCTACTGATAAATGACTCAAAAGGAGGTGTTAATGTTGAGTAAAAAGTTATTGCTTGTTTGTGTGTCATGTCTGGCGCTGAGTGCCTGTTCTGTGGATGAAATTGCTGCGGTTAACAAGCAAATCAGTGATGGTGCCTTTGCTTTGACTGGTGCATTACGCGGTAATAATTCATCAACTGCTGATAATGGTATGCCGTTACTGTCACAGAAAGCGCCGACCAAAAGGGAAAAACGGGAAAATGTAACGGAAATCCCCGTTGATGTTGATACGGCTGCAGGAAGATTAAAGCGGTACTATAAATTTTATTCGAATGAGGAAGTTGACGCTATTCGTAATAATGGAACTACTGATGGAAAATGGCAGGCTTCGGCAATAAAAGATCATGGACATATATGGGACGCGATGCCTGGTAGCTATTACAAAATGGGGAGTGACTGGGATGGCGGTCAGTTTGATGATCATCTTACCATTGAAGTTGAAAAAAATGGTAAAGGGAGTCGTCTCTATATAACGTACGCATCACCGGCTCCAGGGCATCTGAAAGAAGCAACGCTTGCGCCGTTATTTAAACGCGTAAAAGATGTGGCAGAAGGAAGAGTCAGATAAATTATGGTCAGGAGTAATTATTTGAGCGTGGGAGTATGATTATGAGAAATAAAATTCTTTTCGTTTTATTAATTATAGTGGTGGCTGCTTTGTCGTTTGATTTCGGCCGAAGTTGGGAATTATCTAAAACAGCAGAGTACTGTTCTTCAGTTGGTAAGAAATTATCTGATTCTGGTCCTGCGTATTGTGTGGAAAAATAATTTATTAATGGGGACAGGATGAAATAAGGGGGGGTAAAGGAGCTTTTTTACTTATAGGTTGTATTGAGGATGTTAGTTTTTATATGTGGAGTTAATATATATGAATAATACTTTGCGGCAGTGGCTTGAATTTGATGAGATGATTACGCCAAAGATAATAAAAGTTATCTACTGGATTTTCCTTGTTATCACGATCGTTGGCGGCGTCATTGGAATGCTCGCCAATTTCTTTGCAGGATTTGTTGGCCTTATATTTGGTATTATAGGTCTGAGAATTGGTTGTGAGATGGTTATTCTGATGTTTAATATCTATAAGCAACTTAAAAAAATTGCAGATGCAGTTCCTGAAAAAACAAGTGACGTATCTGAGGCTGAAATGCCTTCACCTTCAGATAATCATATCTGATATAACAGCTCAGGCCGGTGTTAACCGGCCTTTTTATAAAAAAATCCTCCAGTGAGGGTGTTGACATATAAAAGCCCGCCTTGCTAGTCTTTCTTCGCTGTAATTGTCGCTATGCGACCACCAATGTTCCGTATAGCCTGTGAGGAACGCCTTCGGGTGGCTAGCTAAACACCTCCGGAACCTGAAAGGACGGTGCATTCCACGTGAATGAGGTAAATCTGCGCGCTCTTGAGAGCAGAATGTCGTCACAAAAAGCGCATTATGACGCGACGATGAGGGCTTTTTTTACTTCCATCCAGTACCGCTATGATCGGTCTGTAGTCATCCGTAAACCACGGGCTGACGTCTTTAATCTGTTCGGGCATTCGCCCCGGGCTTCTTACGACTGTACGCACGGCATAAGGCCATCTGAAATCTGGCCGCTTGCGTGCGTATGTGGAGTTTGAAGCTGCGCGGCGTCACTTTTGTCGGCGTGTAACGATGACAAAGTGACGCATGCGCGTCTGCTTTACGAACCCGCACAAACTGTCGCATCACGGGATGTTTTTTAACATTTGAAGAAGTGACCAGACGTGAGAGTGTTTTTTCAACCTTCTCTGCAAACGTACAGACGATACCGTGAATAACGTTCATCGACCGTTCTTCTTGCAGAATTTTATTGTTTTTTAAGGAGTTTTATGTAGTGAGATGCCGAACCGGCGATACCACTTATTAGGGGTGGTATCGGGGGCGATCTGGAAACAGGTACAGCGAATGCTGCAGTCGGTGTGCAACACCGGTTTGTTACCCCTCAATACCTAAACAGTCTGCGCTACCCTGGCGCTCAGGCGCTCATTACCCGAAGGATCGCAACGCTTAACCGTGTCGCCAGGGAGAATGCAGATGAATTTTGCTGTTGTGTTCACGGCACAACAGCAAAATTCATCTGCTGTACGTACAGCTGTTTAAGACAAAGAGGAGGTATCTGTGTCCAGACGTGAAAAATTACTGAAACAGGATTTGGTTGCTCATATCCGGAAAGACCGGGGGAGTTTCAAGAAGCTGAGTGACTATTCCCGGATCATGCACCGGTTTGCGGAAAGACTGGCTAAACTGAATATACAAATCAGTTCTGCTGCGCAGGTAAAAGCGCGGCATATTGAATTATATATGAACAGCAGGAGTGATGTTTCAAAGCGAACCAGAGAAAATGAAATGTCTGCAATACGGGTTATGTTACGTCAGGCCGGTAAACATAAAATGGCAGATCCTGAACATCCCCGTCTCAGCAATAAGGCGTTAGGTATTTCAGGAGGAAGCCGTAAAGGTACAAAGAAATTAATTACGGATGAGCGTTTCCGGGAAATTCTTCAGCGCGTGGAAGCAAAAGATAAAGGGGTGGCAGCTGTTGTTAAACTGTCACGTTATCTCGGTCTGAGAAATGAAGAAGCTGTCCAGTCGGCCAAATCGTTACGGACGTGGAAAAAAGCGTTACAACGGGGAGATGAAAAAATAAGAGTGATTTTTGGTACGAAAGGGGGACGGGAAAGAATGACGACGGTTGTTGACCGGGATAAAGTTCTTGATGCTGTTAATTACGCACTCAAATATGCCAGTGAGCATAATGAACGTCTGATAGACAGAGATAATCTTAAGTCGGCAATGGATTATTATCTTAATACGTTACGACGTTATGGAGAACTGAAAGGCGGAGATGAGACCGCACACAGTTTTCGGTACAGTTACGCCGCAAGTGCCATGAAATATCATATTATGAATGGTTACAGTTATAAGGAGGCACTTGCACTGACATCAATTGATCTTGGTCATGGCGATGGCAGAGGGCGATATATTGAACAGGTTTATTGTCAGTTATTAGGCTATGAGTAATAACTTATATCGATTTTGTGCGGGTAAATATCATGAATTGTACTATTTTAATGAAAATAATCTCTGTAAAGGAGATTACAAAAGATTCGCCTTTGTGGTCACACTACCTGGCGCGATATATTGATTCCGGATATCAGGCTGAGTTTGAATGTGAAGGAACGACAGATAAATGGGGCATCTATGATGAATGGGACATCTGTGAGTCGATTGCGGATTATTTTGACGTGGTGGGAGATTTTGACTGTGATGTCAGACGGGCGGGAAGAAAAATACTGATGAAAGGTACCTGTGTTTTTCCTCTGGGAGAACCGGTTAAGGGAACGCATAATATTCCTCTTTGGGTCGATGTTGAATAACTTGACATCCATCTTTTGTGCCTTAAAAATATACAGGCTAACTTTGTCACCTTTGGGTGACCACCAATGTTCCGGCAGTCTGTGAGGAACGCCTTCGGGTGGCTGCATTCAACACCTCCTGAGCCTGAAAGGACGGTGCATTCCACGTGAATGGGGCAAATCTGCGCGCTCTTGAGAGCAGAATGTCGTCACAAAAAGCGCATTATGACGCGACGATGAGGGCTTTTTATACTTAATCTGTGCGGCGGTGTTCCGCATGGCAGTTATGCACCCTGTCTGATGGCAGTGGCGTATGGCATTTTATCTTCGACTGTGCTGGCGATAAAAGCATAGTGCAGCCCTGCTGTTTTGTCGTTTATTACCCTGTCGGGAACATGCTTCCCGCAGGGCAGATGTGTTCCCGTGATGTTTTGTATCAGAGGAGAGCACATGAACATTCTGTTAACACTTCTTTATTCTGTCGTATGGCTTGCCTGCACCATTCTTGGGAGGGTTGCACCAGAGTCGGTTGCACGTGCGTGGTGTGAGTATCACCTGGAAGGTATGTCGATCCTTCGTTATACGTACCGCTCACTGGCAAAGGCGGCAGAAATGCGTGAAGGAAAAGTACCTCTTTATCGGCTGTTTAGCTATCTCGAAGGCCTCGCACATTATCTGGGGTACAGAAGCGGCGATGAAAAGCTGGAATCAGGATTTCTCCGGCTGTTTCTGTGGCATGTATGTGCGAAAGGTCATGCGCTGGGTGCTCTTATGGAGATGGAGGCACGTGTGAGCAAGTACAATCCATGGGAGTACGGCTGGCGCGATGGCTGGACTCAGTGTGTCTATATTGACAGAAATGAATATTTCGAATGAGTTCTACTGAGCTGAAGCATTAATCCCGTATTGATGTTTCTGTCCCCTGACGGGTGTTTTTGTCCGTCGGGGCGAAGACTCCCGTTTCTTTTTGCAGGAGTCTTTATGTCAACGTTTATTTTGTGCCCTGAACCGGGCATCTCTTCTTTTTTCCGGCGAATGACGGCTCAGTTGCGGGTGTTTTTTTCCCGCAATAACCTGTCATATTACAGTCGCTGGTACACCAATCCGGCCGGCAATCTGAGCGTGCGGGTCTGTATGTTCCGTCGTGGCGGTGTCTGGACACCCTGTCTGTACTACCGGCAGGGAATGCACCGCAACGAGTACACAGGCTGGTATCAGCCGTTACCGCGTGAGGTCATTTGTCTGAACCGGTTTACCGGGCGGATATCCCGTCGCAGAACCTGGCATGCCGCCTGTCGTATGGCGGAACAACTGACCACCCTGCGTTACCGGTTTGGTCTGCAGGCTGATGGATGAAAGCGTCGTACAGCCCTGCTGATTTATCATTTATTACCCTGTCGGGAACACGCTTCCCGCAGGGGTGGTGTGTTCCCGTGATTTTTTGTCTCTGAGGTGAACACATAAATAGTCTGTTAATACTCCTTTACGTTGTTGTATGGCGTGTCTGCACCATTCTTCGGGTAATCGCACCCGTGTCGGCTGTCCGTGCGTGGTGTGAGTATCAACTGGAAGGTATGGCGATACTTCGTGATGCGTACAGCTCGCTGGCAAAGGCGGCTGGAATGCAGAATGAAGCATTTGAATATCTTAAAGGTATTGCACGTCATCTGGGTTACGAAAACGGTGGTGACCAACTGAAATCAGGACTTTTCCGGCCGTTTCTGTGGCATATACGTGCGAAAGGCCACAGGCTGGGGGCTGTCATGGAGATGGAGGTATGGAAGACATGGAAGAACGGCTGTAACGATGTCTGCAATCCATGGGAGCGTGGATGGAACGATGGCTGGACTGAATGTCTGAATCAACGTGTAGCCGGCATCCTGAAGCAGGCCTGTGTTGACTTTTCCGACGCAGACTGAACGTTTTTTTCTTTTACTTACTGCACCGTGTGTCTGCGCCGGTGTTTTTCCTGACGGGAGTTTTGTTCCGTCAGGGGCAGGACTTCCTGAACAGACGGAGGTCATTATGTACTCACCCTTACTTGTTCATTATTCAGCACTGCAGACGCAGTCTGCTCTGCTGGCGCATATCAGCCAGCTGGAAGGTGAGCTGATGCGGTTACGCGCCTGGCAACGGCTGGGGATTACCCCGGAGCCGGATGATGAGACGGAGCCTTCACTGGTATACGTGCAACTGTGGGATACCGGTGAGGCGCTGGGCTGGCTGCTGTATGACCTGGAGCAGGAGAACATTCCTGCTCCGGGAGTTCAGGCCCGTCAGGCGCTTGACAGTCTGATGGCGCTGGGGCGTGAAATTAATCATGAAATCTGGACTGACAGTATCAGTACCGGAAAGCTGACGGCCGGAGCGGATGCCTGTTTTGCCCGGCACGACATGATGTAGTTCATAACCTGACCCTGACGGGGTGTGCCCTCCGTCAGGAAGGCATTCCCCGTAGTTTATTTTTAATCTGACCATGAGGAATGTTCCATGTCTGAATTATCTTCACGTCCGGCCCGTGAGCCGGTGGTATATACCCTTGAGCAGGTTGCCACAATACCGGAAAAGCAGTGGCATGCTTTTGTTCTGGCCGTAACAGAAACCTTCTGGCAGTTGCCGGAGGCGTTACGGCCGCAGAATGCGTATTTCGGCTCCCTGACCCGGGCGTCTGAGTTGTTTCCGGTAACGGACACACTGGCGTTTTACAGCCGGTCTGCAGACGGGCTGTGGTCGGTGAATGTCACCATTGAACGGGAGTATCGTCAGAACATTCTGGTGCTTAAGGAGCTGAATTTCGGACGCCAGCCGGGGGATTTCTTTGCCCGTACGGTGTTTGTGCTGCTGCACAATCTGTGTCCGGATTGTTTCCGCATTCATTCCACTGCCGGTGGTGCCAGCTGGTCACTGCCGCTGAAATGGATAAAACGGTTCCTGGGGCATGAGAATTTTTCTGCTCCGGAGTCTGTATTAACCACCCCGGTAAGGGGAGATGCGTTTGACCGTTTACTGCTGCAGTTTCTGTCCGGTCAGGGGCGACAGTTATCCCCGGATGACTGGTCAGCGCTGGAAGAGGCTGAACATCAGCTTTACTGGCTGCGTGCACTTGCCGGTGGACACTGACAGAACACCGTTGTTTCTTTTCATTTACCCGGAATAACGCCATCGCGTATTCCGTCATTCATATACCCCGGCAGGGACATATCCCTGTGGGGAGAGTCCCTGCGTTATTCAGGAGAATTGTTATGGGACTCGATATTTACTTTCTGGCTCGTGATAACCATCAGAATGGTACCGTTGTGGAAACACAGGAACATCAGGAAGTGGGAGCTTTCCGTAAGGTGATGCCGCTTCTGACATGGTTCCGTAACCATACTGGTGCTTCGGATGAGCAGCATACTTTCCCTGTAACACGCCGGTCACTGGCTGCATTATTGCGTGACCTCAGTATGCTGACGCCGGGAAACTGCCACAGCCTGTTTCCTTATGTCAGAAACTCGCGTTTACGGGGTGAAGACTATGCTGATGACTACTGGTATGACGTGAATGACATAAAAGCGTGGGTCAGCGATACGCTGAAGACGTTTGATTTTGAGCGTCGTTCACTGGTGATGCTGGCGTTGTGGTAAGTCCGGCCTGTCTGATTTTCGTTATTAATTTAACCGTACGGTGCATGTTCACCGTACGGGGAGCATGCATCTTTTTTATGGAGCGTGCTCTTATGAAAACGAAAAAACATACTTCACGTGCCGTGAATAAAACGCCGGAACGTGACCTGTATCAGCTGGTGACCGACAGGATTGTGACGGCCATTGAAAATGGTGTGCCACCTTGGAAACGTCCCTGGCGCTCTGCGCGTAACGGCGCGGGAGAGCCGGAGATGATGCCGGTAAACGCCCTGACCGGGAAGCCTTATACGGGCGTGAATGTCCTGTTGTTGTGGCTGACTGCGGATGAAGCCGGATACGCCAGCAATCACTGGCTGACGTACCGTCAGGCGCAACAACTGGGTGGCCACGTCCGTAAAGGAGAGGTGGCCACACTGGCGGTGATTTACAAAAACTGGAAAAGACAGGCTGTGGATGAGCACGGTAACCGGCTGACGGACAGTGAGGGGGAACCACTCATGGAAACGGTACCGGTACTGAAAGCGAATCCTCTGTTTAATGTGGGGCAGTGCGACGGTTTACCTGAGCATCTGATGGTGAAGGCGGAAGGCAGAGCAGATGTACTGCCGGCTGATACCATCAGTGAGCGGGTGCTGCCGGTACTGAATGGCAGTGGCGTCAGTGTTTCGTCGCTTCCACAGGACAGGGCATTCTACCGGCCTGACACTGACCGTATCGTGATGCCTTTGTCGTCACAGTTTGATTCGGTGGCCGATTACTGGACCACCCTGCTGCATGAACTGGTACACAGCACCGGTCATGAAAAGCGTCTGCGGCGGGCCGGGATAAGTTCTTTTGCCGGCCGTAAAAGCCCGGAATATGCGTTCGAGGAGCTGATTGCCGAGATGGGCAGTGCTTTTCTGTGCGCACATCTGGGAATTGCCGGTGACGTACAGCACGAAAGTTATATTGACGGATGGCTTAAGGTCCTGAAGTCTGACAAAAAAGCGCTGTTTCGCGCCTGCCGGCAGGCACGTGAAGCATCAGAGTATTTACTGATGCAGCGGGCTTCGCAGGCGCGGGTCGCATAATCTGAACCGCTGGCGGAGGGGGGGAACCCGACCGCCATTCATCCCGTGAGGGCATTGTTCCTCACGGGGCAGTGCCCTCTTTTTACATCTGACAGATAAAAGAGGAGCGTAAACCATGTCTGAATGGTGCCAGAATCGTTTTGAAATTACCGGTAAATCAGTCTGCCTGGATGTGCTGACGCAGTGGATTGAAGGATGTGAGACACCGCGTTACCGCCATGCCATACAGCAGAGTATACAGCTGTTTCTGGCCGGTTGTGCAGGACTGGTGAAACCCACCCGGACGACGCAGTATCCGCCATATCCGGCGCTGGTTCGTCACGGTACGGGGTTGTCATCTCCGGCTAACCAGGCATTTGAACAGTGGCTGGGGCTGCTGGTAAAAGATGCCGTACTGGATGAAGAGACGATAAAGACCATTGACCGCCTTTATCACCAGTCATGTATTGGCGCAGTCCGCTGGGGGAATCTGCCGGATAATGCCCGGGAGATAATCACCGCGTTAATGCGTTGTCAGTATTCTGACTGGTTTGGCCTGGTCGGACTGAGCGAACACATTGATGCCGGAGCCTGCTGGAGCCGGCTGTCGGATTATCCGGAGCAGGCGCAGCCCTGTGACATGCTGATGGTCATACCCTCCCGTCTGGCCACAGAGCTGAACGGTTCAGGTGGACTGCTGCAGGGCATTTCCACCACGACCAGCTTTTACAGCCGGATATACGGTGTGGAGTGGCCATCAGGTCACAATGTCCGCTGGGTGCGTGATGAGATGAGCAGTCTGGTGCTGCTGACTGACACGCCCTGGTATCCGCCTTCAGGTGAGCTGGTTGGTGAAATCTCGAAGGTGTTCGACTGTGAGATACGGCACTGGTACAGCGAGCCTGTCAGGGGCATACAGGGTTACAACTGTTATGACGGTGGTGAACATACGGACAGTGACCCGCAGGCCGAATGGCCGGGCAGGGAAACACTTCCTCAGCCCCGCCTGTATCTGGTGGAGGAGCGCACTGAAGAACAGACAGAAGCCGCGCCTTTACCGGTTCCGCTGGCTTCAGGCCAGTAATTAACCTCAGGGTGTCACATTCGTGGCACCCGCTTTTTCCTGTCATCTTTCATTTCAGCCCGAAGGGGAACACCTGTTCCTCCCCGGGGCCATGTGTTCCCTGTTTTTTACGGAGATTTACATGGCCACCTTTATCGACCATCAGAAAGCCTTCATTTCGCTGTTTAATCAGACCGCCCGTTATCACAAACGCCATAAGGTGTTTGAGGACTTTGTCAGCTGCAGTGTGATTGCCCTGGAGAACCGGCTTCAGTTCAGTGAGGTACGGGAGCAGAAGTACCTGCGAATCGTCAGTGGTTATGAAAAACAGGATGTTATCAACATGGCGCATTTGCTTGCCCATGTCATTGAGGGACTGGAGCAGGGGTTCTGTGACTTTCTGGGCAGCGTGTTCATGCAACTGGAGCTGGGGGATAAGTACCGGGGCCAGTTTTTTACGCCCTGGAGTGTGGCCAGCATGATGGCACAGATGCAGCTGGGGAATGTGAAGGCGTTGTTTGAGGACAAATCCTTTATCACGCTCCGTGAACCAGCCTGCGGAGCCGGCAGTATGATTCTGGCTATGGCTGACACCCTGAACCGTTCGGGGTATCCGGCATACCGCAGGATGTGGGTGTCGGCAACGGATATTGACCCGCAGGCAGCTGGTATGGCGTATATACAACTGTCGCTGTGTGGTGTGGCCGGAGAAGTGGTGATAGGCAACTCGTTGTGTAATGAGCGGCGCCGGGTGCTGCTGACGCCCGGGCATTACCTGGGGAACTGGTCATATCGTCTGCGCCATGTTCAGGAACAGGCAGCGGCCTGATGCTGAATGTTTTACTATGACTAAGCCAGCCTTCGGGCTGGTTTTTGTTGTTATCCCTAAACCACCTCCTCAGGAGGTGGTCTTTTACTTTGTGAAAAATGGTAGTAGAGAGATAGCCTCTTAATTAGATTAAATTTTTATTCTGATACTTGAAATCAAGCGAAGCGGCACCACTTTAGCTCTGTTTGCAATAAATGCGGGGGCAATATGAGTCTTCAGAATAAATTTAAGAATTTTCATGATGCTATCAAGTTAGGAAGGAAGGATCTTGAGTACACGACGGCTCGTCTTAAGGACGATAGCATTACTGCTGATATTGTTGAACGCTTCAAAGAGGATGGATATCCGGTCATTGAGGATTTCATTCAGGGATCTTTGGCTACTTCTACTGGTATCCGGGAAAAGGGGCAGGATTACGATATTGACCGTGCGATTGTAATTGAAGCAAAACTGGCTCCAGAAAACCCGATAACACCGAAACTTGCAGTTCTTGAAGTGTTGGAAAAACGAGGTTTTAAAAATGCTAAGATTAAAAAACCTTGTGTGACTGCTGATTACAAGGTTGATGATCTTCATATCGATATTCCTATTTACCGTAAGTATGATAACGGTCAGTACGAATTGGCCGTTGGAAAGAGATATTCAGACGAGAATACTCGTGAGTGGGCCAGAGCTGCGCCACGTGAACTTATTGATTGGGTGAATAATTACGACGCTAATGAAGCTTATGGCTCGAATAAGCATGACCAATACCGGCGTATTGTCAGGTACCTCAAACGTTGGAGAAATTTCACATTTGGCGATGATGTACGTCGTAAAATTTACTCCATCGGTATTGCGGTTATGGTTAAGGAATCCTTCTTCTCTTCAATCAACGATGAAGGGTTTCCTGATGATCTCTCTGCGCTGAGAAAGACAATAAATTATATTCTCAATTATCAGAACTATTTCACCCTGGTTGAGGATGGTAAATACAGAATCAAAGTCACGCTTCCTGTAAGCCCTTACAGAGATATTTTTCATGGTAGCAGTATCGTGACAGGTACTCAGTTTCGCAATAAGCTAAGTGCGCTATTAAAAATCTTGGATAAAGTTGCAGACGAAGATCAAGAGTCCAGGCAGTGTGAATTGCTGCGAAGTGTATTTGGTGAAGATTTCCCTGAGTGTGCAGCAGCGTCATCTACTTCGTCATCCACTGTAAAAACGGTTTTTGCATCTGCTGGAGTAGTTGGGACATCGCAAGGCGCATGAATTATTCAGCCATTTTGATTCATTTAAACAAATGCGGATACAAAGTATCCGCAATTCCATCGGAGACGGCAGAGGTCGGATTTTTAACTGTCGAACTGGAGATCAACGGTATACAAGTTACTCTTTTGCATGCCGCTGTTCCTGAACTCTCGAAATTGCCGAGTTTCCTCTTGGTCAATCCATCAACATTGCCCAGACTTGCACACACCATGTTCTATCCTGATAGCCAATTTGCAAGTATTTGTGTGAATGTCCCTGATGCAGTATCCGTGAATTTTGAGTGCCCTGAGTTGGCCTTCGAGGAGTCGCTTAAAAGACATATATCTTTGTTGAGCCGAGCTTTAACGGATAGCGAATGGAATACTCAGGAATTACTTCGGGAATTTGAAGCTGGATGGTTAAATATAGTTGAGCCGGACACATCTCCTTTTCTTTGTTTAACTGAAAGTGCAACACCAGAAGAGTTGTGCGTTCTTAAGCCACGAAAAGATTATATAGGTCTGGCTAAATATTACTTAGGCTATGTAGAGGGAGCTATCCCCAAGAATATTTTTTCACCTATCAATAGGGTCATAAAAGAACGGCAGGCCGCAAATGGTAACGGATTTGTTATACCGTTGAACGTGATAAAACCTGCTCCATGGAAAAAGGATGAGCTTACTGACTGGTATCTTGACCTGTTGTCAGGTCTATCGGCGGATGTTAAGATCAAATTAATGCAACAGTTTGCTCATAAGCGTTCACATGAGTTTTGGTTAGTTTTTAATGCCCAAACTCCTTCAGGAATTACATGGTTTGGAATCCATTTCACCCAAAAGAATTCTGGTAAAGGTCGAAAAACTTTGCCCTTCAAGCATTCACATCTGGCCGAATGGAAGCTTGAACCCGTCAAGGTATTAACCTTTAATAAAGAAAGGATTATGCCAAGAAGTGGCGCGAAACAATCCCTTAATAGCAAGAAAGTTATGCTTATCGGGTGTGGTTCTGTAGGAGGTGATGTTGCAGATAAACTTGCAGCTTCTGGTGTTGGCCATATAGATTTATATGATCCAGATATCCTTTCGTTGAATAATCTTTATCGGCATATTCTGCCACCGCAATATGTTTCACTTCATAAATCAAGAGCATTGTTGCATAGCCTTACAAGCAAGTATCCATGGCTCGAGATTAGGAGTTACACTGGTAAACTACTTGATTTGAGGCATCGTGACTTACTAATGAAGTATGATCTTATCATCGTAGCAATAGGATCACCGACTCAGGAACGATTGTTTCATGATTATTTGATTAGAGAAAAAATTAATGTACCGGTTATTAACGCATGGGTTGAAGGGTATGGTATAGGTGGGCATGCTGTTCTGACGATTCCGGGAACAAAAGGTTGTTTACGTTGTGCATATGTTGACCCTGTAGATTTTTCAAGAGGATTAGCTTCCAACTTGAATTTCCTTGCTCCAAATCAGGATTTAACTAAAAACCATGCAGGGTGTGGTGATGCGTTCCTGCCTTATTCATACATAGCTTCAACTCAAACAGCTCTCATTACCGCTGATCTCGGAGTCAAATATCTTCTTGATAAGATTCGACAATCATCCAGAGTGAGCTGGAAAGGGAGTTCTGAGGATGCTATAGCAAATGGATTTAAATTGAGCGGGAGGTACCACACATTCACCCGTATATTAGAAGTTCTGCCTTTGTTCAATAACGAGTGTGATATCTGCAATGGAGAATTTTGATGTGTTAATTATCAATACAGAACATTTTAATCTCCACATTTCAAAGAAAGTTAATGATATCTGGCAGGAGTATCGACAGCTCAAACCAATGGATTCTGAGGCATGTGGAGTACTCATTGGTGACAAAGATTTTGAGATTGAGCGTTACTGTTTGGTTGAAATTACAGTGCCGCAGAAAAAGGACCTATGTACAAGAATGAGTTTTACTCTCAGGGATCCCGAGCATCAGAATACAGTTGATCGACTATATAAGAATTCCAGGGGGCACTTGGCTTACCTTGGTACATGGCATACGCATCCTGAAAAATATCCTTATGCTTCATACATCGATATTAGAGACTGGAAAAATTGTAAGCTACGAAATCCTGGGCAGATGCTTTTTTTTATAATAATTGGTATTAAAAAAAACGCGCTTTACTATTTTTACAATGAAAATCTCCTGCGGCAAGAATTCTGAGGTCATCATGGATAAAGCAACTTTAATTTACCTTATTAAGCTTCTCTTTAAGCCAAAAGATCAACTCTCCAGACTTTCACTTAGGTTGATGAGTTTAGGTATGGCAGGATTAGTTGGTGGGTGGGGATTAAACATTATTTTTTCAGATGTTTTTCTTGAAAAATATAGTGATGTTATTGATAGGGTAAGTTTAAATTATCAAAAATACTCAGACATTGCTCAAATAATAAGTTTGTTTTTTCTTGTGGCAGGTTTTGTTTTATGGTGTGTTTGCGTATATTTTTCCCTTCGTGACTTGAATAAACGAGATATTGCATTAATCCGGGCGTATGGGTTTGAAAATACAGCCCCCCAAGCTGCAGAGAAAATGTTATCTTTTAGAGAAAAATCAAAAATTTTACATGTGGACTTTAAAGCATTTGATTCAAGAAATAAAAATAACAATTTATCCAATGCAGGTTTTATTCGGCAAGTAATTCGAGAAAGAATACATCACAGCGGTGCGACAGCTGCTTATGTAGCTGCGCTTGGCAGTGTACCGTATCTTTATATGATTGGTAGCTTTATGACTGATGGACACTTGACATTAAAGTTATTTGACTTTGACCGTGATAAAAAAATCTTTCATCCTCTTGATGCTCCTCCAACCAATGCAAATATAGTTAAATTATATAATAATCAGCTAATTAATGATAGCAAATGCGTGCCATCAAATAATGAAGGAGCTATTGGTCTCGCAATTTCATTTACGATGGAGATATTAGAACGAGATCTTCCAACTGAGTTTGTTGGGCATACACTACATGTTCAACTAAATACAGGGTTTCGATTTGATAATCTTCCTGAGGAAGAAGAACAAGAAAAAATTGTGAAAAAACTTAGCTATATTATTGCTGAATTAAAAAAACAGGCGGATGAAGTACATCTTTTCATTTCGGCACAGGCGTCAGTAATTGTTCGGCTTGGTTCTCTATACCAGGAGGGGTTACATGGTGCAATCAATGTTTGGCACTGGAATTCTATAGCGAACTGTTATGAGTGGTGCTTAAAGATCACTAGTAAAGATTTATATTAGCAATGCCTTATTATGGATTAATATAGCGCGATGTTTAGCTTGTTCCTTTTTGACTCGAAGCGGATAAGCTAATTGACCTTAAGGTTCGCTGTGAGCAACGTGATTGGTGCTGAGCACCGTCTTGGCAGATACTGAAACTCCAGCGAGGATAGTGGATACCAAAGCCTCGTGTCCACTATTGCTGGGTAAGATCAATTTTAAAATGACTTTGTAAAAGTGATATGAATTGATCTCTTTCACGATAATACGCATTCGGCTTAGTGTTATTACCTCTAGATTGTCAGTTTAAGTTATTTTTTTTAAAGTTATGTTTGTCATATTGACAAAGAGGTCTTTGTTATTAATCTTAAAACTCATGATTAAAATTATTAAACTAGAGTTTATTTAAATGAAAGCAATATTCAATGTGATGAATGGTTTTGATAAGATTTTTCTGCCATTGAAGTTTTCTGGTTTTCATGGGCGGAATGGGTACTGTTATTTAAGGGTTCAGATTAAGCATGGTTTTATTGTTTTCTCATGTGCTCAACTATTGAACTATTATCGTACGTCAGTAACAAATGCAATTGAGCAGGTCAGAGAGGCTGCAGTTAATGCTCTCTTAAGAGAGGGGGTGCTGTCATATACGCAACAAAAAGAATTTCTGGATGTATTAAAGACATCACAACGAGTAAGCAAAGAAATTGATTCGCAGTTATGGGATTACATAAATGCCAATTCAATCTGGTTTGAATACTATAATCATAGTGAATCATTATTTCTGAATGATCATTTTCATATTGCTTCTTTTGAGGGGAACAAAAATCCTGTGTGGAGAAAAACTTCACTGGCAGATTTAGAGAAAACATATCCTGAATTTGATTTTATTATTCATAAACACCATCTTGAAAAATGGATGAATGGAGGCCTTACCTCTGAAAATGTAAAAAAAATGATCAAAGAAAAAGGCTGGAATAACAAAATGTTGGCTGCGCGTTGGGGGTGTTCGGAAGTTTGGGTGAGTAAAATTATTAATGATGAAAACCGAAAGGTTCAGTGGAATGATGCTATCAATGGACTTCCTGTTATAAGTGACAATATGGTTTGATTAGGTGAATGCATGAGTATTTGTTTTAACTTTTTCAGATTACGCTCAATATATTCATATGCATGGGTAAATAAAGAACCCACAATTGCTTTCGAGACATGTATTGGTCGAGGCCATTTTGTATTTATGATCTTTTTTGCACCAGAAGATAAAAATATATCTGGAGATAGTTTGTTTATTTATCTCCGTAATGTTAATGTTTTATTGCGACTAAAGCTGTATGGAAGTCGAAAAAACGGTGTTTTTAACGTGTATATAACGCCCTCGCAGCAGCAAATTTTGTCAGATGAATTACAGTTGACACCTGGTGGCAGCCATTTTTCATTTAATAACTTTCTGAACGAATTAAACGACGCGATTCCGCAGACGCTTTCCTTTAAAAGAAAAATAGAAACTATCAGAACTGTATGGCCGAAAGTATGTAACTCATTAACTGGGATTATTGATGATGCTCATAAAACTATATTAATAGGCATCAAGAAACTCCCCGAAGATCAACGTCCCAGGGAAAAAACGCTACGAAAATTGTTTACCTGTACAAACAGCCCGGCAAATGATGTCCAACACTTTATTGATATCTTGAAAAAACATAACTACACACTGATGTGGACCAGTGATCAGAGCCGGATACCAAAATCTTTTGCAGAGTTAATTAATAAAATTATATAAATAAATCTATTGCATTAGAACAACAGACAGAACAATGATATCTGTTTTATGGATACGATGTAGCCAGTGATTTAGTGCATTGCTGGCTATATTACTTTTCCCATTTTGTGATAAGTCTGCTCTGAAACGATGGCGTCCCTCCCCCTGTATTGTGAAAGTTGCCACAGTTTTTTCTCCATACCCCTGAACATACCCGTCGTGCCTTATATAATCGACTCCATTGAGAAGCAGTCGAATAATTATTTCTGACTGTAACGGCGTTAATTTCAGTGATGGTAAAGATGTCCGTGGCACCATAACGCATTTTTCATCATCAGTATAGTGGTATGCGTGAACATATATGGTGGCATTTTGCCTGATGTTGTTAAGGCTTTTCAGCAGGTTTGCAGTCAACTCCATCGCAGTGTCCTTCCGGTTGTTGTCATCTGTTGATGATGCGACCTGTTGTAAGTGTTGACGACAATTAATTCTTTTTCCCTTCTGAGAAATTTACGGAATACAAAAAAGAGTTATTTGTTCACGGTCTGTTGCTTTCTGACGATATTCCCTGCTTCATTTGCTGAAGCAGGAGAATGTTGATGGTAAAGACAAATCCATCTTCTTCACAGGTAAGACGTGTCGCAGTTTATGGGCTGGCCGGATTGCAGTTCTTTTTTCAGGTTACCCCGGCATTTGCCGGCGTCTTTCAGGCTGATGAGCAGTCTGTGGCACAGACGGCGATGGAGGCCGGACGTGTGCTGCAGGGCAGCAACAGTGGTGACGCCGCCCGCCAGATGCTGACCAGCCAGGCCTCCGGGCAGGCAGCAGATGCGGTTACGCAGTGGCTGAATCAGTCTGGTACGGCGAAAACGCAGCTGAGAGTGGACAGTGACTTCTCCCTGAAAGGCTCGTCGCTTGACGTCCTGCTGCCGTTTTACAACACCCCGAAGAACGTGCTGTTCACCCAGCTCGGGATGCGGGATAACGACGGACGCTTCACCACCAACGCCGGGCTTGGCCACCGTTACTTCACGGATAACGGCTGGATGCTGGGATATAACGTGTTTTATGACGTGGACTGGCGCAATACCAACCGCCGCTACGGGATTGGCGTGGAAGCCTGGCGTGATTACCTGAAACTGTCCGCCAACGGGTACAAACGCCTGTCTGACTGGCGGCAGTCCCCGACCGTTACCGATTACGACGAACGTCCGGCTGACGGCTGGGATATCCGTGCCGAAGGCTGGCTGCCTGCGTATCCGCAGCTGGGCGGTAAGCTGGTTTACGAGCAGTATTACGGGAATGAAGTGGCGCTGTTCGGTGAGTCTGAACGCCAGAAAAACCCTCACGCCATCACTGCCGGCGTCACCTGGACGCCGTTCCCGCTGCTGACCACCGGTGTCGATTACCGCAGGGGCAAAAACGGGGCTGACGACACCCGCCTGAACCTCGGCCTGACATACCGTATCGGTGAACCGCTGGCGCATCAGCTGGACAGCAGTCAGGTGGGCGCACAACGTTCACTGGCCGCTAACCGCCTGGAACTGGTGAACCGTAACAATGATGTGGTGCTGGAATACCGTAAGCAGACGCTGATTACCCTGCAGCTGCCACCGGATGTGTACGGCGCAGAGCTGACGACCGTCACCCTGACGCCACAGGTAAACGCAAAATACGGACTGTCCCGTATCGAGCTTGACGACGCAGAACTGCGTCAGGCTGGCGGGAATATTATCAGCAACACCGGCAACCAGATTACGCTGCAGTTACCCGCCTGGTCTGCCGAAAATCAGAGTGTCACACTCTCCGGCAGGGCACGGGATACCCGTGGCAACCTCTCTGATATTGCCCGTACCCGTATTCTGGTGTCCCCGGCAGTACAGCAGCAGCTGGCTGTCAGCACGGATAAAACCACGGCCACTGCAGACGGTGCGGACAGTGTGCGCTACACCCTGACCGTCACGGGCAGTGACGGAAAACCGGTCAGCGGACAGGCTGTACGCTGGGAACACAACGGCGGCACGCTGAATAGTGAGAACACCACGAACGCTGACGGTGTGGCCACAGCCACCCTGACCAGTCAGACCACCGGTATTATCCGGGTTACGGCCACCACCCGTAACCAGACGGCAAAAGCGGCTGATGTGACCTTCGTTGCCGCCATGCAGGGAGAACTGCTGGCTGACCGTACTCAGGCGCTGGCAGATGGTCAGGAGGCGGTCAGCTACACCCTGACGCTGAAAACCACTGACGGTAAGCCCCTTTCAGGGAAAAACGTCACATTCACCACCACGGCTGGGCAACTGAGCCGGACACAGGGCACCACCGACCAGAACGGCCAGCTGTCTGTGCAACTGACCAGCACCCGTGCCGGACAGGCGGTGGTGAACGCCTCTGTGGACGGCACCACCATCAGTGCCGCCCCGGTGACGTTTGAAAACTACCTGGATTCCGCCATTGTGGTGAACAAAACCTCCGCCGTTGCAGACGGACAGGACAGCATCATTCTGACTGCTGTCATCCGGGATGCCGCCGGTGTTCCTGTCGCCGGGCAGACTGTCGTCTGGCACACGGACAGGGGGCAGTTCACACAGCAGGACGCGGTGACAAATGCTGCCGGGGCAGCTTCTGCCACCCTGACCAGTACACAGGCCGGTAATGCACAGGTATCGCTTTCCCTTAACGGTACGACCACCACAGTAAGTGCACCCCGCGTCAGTTTCACGCAGCAGTTGTATCTCACCCTGCAGGCCGGCAGAACCACCGCTGTGGCAGACGGAAATGACGCCATCACGTACACCCTGAACGTGCGTGACGCAGCGGGTCAGCCTGTGAAGGATAAGACCGTGCAGTGGAGCACCGACCTGGGCACACTTTCGGCCCCGCAGGGCACAACCAGTGCACAGGGCGAAGCCACTGTGACGCTGACCAGCACGCAGGCCGGACAGGCCGTGGTTAATGCCACCGTGGACGGTAAACAAATCAGCGCACAGTCTGTCACCTTCACCCGTACCGTCCGTGGGGCCATCACGGTTGAAAAAGAGCGTGTTTATCCGGGAAGCCGGCAGACGGTTACCCTGACGCTGACGGATGCCGCAGGCAACCCTGTCAGTGGCGAACGCGTGGACTGGCATGTTGACAGCGGTAATCTCTGGCAGACACAGGGCACAACGGATGCACAGGGCCGTACCACCACGACGTGGGAAAGTACCACGCCCGGAACGGCCACCATTACCGCTGACGCGTATGGTCAGCAGTACACGGCCCCTGTCATCACGGTCATGCCTGCCCTGACGGTCAGCAGCGTCACCGGCATCGATGCCACTGGCGCAGACGGCAAAAACTTTGGCAAGCGTGTTCCCAACAGCACCTGGCCGGGCGCGAAATTCCGCATCGATACGGAGAATGCCGCCGGCACGGTCACCTGGACCGCCTCCTCTCCGGCGGTGAGCATCAGTGGCAATGTCATGACCGTGAAGAGCAATCCGGCAGGCGTCATCCTGACAGGTACGGATGCAGACGGACAGACCGTGACCCTGAATATGGGCAGCAACTGGTTTGCGCAGAGTGCAATGGAAAGCGGTTTTCTCAACATCGATGTTCCCGGCTCTGCCATCCATACCTGTAAAGCACTGAATGCAGGCGTTGCAACCGAAAGTCAGTTGAGCGGAATTATCAGTGAGTGGGGGGAACTCCAGAAATATTCGGGCTGGACATCACTGGCCGGTAACTGGCTGTACAGTAGCACCACCGTAGTGCGGAATGGCAAAACCTATTACCGGGCATTTTATCTGCCACAGGGCGTGGTCAGTGAACTGTCCGGGCCGGGTGGTTATTACGCCTGCCGTTAATCGGTCAGATAGCTGATATGTACCGGACAGAATAATTTCTCAGCACCGGTAAAGAGTTAATGATGGTGCGCACGTTCTGCAATGATGCAGAGTGTGCGCACCATTTTTTTACTGAGGGGATGTCGCTGACACCCATCGATGAAGTCTGCCATTATCCATATAAGTAGGGGCAGAAATACTGAATGACAATTTTGTTGTTTTTATCGTAAATTACCGGGGTTGTTTTGTGCTGTGATTAATGTCAGGAAGCGGTCTTAAAGCGTTTTTTCAGGATGAGTGATTTACAATCAACAAATCGGTATGAATCTTTTTTGTGAAATCATGCCAGAGCATTATTGCTTCAGTAAGCATCGGGTGCTGAAGACTGAAAATCGTCAGATCGTAACTATCTGATTTTTCTGTCAGGTGTGAATGTAATTGCCATTTACTTTCTGTGATTATAATTTTTATATCTGTGTATTTTTTACACGTGGCAATAATGTATGCTTCCAGTTTCTTTTGTTCATTAAATGATTCAAAAAGAGAAGACTGAGGTTTGTCTTTTAGTGCTGGTAAACCGTATTCTGCTAAATCATCATTTGTTTTTATTATTGTGAGTTTTGTGTCTTCAGTAGTAAGGGATAAAGCCTTTTTTATTAATTGCACAGATGTGATATATTGTGTGCAATCAATAATTATAGCGATATTTTTATAATTCATTTTTATCATATGATTGTGTGTCACTTAACCAGTATGGGGTTTTGCTTACGTTTGTTTTTATCTTTTGCAGATATGCAATAAGAGCCTCTAACTGCTCCTGATTGCCGGCAAGGACATCTCCTGTTCTGGTTGAGCATACACAGTGAAACTGATTAACATAAATAATGGTTTCGTTTTCGAGTAAGAATTTATAATCCGTTGTTTTCAGATGTTCGATATCACTCATACTGAGCCAGAATCCATAGTGTATTGTGTACCTGTAGTATTTAAGCATACGGTTTTATAGCTTTTCAACATATTGCTCCATGTCTCTGAAAACGGGGCTGTTCTGCTGCTCATGTGGTATTGGGCATGTGTTACTGCATGCAGGCTGGGGTTTTATTTACGAGCTGATGCTAAATACAGGAATATGCAGTAAGCTGGTTAGCAGCAGGGGAGACAAAGATGGTGCAACAGACGGGATAATTTCTTTGCACTGGTAAAGAGTTAATGATGGTGTGCACATTCTGTAGTGATGCAGAGTGTGCGCACCATTTTTTCTTTACAGGAGCCTGTATGTCACTGACACCCACCGATGAACAATCTGCCATTATTCACTGGCAGGGGCAGAAGCTGGTTGTGAACGCCTTTGCCGGCACAGGAAAGACCAGTACCCTGGTTCAGTATGCACTGGCAAACCCCGACAGCAGAATGCTGTATCTGGCTTATAACCGCGCTGTACGCGATGAGGCTGAGCGTAAATTTCCGTTTAATGTGGAGTGCAAAACTTCTCACCAACTGGCCTGGTCGCGCTTCGGCAGACATTACCAGAATCGCCTGGTTGCCAGCCTGCGTATCACGGATGTGGCCAGAAAGCTGAACACCCGTCACTGGCTGCTGGTTCGTCTGGCACTCAGCAGTCTGAATCAGTTTCTGTGCAGTGCTGACACTGAACCGGGGCTGCAGCATTTGCCGGATGAGGACGCCCGGGCCGGTACGGATGTTTCAGCCATCCTGCAGGCAGTACAGGTGCTCTGGCATGAGATGAGTCGTCCTGATGGCTCATTCCCTGTCACGCATGATACCTACCTGAAGCTGTTCCAGTTGTCATCCCCGGACCTGTCCCGGCGCTGGGACACCATTCTGTTTGATGAGGCACAGGACGCCAATCCTGTGACATCTGCACTGGTGCTCAGTCAGTCCTGCAGGGTAATTCTGGTTGGTGACCGTTACCAGCAGATTTACCGTTTTCGTGGCGCAGATAATGCGCTTTTTCATCCTGCCCTGAACGATGCAGACCGCCTTTGGCTGACGCAGAGCTTCCGTTTTGGCCTGTCAGTGGCCCGGATGGCGAATCTGCTTTTGCAGCGTGCTGGTGAGACACGGCAGGTGACCGGCAGTGGCGGGGAAGATGAAGTACTGATGAGCCGTGCCGGCGCGGATAAACCGGAAGGGCACCAGACGGTACTGAGCCGGACGGTGGCAGGTGTGATATGCACGGCGCTGATGGCCAGTCTGAGCGGCAGGAAGGTGTACTGGGTGGGCGGTATTGAAGGTTACCGGACAGAGGCACTGGAGGACCTGTACTGGTTTTCTGCCGATATGCCGGAAAAGATGCACTCTGATGCACTGCGGCGGGATTACCGCGATTTTGATGAATACTGCCGGATAGCCAAATCCACCCGGGATGTGGAGATGAATCAGGCCATTCGCCTGCTGGATATCTGTTTCCCGTTGCCGGTGAAACTGAAGCTTCTGCTGGAGCATACCGTCACGTGTGAGAAGGATGCGGATATTACCGTGTCAACGGCTCACCGCAGTAAGGGGCTGGAATGGCCGGTGGTGATACTGGATGAGGATTTTGCGGATATCACCGACCCGCTGATGCCGGAAGATGAACGGAGGGACGAAACTAACCTGTTGTACGTTGCGGTCACCCGTGCCCGTAAAACCCTGGTACTGAACAGTCTGATGCGCCAGCTGGTTGCAGAAGAGGCTGGTCGAAATAAACAAAACCAGAAAGCAGCAGAGGCATCTCCGTCAGAAGGCGGGGAAAACGATGCCGTATACGGGTAGGAGAGTGAAGATGCTTAATCGCCTGAAAAAACTGCTTCCCGGTAACAGCAATACCCGCAGTGCTGAGACAACCGACCCGGAAGTCGTCCGTCAGCCGGAACATCTGCCGGAAGGTTTTTATATACCCCGGACTGCAGAGGAACTGACGTTTACACCACGCAGGAAACAGTGTCTGAAGCAGCTATGGGAAAACAGCAGTATGCCATCCGATGTGTATCAGCAGTTCTGCCTGACGCCGGTACAAAAACTCCTGATGGCGGCGCAGAACGTTCCCGCTGCCAGAGACTCCCGGTGGGCAGATGCCAACGGTTTTGGCGACCTGACACTGCAGTTCACCACCTGTGCTGTTCGTCTGGCCAGAGGATATATGTTTCCGCCCGGAGCCACACCGGAAGAGCAGGCCGCACAGTCCGGTGTATGGAATGCCGTGGTGTTCTGGTCGGCACTGTTTTATCACCTGCCACTTCTTGCAAACCTGGAGGGGGAACTGGTCAGCGGAAAGTTATGGCAGCCGGGGATGTCATCACCGGATGAAGCATTTCGTTTTCGCTACAGACAGCAACATCTGCAGGGCACAGAGGCTCAGCAACTGGCAGCGGTGATGGCCGGGCAGTTGTTGCCGGAGGGGACGACAGCCTGGCTGGCCACTGTGCCGGGGGCATTACAGAATCTGGCGGGAGCGGTCTGGCATCAGCATCCGGAGATGGCATTGATTCGTTCAGTCCTGAAAACAGCTGCAGAAGAGGTGGAGAGTCCGCTTCTTGCGTCGCCAGTAACGGAACCCGTAACGGCACCTTTGCCTTCAGAAACCACAGTGCAGTCTGAAGGCAATGTGCCATCTGAGAGCCAGACAGAAACATCAACAGAGGCCATTGCGCCGGAAATGCCGGCGGTCGTCACGGAGGTGGGCGAATTTACGCTGCAGCCATCTGTTTCAGGAACCGGTGAGGCAGAAGCAGTAGTCCCGGATACGTTGCAGTCTGCGACAGACGCGGAGGAAAAGTCACCGGAGGAGCAGAACCTCCATGATGATACCGATATGCTGCTGAGCCTGTTTTCAGCAGTCAGTGATGACACTGAGCTCACGGAGGCTGATGCGATGGAATCTGTTGAAAATAAAAAGACAATTTTTGATGAATCAGGTTGTGCAAACAGTGAACAGGCTGGCGCGGAAAGTGATCCTGCGCAAGTCACGGGGATTTTGGGCTCTGTTTTATGTACCAGTGAGCCGACTCAGGAGATAAAAAAATCACCTGAGCACTCACAGGACAGGAACAGTACGGAAAATGTCAGGGTTCCAGGCAGTAGTGGTGAATTTGTTGAATGGCTCAGACATGGACTGGATTCGGGAGAGATCCCGGTGAATCAGCCTGATGCCAGAGTTCATCTGATTGCCGGATATGCTTTTCTGCGTGTGCCGGATGTGTTTTACCTGTATCTGAAACAGACGGGGAGTAACCACGATCGCCGTTATGTTCAGTCCGTATTTGAGCGTGCGGGGCTTCACCGGGTTCGTTCCGGGGAGCGCTTTGTTCAGGCCAGGCTGTATGGTTCGGCGGAACGAAAAGGGCGTTATCAACCTGTCAGCGGTTACCTGGTGAAAAGCCGCAGTCTGTTCAGCGGAAAAGGGCTCCCCGGAGACAGCCCGTTTATCGCATTTCCGTGACGGAATGCTGCGGGGAAGGAATGATTTGTTATGGAGCTTTTATGGGATCAAAGAAGGCCGGGAAACTGACCTGGGATGAACTGCTTGATGAGTATTTTTTCTCGAGAAACCTGCGTCCGGATACGGAATGGAGTTACCGCAAGGTTGTCCGGGGATTTGTTGATTTTATGGGCGAGGGGGTATTTCCGGCAGATGTGGCCCAGCGTGATATTCAGCGCTGGCGACGTCAGGTTCTGAAAACGCAGTCACTTTCAACATACACGTGGAATAACAAGGTGGCGCATCTCCGGGCGATTTTGGGTTTTGGGATCAAAAAAGGGCTGCTGCCTCAGGCAGAAAACCCGTTATGTGAGGCATCGGTGGCAAAGGAGGCGAAAAAGAAGAAGACGCTTAACAAAGATCAGATGATCCAGGTTTATCTGGTTGTTCAGAAGTTTGCTGAATATGAAACACAGCAGAGGGTACCTTGCGACCGGCGACGTAATGCCCTGTATCCGGCAAGATACTGGCTGACGGTTCTGGATGTGTTGCGTTATACCGGGATGCGTTTTAATCAGCTGCAGCATATCAGGCTGAAGGATGTTCGTCCTGGAGAAGGGGTGATTGAACTGCAACTGGAGGGGAGTAAAACACACCGTGAGTGGTGTGTGCCGATCGTGGCACCTCTGAAAGCGCCCCTGGAACTTCTCCTGTCACGGGCCCGACGTCTGGGAGCCGGTCCTGATGATTTTTTGTTTGATGTTTGCCGGTTTACAGACTGCATTGAGCCTGATGATTATGTGTATTGTCCGGCGCGGGCCCATCAGGCGGTCAAGGGATTTTTCAGGCGTCTGTCACGGGAGTGTGGTTTTCTGGTTTCTGCCCACCGTTTCAGGCACACGCTGGCGACGATTCTGATGGAGTCACCGGAGCGGAACATGCATCTGGTTAAATCCATGCTTGGGCATCAGAGTATTGCGACGACCATGGAGTATGTGGATGTCAGTGTTGCATCCGCAGCCGGAACGCTGGAGACGGCGCTGGGTCTGTATACCGATGCGCGAACGGTCAGTGAAGTTTGTAAAGAGGGAGGGGACGGGGAAGAAGAGGACAGGAACGACGAGACGAAAAGCTAACACAGCTTGACAGGGATATTTCAGGTTGTAAGAATATACAGCAACGAGAACAGGGTGTCTGCGCTAACAGACACCCTGTTTGAGGATGCGATTCTGAATTCAACCAGTGTAACCAAACTACGCTGATGGAGATTCCGTAATGACCGAATCCTGTATTAAACGCCCGTTAAGGATCTCATCCCTTAACCAACGTGCTTTGATGCGGTGGTGCCCGGACTCGGAATCGAACCAAGGACACGGGGATTTTCAATCCCCTGCTCTACCGACTGAGCTATCCGGGCAACGGGGCGCATTAAACCTGATTCGCCTCGTCTCGTCAATCAAATTTCTTCAATTTACTGCAGACTGCACAATCTATCATCACTTTGCCGCTATTGCACGCATTGTCAGGCAAACCAGGCGGTCCAGGCGGCGGAAAGCGGCATTGCCAGAAGGAGTGCTGGAAGCATGTTGACCACCGGGAACATTTTAATGCCACAGATGCGTAATCCGGTTGCCAGCAGCAATAAACCGCCTACGGCGCTGAAGTCTGCCATCATCGACGGTGTGGTCAGCGGTAAAATCAGCGCGGCAGCCCACGCCAGCGTTAACTGGATGATCAGTAATGGGATACTAATCACCGATACCGCAATACCCAGCGAGCAGGCGAAGATCATCGCCGTAAAGAAATCAAGAAATGACTTGGCGATTAAAATACTCGGATCGCGGGTCATCCCTTCGTTCATCGCCCCGAAGATCCCGGTGCCGCTGGCGCAAAACAGGACAATAATCGCGACATAATTCTGAATAAAAGATTCATGCGCTGGCTTCTTACGTGAGTGACGAAACAGATTTTGTGCTTTGGCGACTGCTGTATTGACACCTTTCTCCAGCAAACAAATTTCGCCAATTAGAGCGCCAAGTAGCGTAGCTAAAACCATCGCTGGAAGGTTGGCACATTTCACCACTAGTAAAATACCAATCCCCAGCGATGCCAGACCAAAAATAGATGTCATGGAGACGCGGATACGTTCCGGTAAGCGTTGGCTGAGCAGTGCGCCGAGAACGCCACCCAGTAATACTGCACTAGCGTTGATAAAAGGGCCGATGACCACAAGAGTTCCTGTTAACTGTATTGTTTGATTTTCTTATTATGACCGTTTGGTGCCGTCGATGGCTTGTTTGTTCGCAAAGTCCTGGCTTGCACGCTTTAGCGAAAGGTGCCATGATTGCGCGAATTTTCTCCTCTCTGTACGGAGTTTGCCCGATGCACGCCATCTCCTTACATTCTCTCGCTTATCGCCGTTTCGCGCGAAACGTTTCCCTTTCTATGTTACTGCTCATGCGGTGAAGTTAACGCACGCTCACTGCAGGACAACAGTAAAATCAGAGCGTTTCTGCTTTTACTGATGTCTGGCGGTCGGAGCTGGTGACCAGTTTGACCCATATCTCATGGGGCAGGGTTTTCCACCTTGTCCGGTATTCTTACTTCCCCGAAACGGGTTTGCGCTTATGAAATCAATGAATATTGCCGCCAGTAGTGAACTGGTATCCCGACTTTCTTCTCATCGTCGCGTGGTGGCGTTGGGAGATACTGATTTTACGGACGTCGCGGCAGTCGTCATTACCGCTGCGGATAGTCGCAGTGGCATTCTTGCGTTGCTTAAGCGCACCGGTTTTCATCTACCGGTGTTTTTGTATTCCGAACATGCTGTTGAATTACCTGCGGGCGTTACGGCGGTAATCAACGGCAACGAGCAGCAGTGGCTGGAGCTGGAATCCGCAGCCTGTCAGTATGAAGAGAATTTGCTGCCACCGTTTTATGACACGCTGACGCAGTACGTTGAGATGGGCAACAGCACCTTTGCTTGCCCTGGACATCAACATGGTGCGTTTTTTAAAAAGCATCCTGCCGGACGCCATTTTTACGATTTCTTTGGTGAGAACGTCTTTCGCGCCGATATGTGTAACGCTGACGTAAAATTGGGCGATCTGCTTATTCATGAAGGATCGGCGAAAGATGCGCAGAAATTCGCAGCCAAAGTCTTTCATGCCGATAAAACCTATTTTGTGCTGAACGGCACATCGGCAGCGAATAAAGTGGTGACGAATGCGCTGTTAACGCGTGGCGATCTGGTGCTCTTCGACCGTAACAACCATAAGTCGAATCATCACGGCGCGCTGATTCAGGCGGGGGCGACGCCGGTCTATCTGGAAGCTTCACGCAACCCGTTTGGTTTCATTGGCGGTATTGATGCGCACTGTTTTAATGAAGAGTATCTGCGCCAGCAAATTCGCGACGTTGCGCCAGAAAAAGCCGACCTGCCGCGCCCGTATCGCCTGGCGATTATTCAGCTGGGAACCTATGACGGCACTGTCTATAACGCCCGTCAGGTGATCGATACCGTTGGGCATCTGTGTGATTACATTCTGTTTGATTCCGCGTGGGTCGGTTATGAACAATTTATCCCGATGATGGCGGATAGCTCGCCGCTGCTGTTAGAACTTAACGAAAACGATCCGGGGATCTTTGTGACTCAGTCGGTGCACAAACAGCAGGCGGGATTCTCACAGACGTCGCAGATCCATAAAAAAGATAACCATATCCGCGGACAGGCGCGTTTTTGCCCGCATAAGCGGTTGAATAACGCCTTTATGCTCCATGCTTCTACCAGCCCTTTCTATCCGCTGTTTGCTGCACTGGATGTTAACGCCAAAATTCATGAAGGGGAGAGTGGGCGTCGGCTGTGGGCTGAGTGTGTTGAGATAGGGATTGAAGCGCGCAAGGCTATTCTTGCGCGCTGTAAGCTGTTCCGCCCGTTTATCCCGCCCGTTGTTGATGGCAAATTGTGGCAGGATTATCCGACATCAGTGTTAGCCAGCGACCGCCGTTTTTTCAGTTTTGAGCCGGGGGCGAAGTGGCACGGCTTTGAAGGATATGCCGCGGATCAGTATTTTGTTGATCCGTGCAAGCTGTTACTCACTACACCAGGTATCGATGCCGAAACCGGCGAATATAGCGACTTTGGCGTTCCGGCGACGATTCTGGCGCACTATCTGCGTGAGAACGGCATTGTGCCGGAGAAGTGCGATCTCAACTCCATTCTGTTTTTATTAACTCCGGCGGAAAGCCACGAGAAGCTGGCACAACTGGTGGCGATGCTGGCGCAATTTGAACAGCATATTGAGGATGACTCGCCGCTGGTTGAGGTGTTGCCGAGCGTTTATAACAAGTATCCGGTGCGCTATCGCGACTACACCCTGCGCCAGTTGTGTCAGGAGATGCACGATCTGTATGTCAGTTTCGACGTCAAAGACCTACAAAAAGCGATGTTCCGCCAGCAGAGTTTCCCGTCAGTGGTGATGAACCCCCAGGATGCGCATAGCGCTTATATTCGCGGTGACGTGGAGTTGGTGCGGATTCGTGATGCCGAAGGGCGAATTGCGGCAGAAGGGGCGTTGCCTTATCCACCTGGCGTGCTTTGCGTGGTACCCGGGGAAGTCTGGGGTGGGGCGGTTCAACGTTATTTCCTTGCACTGGAAGAAGGGGTGAATTTGTTGCCGGGATTTTCGCCGGAGCTGCAAGGTGTTTATAGCGAAACCGATGCGGATGGCGTGAAGCGGTTGTACGGTTATGTGTTGAAGTAAGAATAAAAAAACGGGTCACCTTCTGGCGACCCGTTTTTCTTTGCGTAATTAGTGGCTAACCGTCTGTGTGCCTGTCGGGACACGAACGTGTTTATATTTGAACATCGCCATGAACGCGAAGGCCAGAACCACGGAGTAACCAGCGAAAATCAACCATACGGTCTGCCAGTCGGTAATGCCGTTTTGGGTGTACATCTCAACAACTTTACCGCTCACGATGCCGCCGAGGATACAGCCGAAGCCGTTAGTCATCATCAGGAACATCCCTTGTGCACTGGCGCGAATTGCCGGGCTAACTTCTTTTTCGACAAACACCGAACCAGAGATGTTGAAGAAGTCGAATGCGCAACCGTAAACGATCATCGACAGTACCAGCAGTACAGTACCGAACGGAGTCGGGTCGCCGTAAGCAAACAGCGCAAAACGCAGGATCCACGCCACAATACTGATCATCATTACGTTCTTAATACCGTAGCGGCTTAAGAAGAACGGGATGGTCAGAATGAACAGGGTTTCAGAGATCTGCGAAATCGACATGATGATTGACGCATGCTGCACAATAAAGCTGCTGGCAAACATCGGATCTTTGTCGAAGCTGTGCAGGAAGGTATTACCGAACATGTTGGTAATCTGCAGTTCCGCGCCCAGCAGCATTGAGAAGATAAAGAAGATTGCCATACGCTTGTTTTTAAACAGCGCGAATGCATCGAGGCCCAGCAGGGTTGTCCAGCTCTGATTCGCTTGCTGTTTAGCAACCGGAATATGCGGCAGAGTCAGGGTAAACAGAACCAGAATGGCGGAAAGTGCTGCGCCAATATACAGCTGCATGTGGCTTAATTCGAAGCCAGACAGGCTCACCACCCACATTGCCATGATAAAGCCGATGGTGCCCCAGATACGGATTGGCGGGAAGTCAGTAACGATATCCATCCCGGCATTTTGCAGGCGATAGTAAGAGATGGTGTTGATTAACCCAAGCGTTGGCATATAAGCAAACGAGTTAATCAATATCACAAGGAACATCGCCTCCGGTGTCGTGACCTGTGCCGCCATGAACAGCGTGATAGCGCCAATGGTGTGGCAAATGGCATATACCCATTTCGCACTTAACCATTTGTCGGCCACAATCCCCAGCAGCGCAGGCATAAAGACCGCTGCGATACCCAGTGAGCTATAAACTGCGCCAATAGAAGCACCGTCAAACTTCAGAGTAACAAACATATAGGAGCCGAGGGTCGTCAGCCAACTTCCCCACAGACAGAACTGCAGAAAAGAGAGGATTTTCAGCTGCAGCTTAAGATTCATGTTAATTTCCTCACATCGTGATGCGGATGAGTGTTTGAAAAAGCACATTTGACCGTGCGAGATGATGGGATTCTATCAACTTCGCGGACTGGTTTTTTGTTACCTGTGGCAAATAATTGCAAACATTCCCAATTTGCAAAACGAAATTGTGATGTGGATAACATTTTTGCCCCTGAGCATCGTCAGGGGCGGTTAATGGAATTATCGGCGGCGGTAGGATTTTTGCGCGGTATTCACTTTATAAAGATAACGGCGAGATTCCGCAGAGGGATGGCGGGTCGTCAGCGTCTGATAAACATCGCCCGGCGTCATGGTGTTAATAATATTGGCAGCCTGAATCTTATCATTCGAAAAGACTCGCAGCACGCTGCCTGCGCCGCCGTTATAGGCGGTGATGACGGCATAACGCCGCGATGTTGGGTTATCAATTCCGCCGAGATAAACATTGTTCAGCATCGCCAGATACGCGGTGCCGGTATCAATATTGCTGGCAGGATCAAACAAGAAACTGCGGCTCGGCGTGCCGGATTTCCCCTGCGAGCGGAACACATCTTTCCCGGCAGTATGTTGTACCACCTGCATTAATCCCAGCGCATCGGAACGGCTGACCGCATACGGGTTAAAGGAAGATTCGGTCTGCATAATTGCCAGAATCAGCGACTCATCAACGCCATATTTCCGTGACGCCTGGCGGACCATGCCGAGATATTTGTGCGCACGTTTATCAAGGTGGTTCGGCACCATGTTAATGGTGACGCTGTAGATGATACGCAGCCCGTTGCTGCGGCTCTTCAGACGGTTTTTCAGCAGATAATCCGCGAAGTTGCTTGCGCGACCTTCCCAGCGAATCGGCTGCCCGGTGTTGTCCACCACCTGACCGTAAAGGAAAGGTTCTTTCGAAATCGTAATATCATCAACGTCGGAATAGAGATCGACCGAACTCGGATCGTCACCCATCAATAACGTTTTGATAATTGCCCGGCGCAAATGCGCGGCAGGTTCTGTCCCGGCGATGGTTTCGATAGTAATCGTACCGTCATCGAAGTTGATGTGGCTGCGGGTCTGATATTGATCGGTGTATTTCACGTAGTCCTTAGGACCAGCGATCACCACCTCTTTGAAGCCCCAGATGTTCTCAATATTGTGGGCAAATTGCCCCATCAGAATATCAAAACCGTTGGTATCTTTGACCCAGGCTTCGTTATAGGTATCGCCTTTTTTGGTCGTCGAACAGGAGATGAGCAACGGCGCAATCAAAGCCAGCGCGAGATATTTTTTCATCATTCCGGGTGCGTGTTGTGTTTGTTTTTATGCAAGTTGCCGGAGGCGTGCTCCGGCACTGTTTTTATTTTTTATCTTCCGGCGTATAGCCCTCGATATGCACCTCTTTACCCTCGAACAGGAAGTTGACCATCTCCTGCTCAAGCAGCTTGCGGTGCTCGGCATTCATCATGTTGAGTTTCTTTTCATTAATCAGCATGGTTTGCTTGTGCTGCCACTGCGCCCAGGCTTCTTTGGAGATCTCGTTATAGATGCGTTTTCCCAGCTCGCCGGGGTACAGCTGAAAATCCTGACCTTCTGCTTCACGTTGCAGGAAAGTACAAAAAATCGTTCTGCTCATAAATCATCCTCTTTATCGACTCACGCGCTAAACCGGCGCGCCAGTGCGTAACTGCTGTAACAAACGCTCCACGGGAGCCGCCAGGCCAACTGACGGCGGTTGCGCTAAGTTATACCAGAGCGCATTGCCTTCATCCATGCAGCCGGTGAATGACGACACGGGAAGCCACATAGGCACAATATCTAAGTGGAAATGGCTGAAGGTATGCCGAAACGCGGTCAGTTGCGTCAGGTTATCGGCAGCAATCTGCCGTTGCGCCAGCCACTGCCGCAAACTTTCTTCGTCGGCAAACTGCGGGAAACAGTATAAACCGCCCCACAATCCGCTCGGCGGACGCTGCGCCAGCAATACTTCATCTTCGTGCTGTAATAGCAAAAAGTAGCCGGTGCGCTCCGGCAGCGTCTGTTTCGGTTTTTTGCCCGGATAAAGCGCCCAGCTATTGTTGGCGGCGGCAATACATCCGTTTTGTAGCGGACAGAGCGAACATTTCGGTTTCGAGCGCGTACAAATCATCGCACCCAAATCCATCATCGCCTGATTAAACCGTTCCACGCCAACCGCGGGCGTCACCTGCTCGCTCAAACTCCATAATTTATTCTCGACCTCTTTTTTCCCTGGCCAGCCGCTTACAGCATAGCAGCGCGCCAGCACCCGTTTGACGTTACCGTCGAGAATCGGAAAGTGCTTACCCAGAGAAAGCGAGAGAATCGCGCCTGCGGTGGAACGCCCGACGCCCGGCAGTGCTGCAACTTCCTCAAAGGTTTCCGGGAATTTACCGCCGTGTAAGGTCGCCACTTGTTGTGCCGCTTTATGCAGATTGCGCGCGCGGGCGTAATAGCCAAGCCCGGTCCACAAGTGGAGAACTTCGTCGAGCGGCGCATTGGCGAGATCGGTCACCGTCGGGAAGCGCGCCATAAAGCGTTCAAAATAGGGGATAACGGTCGCAACCTGAGTTTGTTGCAACATCACTTCTGAGAGCCATACTTTGTAGGGCGTCTTGTCAATTTGCCAGGGCAGAGTTTTTCGCCCGTATTTATCGTACCAGTCCAGAACCTGGGCTGAAAATTGCGACGCTTGCATGGTCACCGAATTCACTGTTGTTGGGGGCAAGATTGCAGCACAGCGACGGCAGGGTGTAAACCGGAACTTTCCGCAGCCACGGCCTTATCATGCTTGCATCCGGCAACTAACTTTGGATAATGCCCGTTTTCAGAACACTTTCACAAGCGACTAAACCTTTATGAAAAACGACGTCATTTCACCGGAATTTGATGAAAACGGCCGCCCACTGCGCCGTATCCGTAGTTTTGTGCGCCGCCAGGGGCGACTGACCAAAGGCCAGGAACATGCGCTGGAAAACTACTGGCCGGTGATGGGCGTTGAGTTCAGCGAAGATATGCTGGATTTCCCCGCGCTTTTTGGCCGTGAAGCGCCGGTGACGCTTGAGATTGGTTTTGGCATGGGGGCGTCGCTGGTGGCAATGGCTAAAGATCGCCCTGAGCAGGACTTCCTCGGCATTGAAGTGCATTCACCGGGCGTTGGTGCGTGCCTGGCTTCTGCGCATGAAGAAGGTTTAAGCAACCTGCGCGTGATGTGTCACGATGCGGTTGAAGTGCTGCATAAAATGATTCCTGACAATTCATTGCGCATGGTGCAGCTCTTTTTCCCTGACCCGTGGCACAAAGCGCGCCATAATAAACGCCGTATCGTTCAGGTGCCGTTTGCCGAACTGGTAAAAAGCAAACTGCAGCTGGGGGGCGTATTCCATATGGCGACCGACTGGGAACCTTATGCGGAACATATGCTTGAAGTGATGTCTTCTATTGACGGTTATAAAAACCTGTCAGAGAGCAATGATTACGTACCGCGTCCGGCATCACGTCCGGTGACGAAATTTGAACAACGTGGTCATCGTCTTGGTCACGGAGTATGGGACTTAATGTTCGAGAGGGTGAAATAATGGCAAAGAACCGTAGCCGTCGTCTGCGTAAAAAAATGCACATCGACGAATTCCAGGAATTAGGATTTTCGGTGGCATGGCGATTCCCGGAAGGTACATCGGAAGAACAGATTGATAAAACCGTTGATGATTTTATTAACGAGGTTATCGAACCGAACAAACTGGCCTTTGACGGCAGCGGTTATCTGGCCTGGGAAGGTCTGATCTGCATGCAGGAAATCGGCAAATGCACCGAAGAACATCAGGCGATTGTGCGTAAGTGGCTGGAAGAGCGCAAACTGGATGAGGTACGCACCAGCGAACTTTTCGACGTTTGGTGGGACTAAGAAAGCATACGGGCGATGACAAATGCAAAACTGCCTGATGCGCTACGCTTATCAGGCCTGGAAAGATGCACGATCGAGTAGGCGGGATAAGGTGTTTACGCCGCATCCGGCATGGAAAACGCGTACTTTGTTATCAATCTGGGGCCAGCAAATGCTGGCCTGATTTTTTCTTGAGGGAAGACTATGATGCGCAAAATGCTGCTGGCGGCAGCACTTTCAGTGACGGCAATGACCGCTCACGCCGACTACCAGTGCAGCGTCACGCCGCGTGACGATGTGATTGTCAGCCCGCAAACCGTGCAGGTGAAGGGCGAAAACGGCAATCTGGTGATCACGCCAGACGGCAACGTGATGTATAACGGTAAGCAATATTCCCTGAATGCCGCCCAGCGCGAGCAGGCGAAGGATTATCAGGCTGAACTACGCAGCACGCTGCCGTGGATTGATGAAGGCGCGAAAAGCCGCGTCGAGAAAGCCCGTATTGCTCTGGATAAAATTATCGTTCAGGAGATGGGCGAAAGCAGCAAAATGCGCAGCCGTCTGACCAAACTTGATGCGCAGCTGAAAGAGCAGATGAACCGCATTATTGAAACGCGCAGCGATGGCCTGACGTTTCACTATAAAGCCATTGATCAGGTTCGCGCCGAAGGCCAGCAATTAGTGAATCAGGCAATGGGTGGAATTTTACAGGACAGCATTAATGAAATGGGCGCGAAAGCGGTGCTGAAAAGCGGCGGTAACCCATTACAGAATGTGCTGGGAAGCCTGGGGGGGCTGCAATCCTCAATCCAAACCGAGTGGAAAAAGCAGGAAAAAGATTTCCAGCAGTTTGGCAAAGATGTTTGTAGCCGCGTTGTGACTCTGGAAGATAGCCGCAAAGCCCTGGTCGGGAATTTAAAATAATCCTCTATTTTAAGACGGCATAATACTTTTTTATGCCGTTTAATTCTTCGTTTTGTTACCTGCCTCTAACTTTGTAGATCTCCAAAATATATTCACGTTGTAAATTGTTTAACGTCAAATTTCCCATACAGAGCTAAGGGATAATGCGTAGCGTTCACGTAACTGGAGGAATGAAATGGAGTTTTTCAAAAAGACGGCACTTGCCGCACTGGTTATGGGTTTTAGTGGTGCAGCATTGGCATTACCCAATATCACCATTTTAGCAACCGGCGGGACCATTGCCGGTGGTGGTGACTCCGCAACCAAATCTAACTACACAGCGGGTAAAGTTGGCGTAGAAAATCTGGTTAATGCGGTGCCGCAACTAAAAGACATTGCGAACGTTAAAGGCGAGCAGGTAGTGAATATCGGCTCCCAGGACATGAACGATAATGTCTGGCTGACACTGGCGAAAAAAATTAACACCGACTGCGATAAGACCGACGGCTTCGTCATTACCCACGGTACCGACACGATGGAAGAAACTGCTTACTTCCTCGACCTGACGGTGAAATGCGACAAACCGGTGGTGATGGTCGGCGCAATGCGTCCGTCCACGTCTATGAGCGCAGACGGTCCATTCAACCTGTATAACGCGGTAGTGACCGCAGCTGATAAAGCCTCCGCCAACCGTGGCGTGCTGGTAGTGATGAATGACACCGTGCTTGATGGCCGTGACGTCACCAAAACCAACACCACCGACGTAGCGACCTTCAAGTCTGTTAACTACGGTCCTCTGGGATACATTCACAACGGTAAGATTGACTACCAACGTACCCCGGCACGTAAGCACACCAGCGATACGCCATTCGATGTCTCTAAGCTGAATGAGCTGCCGAAAGTCGGCATCGTTTATAACTACGCTAACGCATCCGATCTTCCGGCTAAAGCACTGGTAGATGCGGGCTATGATGGCATCGTTAGCGCTGGTGTGGGTAATGGTAACCTGTATAAATCCGTGTTCGACACCCTGGCAACCGCCGCGAAAAACGGCACTGCAGTAGTGCGTTCTTCCCGCGTACCGACGGGTGCTACCACTCAGGATGCTGAAGTGGATGATGCGAAATACGGCTTCGTCGCCTCTGGCACGCTGAACCCGCAAAAAGCGCGCGTCCTGCTGCAGCTGGCTCTGACGCAAACCAAAGATCCGCAGCAGATCCAGCAGATCTTCAATCAGTACTAATCACCTCGCCCCGGTATCGTGCCGGGGCTTTTTCACTTCAGACTTACGTCCATTGCCAATTTTCATTACCCTAATGATAATCACCGGAATAAATTATTCCGCGTGAGGTTTTTCGGGTGAAAAAGCAATGGATTGTTGGCACGGCACTGCTTATGTTGATGACTGGTAATGCCTGGGCAGATGGCGAACCGCCAACTGAAAATATCTTAAAAGATCAATTCAAAAAGCAGTATCACGGCATTCTCAAGCTTGATGCTATCACCTTAAAAAATCTTGATGCTAAGGGTAATCAGGCCACCTGGTCAGCGGAAGGCGATGTCTCTTCCAGTGACGATCTCTATACCTGGGTCGGTCAGTTGGCAGATTACGAACTGCTCGAACAGACCTGGACGAAAGATAAACCGGTAAAATTCTCGGCGATGTTAACCAGTAAAGGAACGCCCGCGTCTGGCTGGTCGGTGAACTTTTACTCTTTTCAGGCGGCAGCCAGCGATCGTGGGCGGGTGGTCGACGATATCAAAACGAATAATAAATATCTGATCGTGAATAGCGAAGATTTCAATTATCGCTTTAGTCAGCTTGAATCTGCGTTGAATACCCAGAAGAACTCGATTCCTGCGCTGGAAAAGGAAGTGAAAGCGCTTGATAAGCAAATGGTGGCGGCGCAGAAAGCAGCGGATGCATATTGGGGAAAAGATGCAAACGGTAAGCAAATGACCCGCGAAGAAGCCTTTAAAAAAATTCACCAACAGCGTGATGAGTTTAATAAACAGAACGATAGCGAGGCGTTCGCGGTTAAATATGACAAAGAGGTTTATCAACCGGCGATTGCGGCATGTCATAAACAGAGTGAAGAGTGTTATGAAGTGCCGATTCAGCAGAAACGAGATTTCGATATCAACGAACAACGGCGACAGACTTTTCTGCAATCACAAAAACTCAGCCGTAAATTGCAGGATGACTGGGTAACGCTCGAAAAAGGGCAATATCCGTTAACGATGAAAGTTTCAGAAATAAACAGTAAAAAAGTCGCGATTTTGATGAAAATTGACGATATCAACCAAGCTAATGAACGCTGGAAAAAAGATACCGAACAACTGCGGCGCAATGGGGTGATTAAGTAAGTTTGATATAGTGCACGATTTGTAGCAGGATGCGGCGTTGACCCCGCATCCGGCAATCAACGTCTGATGCGACGCTTGCGCGTCTTATCAGACCTACAACCGCTGCCACATGTCGGCTGGATAAGGCGTTCACGCCGCATCCGGCAATACAAGTTTACTCAGCCAGAAAAAGCTCCAGCAGCGAATTTAAAAACAGCTTCCCATGTTCCGTTATCTGCCAGTAATCCGCACATTCGGTGAGATAACCCTGGGCAATCGCCTCGTCTAACTGTGGGCGAATCACATCTTCGCAAAGCCCGGTATACGCACTAAACTCTGCGCGTGGCGCGGCCTCCAGCAAGCGAAAGCGGTTCATAAAGAACTCAAACGGCTTATCTGCGGCTTCGACATCACGCTGGCTTTCCAGATACCTTCCTTGCATAAAACCACGCGGATGACGCGTTTTAGTGGTACGCAGAATGCGCCCATCCGGGAAGGTCACTTTGCCGTGCGCGCCGCAGCCAATACCGATGTAGTCGCCAAAGCGCCAGTAGTTGAGATTGTGCTGGCACTGATAACTGGGTTTGGCGTAAGCGGAAGTTTCATATTGCTGATAACCCGCTGCGGTTAATAACTGATGCCCCTGTTCGAATATATCCCACAGCGCGTCGTCGTCCGGCAGCACCGGTGGTCGCGAACCAAACAGCGTATTGGGTTCGATGGTCAGTTGATACCAGGAAAGATGCGGCGGATTCAGTTCAATGGCCTGGCGTAGATCGCCAAGCGCCTCTTCCAGTGATTGATCCGGTAGTCCATGCATCAAATCAAGGTTAAAGCTACGTAACCCTAAACCGCTCGCCAGCTTTGCCGCTCGTTTCGCTTCTTGCGGGCCATGAATGCGCCCAAGTCGTTTCAGCTTTTCTTCGCTAAAACTCTGCACACCAATAGAGATGCGGTTCACACCAGCACGCTGATAATCGACAAAGCGATCGGCTTCTACCGTACCAGGGTTCGCTTCCATAGTAATTTCTGCATCCGCTGCCAGCGGCAAACGCGCACGCACGCCGTCCAGCAGCGTTTGCATCGCCGGGCCGGAAAGCAGGCTCGGCGTACCACCGCCAATAAAGATTGTCTTTACTTCACGGCCCTGAGCGTAAGCCACATCATTGTCCAGATCGCAAAGCAGATGCTGAACGTAATCGTCGTGCGGCACTTCTCCTTTCAACGCGTGAGAGTTGAAATCGCAGTACGGGCATTTCTGCACGCACCACGGGATGTGAATGTAGAGACTCAGCGGCGGTAATTTAACCATTACGTAAAGCGTCCAACAGCAGTTTCAATGCCTGACCACGGTGGGAAATGGCGCTCTTTTCTTCGCGGGTCAGTTCGGCAGCGGTTTTCCCTTCGGAAGGTACGAAGAAGATTGGATCATAACCAAAGCCACCAGTGCCCGCTGGTTCACGAGTAATCACGCCCGGCCAGCTACCGTGGCACACCAGCGGAGTCGGATCTTCCGCGTGACGCAGATATACCAGCACGCAGTGGAAACGCGCCTGACGTTGGTCGTCCGGTACGTCTTTCAGTGTTTCCAACAGTTTTTGCAGATTCTTTTGATCGGTCGCGTCTTCACCGGAATAACGCGCGGAGTAAATACCCGGCGCGCCACCCAGCGCATCTACCGCCAGACCAGAGTCGTCGGCAATTGCCGGTAAACCGGTCACTTTTGCCGCATGGCGCGCTTTCAGAATCGCGTTTTCGATAAAGGTCAGGCCGGTTTCTTCAGCGGAATCTACGCCGAGGTCTGTTTGGGCCACGATATCAAGACCGAAGTCGCTAAGCAGCGACGCCAGCTCACGCACTTTACCGGCATTGCCGGTTGCGAGGACAACTTTTTGCATAGGATACCTAATTAATTAACGCCGCGATTTCTGGCGGGATTTGTTGCGGATTAATGATTTTAATTTGTTTGTGGCGGCCAAGTTCGCCTTTTTCAATTACCACCTGGCTTTTGGCTACCCGGAATTGCTTACCGAGAAACTTCACCAGATGGCTGTTGGCCTGGCCGTCAACCGGCGGCGCGGTAATGGCGACTTTAACTTCGTCGCCATGTAAACCGACAATAGAATCACGGCTGGCTTTCGGCTGAATATAGAGCCGTAAAACCAGACCGTCATCATTAACTGTTACGGCACTCATAACGCCATCCACAGCCCCGGCAGCAGCATGTTTCCGGTTGCCTGTAATACTTCTGCGACACCCATATTGATGACATACAGCAGCAGAACGAGGATCATCGGCGAGAAATCAATCCCACCCATTGCCGGTAGCAGGCGGCGAATCGGGCGCAGCAGCGGATCGGCCAGCTGAATCAGCACGTATTCAATCGGACTACGACCCTGGCTTACCCAGCTCATAATCGCCATCACCAGCAGGACCCAGAAAATCAGCAAGCCGATGGTTTTCAGCAGAATCAGTAAACCGGCAATCCAGATGATTGGCAGGAAGGTCACCACTTTAAACAGCACAATGGCTTTGATAAAACTGAGAATATAGGCAACCAGCAGCGAGGCGCTGTCAATGGGACCCATTGCCGGAATAACGCGGCGCAGTGGCCCGATAATTGGCTGCGTTACCTTCACTACAAACTGTGAGAAGGGGTTGTAAAAATCACAATGAGCCCACTGCATCCAGATGCGTAATAACAGCACCATGGTATACAGCTCAATGACCGTTGAAAGCAGGAAAGTCAACGTATTCATGGCGTTCCTTTAATTCCTTATTTTTTAGAGTAATCACGCGCACCAAAAATTGCAGTGCCGATACGAACCATCGTGCTACCTGCCGCAATGGCGGCTTCCATATCGTCCGACATTCCCAGAGAGAGCGTGTCGATATGCGGGTAGCGCGTTTTCAGTCCGGCAAATGCTACAGCCATTTGGCGTGCAACTTCAAACTGCCTTACATATTCTGACTCAGGCGCAGGGATTGCCATCAGCCCGCGCAGACGTAAACGCGGTAGTTCAGCGACCGCCGCTGCCAGCTCGTCCAGTTCTGCCAGTTGAATCCCGGACTTACTGTTTTCATCACTAATATTAATTTGAATCAGTACGTTAAGAGGGGGAAGTTCTGCCGGGCGCTGATCGTTGAGGCGGGTAGCAATGCGCAAACGGTCGATGGTATGACACCAGTCGAAATGCTCTGCCACCAGGCGGCTTTTATTAGACTGCAACGGGCCAATAAAATGCCATTCTAATCCTGTTACGCCCAGTTCCTGAAAGTGGCGAATTTTATCTACCCCTTCCTGAACGTAGTTTTCACCAAATTGACGCTGCCCGGCATCAATGGCTTCTGCGATGGCGCTCGCAGGTTTTGTTTTACTGACTGCAAGCAGCGTAATTTCTTCTGGAGAACGGCCGCAACGCGTTGCAGCCGCTGAGATTTTGTCCCGGACCTGTGCCAGGTTATGCGCAATATCGTTCATTTTCCGAGGATCTTAGTATGAATATGGAAGAAATTGTGGCCCTTAGTGTAAAGCATAACGTCTCGGATCTACACCTGTGCAGCGCCTGGCCCGCACGATGGCGCATTCGCGGGCTAATGGAAGCTGCGCCGTTTGATGCGCCGGACGTCGAAGAGCTACTGCGGGAGTGGCTGGATGACGATCAGCGGGCAATATTGCTGGAAAATGGCCAGCTGGATTTTGCCGTGTCGCTGGCGGAAAACCAGCGGTTGCGTGGCAGTGCGTTCGCGCAACGGCAAGGTATTTCTCTGGCATTACGGTTGTTACCTTCGCACTGTCCACAGCTCGAACAGCTTGGTGCGCCACCGGTATTGCCGGAATTACTCAAGAGCGAGAATGGCATGATTCTGGTGACGGGGGCGACGGGGAGTGGCAAATCTACCACGCTGGCGGCGATGGTTGGCTATCTTAATCAACATGCCGATGCGCATATTCTGACGCTGGAAGATCCTGTGGAATATCTCTATGCCAGCCAGCGATGTTTGATCCAGCAGCGGGAAATTGGTTTGCACTGTATGACGTTCGCATCGGGGTTGCGGGCCGCATTGCGGGAAGATCCTGATGTGATTTTGCTCGGAGAGCTACGTGACAGTGAGACAATCCGTCTGGCGCTGACGGCGGCAGAAACCGGGCATCTGGTGCTGGCAACCTTACATACACGTGGTGCCGCGCAGGCAGTTGAGCGACTGGTGGATTCATTTCCGGCGCAGGAAAAAGACCCCGTGCGTAATCAACTGGCAGGTAGTTTACGGGCAGTGCTGTCACAAAAGCTGGAAGTGGATAAACAGGAAGGACGCGTGGCGCTATTTGAATTGCTGATTAACACACCCGCGGTGGGGAATTTGATTCGTGAAGGGAAAACCCACCAGTTACCGCATGTTATTCAAACCGGGCAGCAGGTGGGGATGATAACGTTTCAGCAGAGTTATCAGCACCGGGTGGGGGAAGGGCGTTTGTGACGTTGCCATGCCCGATGCGCAAGCTTATCGGGCCTACAAAGGCAATAAATGTCTGATGCGACGCTAACGCGTCTTATCAGACCTACAGCCGCTGCCAGATGTGTGCTGGATAAGGTGTTCACGCAGCATCCGGCAAAATGGCCGGATGACGGTAACGACTATCCGCCAGGCTTTTAAATCGCCTTAATATCCCTGCTCGAAATAGCTTTCGAGAATAATAACCGCAGAGGCAGAGTCAACTTTGCCTTTGTTGAGCGCCCGATAGCCGCCCTGTTCAAACAGACCGGAACGGGCTTCCACGGTGCTAAGACGCTCGTCATGGAGCTTTACTTCAACACCGAAACGACCATGAATACGGTTGGCGAATTTACGCGCTCTGGCAGTCAATGGTTGCTCGGTGCCGTCCATATTCAGCGGCAAACCGACGATGATTTCGTCCGGCTGCCACTCTTTCAGTAAACGCTCGATAATGTTCCAGTCCGGCGTACCGTCCTGTGCTTTAATTGCAGGCAAAGGGCGAGCGGTGCCGGTAATGCGTTGGCCGACCGCTACGCCAATGCTTTTGGTGCCGAAGTCGAAGGCGAGTAAGGTTCCACTCATCAGGCGTGTCCTGCCACACCAGGCATGGTGAGAATATCCACACCAATCAGTTTTGCCGCCTCGCGCCAGCGGTCGGCAATCGGCGTTTTGAACAGAATATTCAGATCTGCCGGGGCCGTTAGCCACGCGTTATCGAGAATTTCTTGTTCCAGTTGACCTTTCTCCCAGGAGGCATAACCCAGAGCCACCAATACGTCAGACGGTTGTTTATCGGTGCCGAGCGTTTCCAGCACATCGCGGGAAGTGGTCATTACCGTGTTGTCTGAAATGCGAATGCTGGAAGCAAAATTGGAGGGCGGAGTATGCAAAATAAACCCGCGATCTTCAGCCAGCGGACCGCCGAGCATAACCGGTTTATCCAGACGGATTGATTCATCACGCGGCTCCGGCGTGATCTTCAGCTTTTCCAGAATCCCTTCAATTTTGAGATTTTCCAGCGGCTTGTTGACGATGATCCCCATTGCACCATTGGTATTATGTTCGCAAATGTAGACCACGGAACGACGGAAAATCGGATCCTGGAGAGCAGGCATGGCAATAAGAAAGTGATGCTGTAAATTCATTGTCAGAGGTTCTGTTTCCTGGTTCAAAAAAGCAACAGCGCCCAGTATGCGTGGAAAGAAGGGCGCTGTCACTCAGAGTCTCAACGAGATCCTTCTCGCTAAGGTGGGTTACTGCTGCTGTAAACGTGCTTCGATGGCATCCATTAACATTCCGGTGATCGACACCGGAAACTCTGCTTCAATCTCACGAATACAGGTTGGGCTGGTGACGTTAATTTCAGTCAGACGGTCGCCGATGATATCCAGACCAACAAAAATCAGCCCTTTTTCTTTCAGCGTCGGCCCGATCTGACGGGCGATTTTCCAGTCACTTTCCGTCAGCGGACGAGGTTCACCGCGACCACCGGCAGCCAGATTGCCACGGGTTTCGCCCCCCTGCGGAATACGCGCCAGGCAGTACGGTACCGGCTCGCCATCCACCACCAGCACGCGTTTGTCGCCATCTTTAATGGCTGGCAGGTAATTTTGCACCATGCAGTAGCGAGTGCCATGCTCAGTCAGGGTTTCGGCAATCACGCCGAGGTTTGGATCGCCTTCTTTCACGCGGAAAATCGACGCGCCGCCCATACCGTCCAGCGGCTTAAGAATGATGTCGCTGTGTTTCTCCCAGAACGCTTTTAGCTGCGCTTTATTGCGCGTAACCAGCGTTTCTGGCGTTAAGTCAGAGAACCAGGCGGTAAACAGTTTCTCGTTACAGTCGCGCAGGCTCTGCGGCTTGTTAACGATCAGCGTCCCTTTCTCTTCGGCACGTTCCAGAATATAGGTCGCGTAGATAAACTCGGTATCAAACGGCGGGTCTTTACGCATCAGGATCACATCGAGATCGGCCAGCGGCAGATCCTGTTCACCGACGAACGAAAACCACTCTTCGTAGTTCTGCTTCACGTTCAGCGTGCGGGTATGGGCGCGGGCTTCACCATTGATCAGATACAGATCGCCCATCTCCATATAGTGAAGTTCGTAACCACGACGCTGTGCTTCCAGCAACATAGCAAAACTGGAATCTTTCTTGATGTTGATGTTTGCGATGGGGTCCATCACGATGCCGAGCTTGATCATTATTCTTCTCCGTTAGCCCAAATCGCCAAATCGTACTTGTAGCGCGGTAATGGCGGTGAGCGCAGTTGTCTCTGTACGCAAAACGCGAGGTCCCAACAGGATATCAGTAAATTGATAGCGGGCAGTCATGGCAATTTCATCTGCCGATAAACCGCCTTCCGGGCCAATCAGCAGGCGGACGCGTTCAACCGGTAACGGCAACGTATTGATGCTGTTACTGGCGCGCGGGTGAAGATTCAGTTTCAGTCCTTCATCCTGCTCTGCACACCAGGCTTCCAGATCCATCGCTGGACGGATTTCCGGCACCCGGTTACGACCACACTGCTCACAGGCAGCAATTGCAATCTTCTGCCACTGCTGAAGCTTCTTGTTCAGACGTTCACTATCCAGTTTAACGCCGCAGCGCTCAGAAAAAAGTGGCGTAATGAGGCTTACACCGAGTTCGATCGATTTCTGGATAGTAAATTCCATTTTTTCACCACGCGACATCACCTGACCGAGGTGAATATGCAGCGGAGATTCGCGATCGTCGATCTGGCCTTCCAGCACCTTCACTTCCACGCTTTTTTTGCTGGCGCTGGTAATTTCGGCGTCAAAGACCTGGTTGCTACCGTCAAACAATTGCAACGCCTGCCCCGGCCCCATGCGCAGTACGCGCCCGATATGGTTGGCGGCATCTTCGCAAAGCGCGATGTGAGAATGGCTGGTCAGTGGTTCAGGATGATAAATGCGGGGGATACGCATAGTTAAAAATCCGCGTCGTCTCCCCACGCGGTTGTACGCGTGGGGTAGGGGTTAACAAAAAGAATCCCGCTAGTGTAGGTTAGCTCTTTCGCGCCTGGCAAGCGCGTTGCACATACGGGTTATGATTGCCCTGCACCTTCGCGATGCGTTCATCGCGCTCGCACTCCCAGTCGGTAACCGGATACATCTTGTTCCATGCGTTGAACAGCTGCGTTTGCTGGCGAGAGAGTGTCAGGTTGTATTGGTCGCGCATATAGAAGTAGGTGCGCGCAATGGCACCGCGTGCACGCGCTGGTGGTTCGGCAGCTTTTTCTTTGAAATCGACCTTCATGGCGCATTGACCGTACTGGCCTTCACCGCCATTCCACTGGCTGTACATAAAGTTGCCGCGATCGCCATTCACCTCACCGACTGACGGCTGCAGGTTATGCATATCGCTTTCCATCTTGCGATAGACCGGATCTTTAGCGCAGTTTTTACGTCCACCGTCCTGCCAGCACTGGCGCTGGTGACCGAACTGCCAGGCGGGAACGACATGTTCCCACTCTACGCGGCTGGCGCGGTTTTCATTTTTGCGCACCTGATAGCCGCACGATTGCAGATCAACAACGCCTTTTTTGCCCTGCCAGTTAATTTTACATCCGCAATAAAACGTACCGGGCGCGTCAGCGTGGACTTTTACCGCCGCGGCTTTCGCCTGAGAAAAACTATTGATACCTTCGGCCAACGCCGGGCCGGAAAATGCTGCGCTCAGTACCACCGCAGCAATAGACAAATAACGGTACATCACTTACTCCGTGTTAAAACGAGCCAGCAACGTAGCGAAAGTTGTTTTGGTATGCAATCAGCCAGATCAGGAAAGTTCCTGATAGTTCAGATGGTTATTTCGCAACCAGCTGTTCACCGCAGTGAACACAGCGATAGACGGCCTCGCCACGAACTACGCGATTATGGCGGCGTACGGTAAGCTGATGCTCCTGGCACTTGCAGCGGTAGGGGAAGGTGTTGCGACGCACGGATTGCAGTTCGAACTGATGCGTACGACGGGCGGGAACACCCAGCACGTTTTCCATCATCCACTTCCACTCTTTGCCATGTGGCGCTACGCGGCCGAAATGTTTCCATACCAGCAAATGTGCCAGTTCGTGCGGCACCACTTCTTCAATAAAGGCTTCACTGTTTTCCAACAGCAAAACGGGATTGAGGCGAATTTCATAGCTTTCCAGCCAGGCTGTTCCGGCGGAGGTTCCGCGCTGGGTGTAAGAGAGTTTTGGCTCCGGGTAGTTACGCCCTAGCTTCAGGTTGGCCTGGGCGAGTTTTTCCCGCAGGCGACGCATAACGGCCTGTTGGATGGCGATAGGGAGACGGGATGTTTTCATAGCGGCAGAGGATAGAGCGAAGAAAAGATGACTGCAAGAGGTGGCTTCCTCCGCGATGGGAGGAAGCTTGGGGAGATTAATCGTGAGCGCCTATTTCGCGCAGTTTACGACCTTTCATCAGATTACGTTCAATATGTTCCAGCGAAACGTGTTTGGTTTCCGGTACCAGCCACAATGTCAGCAGGATAAACAGTACGTTCAGAGCCGCATACACCCAGAAGGTGTTGGCGTTACCCAGCGTGTTGAGCATGGTCAGGAACGTTGCGCCAACGATCATGTTGGCAATCCAGTTGGTGGCAGTGGAGCAGGTGATGCCAAAATCGCGGCCTTTCAGCGGCTGAATTTCGGAGCACAGTACCCAAATCAGCGGACCGGCACTCATGGCAAAACCGACAATAAACATCAGCAGCATGGCGATGGCGAAATACTGCGCCGACGGAGAGTGAATACCGATATGCATCATTGTACCGAGTACGCCCATGCCAGCAGCCATCACCAGGAAGCCCAGCGTTAGCGTTGGTTTACGTCCCCAGCGGTCAACAAGGCCGATTGCGATAAAGGTGGCAAGTACGTTGGTCAGGCCGACAATCACGGTCCCCCACATTTGCTCGGTAGTGTTGGTATAACCCGCCAGTTCGAAGATTTTCGGCGCGTAATACATGATGACGTTCATCCCGGTGAATTGCTGCATTACCTGCAACAGTACGCCAAGGAACACCGCGCGGCGGAAGTTGCTGTTCTCTTTAAACAGCGCCCAGCCACTCTGTTTAACCTGCAAACTTTCACGGATTTCATCCAGTTCGCGTTTCGCTTCCGCGCTGGTGTCACGCAGGCGTAGCAGCACGCGTTCGGCATCAACAAAACGGCGTTTGGCGGCAAACCAACGTGGGCTGTCTGGCAGGAAGAAGACACCAATCAGCAGCAAAATTGCCGGGATGATAATCACACCCAGCATCCAGCGCCATGCACCGGTGTAGCTGAAGGCTGTATCAGAAAGATAAGCACCGAGGATCCCGATAGTGATCATCAACTGATACATCGAGATCATACTGCCACGAATTTTTTCCGGCGCAATTTCAGAGAGGTACAGCGGTGCGGTATAAGAGGCCACACCCACCGCCAGCCCCAGCAGAACGCGGGAAAGAATCAGTACTTCAACGTTTGGCGCAGCCGCAGAGAACAGTGAACCGGCAACAAACAGGATTGCGCCGATCATCAGGCTCTTTTTGCGCCCGAGTTTAAAGGAGAGCCAGCCGCTGCCCACCGCACCGACTGCCGCACCGAACATCATGGAGCTTACGACCCATTCTTGCGTGTGCGAAGTAATCTGGAATTCATCTGCAATAAACGGCAGTGCGCCAGCAATTACACCGATATCCAGGCCAAAGAGTAATCCCGCCAGAGCGGCAAGGAAGCAGACGAAAAACGTCATTGCCTTGTTTGACCGCCCCTGTTTTTTAGCGTCAGGCATGATGCCCTCCAATATGGTTATTTTTTATTGTGAATTAAGATAGGTGAGTACGACGTAAAAAGATGTGAAGCAAATCACATCAGTGTAATCGCTTACACTAACATTTATCTTAGTTATGGTTTAAGTGCATGAAAATAATTGAGTTATATCATCATAGATTAAACGCTGTTATCTGCAATTAAGACTTTACTGAAAAGAAATGTAACAACTGTGAAAACTGAATAATAATATGAAAATATTACAAATATTTGGCTGGTGTTATTGGTGTAATCGGTTTCAGTAGTGATGATAATTTGCGATAAAACGTGTTGAGGAAGAATGATGTTATTGTGCGGGCAGCTTTTTGCCGGATGCGGCGTGAATGCCTATCCACCGCGGTGAGGTAAAAGAAAAAGGCCAGCGCGAGGCTGGCCTTTGAAAGCAGGTGAAGAAAGATTACTTCAGACCGGCAGCATCGCGCAGCAGCTGCGCTTTGTCGGTTTTTTCCCACGGGAAATGTTCACGACCAAAGTGACCGTATGCTGCGGTTTCTTTGTAGATCGGGTGCAGCAGATCCAGCATCTGAATCAGACCGTATGGGCGCAGGTCGAAGAACTCACGTACCAGCAGAGTCAGTTGTTCAGAAGGCACTTTCTCAGTACCGAAAGTTTCTACCATGATGGAGGTCGGTTCAGCCACGCCGATTGCGTAGGAAACCTGAATTTCACAACGATCGGCCAGGCCAGCAGCAACGATGTTTTTCGCGACATAACGTGCTGCGTAGGCTGCGGAACGGTCCACTTTTGATGGATCTTTACCAGAGAATGCTCCGCCACCGTGACGTGCCATGCCGCCGTAGGTATCAACGATAATTTTACGACCAGTCAGACCGCAGTCACCCATCGGGCCACCGATAACAAAACGACCGGTCGGGTTGATGAAGAATTTGGTGGCAGAAGTCAGCCATTCAGCGGGCAGAATCGGCTTGATGATCTCTTCCATTACCGCTTCTTGCAGCGATTTCTGGTCGATCTCTTCAGAGTGCTGAGTGGAAAGCACGACAGCATCAATACCAACGATTTTGCCGTCGTCATACTGGAAAGTCACCTGGCTTTTCGCGTCCGGGCGCAGCCACGGCAGAGTACCGTTTTTACGCACTTCAGCCTGACGCTGTACCAGACGGTGTGCATAGGTGATAGGTGCTGGCATCAGCACGTCGGTTTCATTAGTTGCGTAGCCAAACATCAGACCCTGGTCACCCGCGCCCTGTTCCAGCGGATCGGCACGGTCAACGCCCTGGTTGATGTCAGGAGACTGTTTGCCGATAGCACTCAGAACCGCACAGGAGTTAGCGTCAAAGCCCATGTCGGAATGTACATAGCCAATTTCGCGAACGGTGTTACGGGTGATCTCTTCGATGTCTACCCAGGCGCTAGTGGTGATTTCGCCGCCAACTAAAACCATGCCGGTTTTTACGTAGGTTTCGCAAGCAACGCGTGCTTTCGGATCCTGTTCGAGGATCGCGTCTAAAACGGCATCAGAGATTTGGTCAGCAATTTTGTCAGGATGCCCTTCAGAGACGGACTCGGACGTAAAAAGGTGTTTTGCCATATTTAATATCACCTAAAGAGAATTTGGTTAGCTCAAACTGTTGTGTGGATTTTCTGTGGTAGCGGATCCTACCACGACTCTGCAGGTTAAAAACACTGGCAGTCTGAGTGTTAATCGGTATGGATGGATTAACATCTGGATGGCTATTTTAGGTCAATTCTTCACCCGATTTCCACTTTTTTTTGAATCGTGTCTCATTCTGTTAAAAACGTGGCTGGAAATTTTTCCTGACAATGCCGGCATTCTGCGTATTTATCTTTTGCAATTTTCTGCCATTGTGGGGTATAAAACGCGGCGCGCGGCTTAAATAAAAAGCACACGACGTTTCTTTCGTGTTGCCACTTCCAGCCGGGTTGAAATCAGAGTTTTGGCTTGTGGGTTCGTCTTAACAGGCGGCCGTGGAGGTGATACGAAATAATGAACCGTTGTCTGCTGCTTAACCTGTCTCACCGTTCTGGTGAAGATTCGTTCCCCGCACTCTGCATCTCTGCTTTGCATACCTGCCGATGTTATACCCATCTCGGCGCTTCTCAGGATTCAAGAGCTGGTTACAGTTACTGAGGACTGAACAAGGGCGCTCTTGTAAAAACAAGAGTTTTCTCGTGGTTTCGCCGAACTGTCACACTTACGTTCGGTTATGTGCTTAATAATGTTATGAAAAAGAAACCGGTTGCGCAGTCGGAGCGTCAGCATACACTGCTGGAAAATCCATGTGCTTATGGGTTGTTATCGCAGTTCCAGGCTGCGATAGTCGTTAACTGTTTTACACTTAATAAAATAATTTGAGGTTCGCTATGTCTGACGACATGTCTATGGGTTTGCCTTCGTCAGCGGGCGAACACGGTGTACTACGCTCCATGCAGGAGGTTGCAATGAGCTCCCAGGAAGCCAGCAAGATGCTGCGTACTTACAATATTGCCTGGTGGGGCAATAACTACTATGACGTTAACGAGCTGGGCCACATCAGCGTGTGCCCGGACCCGGACGTCCCGGAAGCTCGCGTCGATCTCGCGCAGTTAGTGAAAACTCGTGAAGCACAGGGTCAGCGTCTGCCTGCACTGTTCTGTTTCCCACAGATCCTGCAGCACCGTTTGCGTTCCATTAACGCCGCGTTCAAACGTGCGCGGGAATCCTACGGCTATAACGGCGATTACTTCCTTGTTTATCCGATCAAAGTTAACCAGCACCGCCGCGTGATTGAGTCCCTGATTCATTCGGGCGAACCGCTGGGACTGGAAGCAGGCTCGAAAGCAGAGTTGATGGCGGTGCTGGCACATGCTGGCATGACCCGTAGCGTCATCGTCTGCAACGGTTATAAAGACCGCGAATATATCCGCCTGGCATTAATTGGCGAGAAGATGGGCCACAAGGTCTACCTGGTCATTGAGAAGATGTCAGAAATCGCCATTGTGCTGGATGAAGCAGAACGTCTGAATGTCGTTCCTCGTCTGGGCGTGCGTGCACGTCTGGCTTCGCAGGGCTCGGGTAAATGGCAGTCCTCCGGCGGGGAAAAATCGAAGTTCGGCCTGGCTGCGACTCAGGTACTGCAACTGGTTGAAACCCTGCGTGAAGCCGGGCGTCTCGACAGCCTGCAACTACTGCACTTCCACCTCGGTTCGCAGATGGCGAATATTCGCGATATCGCCACAGGCGTTCGTGAATCGGCGCGTTTCTATGTGGAACTGCACAAGCTGGGCGTCAATATTCAGTGCTTCGACGTCGGCGGCGGTCTGGGCGTGGACTATGAAGGCACCCGTTCGCAGTCTGACTGCTCCGTAAACTACGGCCTCAATGAATATGCCAACAACATCATCTGGGCGATTGGTGATGCGTGTGAAGAAAACGGTCTGCCGCATCCGACGGTAATCACCGAATCGGGTCGTGCGGTGACTGCGCATCACACCGTGCTGGTGTCTAATATCATCGGCGTGGAACGTAACGAATACACGGTGCCGACCGCGCCTGCAGAAGATGCGCCGCGCGCGCTGCAAAGCATGTGGGAAACCTGGCAGGAGATGCACGAACCGGGAACTCGCCGTTCTCTGCGTGAATGGTTACACGACAGTCAGATGGATCTGCACGACATTCATATCGGCTACTCTTCCGGCACCTTTAGCCTGCAAGAACGTGCATGGGCAGAACAACTCTATCTGAGCATGTGCCATGAAGTGCAGAAGCAACTGGATCCGCAAAACCGTGCGCATCGTCCGATAATCGACGAACTGCAGGAACGTATGGCGGACAAAATGTACGTCAATTTCTCGCTGTTCCAGTCAATGCCGGACGCATGGGGGATCGACCAGTTGTTCCCGGTTCTGCCGCTGGAAGGGCTGGATCAAGTGCCGGAACGTCGCGCTGTGCTGCTGGATATTACCTGTGACTCTGACGGTGCTATCGACCACTATATTGATGGTGATGGTATTGCCACGACAATGCCAATGCCGGAGTACGATCCAGAGAATCCGCCGATGCTCGGTTTCTTTATGGTCGGCGCATATCAGGAGATCCTTGGCAATATGCACAACCTGTTCGGTGATACCGAAGCGGTTGACGTGTTCGTGTTCCCTGACGGTAGCGTAGAAGTAGAACTGTCTGACGAAGGCGATACCGTGGCGGACATGCTGCAATATGTACAGCTCGATCCGAAAACGCTGTTAACCCAGTTCCGCGATCAAGTGAAGAAAACCGATCTTGATGCTGAACTGCAACAACAGTTCCTTGAAGAGTTCGAGGCAGGTTTGTACGGTTATACTTATCTTGAAGATGAGTAAGTCCTGTGTTACTTGAATCCGCTTAATTTAGCGGTGATAATCCGCCACAATTTATTGTGACAAATCCAACCCTTCCTCGTCGGGCCTAACGACGCGGAAGGGTTTTTTTATATCGACTTTGTAATAGGAGTCCATCCATGAGCACCTTAGGTCATCAATACGATAACTCACTGGTTTCCAACGCCTTTGGTTTTTTACGCCTGCCGATGAACTTCCAGCCGTATGACAGCGATGCCGACTGGGTGATCACCGGCGTGCCGTTCGACATGGCCACCTCTGGCCGTGCGGGTGGTCGCCACGGTCCGGCAGCGATCCGTCAGGTTTCGACGAATCTGGCCTGGGAACACAACCGCTTCCCGTGGAATTTCGACATGCGTGAGCGTCTGAACGTCGTGGACTGCGGCGATCTGGTATATGCCTTTGGCGATGCCCGTGAGATGAGCGAGAAGCTGCAGGCGCACGCCGAGAAGCTGCTGGCTGCCGGTAAGCGTATGCTCTCCTTCGGTGGTGACCACTTTGTTACGCTGCCGCTGCTGCGTGCTCATGCGAAGCATTTCGGCAAAATGGCGCTGGTACACTTTGACGCCCACACCGATACCTACGCGAACGGTTGTGAATTTGACCACGGCACCATGTTCTATACCGCGCCGAAAGAAGGTCTGATCGACCCGAATCATTCCGTGCAGATTGGTATTCGTACCGAGTTTGATAAAGACAACGGTTTTACCGTGCTGGACGCCTGCCAGGTGAACGATCGCAGCGTGGATGACGTTATCGCCCAAGTGAAACAGATTGTGGGTGATATGCCGGTTTACCTGACCTTTGATATCGACTGCCTGGATCCTGCTTTCGCGCCGGGAACCGGTACGCCAGTGATTGGCGGCCTGACCTCCGATCGCGCCATTAAACTGGTACGCGGCCTGAAAGATCTCAACATCGTTGGGATGGACGTAGTGGAAGTGGCTCCGGCATACGATCAGTCGGAAATCACCGCTCTGGCTGCGGCGACGCTGGCGCTGGAGATGCTCTATATTCAGGCGGCGAAAAAGGGCGAGTAAGCACCAGATGCGATGCGCACGGGTAAAACGTGCCATTAATGTCGGATGCGGCGTGAACGCCTTATCCGACCTACGTTCGGCACCCGTAGGCCGGATAAGATGCGCCAGCATCGCATCCGGCAATGCGCACAGGGTAACAAATGTGCCATTCATGTCAGAAGGGGCGTGAACGCCTTATCTGACCTACGTTCGACACCACCAGGCTTTACTTAATCCCATCTGCGCTCATACGATCGCGAATATGCTGGGCGCGTTCGGCGGATGCAGGATGGTCGTCAAACATTGAGCTTTGGCGACCTTCTTCCAGTTTTGCCAGTTTTTCAAAGCTGGTGGCAAGACCTGCCGGGCTGATGCCGCGTTGGCGCAGAAGATCGTAAGAATAATCATCGGCTTCTGCTTCCTGGCGCTGGGAGAATTGCGAATTGACTAATTTCTCGCCCAGATCACCGAGTTGTGATTGAGATAAACTGCCGACAATCCCGCCCGCAGAGGCCGCAGCTACTCGCACGGCATTTGTACCAAGTGCCACCTGCATTCCTTTTTTCACATGGCCTAATGCCACGTGCCCCATTTCGTGACCGATCACCGCTTCGACTTCGTTATCCGTCATCATATCCATCAGCCCGCTATAGACACGGATACAGCCGTTAGCCATTGCAAAGGCGTTCACATCCTTCGCCATATACACTTTGTAATTTACCGGCTGACCGTTGATATTGTTGCCTAGCGCATTGGCAATAGTTGTCAGACGTTTAGCGTATTCGCTATTGGCTGGCGCAATCGTCGCCTTGCTGTCCATCTCCTGACATGCCTGATCGCTCAGGGTTTTCACCTGCTCATCACTCAAACTGTAAGCCTGAAAAGCTTCCGCTCCTGATGAGAGCAGTCCGTTGGAGTCCATATTCTGGCAACCGGTCAGTACCGTTGCCACGCTCATTGCTACCAATAAGGCGCGAATTTTCATGTTTTCTCTTCCGCACAAGGTCAGGATTATTCTAAAAATGCGCCGTTTGCAGGTGAATCGACGCTCAGTCTCAGTATAAGGAAAAGCGCAACGGACGGGCGAGTAGATTGCGCAACATGCGAGCATGATCCAGAGATTTCTGAAGCAGCAAAAGGATGTTCCATGTACATGACGCGCGGCTTGCGGTAAATTGTTGGCAAATTTTCCGGCGTAGCCCAAAACGCGCTGTCGTCAAGTCGTTAAGGGCGTGCCCTTCATCATCCGATCTGGAGTCAAAATGTCCTCACGTAAAGAGCTTGCCAATGCTATTCGTGCGCTGAGCATGGACGCAGTACAGAAAGCCAAATCCGGTCACCCGGGTGCCCCTATGGGTATGGCTGACATTGCCGAAGTCCTGTGGCGTGATTTCCTGAAACACAACCCGCAGAATCCGTCCTGGGCTGACCGTGACCGCTTCGTGCTGTCCAACGGCCACGGCTCCATGCTGATCTACAGCCTGCTGCACCTCACCGGTTACGATCTGCCGATGGAAGAACTGAAAAACTTCCGTCAGCTGCACTCTAAAACTCCGGGCCACCCGGAAGTAGGTTATACCGCTGGTGTGGAAACCACCACCGGTCCGCTGGGTCAGGGTATTGCCAACGCAGTCGGTATGGCGATTGCAGAAAAAACGCTGGCGGCGCAGTTTAACCGTCCAGGTCACGACATTGTCGACCACTACACCTACGCCTTCATGGGCGACGGCTGCATGATGGAAGGCATCTCCCACGAAGTTTGCTCTCTGGCGGGTACGCTGAAGCTGGGTAAACTGATTGCGTTCTACGATGACAACGGTATCTCAATCGATGGTCACGTTGAAGGCTGGTTCACTGACGACACCGCAATGCGTTTCGAAGCTTACGGCTGGCACGTTATTCGCGACATCGACGGTCATGACGCGGCATCCATCAAACGCGCAGTAGAAGAAGCGCGCGCAGTGACTGACAAACCGTCCCTGCTGATGTGCAAAACCATCATCGGTTTCGGTTCCCCGAACAAAGCCGGTACCCACGACTCCCACGGTGCGCCGCTGGGCGACGCTGAAATTGCCCTGACCCGCGAACAGCTGGGCTGGAAATACGCGCCGTTCGAAATCCCGTCTGAAATCTATGCTCAGTGGGATGCGAAAGAAGCAGGCCAGGCGAAAGAATCTGCATGGAATGAGAAGTTTGCGGCTTACGCGAAAGCTTATCCGCAGGAAGCGGCTGAATTTACCCGCCGTATGAAAGGCGAAATGCCGTCTGACTTCGACGCCAAAGCGAAAGAGTTTATCGCTAAACTGCAGGCTAATCCGGCGAAAATCGCCAGCCGTAAAGCGTCGCAGAATGCTATCGAAGCGTTCGGCCCGCTGTTGCCTGAATTCCTCGGCGGCTCTGCTGACCTGGCACCGTCTAACCTGACCCTGTGGTCTGGTTCTAAAGCAATCAACGAAGATGCTGCAGGTAACTACATCCACTACGGTGTTCGCGAGTTCGGTATGACCGCGATTGCTAACGGTATCTCCCTGCACGGTGGTTTCCTGCCGTACACCTCCACCTTCCTGATGTTCGTGGAATACGCACGTAACGCCGTACGTATGGCTGCGCTGATGAAACAGCGTCAGGTGATGGTTTACACCCACGACTCCATCGGTCTGGGCGAAGATGGCCCGACTCACCAGCCGGTTGAGCAGGTCGCTTCTCTGCGCGTGACCCCGAACATGTCTACATGGCGTCCGTGTGACCAGGTTGAATCCGCGGTCGCGTGGAAATACGGCGTTGAGCGTCAGGACGGCCCGACTGCGCTTATCCTCTCCCGTCAGAACCTGGCGCAGCAGGAACGAACTGAAGAGCAACTGGCAAACATCGCGCGCGGTGGTTATGTGCTGAAAGACTGCGCCGGTCAGCCGGAACTGATTTTCATCGCTACCGGTTCAGAAGTTGAACTGGCTGTTGCTGCCTACGAAAAACTGACTGCCGAAGGCGTGAAAGCGCGCGTGGTGTCCATGCCGTCTACCGACGCATTTGACAAGCAGGATGCTGCTTACCGTGAATCCGTACTGCCGAAAGCGGTTACTGCACGCGTTGCTGTAGAAGCGGGTATTGCTGACTACTGGTACAAGTATGTTGGCCTGAACGGTGCTATCGTCGGTATGACCACCTTCGGTGAATCTGCTCCGGCAGAGCTGCTGTTTGAAGAGTTCGGCTTCACTGTTGATAACGTTGTTGCGAAAGCAAAAGAACTGCTGTAATTAGCATTTCGGGTAAAAAGGTCGCTTCGGCGACCTTTTTTATTACCTTGATATGTCCGTTTGCGGACAAGCAATAGATAAGGCGTGTTGTAGATCACAAATATTTATATGCAATAAATATCAATTATGTAATATGCATCACGATATGCGTATTGACATTTGTTGTTATATCTATAACTCAATGTTATATAAGAAATTAATAATTCACTGTTTTCAAAACACCGGTTTCCCTGCTCAATTGCTTTCATTAAACCGCACGAGTATTTTATTTTTACCGCCGGACGGTACCCTAAAAATAAAATAAGGATAATTTATGCGGCTTAGTGATTATTTTCCAGAATCATCAATCTCAGTTATACATTCAGCAAAAGATTGGCAGGAAGCTATCGATTTCTCGATGGTATCATTGCTGGATAAAAACTATATCAGCGAGAATTACATTCAGGCAATTAAAGACTCCACCATTAACAATGGCCCTTATTATATTCTCGCACCAGGCGTGGCAATGCCTCATGCGCGACCGGAATGTGGGGCGCTTAAAACCGGGATGTCTTTGACATTACTTGAACAAGGTGTTTATTTTCCGGGGAATGACGAACCAATTAAATTACTCATCGGACTCTCTGCTGCCGATGCCGATTCGCACATTGGCGCTATTCAGGCGTTAAGTGAATTACTGTGCGAAGAAGAAATACTCGAACAACTCTTAACAGCATCATCAGAAAAACAATTAGCGGACATTATCAGCCGCGGATAATTACTCTCTCCTCTACAGGATAATATTATGGAAAACAAGTCTGCTCGTGCAAAGGTCCAGGCTTTTGGGGGCTTTTTGACTGCAATGGTCATCCCCAATATTGGTGCTTTTATTGCCTGGGGTTTTATTACTGCGTTATTTATTCCCACCGGTTGGCTGCCTAACGAACATTTCGCCAAAATTGTCGGCCCGATGATTACCTATTTATTGCCCGTGATGATTGGTTCTACAGGTGGTCATCTGGTCGGCGGTAAACGCGGGGCGGTCATGGGCGGAATAGGTACTATTGGTGTGATCGTTGGCGCAGAGATCCCGATGTTCCTTGGCTCAATGATCATGGGGCCGCTCGGTGGGTTGGTCATAAAATATGTCGATAAGGCACTGGAAAAACGCATACCTGCCGGTTTTGAGATGGTTATCAATAACTTCTCATTAGGTATCGCGGGGATGCTCCTTTGTCTGCTGGGTTTTGAAGTTATCGGCCCGGCGGTGTTAATTGCCAATACTTTCGTCAAAGAGTGTATTGAGGCGCTGGTACATGCGGGTTATCTGCCATTGTTGTCAGTCATCAATGAACCGGCGAAAGTGCTTTTCCTCAATAATGCGATCGATCAGGGCGTCTATTATCCGCTGGGAATGCAACAGGCTTCGGTTAACGGTAAATCCATCTTCTTTATGGTGGCCTCTAACCCAGGTCCGGGCCTGGGGCTGCTGCTGGCGTTTACCTTGTTTGGTAAAGGGATGAGTAAACGTTCTGCGCCCGGGGCGATGATTATTCACTTCCTCGGTGGGATCCACGAACTGTATTTCCCGTATGTGCTGATGAAGCCGCTGACCATTATTGCCATGATTGCGGGCGGTATGTCTGGCACCTGGATGTTTAACTTACTGGACGGTGGTCTGGTGGCTGGCCCAAGTCCGGGGTCTATCTTTGCTTACCTGGCACTGACGCCGAAAGGCTCGTTCCTGGCGACAATTGCCGGTGTTACGGTAGGTACCCTGGTGTCCTTTGCTATTACTTCGCTGATACTGAAGATGGAAAAAACGGTGGAAACGGAGAGCGAAGATGAGTTTGCTCAGTCAGCCAATGCGGTTAAGGCGATGAAACAAGAGGGTGCATTCTCGTTAAGCAGGGTTAAGCGTATCGCCTTTGTTTGCGATGCGGGGATGGGCTCCAGTGCGATGGGCGCGACCACCTTCCGTAAACGCCTGGAAAAAGCGGGGCTGGCAATTGAAGTAAAACATTACGCCATAGAAAACGTGCCTGCGGATGCGGATATCGTCGTTACTCATGCCAGTCTGGAAGGGCGCGTGAAACGTGTGACGGATAAACCACTGATATTGATTAATAACTATATTGGCGATCCAAAACTCGACACTTTATTTAATCAATTAACCGCCGAACATAAACACTGATTACAGAGGTAAAAATGAAAACCAAAGTTGCTGCTATTTATGGCAAGCGGGATGTCCGTCTGCGCGTATTTGAACTGCCAGAAATTACCGATAATGAATTACTGGTGAGTGTAATTTCTGACAGCGTCTGTTTATCGACCTGGAAAGCGGCGTTACTCGGTAGTGAACATAAACGCGTACCCGACGATTTAGAAAATCATCCGGTCATTACCGGGCATGAATGTGCCGGGGTTATTGTCGAAGTGGGTAAAAATCTCACTGGCAAATATAAAAAAGGCCAGCGTTTTGTATTGCAACCGGCGATGGGGTTACCAAGCGGATATTCAGCGGGCTACAGCTACGAATATTTTGGCGGCAATGCCACTTATATGATTATTCCCGAAATCGCCATTAATTTGGGCTGCGTATTACCGTATCACGGCTCTTATTTTGCTGCGGCGTCGCTGGCAGAGCCTATGTGCTGCATTATTGGTGCTTATCATGCCAATTATCACACCACGCAATATGTTTATGAGCATCGCATGGGCGTCAAACCTGGCGGCAATATTGCACTGCTGGCGTGTGCAGGTCCGATGGGCATTGGCGCTATCGATTACGCCATTAACGGCGGCATACAACCGTCGCGGGTGGTGGTGGTCGATATCGACGACAAACGTCTGGCGCAGGTACAGAAGCTGCTGCCGGTGGAACTGGCGGCCAGTAAAGGCATTGAGCTGGTGTATGTGAATACCAAAGGGATGAGCGATCCTGTCCAGATGCTGCGGGCGCTGACAGGAGATGCCGGGTTCGATGACATTTTTGTTTATGCGGCGGTGCCTGCTGTCGTTGAGATGGCTGATGAATTACTGGCGGAAGATGGCTGTCTGAACTTCTTTGCCGGGCCGACGGATAAAAACTTCAAAGTGCCGTTTAATTTCTACAACGTCCATTACAACAGCACGCACGTCGTCGGTACATCTGGCGGTTCAACGGACGACATGAAAGAGGCGATTGCCCTTAGCGCCACTGGGCAGTTACAGCCGTCGTTTATGGTGACCCATATCGGTGGCCTGGATGCGGTGCCAGAAACCGTGCTCAATCTGCCGGATATCCCTGGCGGTAAAAAACTCATTTATAACGGCGTGACCATGCCGCTCACTGCCATTGCCGATTTTGCCGAAAAAGGCAAAACCGATCCGCTGTTTAAAGAGTTGGCGCGGCTGGTTGAGGAAACGCACGGCATCTGGAATGAACAGGCCGAGAAATATCTGCTGGCACAATTTGGCGTTGATATCGGGGAGGCCGCGCAATGATGTCCCTGGCGTGGCCATTATTTCGCGTTACGGAACAGGCAGCGTTGGCTGCCTGGCCGCAAACCGGATGTGGCGACAAAAATAAAATTGATGGCCTGGCGGTCACCGCGATGCGCCAGGCATTAAACGACGTCGCTTTTCGTGGACGAGTGGTTATCGGCGAAGGAGAAATTGACCATGCGCCGATGCTGTGGATTGGCGAAGAGGTGGGCAAAGGCGATGGGCCAGAAGTCGATATCGCGGTTGATCCCATTGAAGGCACGCGGATGGTGGCGATGGGGCAGAGCAATGCGCTGGCGGTCATGGCTTTCGCCCCTCGAGATAGCCTGTTACATGCGCCCGATATGTATATGAAAAAGCTGGTTGTTAATCGGCTGGCGGCGGGCGCGATTGATCTGTCTTTGCCTCTGACGGACAACCTGCGCAACGTGGCGAAAGCGTTAGGCAAACCGCTGGATAAGCTGCGCATGGTTACGCTGGATAAACCGCGCCTGAGTGCCGCGATTGAGGAAGCAACACAGCTGGGCGTGAAGGTTTTTGCCCTGCCGGATGGCGATGTCGCCGCCAGCGTGCTGACCTGCTGGCAGGATAATCCTTACGATGTGATGTACACCATCGGCGGTGCGCCAGAAGGCGTGATTTCTGCCTGTGCCGTTAAAGCATTAGGCGGGGATATGCAGGCCGAGCTGATTGACTTTTGCCAGGCTAAAGGGGATTACACGGAAAATCGGCAGATTGCAGAGCAGGAGCGCAAGCGTTGCAAGGCAATGGGCGTTGACGTTAACCGTGTGTACTCGCTCGATGAACTGGTGAGGGGGAACGATATCCTCTTTAGCGCTACGGGCGTGACGGGCGGTGAGCTGGTGAACGGTATCCAACAGACGGCGAATGGGGTGCGGACGCAGACATTACTGATCGGCGGCGCGGACCAAACGTGTAATATAATAGACTCCCTGCATTGATGGTGATCTATCGGAAGACCAATGGCGACGCTGACAGAAGATGATGTGCTTGAGCAACTGGATGCACAGGACAATTTATTTTCATTTATGAAAACTGCGCATACCATTTTGCTCCAGGGGATACGCCAGTTTCTGCCGTCGCTGTTTGTCGATAACGATGAAGAGATCGTGGAATATGCAGTGAAGCCGTTACTCGCCCAAAGCGGCCCGCTTGACGATATTGATGTTGCACTGCGTTTGATTTATGCGTTGGGGAAAATGGATAAATGGTTGTACGCCGATATCACGCATTTTTCCCAGTTCTGGCATTACCTGAACGAACAGGATGAAACGCCCGGATTTGCCGATGACATGACCTGGGATTTTATCAGCAACGTCAATAGCATAACCTGCAATGCGACGCTCTATGACGCGTTGAAAGCGATGAAGTTCGCCGATTTCGCCGTCTGGTCAGAGGCGCGTTTTAGCGGAATGGTCAAAACGGCGCTGACGCTGGCAGTAACGACCACCTTAAAGGAATTAACGCCGTGAAAATTGAATTAACGGTGAATGGGCTGAAGATACAGGCACAGTACCAGAACGAAGAGATTGAAAATGTACATAAACCGTTGCTGCACATGTTGGCGGCCTTACAGACGGTAAATCCGCAGCGGCGTACGGTGGTTTTTCTTTGCGCTCCGCCGGGGACGGGTAAATCAACCCTAACCACCTTCTGGGAATATCTCGCGCAACAAGACCCGGAACTGCCCGCTATTCAGACGCTCCCGATGGATGGTTTTCACCATTACAATAGCTGGCTGGATGCGCATCAATTGCGCCCCTTCAAAGGCGCACCAGAGACATTTGACGTTGCGAAACTGACGGAAAATCTGCGCCAGGTCGTGGAAGGGGATTGTACGTGGCCGCAGTACGATCGACAAAAGCATGATCCTGTTGAAGATGCGTTGCACGTTACCGCACCACTCGTCATCGTCGAAGGAAACTGGTTGTTACTGGATGATGAAAAGTGGCTGGAGTTGGCATCTTTCTGCGATTTTTCTATTTTTATTCATGCACCTGCTCAAATTCTGCGGGAGCGCTTGATTAGTCGTAAAATTGCGGGAGGATTAACGCGGCAAGTAGCCGAAGCATTTTATGCCCGCACCGATGGCCCCAATGTCGAGCGTGTGCTGATGAATAGCCGTCAGGCCAATCTGATAGTAGAGATGACTGAAGAAGGCCGGTATCACTTCACAAGCTGACAATTTATTCCAGTTATTGTAGGGTTATTATTACGCCAGCCTGGAATAAAGCTTCCCACAAAAGGGGATAAAAGTGTGATGTGAGTCAGATAAATGTCTTCTTCGGCTGGACAAACATTCCTTTTATTCCACGTTTCGCTTATCCTAGCTGAAGCGTTTCAGTCGATTAAATGTTCGACAATTAACCAATCAGTCGCAGTTTGCGACAGGTAAGGTTTCCCCGGACGATTTGCTGGATTACTCTGTCTGGCAAATTTGCTCAGGGAAAACCTTGCAGGAGATCTATGACCGTACGCGTAGCGATAAATGGCTTCGGTCGCATCGGGCGTAATGTGGTTCGTGCTTTGTATGAATCCGGACGCCGGGCGGAAATTACCGTGGTGGCAATCAACGAACTGGCGGATGCTGCGGGCATGGCGCATTTGTTGAAATATGACACCAGCCATGGCCGTTTTGCATGGGAAGTACGACAGGAACGCGATCAACTTTTTGTTGGTGATGACGCCATCCGCGTATTGCATGAACGTTCACTGCAATCGCTCCCCTGGCGTGAACTTGGCGTTGATGTAGTCCTCGACTGCACCGGCGTATATGGCTCCCGCGAGCATGGCGAAGCGCATATTGCCGCCGGGGCCAAAAAAGTGCTCTTTTCACATCCTGGCAGTAACGATCTCGACGCGACCGTTGTTTACGGCGTCAATCAGGATCAACTTCGTGCGGAACACCGCATCGTTTCTAACGCTTCCTGTACCACGAATTGCATAATTCCCGTCATCAAATTGTTAGATGATGCGTACGGTATTGAGTCCGGCACTGTGACCACAATTCACTCCGCCATGCACGATCAACAGGTTATTGATGCATACCATCCTGACCTGCGTCGCACCCGGGCAGCCAGCCAGTCGATCATTCCGGTCGATACTAAACTGGCCGCCGGTATCACACGATTTTTTCCGCAATTTAACGATCGCTTTGAAGCGATTGCGGTACGTGTGCCAACCATAAATGTGACGGCAATCGATTTAAGCGTGACGGTGAAGAAACCTGTAAAAGCCAATGAAGTCAACCTGTTGCTGCAAAAAGCAGCACAAGGTGCATTTCATGGTATAGTTGACTATACGGAATTGCCGTTGGTCTCTGTAGATTTTAACCACGATCCGCACAGTGCCATTGTCGATGGCACCCAAACCCGGGTCAGTGGCGCACACCTGATCAAAACGTTGGTCTGGTGCGATAACGAATGGGGCTTTGCTAACCGAATGCTCGACACGACGTTAGCTATGGCTACTGTTGCTTTCAGGTAAGACGCAAGCAGCGTCTGCAAAACTTTTAGAATCAACGAGAGGATTCACCATGTCTGTAATTAAGATGACCGATCTGGATCTTGCTGGGAAACGTGTATTTATCCGTGCGGATCTGAACGTACCAGTAAAAGACGGGAAAGTAACCAGCGACGCGCGTATCCGTGCTTCTCTGCCGACCATCGAACTGGCCCTGAAACAAGGCGCAAAAGTGATGGTAACTTCCCACCTGGGTCGTCCTACCGAAGGCGAGTACAACGAAGAATTCTCTCTGCTGCCGGTTGTTAACTACCTGAAAGACAAACTGTCTAACCCGGTTCGTCTGGTTAAAGATTACCTCGACGGCGTTGACGTTGCTGAAGGTGAACTGGTTGTTCTGGAAAACGTTCGCTTCAACAAAGGCGAGAAGAAAGACGACGAAACCCTGTCCAAAAAATACGCTGCACTGTGTGACGTGTTCGTAATGGACGCATTCGGTACTGCTCACCGCGCGCAGGCTTCTACTCACGGTATCGGTAAATTCGCTGACGTTGCGTGCGCAGGCCCGCTGCTGGCAGCTGAACTGGACGCGCTGGGTAAAGCACTGAAAGAACCTGCTCGCCCGATGGTGGCTATCGTTGGTGGTTCTAAAGTATCTACCAAACTGACCGTTCTGGACTCCCTGTCTAAAATCGCTGACCAGCTGATTGTTGGTGGTGGTATCGCTAACACCTTTATCGCGGCACAAGGCCACGATGTGGGTAAATCCCTGTACGAAGCTGACCTGGTTGACGAAGCTAAACGTCTGCTGACCACCTGCAACATCCCGGTTCCGTCTGATGTTCGCGTAGCAACCGAGTTCTCTGAAACTGCACCGGCTACCCTGAAATCTGTTAACGATGTGAAAGCTGACGAGCAGATCCTGGATATCGGTGATGCTTCCGCTCAGGAACTGGCTGAAATCCTGAAGAATGCGAAAACCATTCTGTGGAACGGTCCGGTTGGCGTGTTCGAATTCCCGAACTTCCGCAAAGGTACTGAAATCGTGGCTAACGCTATCGCAGACAGCGAAGCGTTCTCCATCGCTGGCGGCGGCGACACTCTGGCAGCAATCGACCTGTTCGGCATTGCTGACAAAATCTCCTACATCTCCACTGGCGGCGGCGCATTCCTCGAATTCGTGGAAGGTAAAGTACTGCCTGCAGTAGCGATGCTCGAAGAGCGCGCTAAGAAGTAAAAAATCACAGGGCAGGGAAACCTGCCCTTGTTTCAGCGCGCTTTTAGAGCACGCAATTTTTCATACTCTAAATAATTCGAGTTGCAGGAAGGCGACAAGAGAGTGAATCCCCAGGAGCTTACATAAGTAAGTGACTGGGGTGAGCGAACGCAGACGCAGCACATGCAACTTGAAGTATGACGAGTATAAGGCCCGACGATACAGGACAAGAGACATGTCTAAGATTTTTGATTTCGTAAAACCTGGCGTAATCACTGGTGATGACGTACAGAAAGTTTTCCAGGTAGCAAAAGAAAACAACTTCGCACTGCCAGCAGTAAACTGCGTCGGTACTGACTCCATCAACGCCGTACTGGAAACCGCTGCTAAAGTTAAAGCGCCGGTTATCGTTCAGTTCTCCAACGGTGGTGCTTCCTTTATCGCTGGTAAAGGCGTGAAATCTGACGTTCCGCAGGGTGCTGCTATCCTGGGCGCGATCTCTGGTGCGCATCACGTTCACCAGATGGCTGAACATTATGGTGTTCCGGTTATCCTGCACACCGACCACTGCGCGAAGAAACTGCTGCCGTGGATCGACGGTCTGTTGGACGCGGGTGAAAAACACTTCGCAGCTACCGGTAAGCCGCTGTTCTCTTCTCACATGATCGACCTGTCTGAAGAATCTCTGCAAGAGAACATCGAAATCTGCTCTAAATACCTGGAGCGCATGTCCAAAATCGGCATGACTCTGGAAATCGAACTGGGTTGCACCGGTGGTGAAGAAGACGGCGTGGACAACAGCCACATGGACGCTTCTGCACTGTACACCCAGCCGGAAGACGTTGATTACGCATACACCGAGCTGAGCAAAATCAGCCCGCGTTTCACCATCGCTGCGTCCTTCGGTAACGTACACGGTGTTTACAAGCCGGGTAACGTGGTTCTGACTCCGACCATCCTGCGTGATTCTCAGGAATATGTTTCTAAGAAACACAACCTGCCGCACAACAGCCTGAACTTCGTATTCCACGGTGGTTCCGGTTCTACTGCTCAGGAAATCAAAGACTCCGTAAGCTACGGCGTAGTGAAAATGAACATCGATACCGATACCCAATGGGCAACCTGGGAAGGCGTTCTGAACTACTACAAAGCGAACGAAGCTTATCTGCAGGGGCAGTTGGGTAACCCGAAAGGCGAAGATCAGCCGAACAAGAAATACTACGATCCGCGCGTATGGCTGCGTGCCGGTCAGACTTCGATGATCGCTCGTCTGGAAAAAGCATTCCAGGAACTGAACGCGATCGACGTTCTGTAAGATATTCCTTTCTGCTTATCTCAAGGCCCGCTCTGCGGGTCTTTTTTTCGCCAAAAGCAAAATTGCCTGATGCGCTACGCTTATCAGGCCTACACGTATCCTGCAATATATTGAATTTGCAGGTTTTTGTAGGCCGGATAAGGCGTTCACGCCGCATCCGGCATGACAAAACGCACATTGATATCTGTCTGAGCCCCGCTCTGCGGGGATTTTTTCGCCAAAAGCAAGGTGATTCAGATGAGAAATCTGTGATCTATTTGGCAAAATTATGCTTTATTGTTTACCCTTGTCAGACTGCCCGTCATAAGGCGGCGGAGTGTATTTCTCCATTTTGAGTCAGTTGAAAAGGAATATTGAATGGAAGATTTGAATGTTGTCGATAGCATAAACGGCGCGGGAAGCTGGCTGGTAGCTAACCAGGCGCTGCTGCTAAGTTATGCAGTAAACATCGTGGCGGCACTCGCGATCATCATCGTTGGTTTGATTATCGCGCGGATGATTTCCAACGCGGTGAATCGCCTGATGATCTCCCGTAAAATCGATGCCACTGTTGCTGATTTTCTTTCTGCATTAGTCCGTTACGGTATTATCGCCTTTACGCTAATCGCAGCCCTGGGACGCGTGGGTGTACAAACCGCGTCAGTCATTGCTGTACTCGGTGCCGCAGGCTTAGCTGTTGGTCTGGCTTTGCAGGGGTCACTTTCTAACCTGGCCGCTGGCGTGTTACTTGTCATGTTCCGCCCGTTCCGTGCCGGAGAATATGTTGACCTGGGCGGCGTAGCCGGTACTGTGCTGAGTGTGCAGATTTTCTCCACCACCATGCGTACTGCAGACGGTAAAATTATCGTTATTCCGAACGGTAAAATTATTGCCGGAAATATTATTAACTTCTCCCGCGAGCCAGTTCGCCGTAACGAATTTATTATTGGCGTGGCGTATGATTCCGATATCGATCAGGTTAAGCAGATCCTGACCAATATTATCCAGTCTGAAGATCGCATTTTGAAAGATCGCGAAATGACTGTGCGCCTGAACGAACTTGGTGCATCGTCGATTAATTTCGTGGTCCGCGTCTGGAGCAACAGCGGCGATCTGCAAAACGTGTACTGGGATGTGCTGGAGCGTATTAAACGTGAATTTGATGCCGCCGGTATCAGCTTCCCGTACCCGCAAATGGATGTGAACTTTAAGCGGGTGAAAGAAGACAAAGCTGCGTAATCAACGCTGAGGCCAGATAATACTCTCTGGCCTCTCTCTTATTAGTTTTTCTGATTGCCAATTAATATTATCAATTTCCGCTAATAACAATCCCGCGATATAGTCTCTGCATCAGATACTTAATTCGGAATATCCAACGTGTTTTCTTATTACTTTCAAGGTCTTGCACTTGGGGCGGCTATGATCCTACCGCTCGGTCCACAAAATGCTTTTGTGATGAATCAGGGCATACGTCGTCAGTACCACATTATGATTGCCTTACTTTGTGCTATCAGCGATTTGGTCCTGATTTGCGCCGGGATTTTTGGTGGCAGCGCGTTATTGATGCAGTCGCCGTGGTTGCTGGCGCTGGTCACCTGGGGCGGCGTAGCCTTCTTGCTGTGGTATGGTTTTGGCGCTTTTAAAACAGCAATGAGCAGTAATATTGAGTTAGCCAGCGCCGAAGTCATGAAGCAAGGCAGATGGAAAATTATCGCCACCATGTTGGCAGTGACCTGGCTGAATCCGCATGTTTACCTGGATACTTTTGTTGTACTGGGCAGCCTTGGCGGGCAACTTGATGTGGAACCAAAACGCTGGTTTGCACTCGGGACAATTAGCGCCTCTTTCCTGTGGTTCTTTGGTCTGGCTCTTCTCGCAGCCTGGCTGGCACCGCGTCTGCGCACGGCAAAAGCACAGCGCATTATCAATCTGGTTGTGGGATGTGTTATGTGGTTTATTGCCTTGCAGCTGGCGAGAGACGGTATTGCTCATGCACAAGCCTTGTTCAGTTAGGCGCTATCTGATGGAAAAATAAAACAGAGGCGCTAAGCTTGCCTCCAGAGGTCCTGAATTTTGGGCAAGTCAATTAACACGGAGAGACTAACGTGAAGTTCAAAGTTATCGCCCTGGCGGCATTAATGGGTATTAGCGGGATGGCAGCGCAGGCTAACGAATTGCCGGATGGACCGCATATTGTCACCTCCGGTACGGCAAGCGTGGATGCGGTGCCAGACATTGCCACTCTTGCGATTGAAGTTAACGTGGCCGCGAAGGATGCCGCTACTGCCAAGAAACAGGCAGATGAGCGCGTCGCACAATACATTTCCTTCCTTGAACTCAATCAGATCGCGAAAAAAGATATCAGCTCAGCGAACTTACGCACCCAGCCAGATTATGATTATCAGGATGGTAAAAGTATCCTTAAAGGCTACCGCGCTGTGAGAACGGTGGAAGTCACGCTCCGTCAGTTAGACAAACTGAATTCCTTGCTGGATGGCGCGCTGAAGGCGGGTCTTAACGAAATTCGTTCTGTGTCGCTGGGCGTGGCGCAGCCGGATGCCTATAAAGACAAAGCGCGTAAGGCAGCGATTGATAACGCGATTCATCAGGCGCAGGAACTGGCGAACGGCTTTCATCGTAAACTGGGGCCGGTATATAGCGTGCGCTACCATGTTTCCAACTATCAGCCCAGCCCAATGGTGCGGATGATGAAAGCCGATGCCGCGCCGGTGTCCGCCCAGGAAACTTACGAGCAGGCCGCTATTCAGTTTGATGATCAGGTCGATGTGGTCTTCCAGTTAGAACCTGTGGATCAACAACCCGCTAAAACACCTGCAGCACAATAATATTTGTAGCCCGACGTATTCGTCGGGCTAATGCCTTTACCCGATATTGCCTCCTTTTTCTGTAATTTTCTGTAAAACCATGACGTAATCACCTATCTTTGCTCGCGGTTTCATCAAGGATAGGCTGACTGAAACGGTTAAGCGGACAAGGATGCGGGGGAGGGGGATGGACATTTTTATTTCGAAAAAGATGCGCAATTTCATTTTATTAGCGCAAACCAATAATATTGCCCGGGCGGCAGAAAAAATCCATATGACGGCTTCGCCATTTGGTAAAAGCATTGCCGCGCTGGAAGAACAAATTGGCTATACGCTATTTACCCGCAAAGATAATAATATCAGCCTCAATAAAGCCGGACAGGAACTGTATCAAAAACTGTTCCCGGTTTATCAACGGCTTTCTGCGATTGATAATGAAATCCATAACTCAGGGCGTCGTTCACGAGAAATTGTGATTGGCATAGATAATACTTATCCGACAATTATTTTCGATCAGTTGATTAGTCTCGGAGATAAGTATGAAGGCGTGACCGCCCAGCCAGTTGAGTTCAGCGAAAATGGCGTTATCGATAATCTTTTTGACCGCCAGTTAGATTTTATTATCTCCCCACAGCATGTATCTGCACGAGTTCAGGAACTGGAAAACCTGACTATCAGTGAACTACCACCGCTGCGATTAGGCTTTCTCGTTTCTCGCCGTTATGAAGAGCGACAAGAGCAAGAGCTGCTTCAGGAGCTGCCCTGGCTACAAATGCGCTTTCAGAACCGGGCCAACTTCGAAGCAATGATTGATGCGAATATGCGACCTTGTGGGATCAATCCAACCATTATTTATCGTCCCTACAGTTTTATGGCCAAAATCAGCGCCGTGGAGCGCGGACATTTTCTGACGGTGATCCCGCATTTTGCCTGGCGACTGGTGAATCCGGCAACGCTGAAATATTTTGATGCACCGCACAGGCCGATGTATATGCAGGAATATCTTTATTCAATCAGAAATCATCGTTATACCGCCACGATGCTTCAGCATATTGCTGAAGATCGTGACGGGACGAGTCATTAACCCAGCATCGAGCCGGTTGCAATTAAATTACGGTGTAAGTCGAAGACGTGGCTAAGATCGTGGTGAATATGTCCGCCAGGCGCATTTTCCAGATAGCGATGCAGATAATCCCGATACATAGGATGTGCACAATTATCAATGATAGTGCGGGCGCGTTGAAGCGGGGAAAGACCGCGCAGATCGGCGATCCCTTGTTCGGTGATGATCACTTTGACGCTGTGTTCGCTGTGATCAACATGGCTGCACATTGGCACGACGGTTGAGATCTTGCCTTCTTTAGCAATCGACGGGGCCATAAAGATCGACAGATACGCGTTGCGTTCAAAATCACCGCTGCCGCCGATGCCGTTCATCAGATCGACCCCGGCTACGTGTGTTGAGTTGGCATGCCCGTAAATATCAAACTCCAGGCCGACGTTCAGAGCGATGACGCCCAGACGACGGATGATTTCCGGGTTATTGGAAATCTCCTGCGGACGCAACACAATGCGGCTGGCAAAGTAATCCATATTGTCGTAAATCTTGCGCAGGGAATCGGCCGAGATTGTCAGGCTGGAGGCGCTGGCCCCGCTGATTTTGCCGGTTTCCAGTAAATGCACCACCGATTCCTGTAGCACTTCCGAATACATCATAAACGGAGGAATTTCCGGGTTTTCCCCCAGACGCGCCATTACCGCATTATTGATATTGCCCACGCCACTTTGCAGCGGCAGAAATTCCGGCGGAATACGCCCATGCGCCATTTCCTGCAATAAGAACGTGACCACGTTATCGGCAATCTGCTGGCACATGGGATTTTGCTTATCCAGCATATTACCGGCGTCAGGCAAGTTGGTTTCCACGACGGCGACAATCTTTTTCGGATCGATTTGCACATAGCGGGTACCGACGCGATCCATTGCATGGAAGATCGACACGCTATTGCGCCGCGGTGGCGCGCCAGGAATCACAATATCCGCCAGTTCTGCAACGCGCGGATCGTGATAGTGATTGAGTTCAATGATCACTTTCTTCGCCCGCAGCAGCCATGTCGGCGCATTACCGATCCCGCTGGTTAACCAGACTCGACCATCTGGTGCCAGTGCCGATGCTTCAATGACGGCAACATCAATGTCGCCGAAGAAACCGTAATTGACCATTTGCGCCACTTCGCTCAAATGCAGGTCAACGAAACTCACCGCGCCCTGATTGATCTTTTTACGTAAACCGGACGATGTTTGATATGGCGCACGCCAGGAAACAGCATCGGCGTCAGAAAGTACATCGTCAGCGGCGGCGCTGATTGACGCCCCCGTCAGCAGGCGAATTTGATACGGCTTTTTGGCCTCATGCTGTTCGTTAGCTCTGCGGGCAATCGCGGTGGGTAGGGCTTTCGGCGAACCCGCTGGGGTAAAGCCGCTAAATGCCACCATGTCGTTATGCTGGATAATTTCTGCCGCTTCATCGGCGGTCATCCTTGTCCACTGAGTTTCCATTTTTACTCCTTCGTTCGCAGGGATTAATGACCAACGAAATTAGGTTTACGTTTTTCGAGGAAAGCGTTCATCCCTTCCTGGTAATCTTCGCTGTCATAAACCGCGCGGCGCATCCCCTGAATACGTTCAAATTCATCGGAGTTCATGGTGTGTGCTTCGCCCAGTACACGCAGCTCTTCTTTGATAACGGCAATGGCTAACGGCGCTTTCTCAGAGATGTGGTGCGCCATTTGTAAGGTGAAATCTTCCAGTTCTTCCACTTCCACAACATGGTTGAGGATGCCGACAGCCAGCGCGCGCTGGGCGGTGATTGGCGAAGCGGTAAAAATCAGCTCTTTGACAATGTGGAAGCCCGCGTCGCGGGTCAGGTTGTGAATGCCGACCAGGTTATACGGGACGCCGAGGTTTACAGGCGTCATTGAGAAGGTTGAGGTACTGGCGGCGATGATCAGATCGGAACTCATGATCATTTCAAATGCGCCACCCCAAACACTACCTTCCACCATCGAAATGATCGGTTTCGGGAATTTTTGGATCATGCGGGTGATTTGACGCAATGGATCATCATAGGAGAGCGGATCGCGACCGCCAGACGGCAGTTCGTGAATATCGTGACCTGCGGAGAAGACTTTGGATCCACTCGGCGCGCGCAAAATGATACAGCGAATTTCCGGCCGGTTGAGATCGCTTAACGCCTGCATAAGATCATCAATAAAGACTTTACTTAAGGCATTAAGTTTGCGGCCATAGTTAAACTCAATGACCGCCACTTTGTTGATAGTGACAACGTTAACATACTGATAAGACATAAAAATTCCTTTAATCAAAATATTGCGTCTGGATAAATTCACTGAGCTGCCGCAGGCCGGTGCGCGGTGAGAGCGTATTGTTTTTGACCGCTAAAAGCGTCTGGCGGTAATAGCGATCGAAATCTTCATTCGCGAACAGGTGATTCAGTACTTCTTCTTCGGTCTGCTTACGCAGCCATTCCACCGATTGTTGTTGCCGCACTTGTTGTAAACGACCACTGGCAGTTAGCGCGGTTTTGAAGTCGATGATGGCGTGCCAGATCTCATCGATTCCACGTTTTTCCAGTGCGCTACAAGTCAGAACCCGTGGCTGCCATTCGTCGTATTTACGTCGCAGAATATGCAGGGCACTCTCGTACATATGCCGGGCAATGGCGACATTGGTATGGTTATCGCCATCGTCTTTGTTGATAACGAGCAGATCAGCCACTTCCATCAGCCCTTTTTTAATGCCCTGCAGATCATCGCCGCCACCGGCAATTTGCAACGAGATAAAACAGTCCACCATGCGGGCGACTTCCGTTTCCGACTGCCCGACGCCAACCGTTTCGACAATCACTACGTCATAACCCGCCGCTTCGCATAACAGCATTAATTCCCGCGCTCGCTGACTGGCACCGCCCAGATGACCGGAGGATGGTACCGGGCGAATAAACGCCGCTTCGGCACGCGCCAGGTCATTCATGCGGGTTTTATCCCCGAGAATGCTACCGCCAGTGACCGGGCTGCTGGGATCGACCGCAATAACCGCGACCTTTAATCCCTCACGAATCAACAACATGCCAAAGGCTTCAAGAAAGGTACTTTTCCCCGCGCCGGGTGTGCCGGTAACGCCCAGTCGCAGGGTGTTACCGCAGTACGGCATAATGGCATCAAGCAGCTGCGTACTTAGTGCCTGATGACGCGGGTGACGGCTTTCCACCAGCGTCATGGCCTGGGCGAGTGTGGCACGCTCACCCTGACGTAAGCGGCGAATACTTTCTGCCAGCGTGGCTTCATTAATCATGATGCTGGCTTATCAGATTCAGTACGTCGCGCACACTGTCGAGCATAGGTGTACCTGGACCATAAATCGCCGCCACGCCGCGCTCTTGCAGGAAGGCGTAATCCTGCGGCGGAATGACGCCACCCGCGACCACGCAGATATCTTCGCGTCCCCATTTTTTCAGCGCTTCGACCAGTTCCGGGATCAGCGTTTTATGACCGGCAGCCAGTGAGGATGCGCCCACTACGTGAACGTCGTTTTCTACGGCCAGGCGGGCGATCTCTTCAGGTGTAGAGAACATCGGGCTTAAATCTACGTCGAAACCGAGATCGGAATAGGCGCTGGCGATCACTTTCGCGCCGCGATCGTGTCCATCCTGGCCCATCTTAGCGATCAGAATGCGCGGGCGACGACCATTGTCGGCAAGGAACTGCTCCGTTTGCGCAACAATGGCATCGAACTCGGAGGCCGATTTCTCAGACTGATGATAGCTTTGCGCAATCACGCCGGTAACACACTGGCTTGGCACCAGATAACGGTCGAAAGCGACTTCCAGCGCATCGGAAATTTCACCCAGGGTGGCGCGAACGCGAGCGGCATTAACAGCGGCAGCCAGCAGGTTTTCGTTATGCTGTGCGGCGTGAGTCAGGGCGTTCAACGCGGCGGTTACGGCGGCATCATCACGGGTGGCGCGAATGCGTTCCAGCGAAGCAATTTGCTCGTTACGCACCATCACGTTGTCGATCTCAAGTACATCGGTTTCGTCTTCGTGATCCAGTTTGTACTTGTTGACACCAACGATGACACGCTTGCCCTGGTCGATCAGCGACTGTTCGCGCGCTGAGGCCTCTTCGATCATTCGTTTTGGCAGACCTGCTTCGATCGCTTTCGCCATGCCACCGGCTTCGTCGATCTGTTGGATAATAGCTCTGGCTTGTTTGACGATTTGATCGGTCAGCGACTCAATGTAATAGGATCCGGCCAGTGGATCGACGGTGCGGCAGAGTTCTGATTCTTCCTGGATGATGATCTGGGTGTTGCGGGCAATGCGTGCTGAGAAATCGGTAGGCAAACCAAGCGCTTCGTCAAAGGCGTTGGTATGCAGTGACTGAGTACCGCCCAGCGTCGCAGCCAGTGCTTCAATGGTGGTGCGGATAACGTTGTTATACGGATCCTGTTCAGTCAGGCTCCAGCCTGAGGTCTGGCAGTGGGTACGCAGCGCCAGTGATTTCGGATCCTGTGCGCCAAATCCACTGACCGCTTCGCTCCATAAATAACGTGCCGCACGCAACATGGCGACGTTCATAAACAGATCCATGCCGATACCGAAGAAGAACGACAGGCGAGGAGCGAAGTCATCAATTTTCAGTCCGGCAGAGATTGCTGCTTTGATGTACTCAATCCCATCAGCGAGCGTAAATGCTACCTGCTGCACGCAGTTGGCACCCGCTTCCCCCATGTGGTAACCGCTGATACTGATGGTATTAAATCGCGGCATGTTGCCGGAACACCAGGCGATGATGTCGGCGATAATGCGCATTGACGGTTTTGGTGGGTAAATATAGGTGTTGCGGCAGAGGTACTCTTTGAGAATATCGTTTTGAATGGTGCCGGTCAGTTTATCAGGTGTAACACCTTGCTCTTCTGCGGCGACGATATAAAACGCCAGTACTGGTAGCACTGCGCCATTCATGGTCATCGAAACCGACATTTTATCCAGCGGGATCTGGTCGAACAGGACTTTCATATCTTCCACGGTGTCGATAGCGACGCCCGCTTTGCCGACGTCGCCCGCCACGCGCGGGTTATCGGAGTCGTAGCCACGGTGGGTGGCAAGGTCAAACGCAACGGAAAGACCTTTTTGCCCGGCGGCCAGGTTACGGCGATAAAAAGCGTTGGACTCTTTTGCTGTTGAAAAACCAGCATACTGACGGATGGTCCACGGTTGGGCGGTATACATAGTGGCACGCGGGCCACGAACGTAGGGCGGCAAACCAGGAAGGGTACCTGTCACCTCCAGATTATCGAGATCGGCTTCGGTATACAGCGGCTTGATGGCGATCCCTTCCGCGGTTTGATGAACCAGCGAGTCGACAGTTTTCTCCCGACGGCTCAATTCCTTGTTGGCAAGCTGTTGCCACTCCTGCACGTTAGACATTATTTGCTCCGTAAAACGCAATCAAAATGAGGGTATTTGCGCCTACGGTGAGCTTTTTACGTGGGTTTGTCGCCAGCAAAAAAAATGCATTCAGACGTCGTTTTTTGCCGCCTGAGATTTGTCTATTTTGTGATGTGATTCAAGGAATACAAAAAGAAGTGAGGACAACGCCTGATATGTGCTATCAGGCATTATTTGATGGATTAATCCTGACGAAGGACTTTGTGACCATAATCGAGTAACGCATCAGTGACTTTACGCATCATGCGGCTTTCAGGAGCAAAGCGGTGCCAGTAGAGCATCCGTCGTTGAAATAGCCCAGGCGTTAAGTCAATCAGTTCACCGCTGGCCAGCTCTTTCTCGATTTGCAGGTGCGGGATCATACAGCAGGTGGTGCCCTGGCGAGCAAGTTGTACGAACGCTTCTGAAGAATTAACGATATGGCAGGGCACGCTGCCTGGAGGCAGATCGAAGTTTTGCTGCAAAAAGGCCTGGTGCATATCGTCAAGATGGTCAAACGCGACCACTGGCGCTTTCAGTAATGCCGAACGCGTTACGCCGTTAGGGAAATATTTTTCGGCAAAGGGTTTTGAGCTGACGAACAGATAGTCGAGCGCACCAAGTTTATCGACAAGACAACTCGGCAGCGCCTGATGTTGAATACTCACCGCGCCGACCACTTCGCCGCGGCGCAGACGTTCCTGAGTGCGGGTTTCATCTTCTACCTGCAAGTTGAGGCGGATAGGCGAATCAGCCAACACAGGAGCCAGTGCAGGAAGCAACCACGTCGCCAGACTGTCGGCGTTGACCGCCAGTGAAAGCAGCAGCGGAGTCGAACCGGTTTGTTCATCGCCCAGCCACTCTTCTTCCAGCAACTCCACCTGGCGCAGCAGTGCCAGCAGTTTTTGCCCTTGTTCCGTCGGGCGCGGCGGTACGGTACGCACCAACAGCGGCTGCCCGAACATATTTTCCAGTTGCTTAATGCGCTGTGAGACGGCTGATTGTGTAATGCACAGCTTTTGTGCCGCGCGCTCAAATCCTCGTTCACGTATCACCGCATCCAGTGCCTGTAATGTTCTGTAGTCCGGGCGTTTCATTGCTGTTGTCTGCTCCTGGTAAATGCTTTTTCCTGCACTATGACACAATTTTGTGTCAGGTTGCATATACCGAAGCCGTCGGCGGGTAACATTTGTATCCGTGGTTAAAAGCGCAGCTTAAAAGATCAGGGATTTGCGCTAATGCATTTCGCTCAGCGAGTTCGCGCCCTGGTTGTGTTGAATGGCGTGGCGTTATTGCCTCAATTTGCCTGTAAACAGGGGCTTGCGAACGGTGAACTGGTGCGCCTGTTTGCACCGTGGAGCGGCATACCCAGACCGTTGTATGCTTTATTTGCGGGGCGAAAGGGGATGCCTGCCATTGCGCGATATTTTATGGATGAGTTAACCACGCGGCTTGCCAACGGGGTCTGAATCGCTTTTTTTGTATATAATGCGTGTGAAATTTCATACCACAGGCGAAACGATCATGACGCAGGATGAATTGAAAAAAGCAGTAGGATGGGCGGCACTTCAGTATGTTCAGCCCGGCACCATTGTTGGTGTAGGTACAGGTTCCACCGCCGCACACTTTATTGACGCGCTCGGTACAATGAAAGGCCAGATTGAAGGGGCCGTTTCCAGTTCAGATGCTTCCACTGAAAAACTGAAAAGCCTCGGCATTCACGTTTTTGATCTCAACGAAGTCGACAGCCTTGGCATCTACGTTGATGGCGCAGATGAAATCAACGGCCACATGCAAATGATCAAAGGCGGCGGCGCGGCGCTGACCCGTGAAAAAATCATTGCTTCGGTTGCAGAAAAATTTATCTGTATTGCAGACGCTTCCAAGCAGGTTGATATTCTGGGTAAATTCCCGCTGCCAGTAGAAGTTATCCCGATGGCACGTAGTGCAGTGGCGCGTCAGCTGGTGAAACTGGGCGGTCGTCCGGAATACCGTCAGGGCGTGGTGACCGATAATGGCAACGTGATCCTCGACGTCCACGGCATGGAAATCCTTGACCCGATAGCGATGGAAAACGCCATAAATGCGATTCCTGGCGTGGTGACTGTTGGCTTGTTTGCTAACCGTGGCGCGGACGTTGCGCTGATTGGCACACCTGACGGTGTCAAAACCATTGTGAAATGATCTGACGGGGGAACCTCCCCCGTTAAAAAAATTCTCTTCATTAAATTTGGTGACATGTGTCACGTTTTTACCTGGCTATTGTCGATTGCTCTAAATAAATCTTCTAAACCAGCATATTCATCCAAGAATTACCTTTGCGTGATATTTCCTCAACATCGCGACGCAAACGTTCATATTGCCGCAATATTATTTTTTGATATGTTGAAAGGCGGACGCAAATCCGCACACAACATTTCAAAAGACAGGATTGGGTAAATGGCAAAGGTATCGCTGGAGAAAGACAAGATTAAGTTTCTGCTGGTAGAAGGCGTGCACCAAAAGGCGCTGGAAAGCCTTCGTGCAGCTGGTTACACCAACATCGAATTTCACAAAGGCGCGCTGGATGATGAACAATTAAAAGAATCCATCCGCGATGCCCACTTCATCGGCCTGCGATCCCGTACCCATCTGACTGAAGACGTGATCAACGCCGCAGAAAAACTGGTCGCTATTGGCTGTTTCTGTATCGGAACAAACCAGGTTGATCTGGATGCGGCGGCAAAGCGCGGGATCCCGGTATTTAACGCACCGTTCTCAAATACGCGCTCTGTTGCGGAGCTGGTGATTGGCGAACTGCTGCTGCTATTGCGCGGCGTGCCGGAAGCCAATGCTAAAGCGCACCGTGGCGTGTGGAACAAACTGGCGGCGGGTTCTTTTGAAGCGCGCGGCAAAAAGCTGGGTATCATCGGCTACGGTCATATTGGTACGCAATTGGGCATTCTGGCTGAATCGCTGGGAATGTATGTTTACTTTTATGATATTGAAAATAAACTGCCGCTGGGCAACGCCACTCAGGTACAGCATCTTTCTGACCTGCTGAATATGAGCGATGTGGTGAGTCTGCATGTACCAGAGAATCCGTCCACCAAAAATATGATGGGCGCGAAAGAAATTTCACTAATGAAGCCCGGCTCGCTGCTGATTAATGCTTCGCGCGGTACTGTGGTGGATATTCCGGCGCTGTGTGATGCGCTGGCGAGCAAACATCTGGCGGGGGCGGCAATCGACGTATTCCCGACGGAACCGGCGACCAATAGCGATCCATTTACCTCTCCGCTGTGTGAATTCGACAACGTCCTTCTGACGCCACACATTGGCGGTTCGACTCAGGAAGCGCAGGAGAATATCGGCCTGGAAGTTGCGGGTAAATTGATCAAGTATTCTGACAATGGCTCAACGCTCTCTGCGGTGAACTTCCCGGAAGTCTCGCTGCCACTGCACGGTGGGCGTCGTCTGATGCACATCCACGAAAACCGTCCGGGCGTGCTAACTGCGCTCAACAAAATTTTTGCCGAGCAGGGCGTCAACATCGCCGCGCAATATCTGCAAACTTCCGCCCAGATGGGTTATGTAGTTATTGATATTGAAGCCGACGAAGACGTTGCCGAAAAAGCGCTGCAGGCAATGAAAGCTATTCCGGGTACCATTCGCGCCCGTCTGCTGTACTAATTCCCCTTCTCTGAAAATCAACGGGCAGGTCACTGACTTGCCCGTTTTTTTATCCCTTCTCCACACCGTTGCCGCGTTGCGCATTCTACTTTGCGAGTCTGCTCCAGAAAATAAATCAAAGTCAGATCAATGCGTTGTGTTTATTTAATGGGGATTTACGATGGCAGGGCAGCATGGGGCTGTAACGGTAAAGCCCTCACCGAAGCGAGGGCTTGAAGGAGAAGGGTTATGATGCGACTTGTCATCATACTGATTGTACTGTTACTCATAAGTTTCAGCGCTTATTAACAGTCAGTCTCAGGGGAGGAGCAATCCTCCCTTACCCTTACTCACTAAATTAGGTCAAAGAATCAACGATGTCAATCAGGGCGATGCAGGTGTGTCGCCCTTACCACTCCCAGACTTTCGACGGTGTAACCACCGCAGGCAGTGGGATATCCCACTCTTCAACGGGGAGTTTTTCCACCAACTGACAATCATGCGCATAACCCACCGGTTGCATTTTATAGTGCTGCCAGTTTTGTAAGGTCCGATCATAAAAACCTCCGCCCATTCCCAGGCGCTGACCGTACTCATCAAAGGCGACCAGGGGGGTGATCAGGACGTCTAATCGGGAAAGGGGGAGCACGTCACGCACATCCAATTTTGGCTCATGGATCTTCAACCTGTTCATCACCAGTTCGCTTTGCGGATGGTAATTCAGGAACAGCAAATTACCGGCACTAAAGGGATGCAAAACTGGAAGATATACGCGCTTACCGGCGCGCCAGAGTTGTTCTATGAGTGGCTGGGTGTCGAGTTCGCCATCAAAAGAGAGGAATACAGCGACCGTATGTGCCATCACCACCGGGGGATAAGTCATCATCCGGGTAGCGGCTTGTTGACCCATTTCCTGCTGTTGTTCCGGCGTTAACGCACGACGACGTTGCCGAATCATTTTGCGGATTTCTTGTCGGGATAATATCAGTGGGAGTTCTGGTAGTTGCGTCATGGCTGGTGCCAGATAAGAAGGGAATCTCCGAGATGCCGCCGCAGGCTGTAACCCTTGAACCCTTGGTTCAAGGTGAATGTGTCGTCGCAGTTTTAAGGCTTCTCGGACGGACCGAGCATGCTCACCAACCGCGGAGCGCCACATTCTTGTGGTATGAAATATCGGCTCAGGGGACTGGCCCGCTTGCGAACATCTCAGAGAAATTTTGTCTTCACGGTTACTCTACCACAGTAAACCGAAAAGTGTCATTCAAAGTTTTGGTTAGTTTTTTCGGTGATGCGACCTTGTTCAAGTAACGCTTGTTCTATGGTCTGCTGCAGCATCCGAATACGCTGTTCCATACTTGCCGCGTAGTCACGAGTCTTCGCTTTTTCTTGCGCTAACTCATAGCTGATATTCAATGCGGCAATGAAGACCAACTGTTCAGTATTTGTGACTCTAGTGCGTTCTTTCAGATCTTGCAACCGTTGGTTCAGATCGTCCGCTGCCTGATTCAACGCATCCCTTTGGTCAGGCGGGCAGTTCACACGCAGTGAACGGCCAAAAATTTGGATATCGACGGGTTGTGCAGACATGCCACCTTCCTGCTGATTGACTGCGCTGCCTTCGTCTTTAGACCCATGGTCTGCGAAGGGGCGACACTATAGCTACCCTGATGAGAAGAGACAAGCCCTTTTCTGGTCCACCAGGGCCCAAAGTGGTAGCATATCATGAATATTCCTCCCTTTGACGACGAATGCTTATGTCTATACAGAACGAAATGCCTGGTTACAACGAAATGAACCAGTATCTGAACCAACAAGGGACGGGTCTGACCCCAGCTGAGATGCATGGTTTAATCAGCGGGATGATATGTGGCGGTAACGATGACAGCTCATGGCTACCGCTACTTCACGACCTGACGAACGAAGGCATGGCTTTCGGTCATGAGCTGGCACAGGCACTGCGTAAAATGCACTCTGCCACCAGCGATGCCCTGCAGGATGACGGCTTCCTTTTTCAGCTTTATCTGCCTGATGGCGATGATGTCAGCGTTTTCGATCGGGCTGATGCATTGGCAGGTTGGGTCAATCACTTCCTGCTTGGTCTTGGCGTTACGCAACCGAAGCTGGATAAAGTGACCGGCGAAACCGGTGAAGCTATCGACGATCTGCGTAACATTGCGCAACTGGGTTACGACGAAGACGAAGATCAGGAAGAGCTTGAAATGTCGCTTGAAGAGATCATCGAATACGTTCGTGTTGCCGCGCTGTTATGCCACGACACCTTTACTCATCCGCAACCGACCGCGCCAGAAGTACAAAAACCGACTCTACACTAAAAACAAAAAACGTAAGGAGAGTGTTATGAGTGAGATATCCCGGCAAGAGTTTCAGCGTCGCCGTCAGGCCCTGGTGGAGCAAATGCAACCCGGCAGCGCCGCGCTGATTTTTGCTGCACCAGAAGTAACACGTAGCGCCGACAGCGAATACCCCTATCGTCAGAACAGTGACTTCTGGTACTTCACCGGCTTTAACGAACCGGAAGCGGTGCTGGTGCTGATTAAAAGCGATGACACTCATAACCACAGCGTTCTGTTTAACCGCGTTCGCGACCTGACGGCGGAGATCTGGTTTGGCCGTCGCTTAGGCCAGGATGCCGCGCCAGAGAAACTGGGCGTTGACCGCGCACTGGCATTCAGCGAAATCAATCAGCAACTTTATCAACTACTTAACGGCCTGGATGTGGTTTACCATGCCCAGGGCGAATATGCATATGCTGATGAAATCGTGAACAGTGCGCTGGAAAAACTGCGTAAAGGTTCGCGGCAAAATCTCACCGCACCGGCAACGATGATCGACTGGCGTCCTGTTGTTCATGAAATGCGCCTGTTCAAATCGCCAGAAGAGATTGCCGTACTCCGCCGCGCGGGAGAAATCACCGCCATGGCACATACCCGGGCGATGGAAAAATGCCGTCCGGGAATGTTCGAGTACCATCTGGAAGGCGAAATTCACCACGAATTTAACCGCCACGGTGCGCGCTATCCGTCCTATAACACCATTGTCGGCAGCGGTGAAAACGGCTGCATTCTGCACTACACCGAAAACGAGTGTGAAATGCGCGACGGCGACCTGGTGTTGATTGACGCGGGTTGCGAATACAAAGGTTACGCTGGCGATATTACCCGCACCTTCCCGGTCAACGGCAAATTCACCCAGGCCCAGCGTGAAATCTACGACATTGTGCTGGAGTCTCTCGAAACCAGCCTGCGCCTGTATCGTCCGGGAACTTCCATTCTGGAAGTCACTGGTGAAGTGGTGCGCATCATGGTTAGCGGCCTGGTAAAACTCGGCATCCTGAAAGGTGATGTTGATGAACTGATCGCTCAGAACGCCCATCGTCCTTTCTTTATGCATGGCCTTAGCCACTGGTTAGGACTGGATGTCCATGACGTTGGCGTTTATGGTCAGGATCGCTCGCGCATTCTGGAACCGGGGATGGTACTGACCGTAGAGCCTGGTCTGTATATCGCGCCGGATGCGGATGTGCCAGAACAATATCGCGGTATCGGCATTCGTATTGAAGACGACATTGTGATTACCGAAACCGGTAACGAAAACCTCACCGCCAGCGTGGTGAAAAAGCCGGAAGAAATCGAAGCGTTGATGGCTGCTGCGAGAAAGCAATGAGCGTAATCATCGTCGGTGGCGGCATGGCGGGCGCGACGCTGGCGCTGGCTATTTCCCGGTTAAGTCACGGGGCGCTGCCGGTACATTTGATTGAAGCGACTGCGCCAGAGTCACATGCTCATCCGGGCTTTGATGGACGAGCGATAGCGCTGGCGGCGGGTACCTGTCAGCAACTGGCGCGCATCGGCGTCTGGCAATCTCTGGCGGATTGCGCAACTGCCATCACCACCGTGCATGTCAGCGATCGTGGTCACGCTGGATTTGTCACCCTCGCCGCAGAAGATTACCAACTGGCGGCGCTGGGACAGGTTGTCGAATTGCACAATGTCGGGCAACGGCTGTTTGCATTGCTGCGTAAAGCACCTGGCGTAACGCTGCATTGCCCTGATCGCGTGGCTAACGTTGCCCGTACTCAGAGTCACGTTGAAGTGACGCTGGAGAGTGGCGAGACGCTGACGGGCCGCGTGCTGGTAGCCGCTGATGGCACCCATTCAGCGTTAGCCACCGCGTGCGGCGTTGACTGGCAGCAGGAGCCTTACGAACAACTGGCAGTGATTGCCAACGTTGCTACTTCTGTTGCGCACGAAGGCCGCGCTTTTGAACGCTTCACGCAACATGGCCCGCTGGCGATGTTGCCGATGTCTGACGGACGCTGTTCGCTGGTCTGGTGTCATCCACTGGAACGGCGCGAAGAGGTGCTGTCGTGGAGTGACGAGAAGTTTTGCCGTGAGCTCCAGTCGGCCTTTGGCTGGCGACTTGGAAAAATTACCCACGCCGGTAAACGCAGTGCTTATCCGCTGGCGTTAACCCGCGCCGCCAGAGCTATTACCCATCGTACCGTGCTGGTGGGCAATGCGGCGCAAACCCTGCACCCGATTGCCGGGCAAGGGTTCAACCTCGGTATGCGAGATGTGATGAGTCTTGCGGAAACCCTGACTCAGGCGCAGGAGCGCGGAGAAGACATGGGGGATTACGGCGTATTGTGCCGTTATCAGCAGCGTCGACAGAGCGATCGCGAAGCAACCATCGGCGTCACGGACAGCCTGGTACATCTTTTTGCCAACCGTTGGGCACCGCTGGTTGTCGGGCGCAACATCGGACTGATGACGATGGAATTATTCACCCCGGCACGCGATGTGCTGGCGCAGCGCACCCTCGGTTGGGTGGCGCGTTGAAGGCGGTTTTAAGGAATAAACAATGCAAAGTGTTGATGTAGCCATTGTTGGTGGCGGCATGGTGGGGCTGGCGGTTGCCTGCGGCTTACAGGGGAGCGGCTTACGCGTTGCCGTACTGGAGCAGCGCACCCTCGGTTGGGTGGCGCGTTGAAGGCGGTTTTAAGGAATAAACAAT
>ERZ1034763.14-NODE-14-length-101866-cov-32.950104_pt1 | contig 101866 bp, 148 predicted proteins | sample MGYA00520701_ERZ1034763 | MGnify/ENA primary metagenome ERZ1034763 (study PRJEB33766, sample SAMN09781707) | gut metagenome | biome: gut microbiome | host: Homo sapiens | place: Madagascar | study: EMG produced TPA metagenomics assembly of the PRJNA485056 data...
AACGGCTACAAATAATAGCGGATTAAGAGGAGTGCTTGGTAGGTCTGGAATAAAGCTTGGAAATTATTTATAGAATTTCAATTACAAAAATACAGACATTTATAATTATCTGAATAATTTAGAGGTTGGTAAATATATTGGAGCAGAGCCATTTGACATACAATACGATCTTCCGTTTCATATTCAGGATCACAAAATAAACATTGGCCTTGGAAGAACACCTACGCCATTAGAAAATAAAATGTATCCATAGCTTTTACAATTTCATAACTCTGGTAAAGATATCAACATAAAACCATCTAAGCGTGGCACATTTACTAAAGCAGCTAAATAGCGTGGTATGAGTGTTCAAGGATTTGCTAATATGGTTTTAAGAAATCCAAGCAAGTATAGTGCAGCTATGAGAAAGAAAGCAAACTTTGCACACAATGCGTCAAAGTGGAATAAATAATAACATTACACGGGTTCGATTCCCGTGTAGCGTACAACAATTAAAAATATTAACTTAGTTATAATTTAAATTATGGCAAGAAAGAAGAAAAATCCATTAGGTGATTTTGAAGACGCTTTGAGCTCTCTCGGGTTCGGTGGCCAGGAAGGTGGCGATAGCGTTACAGACATCGATAACCAGGATGTGGTTAATCAGGTGTTAGACGACCCTAATGATGATGTTGAAAATTTAGACAATCCAGATGACGATAAGTCTTCTGAGGATAATAAAGATAATAAGAATGTAACTGATGATCCTAATGCTCATGATGATGAGACACAGATCCCAGATAATATTTTAAACAATAATACGTCCGACACAACTACAGTTGACAACGAATAGGATGACGACAATGATGATAATGATCAGCAGACTGACACTGATGTCGTAGATCCTGGAGAGGCAGAACAGATTGGTGCCTTCTTTGACGCATTCGCTGAAGCTAATGGTTGGAGTGTTGATGCAGACGAGAAACCTAAGTCAGTTGAGGATCTCGTAGAGTACATCAAAGATGTCGTAGATGAGAATTCAACCCCACAGTACGCCGATGATCGTATTGCTAAACTTGATCAGTACGTAAAGAATGGTGGTAAGTTTGAAGACTTCTATCAGACACAGCAGAAATCTATGTCTTATGATAACATAGATTTGGAGGACGAATCTAATCAGAAAGCAGCTGTTCGTGAGTTCTATAAATTACAGGGTATGAACGACGAGCAGATTAGTCGCAAGATTGAGCGCTATGAAGATGCTGACATGCTGGAAGATGAAGCAGCTGATGCTGTTAATTATCTTAAGGCGTACGAGCAGCAACAGCAAGAGTATATGGCCCAGCAACAGGAAGCTCAAAGACAGGAGCAAGAACAGCAAGCTGCACAGTTTATGGACGATCTTACCTCTAGTATTAATGGTCTTACCAATATTAGAGGTATAAATATCCCAAAAGAGGATAGAAAGGCATTGTTTGATTACATTACAAGAACTGATGCAGACGGTTTAACAGAGTATCAGAAGGCTTTTAATAATAACCTTGTTAACAATTTGATAGAATCAGCCTACTTTACAATGAAGGGTGATGCTCTACTGGGCGAGGCACAGCGCAATGGTCAGACATCTGCTGCGAGTAAACTTAGACAAATGCTCAAACATCAAACAAAAAATCATACATCATACAATGTTGGGCATGAAAAACAACCTCAGGCATGGGATATCGCGTCAAAATACCTATGATGAGACAATTAACATATTATGAATAATTCAAGTTCTTTATTAAATAATCTTCAGCTCTACCGTGGTAAGCGTTTTGCTGACTTGGTAGACGAAAACATGATTGCTAATGCAATGCTTACAAAGCCTCATGAGGTAGCAGGCTTGTTGTCATTGGTTTTTGGTACAAAGGATGATGGTATTTCAACTACCATCGACTTGTTAACTGGTGGTCTTGGTTCAACCATGACTATCGAAAACAGAGAGTATGAGTGGTCTGTAATGATTGATGCTGACCACGCTGTTAACATCCGCTACGCTAAGTGGAATGGTAAGGAGATTACTCCTAAGTCAATTACAGATGGTTTGACTCCAGGTATTAATAACACTCCTATTTATCTTGGTCTTGAAGAGAAGTGGTTCGGTCCAGGTGCAATTCTTGCATTTGACAATGTAAACTTCCAGGTACGTGTAAACGGTACTCCATACCAGGATGGTAGCACATGGGTATATGAGTGCTACGTAGCAGAGGGTTTCCAGGGTTCTTATATCCCTTGTGAATACTTGCTCCCAGGCCGTCAGGTAGACCGTATCGGTTCTGCATACGAGGAGTACAGCGATGAGGCAGATATCATCAACTATCAGACTCCGTTTAAGATGCGTAATAGCTTGATGACTATGCGTCTTACTTACGATATCACTGGTGATGCTTACTCTACAGTATTGGCTATCGCTTTGACTGATCCTGAGACGGGTAAGAAGTCTTATTTGTGGTCTGACTATCAGTACTGGAAGGCTCTTCGTGAGTGGAAGAAGAGAGAGGAGAAGCAGTTGCTGTTCGCTCACTCTAACCGTAACGCAGATGGTACTTACAATTTGAAGGGTACTAATGGTCGTTTCGTTCCAATCTCTGCAGGTTTGTTCGAGCAGATTGCTCCAGCTAACGTACGTTACTATACAAAGCTGACTACAGAGTTGTTTGAGGATTACTTGTTCGATCTCTGCTATAACATTATCGGTACTAACGAGCGTAAGTTCGTTGCTTTGACTGGTGAGATGGGTATCCGTGAATTCGACCGTATCTTGAAGGAGAAGGCAGCTAGCTTCAATATGATTGATACACACTTCATTACAGGTTCTGGTCAGGACTTGAAGTTGGGTGGTCAGTTCACAACTTACACTATGACTAATGGTATTGAGTTGACAGTTAAGCGTTGTGCTATGTTTGATAACATGGAGATGTTCCGTCAGCTTCACCCATTGACAGGTAAGCCATTGATGTCTTACACATTCTTGTTCGTTGACCTTGGTCGTCGTGATGGTCAGGCTAACATCGTTAAGGTATGTCGTAAGGGTCGTGAGTTCGTACAGTGGTGTACTGGTGGTTCTGTATTGCCAAATGGTTATGCAAACAACATCAACACTATGCGTTCTAACAGCCGTGATGGTTACCAGGTACACTTCCTTGGTGAAGAGGGTATCATGTTGAGAAACCCATTGTCATGTGGTATCTTGTACTGTGATGCTGAAGACCAGGAGACTATTGCAGTCGAGAACAGAGCAGCAGAGCTCGCGTAATTAACAAAATAATACACAATGTTCAACCCCACCCAAAATCGGGTGGGAGCTTGGCATTGCAACAACTAATTGAAAAATTATGGTAGTTGAATTAAAAATCAGAAAGAAAAATCCCTGGGCTGGATTATTAAAGTACAAGCATTGCTTTGATTATATTGCACCTTACTTTACCAGATCTGGGTCGATATACACAGGTTTGACACCTGAGGACGAAAAGAAATTTGAAAAAGAGCTTGGCTATCCAGAAGGCCATCTCGCTAAGAATTCCCCATTCTGGAATACATTCTGTGTTAAGGTTGGCTCTAAGAGCACAATCCTCGATGACTCATTCCCACGTCAGGCTATGATCATTAAGTTCCTTGAGGGACATAAGAGAGTAGCTACATCACTTGATAAGCTTAATGCTGGTAAGGATTATCTGCTTATTAATAGGCAGGCTGAGGCTATTGAGAAGAATAAGATTAACAAGCTTCGTAGAGACGCAATTATCGCTTTTGGCAAGCTTTCTCTTGAAGAGATGCGTAAGTGTCTTAGACTGTTCGGTGTTAGCGCTGATACAATGTCTAATGAGCTTGTAGAGTCTACATTGTTCTCATTGGTTGATAAGCAGCCACAGAACTTCTTTACAAAGTGGGTTAACAATAAGACAAAGGAAACAGAATTCTTGATTGAAAGCGCTATTGCCAAAGGTATTATCCGCAAGGATAGAACACAGTATTATTATGGTTCTGAGATGCTTGCAGACTCATTGCAGGATTGTATTGCATACTTGGACGCAAAGAAGAATCAAGACTTAAAGATCTCGATTATTAATCAGGTCGAAAATAAATAATTAAACTAACGACGTATGACGCATAGTGATATTTATACTAAGTTTATGATTGAATATGACAAGGCAAATATAACTTCGTCATATCCGTCGCTAACTAAATATGAAGTTGCAACAATACTCGACAAAGCCTACTTAGCTCTTATAGCTCAAAAATATACAGGGAACAACCCAAGAAAGTCAGCGTTTGAGTCAGATATGAAAGCAACTGAAGATTTATAGCCATTGATTAATAAATTCAAAGCCATTGGTGCTTTATCAGGCGATAATAGTTACACATTCAATACTCATACTATAGACAATCTTGTTTTGTACATAATTGATGGTCAAATTGAAATCAAGGAAAGTATTTCTTCTCATGATAAAAAGAATCATCAATATGAAAATATAGTATTCGTGTCACATGATGTAGCTAGAAAATTCAGGGTTACAAAAACGAATTTGCCTTGGGTTGAATAGCCTGTCGGATGTATAGAGAACAACAATGTTGTAGTATATATAGATCCAATGGATGTACAATATAATGGAGCTTAGTCAACAGCTGAGTTTACATATATTAAACGTCCTGCAAAATTTGCCGTCGGACAAGGACTATCAGTAAATGACTATGATTTTGGATAGACTAAATTTGAGTTATCTGATAGCATGGCGGAAGAATTAATTAATTTGGCAATTATTATGTCTACCGAGATTGTAGAATCTAGTAGACTTACTACTAAAGCTAATACTAGACCACTTGAATCATGACAACAGAAGAAACAAGAAAACTTGGTATTGAGTTCGAACGCAGACTGATTGAAATATTTCCTTAGTTCGCTTCAGAGCAAAAACTTAGTACCGATACGATATATTCATTCTTAAGCGAGTTCTAGACGCAGTATGTAAAAGTTCTGTATTCTAATGAAGATGATTTCCAACGTGGTACTAGACGAGCTAAAAGAATAAGCGATGTTAGCAGATCATTAATTAGGCGAGTTAATATAAAGACATCGAACGATGATGGCTTGTATAAGTTGCCAGACGATTACGCAATGTATGTAAGATCTGAAAGCATCGTTACAAAAAATTACAAAAGTGATAAGACTTTAGAGAATGGTGTAATTACACCTAACATACTTATTAAGCAAGAAGATGTAGACAACGTAATCAATGCGTACTATAATTATAATGGCATTATAAAAAATCCATTAGTTGTATTTGAGAGTACTAATTATACGAGTAATTAGTTTAAGGTTATAACTGACATGTATACAACAATAGAGAGTGTAGACCTTACGTATTACTGTCAACCTAATGCATTCAATGTATTAAAGTTTAATGATAAAGATCAGTCAGCTGGAGCTGTGCATAGCTACTGTTCTCTCCCGTATTCATGTTTTGAAGAACTTGTGTCAGGGGCAGTAGACATGTATATAACTCAGTATAAACTAAAACTTGCTTAGGGTAATTCTAAATAGAAATCACAACCAAAATAGTAGGAGGCTGAGTAATGAGGAATATAGATATTTTAGTGGGGCTAGAAAGAGAGATAAATAAATTTGATAGCCAGCTAGACAAACCATCTACTGACGAATCTTTATTCTGGCTCAATTAGGCTGTTGGTAAGTTTATTAAACTTAGATTTAATAGTGATCTTGTTCACGGAACTTCGTACGAACAAAATGAAAAGCGTAGAACCGATCTTATTAAACTATACTAGTAGAAGACTTACACATCAACAAATATGACCATAGACGAAAGTCAGCCGTCATATACATCTTATACAATAATCTATCCAGAAGACTTCATGTTCTCACTCAATGAGGACGTCGTAATAAGCGATCTTGATGGAGAGAATAAAATCAATACATGCATGTTTGAGTGCACGTAGGATAGTTTTATGTACAGAGTTAACAACAGTCTTACAGATTTCCATTATAGATTTCATAGAGCTAGGCCTCTACGTGTAAGAAACTCTAATGGATGTATGTTGCTTACAGACAAGCAATATAAGATTAGTAAATATTCTTTAGGTTATCTCAGAAAGCCTACAGAAATAACACTTGATAATCCTTATGATGAATATGAGGATTTCGAGGACATCATTATGCCTGAGATTATAAAAATTGCTGCTCAGATGTATTTGGAAAATAAGAAAGATGAGCGCTATAAAACTATAACTCAAGAGGTAAATACACAAGAATAATAATTTTAACGTGGAAAGCCCAGCTAGTTAGGTCTAGTATTAACATTATAGGGTGAGTAGAAAAAATTAATTTTAATATGATTACATATGTAAATACAGTCCTTGTTTCTAACAAGAACGGTGAAACACTTGCTACAGCTACTGATTTGGCTGGCAAGGAAACAAAAGCAGAACTTAAGCCATTGGTTGGTAAGTTTGTTTTCATGAACTGCGATCCATCTGCACAGGATGGTACAGCTATCACAGATGTTTATTCTTATGATGAAAACGCAGATCGTTTCAAGATTGGCGTTATTACATCTGATAGTTTTCAGAAGGTTGGTAAGGACGGCGCCGTTAAGTTTGTCCCAGTTATCAAGTGGTCTAATATCATCAATGTTGCAGACATTAAGTCTGTAACAAAGCTCGACTATAAGGACGATGCTGAAGATCAGATCACAATAGACTTTACAAACGTACCAGCAGAAACACTTAAAGTTCTTGCTCAGGGTGGTTGCCCTGTTGTGCTTCGTCTTACATTTAAAGATATGCCAATGCGTTATCGTAAGTGGACAGAGTCTTATAGCTACGTTACAGAAGTTGGCGACGGTGTTGAGCAGATTATCGCTGGTCTTGTAAAGGATATTATCCGTGCTCCAAAGCGTCAGAGAGTATACGCTAAGACTGATGAGAAGAAGCTTATTCTTACAGCAATGAAGTATGATGACGATGAGTCGGCTTCAACAGAAAATGTATATATGAAGGGTCGCTTTGATGCAAATATGTATTGGATGAATCCAGCTGCTCCAGGTTGGGCATCTAACAACAAGTACGACCTTGGTGCAGTTTTCTCAAAGAAGGAAGGTACAACATACCCTGCTTCAGCTAAACTTGTTCGTGATCGCGAGCGTGCATCATTTGATTATCAGGGTGTTTTACATCGTAGCTGCTGGTACGATCCTCAGCCAGCTATGGTTACAAATATCGATAATAAATACGATGGTATTACAATCGAGTTTGAAAACCAGTATAGAACAGCTGATGATTTGTGGCGCAGAACAAAGCAGACTGTTGAGATTTACGCATCTAACAATGGTGAAAAATTTACAACCGGTGCTGTAGAAATTGCTGGTGGACTTGTAGAGAAGCTTCAGAATATGATTCAGGCTCGTCAGAATATAGCAAATCCTATTAGTAATGCAACCGCATACGACGAAACAAAATTTTAATATTTAGCCGGGGTGGGGTAATAAGCCCTATCTCGGCTTTTTGTTTTTAAATACATATCAATATGCAAAAAATCAGAATTGGAAATGATATTAGATTGAGTATATCACTTGTTGATAAAACTGAATATAGTGCATCTAATATCAAAAATATAAAATGTTATTTAGTTAATAAAACATTAACTGAAAGCATGAATAAAAAATGCTGCAAGAGTTAGTATTTGCTAAATTGGTGTGGATGTCCTACGTATCATGTATTACCTCATTGCAAAAATAAATTCTACTACAACGGAAGGGACTTTGATTGTAAATGTGAAATGGATAAATATAGATGTTTGGATAAAACAAAATATCTTATGGAATCCGAATTAGACGTAAATAACAATGTTATAAACGCATACTTCCCATCAAAGGATTAGATATGCGGAGTATATCAACTACTTGTTGTTGTAGAAACATTTGTGCCTGGTTGGGGAAAAAGAGAGCTTAAAACAAATACAGTAGACTATGGCGAATTATTTGAAATCGTTGACAATGGTGTAGAGTAGACTAGTGGTGTAACAATAACAACTGGAGTTGATCCTTTGATTAATTCTGGGTTTATTGGTTATCTCCCAGTTCGCCCATTTGCCGAAGATGAGGAAAGCGACCAAGATAAAGGGTTCGATAGATCTGACGATGGATATGAAAATTCTTCTCAAGAAACATATGATAAAATTGGAGTGGAGAATGTAGATCCTAATCTGCTTCTCGAAGTCCATGACTTATCTAAGTTCTCTACTGTAGTAAACTATGTAGACGGATAGTATTTGTGGGTTATGTCAAAGAAGCCTATTAAAAACCTCCTTGATGAGCGCATGAATAATATACCTATTACTACAGCTTAGTATAACGCAGAAACCGGATATTATTACTATGTTGGATCTCAGCCAATGCTTAAGAATACAATGTCTGGCGGTAATTCTATAAAGGCAACATTCTAAAATGACCAATTATGGCAGATATTAAAAACTCGTATATAAGACCAAAGAAAGAGGACACCATCGTATATGGAAGGATTGTTAGCGCGTCTACAGAAGGCGTTGTGGCAGATGCTGGACAGATATACGACGAACAGCTCAAAATTGGTCAGCATGAATTAAATGAGCGAATTATAAAGAGCGGCATTGGATCATTTGCCGGAATACCTACATACACAAAAGATATCATAGATAACGTAGACCCTAGTGACATTCCTGATAAATACATACTTATAGCTGATAAAGAAAGTGACCTAAAAACAAAACCTTCTAGAGAGGTAGAGGTAAATGGTACATATGTCGACATTTTGTTTTCTGCCATAAGAGCCTTATAGAGCGAAGTGGCAAAAATAAGGAATACATTTAGATATGGAATCAATTCATATACGGATGAAAACACATTAATGTCATCTGTTCTAGATGGTATTTCTGACCCAGACGATGAGCCATTATGGGCGGTTGATGAAAAGGATTTATCATCTGTAACGAGCCTTACAATAGGTTTAGGTTGTGAACTTACACCAGAATCAAATTTAGGCTATGATGAAGAGGGTATAGTAAAGGTTACTGGTGAAGCTACATGGAAAGATAATAATACTGTAAAAGAGGTTACAGACCCTAAGATTTTCATGTACTTTACTGTGACTAATCCGGACGTAACTATACATCTAACGAACGGAGAGAACTAGACCCGTTTTAATATAAATTCAATAGAGCTACCAAAAGCAGATGCTTACAATATAATGGTTTGCGTTAGCAGAATGGTAGAAGACGCTGGTAGTAGGTATATATACATTAGTATCGGTGATGCTATTCGTGACAAGATATACAAGGAGGGCTACTATTATGATGGTAAGCTAAATAGCATACGAAACGATGTTGGGTATTCTTATTACCCAGATTGGGTCACGTTTAAAGATACAAACGTTTCCATGTTTGATATATGCTCTAAGTTCTAGGACTTTTCTAACCAGGTTATTCCTAGTGCGCCATCTGAGTAGGATTACAAATATAAAGTATCACACATAACAATTCGTTCCGTAAAATCAGAAGATGTACTTTAGAAGATAAAGAATCAAATTCAAAATAACGAATTAACCTTTGTTGAAAGTACAAAGAATTTATGGATTAAAAATAATGATAAACTAGTTAAAATTGCTGCTGGTGGCGGTACAACACCAGATGACGGTATGACAGAAAGTGAAGTATTAGACTTGCTTAAGAAGCAAGGTATTATTCGCGAGGATGGTGAAAACCTACGAATAACAGACCTTTCAGATATTACATTTATTCACCAAGACACTGGCAAGAAGTACAAGTTCTTTATTAATGAGTCTGGAGATCTTATCAATCAAGAAATTCCTAATGACGAAGATCTGCTTTCTAATAGAGTAGCCGCTAGTGGTGTTGACTTGGACAGCTGGAGTGCTAGAGGATTTATCGGCAGACTTAGAATAGCCGAATATAATAAAGCAAACCCATCTAATAGATTATCTGAAACACAAAATGTTGGATTATATTCTGACAGAATAAAGATTGGTGCATTCTATGCACCGTTGGATACAGATATCGTACATGGCTGTACGAGAGCATTCGTTGAACTCGAGAATACATCTGATAGCGATTTTTGCTTACAGGGATGTTATTTACATTATACTAGACCAACAGATGACAAGCAGACTGTATACCATTTACCTCTTACTGGTACAATAAAGGCAGGTGGTACATATGTTATCGCAGGGGCTTATTATGGTGATAAGAAAGACGAGAATGCTTATATTAAGGTAGACTCATACGATCAAGAATGGTATGAAGACGGTAAGTTAATTGATTTTACAATCAATACAAGTTCTAGTCTTGGCAATGGTTTTGCTTTGACATACGGTAATCCAGATCTTACTTCTACAACATATTTATGGAAAGCAAATGATAGCTCCGTAACTACGTTTAATGATGCTAAGACTTACCCTAACTTGTACGATCCATCATTCATTGATGCTATCTACTTCTATACAGGTGTTATAGATTCTTCAAAGACTGGATATTGGGCAAAGCTTGTACTTGGTATCAAGTCAAACACAATGTATAAAAATACATTTGAACTTGATCCTGCACAGCAGGCTTACCAGTCAGCTAATGTTAAAGATAGTTCTAGAGCAAGATGGGCTAGTACAGCAGACGTATGGATTGTAGATCTTAGCTCACCAATGATTAGCTTCCCGCATTCTAAGGAATAGTATAGTGTGGCTAATTTTGCACCAAAGGCATCCTACTTAAATAAGAATGTATGTACAGATAAGTCTAAGCTTGATGTGACAAAACCAAATATGGTTACATGCTCGTTTGGTGTAGACATGCACAAGGATAGAGCATTTAACTGGATTTCTGTAGGATACCATGATGAATATATCTGGATTAGATAGAAAGGTCAGACAGGCTGGACATCTAGATTCGAATCTTACAAAGAGGGAGAAAGTACTGCTACATAGTCTTCATCTTACCCTAGAAGAAAAGAGTATTCTAAAGATGTTAACAATGTTATCTATAGTAGAATTGTAAGTAGATTCCCAGCAGATGGTACACAGTACACGTCTCATAAGTGCGTAATCAATGTTGTTAGCTCTGCGGTTACAGGAGGCCCTTAGGTTTGGGAGTACGTTGTTGGTAGGCCTGACGCTAATGGCAATCCTGGTTTGTATGTATCAGATGTACAAACATTTACATTGTACCCAGAAACTTATAAGCCAGTTATTTATTAGACAACAGACCAGTAGGGATTCGATTGGTTACAGTATTAGGTTTGGGCGGCAGCAGCAAACAAGCTGAATGAAAAGATTGCCGAAGACCAAAAGAGTAGCAATATTATCCCTATTGTTATGAATACTGGAGATATGACACAGAATGGAACAAGAATCAATGAATGGTTTGATTACTACAATGCTGGTCATGTTTTATTTAGCAAGTTTGAGCAGATGAATGTTGTTGGTAACAATGACCTCTGTGGCACAAACGTTACCGCTCTTGGAACCGGTGATGACCTTGGTAAATCGAACTCATTCTACTTCCATGTATTCTATTGTTACGATATAGATGAGTCGGTATTCGTTCCTATTGTGAATAATAAATACATTCCTTCTTTGTATTATTTTGATTCAAAGAATTATAGATTTGTTATGATTAATAGCGAGATTACAATGATTAACTGTAATCAGTGGTTTAACCTCAAAGACGGTGACGATACAATAAATATCTACACTGGATACACTATTGGTACAAACCAGAAGTATGTTAGCAATTTTACATCAATCTATACAATGGTTTATAACATGCTTAACACTAGCAAAAAGTGTATAGCCGCTTGTCATGAAATGCCGTTTACTGTTATCACTAACAGTAGCATTGCTACTGGACAGGAGAGGTTTTCTAGATCACTCGGACCTAATGGCGCTTCGTTAATCGGTAGTCATTGCAATCAGATTGACAAAACAGAAACCGGTGCTGGTACATATTGGCTTAGTAGACTCCTTGAATATAAGGGCGTTAAATTAATGATAGGAGGTCATAAACATACATATGCCTGCACATATCCTGTTAGAGAGTATTTCTTCTTTGGATAGAATAAGAATAGCAAAGATAACTTTGCGGAGTATTCTATGAGCAATACATTGGAACATGATGGCGTTAGATTCGTTGCAGATGGAAAAGATTATACAAAATTCCCTTTAACAAAACGAGGTGATGCAGGACAAGCTCCTACTGGATTTTTCCCATATACAAGCGTACCTGGTCTTGAAGGTGGTGTTACTTATTTTATGTGTTAGGCTACCGGATTTAAGTTGACATCAAACAAAGAGCTTCCATCGGCTAATTAGAAATTCTCTTTAGCAATACCTTAGACTACTGTTAAAGGTGGAAAGGATACTGCTGACGCAAATTAGAAGTATCCAATGTTTGGCATAATAAGACTCTCAGATTCTGATTACAATGTTGAACTTGTTAGAATAGCTAACATTCTTACATCTACAGCTAAATTTACACAGTACGATTACTCTACATCTCCTATGAAGTTACAGTACTTTAAGTAGGTTTCTGATAACAACTACGGAGAGTGGGTTGATACAGAAACAATAATGCTTACAGTATGAGATTAAATAACAATTCTAAGATTGTTAGTGATGACGATATAATAATGTCGGATGGTTCTTTAACACTGTCCGACAAATTATCGTCTATAACTAATGACGTGAATTCACTTAAGTCAAACGTTAAGTGGATTTACAAATATGGCGGAGTCGGTTCTGGCTCCGGTGGTGGTGGCGGAGACAACAATAAATCATTTAGTGTGTTTGCGTCGCTTAATGGTGTTCAGCTTAAGGGTGATAATATTGTTCTTAACGGAATAGGTACATACCCACTTCTTGTTATAATAAACAACCCAAATGGTGGTAAGTTTAATGTAACATACTCGTATACAACAAAGACCGCTAGTGGCGGAGAAGCCACTCAGACAAGAACTTAGATTTTATCTATCGAAAATGCGTTTAGATTTTAGACGAATATTAATCTTAATACAAACGCTTCGCTCACCATTACTGTAACAGATGGTAATGATACATAGTAGGTATCATGTAAGTATATCGTCACCCCGTATTCATTCGATGTATCACTTGTCGATGATACTGGAAAGAAATATTTAACAGATAGTAATACGTACGAGATCTTTATAGAAACAGCAAGAGATACTGGTCTTAATCTAAAAGTTGACTACGTAGTTTCTGTTTCCGCAACAATAAGCTATTCGGCTAAGTTTAATGGATAGGATTTAGGTTCCGGTAATATTGAAGACCAAAACGGATCGCTTACATTCCCTATAGATAAGAGCAATTTTACAAATGATAAATCTGGACTTTACTCTGCTGTATTTAATACGCAGATTATACCAGATGGTTAGGAGATGATCTCTAATGACCAAACTGTAAATATATCTCTTATACCTAACGAACTGTACTGCTTAATATCTCCAGATGTTGGTGTAATATACAATACATAGTAGTCTGAGGGATATTATATTTACAACCCAGGATATATTTAGTTTAACTATAGAATATATGAAGGCGTAAACAACAACAGAAGTTACAATGTTTTCGTAAAGATTAATGGCGTGTCAATGTTTGAAAATGGTCTTACCGTAACAGAGCGTCAATAGAATTCATTTAAGATTCTTGCTACAAAAGCTGGAGAAAACACAATTGAAATAAACGTTTCTGGGTACAGTGCTAAATATTATTTTTACGTAAAAGAGACGGAGGATTAGCTTGATTGGTTTGAAAATCCATAGCAGTGGAATCAGTACTACTATAGAATTAATACTTGTACAGATAATTTTAAATAGTATCTTACGAACACAAGTATATCTTAGACGGTTAACTCTAATGCTATTAGAATAACAGGTATCGAGCCACCATAGGTTAGTGGCACGGGAAATATTTGTACACACATAGCTATCGGTTTACAGTTTAATTATATAAACTCTGATAATGCTACCATTGTAAGTTTGTACAACGAAGGAGATTCTCCGATTATGACTATAGGGTAGCAGTTGACAACTAGAGGTAGTTCATTCGTAGACTGCTATATACAGAAGCAAAGTGATGCAGATAAAGATGATCTTACGAAATATCACCTATTGCAGGTTTTCTCAAATTTTGTAAGAAAGGATGGCAATGACTCATATTACGATACTTCTATATATATTGATGGAAGAATGGAAGCGTCATTCTCTAGTTTGTTCAACGCACCATTGCTTGTAAAGCAATTACAGATAAATCCAGCTAACGTTTATATCAACACAATAGATGTTGATTATCTGCCTGTGTCCGACATTGGTGAGAACGGAGACTACGACGTATACCAATATTATCTTAAATACAGATCTGAAATAATTCGTGAACAAAACGAAGAGTTTTAGCAAGAGCTTGTTTTAAAGCAATATTTAAAAAAGTTTAATGTTGGCACAAATGGTAGGGTCATTACAGACGGTGCCACAATTAGCGATATTGCTGCAAATACATCAACTCCTGTTCTGGTTATGACATGCCAAGATAATGGTACTGGAACACCGATGATATAGAGGCTTGAGAAAAATTACGGTGAGGATGGAACTGGTGAAGGATCCGATCTTAATTTCCCTGTGTCAATTGAATGGAGTTCTGGAAGGTCTGCATTAACAGAAGTTAAGGTGCCTGATTCATTTACCAGTGCATAGTTTAGGGCATCGTTACAAGGTTCTTCTACAAAATTGTATAGAGTAAAAAACTTTACATTAGCAATAGAAAATACCGACCAATCTGAAACTGCTGACGTTTACTTATACTCTCCTAATTTTAACCAAGATAATCCTGATACATTTTTACCAGAAACTCAATTTACATTAAAGGCCGATGTTGTTGATAGCTCTCACTCAAATAATACAACTTGCGGAAAGTTTGTAAATACCGTTTGTGAAAAATTTAGTGACAGTATTAGTGAAGATAGTATATTCAAACCGTACATAAAGAACTGTCTTGAGGGATTCCCTGTACTTTTGTTTATGCATATTGTTACAGAAGATCCTACTTCCGGAAACAAAGATGATGTCTATTACTACTTCGGTGTATATAACTTCAACCTTGGTCGTGAAGCATATTTTAATCTCGGTTATAAAGATCTTAGTGTATTTGGCGACAAGACTACATTAACTGGCAGTGGTAAAGACTTTGTGTTTTATAAAATAAACAACGATGACAATACATTGAAAGAAGGTCTTGGTGTAGCTGAGATTTAGGGAGGTTCTAACTATTTTGACTTCTCACAGTACGATCCTACTATATTATTTTAGCAGAATAAAGAGAATGATAATACGTACATGTTTGGAGACCTTGTTCACGGATCAAACTTTTCTGAAGCAGAATTGTAGGCATCTATACAAAAGCTCGTAAAATCAGTAACCCTTGGAGGCGGTTATTTGTTTGACTACCTAAAGAAGGGAAGGGGTTCTTATGAAGATGGATATTCTGCAGAAGAGCTTGATGAGTCTGGAAGCAAAACTGGCAAATCGTTAAATATGGTTCCAGATTACACCAAATAGTATCAAAGGAAGTCTGCTGGTTCAGGCTGGCAATATGTATTAAAGAACACTATTAACCCTGGAACGCAGAATGATTTGAGAGACCTTTGTATACCAGATATGGATAACAATAAGCCATCAGCATTAAACTTCCAGTCAGTATCCGAATATTATACAATATGTATGGTCCTTGGTCTTGTTGATAGTGTAATGAAGAACCTTAACATCAAGACTTGGTCTGGTAAGAATTCAGCTGGCACAACTTGGGTTACAGCATTCTATGACATGGATACATGTTTAGGTATCAACAATAGTGGTGGTAAAATTTCTTATTTTGCCTTCTCTGACTATTGGGACGGTCAATTAAAGAAAACTCAAGATGGTGTTGATTATCCAGATAATGTAAATATATATAGAGATTTCTCCCCATCTACACTTGGATCAAACGGATTCGATGTTCCTTCTTCGTATTTGTTTGCTGTTGCTAAATATGCTAGATTAATATTTAAGGACGATGAACAGTATACGGTTAACTATCCGTAGGAACTGTATGCAAAATGGAGAAGCAATGTTATAAACAATAAGACTCACGAAGGTATTCTGAAAAACGCTGATTATTTTGTAGATAATTTCTATGCTAATAATCTCGGATCTATAAACAACTTACTTGTAACATATAACTATAGATCTAAATATCTTGCACTCGACGATTCTGGCAGCCAATGGAATTAGACTGATTACCAGAAGTTTAACGGAACTAGAATTAACTATGTAAGAGATTGGTTTAATGGTAGATTACATATCCTTGATGCTTACTTTAATCTTAACTCAAGTATAGGTGTTCCTATACAATATAGAGACAGTAATGGATAGTGGAAAGATCTGAATTTAAGTAGCGATCCAAACGTCGAAGACATCGTATACGATCGCACTTACAATGCCGCAAACTATTCTGTACCCATGAACCAGGATGTATTTATCCTTAGAGACATATTCTCTTCAAGCAATTCTTCTGCTGGTATTCAGCTTGGTGCAAATGCTAGTTTTAAGATTAAGTGTCCTAAGTTCTCTCCTTTGCAGATTACTAAGGCTAATTCAGTTATTGCAAACTATATAATTGGTGGAGATAATTACCAATAGGTCGACATTAAAACAACCGGTGTACAAGGTGTTAAAGTTGGAGGTTCCTAGCTATGGTCTTATCTTGAAAATATAAACTGGATAGAAGGAAATGCTCAGACTGGTTTGTATATTGGATCCGATAAGCTTGAATCGATAAATGGTTCTTCAAATACATTTGGAAGTTTCTCTTTTAACACACCTAGTGTTAAGGAAATCAATTTGACATCTCCTGGATACACTGCCACGTTAGCACTTAATGGATCAGATAATTATCCTAACCTAAGCTCCATTAATCTTAGTGGATCAAAAATGGGTTTAACTGCTAATAGTTTAAATGTAACAACGGTTAATGTTAGCAATATCAAAAACTCTGGAGCAAGTATTACTATAACGAACTGTCCTAATATTACAAGTTTTTCTGTAGATAATAGTTAGCTTTAGACACTTCAGTGGTCATAGATATCTGGGAAGTATAAGAACTTATCGTTTAATAACAGAACGAATATTACAAACTTTAATTTAAGCTGTATAGAGAGTGGTGGTAGCTTTACTCTTTCTGGTGACAATTCTGTTGAGACAATAACACTGCAAGGTTTTGAAACAATAAATATAAACAATTGTCCTAAACTTAGAACCGTTACAATTACGGAATATGACAACCATTCTAATGTATAGATTTACCCTAAGAGCATATCTGTAACAAACTGTGCACATAGCAAGCTTTGTATTAAAGATAATACTGGCGCTACGGTTGATAATACCGTAGACTTACATAACTCAACACATCTGTAGTCTGTATGTTTCTAGGGCAGTACTAATATAAAGTACGTCGTACTTCCGCCAAATGTTACAGCTACAAATGCTTGCTTCTATAATGTTACGGGCCTTTAGACAATTGATGCAACATCTCTGTACATTGAAAATAATACGTTCTACAACTGCTTTAATTATAAAGGTCTAAACAAGAGTGGTGGATATACAGGATTGGCAGTAAGTCCTAATACAACATCTTTGAACAACACGTTCCAAAGAAGTGGTGTTGATCTTAAGTTCGTGGCAAACTTTTTTGAACATGCAATTCCTAAAAACAACAACGTTACCAATGTATCGCAAATGTTTATGCAAACGAATGTTAGCTTTAAACAAAAAGACTATAGGAAGTGCATAGTAGGCGGAGTGTTTAAGAGCCCTATAGATCCATCGGTTTTAAATAAAGTTACCAATGCCGATTAGATGTTTCTTTATACAGGTATGAACGTACACTTTAAAGAGTTGTATAATTTTGGTAGTCCATCAGGATGTTCGTATAGATAGATATTTAATGCACACACATCAAGGATGGCTACAGACTGTTTTAAATACTGTGTATCGAAGATGACCCATTGGGGCGGTGATGATGGCTATGATGGCCATGAATTTTAGATTCCAATGGACCCAACAACCGGAAACGATATATCTACATCCGAAGTTATATCTGCTAAAGATATATGGAATCCTGATGGCGTGTCACCTAAAAAGCTTCGTAGTATATCAGATTTTAACATATCTAATTCATACAAGGTTGACTTAAGTGAAATGTTTAACTCTAGTTGGACATCATTAGTTACTCTGTATGCAAGCTTCCTTAATTGTTATAGCTAGAACCTAGGAGGCTTACTTTATGACTTACCAAATATAAATGAAATCAGAACATGTTTCTCACAAGATAGCAGAAGTACAGATGATATTGATTTGTGGGAGTTTATTAATTGGGAGAAGTTCGTTCCAAGAAGTTACGGTGGATTTTTAACAATCGAATATAGACGTGATTACGGATGCTATAACTTTAAATCCCATGTTTCGCTTGAACACTATAGAGATATATGTGATCTGTATATTAATAATGGCAAAGAAGACTTAAGTAACTTATTCTACAATACAAATATAACGGAAACTGATGGAGACTTAACGTTTGGAAGAGTGTCTAAAACAAATTCAAAAGCAAAATATATGCGACATACGTTTGATGGTGCTAAGTATGGTAATGGTGCTTTAAGATTAGATGACAATTTCTTTGCTAAACTACCTAAAATACAAGATGTCAGATATTGTTTTGCAAATATATCTTTAGCAAAACCGATACCTTTTGATTTCTTTAGAAAGAGATACGATGACATTAACGCACATGTCTTCGTAAAGGTTGGTGATGAGTATAAACCTGCAACTCTACACTAGTACAAATACGGAAGAGCTAACGATTATAAAATCTGGAGCTTCTCGCATGTATTTTATAATGTTAGCCCATCTAGTGGTGCAGAGTAGTTTGACATGACTACAAAAATACCAGATAACTGTGCAAAGAATAATGACACAAGCGACCAGGCTACATATATGGAATACTATACAAGAACACAGGATCCGGAAACTAAAGAGTATACATATACAAAACATTCTATTAGTAGCTGTACAGAGTTTACTGATACACAGGGTTTAATAGGTGGATATTAGGCTTCATATAATCTTGGAAATGGCCAAATGTATAATAACGGACAGATTCCTGATGGAGGCGTAGACAAATTGATTATTCCACCAGATTTCTTTTATTGTGCAGCAACTTCTCATACTTCAGATAGTGGAGATGGTGGTGTAACAAACTATAGTTATGCATTTGCTAAATCCGGAACATCTAATACAATGGCTGGAATTATACCTGAAAATATTTTCAAGGCAAACAGGAATGGTGTTGTGACCGGTGTATTTAACAACCAGGTAGTTATACCTCGTTTAGTAGGTTCTACAACATCTGGAAGTGAAACAATAAATGTATATGTTTAGTATCCTAAAAACTATACTACATATTCTGTTTTGAATGATGCATTTGGAGCATAGCCTGTTATATTGTAGGATAGTAAGACTAGTACGCATACAACATATAATTATTCGTTCGTGTTGTTTAATGATTCAATACCTTCTACAACATCTACATTAAGCAATGCATTTAATAATAACTGTACAATTTATGGTCTAGATGATTATGACAGTTATTCTGGAGAAGCTAGATTAAATTTAGCTTGCTCTTATAAGAATGGTAGCCTTACATAGGGTTTTGATATGACTAGATTCCCATCGATTACGTTAGACTAGATGCTGTATACAAACTTATTGTGCGTATTAAACGGTCCAATATTTGCTGGTACATATTATATATCTAATTGTAAGATGGCTTCCGATAATGCAAAAATCGTATCAACATGGGGCTAGAATGTATATAACCATACATCTAAATTTATAATATGGCCTGCAGCAAATAGCAGTATTGTTAACAAGATGTTTGCAAATATAGATTAGTGTATAAGAATATCTTCTGCTAACATTTAGAATTCTGGAGAAAGTTTAAAATACTATAAAGAAACTGGAGTACACATAGTATGAAATTAACATTAAAAAGAATAGCTCTACGCCCAACTTACACTATAGGTAAACTTTATATAGATGACGCATATTTCTGCGACACATTAGAGGATACTGTAAGAGATATAAATAAGAATGGTAAGTTTGACAACGGAGAATAGAAAATAAAAGGAAAAACAGCCATTCCTTACGGAACTTATGAGATCAAGTGGACATATTCACCTAGATTCAAGAAGTATACACCACAGCTGATGAATGTTCCATCATTTGAAGGTATACGTGTTCATGCCGGAAATACAAGCGCTGATACTGAAGGGTGTCTTATTCTCGGTGAAAACAAATAGGTTGGAAAAGTCCTTAACTCAAGAGCTACTATAAACAAGTTTTACCCAATAATAAAGGAAGCTTGTTCTAACGGAAAGGTAACTATTGAGATAAAATGAACAAGGTAACAGGAACATGGCGTGAGAAGATTTAGTATTCAACCGCATGTCTCGCGTTTTTAAGCGGATAGGTTCTCACCTGGGTACAGTATTTACAATAGGGCGAAATCTCCACAGGAGTACTAGGGTTTGTAGCCCAAACATTAGTTTATTCGGCTAGTATATATGGAGTATCTATTTATATACAGGGTAAGTTTGGTGAGATAAAAACATATTTAAAAGAGTGTTTAACCAATAATGAAAGCAATTGTGATGTAGTAGATATTAAGCAAAATAAAGAACAACTACAAAACGCTGCTTAATGCCATTTGCGGGCTTCTAATAGCCTTTTGTGTAGCGTCTGGTATATTCTACCACAACAAAGCTAATAGGCTCTCAGAGGAGCTTAAAATGGCTAATAATAACATCGAAGCCTATTAGGATGCCTTAAGCGGTGCCTAGTAGGCTTCTGGTGTTTTAAGGCTAGATATGAAAAAGCTTAAAGATTATAACGATAAGCTTGTGTAGTAGTTGGATTCTGTACGTAAGACAGAAAAGCTAAAAAGCAAAGAAATTTAGGTAGCGGCAACTTAGAAGTAGATTATAAACGTTAATAAGAGTAAGGGGGTAGGGGGTGATATTATAACTGTGCTTAAAGACTCTGTTTATAAGGATAGCTTACAATATAATAACCTAACTAAAGTATACTATACAATCGGTAAAGATAGTGTTAATATCAAGTTAGATGTATAGAATACTTAGTACCTCTACGTTTATAAGCATAGAGAATATAAAAACAAAAAGAACTTCTTTAAGAGATTGATAACATTCGATTGGAAAAAGAAAGACGTGTACAAATACAAGATACACAATACAAACGATATCCTTAAAGAAGACAGTATAAGAATAATAGAAGCAATATGAAAACATTCTCAGCTCGTACATTGATAGATGACATACTTCTTATCGTACGAAATAATAACATAAGCGAGAGTGAGGATCTGTCTAGGGATTAGGTCTTATCTTGGATAATGTAGTACAAAGCTTACTTGTCTAAGAAGGAAGATGACAAAGATCATGAGACCGGTGATAACGAAGATCCAGATGATAGTTAGCTATCAACTATCGGTCCACTTGAGCTTATAGATGATCCTGTTCCAGGAACAGAAGATTCTTGTTGTTGCTGCTGTCGTTGTGGTGCAAGAAAAAGAACGAAATATAAGGTGCACACAATGGAAGATAGCGGCGATGATATAGTTAATGTTACAGATGCTAGTGGTTGTGTTATATAGATTATGAGTAAATCTAGGAAACATTATCATAACTTTAGAAGATATACATACAGAGAACCGGCATGCTGGTTTGATGACTAGTATATATACATCGATGGTAATGGTGCAAAAGATCTTAAATACATATACGTTACAGGTATACTTGATCCAACACAAACAGCTGATAGCGAAGACGAAATAATAATACCTGGATGGATGATACCAGATATAAAGAGAGCTATTATGACCAATGAGTTAGCGTTTATGCTTAAAAGGCCTAGCGACGATAGCAATAATTCAACATTAGCAAGCGTTAAACCAAATGGTCCTCAAGATAAGGAAGAGTAAGAAAAGCTACACAATAGCTGATATATATAGAGACTACATTAAAAAGAACGATGTAGAGCTTAATTACGCGCGATATAAGCGCATTATAGATGAATTTAATAAAGTTGTCAAGGAAGAAATTTTAGAGCGCTCACAGCCCTTTAAAATGCCTTATGGACTAGGTACTGTATGCATAGTGAAATATAAACCAAAGAGCTACTCTGGTTAGTCACTGTCTACAGACTATAAATCAACCAAAGAAGTAGGCAAAAGGGTTTACCATTTAAATGAGCACTCAAATGGATACAAATATAGATTATATTGGTCAAAAATACCCAGGATGTTTTCCGATAGATATAAATACCAGCTATGCATGGTTAGGGAAAACAAAAGACACCTTGCTCAACTTATATTTAATAAACAAGATTATATAAATATAGATGATATACAAATATACAAAATGTGAATCAGTTATAGCTAAAATTATGGCTGACTCAAACATGCAAGAAAAGAACATGCGTATTACAGATATACGTGAATGGATCTTTGAGGCTGTTGAAAAAATTGGTGCCCCTGTATAGTATGTATAGAAAGAGTCTGGTGATGATTGTGTTCCAATATTTGAAATACACGAACATCAAGTTCCGATACCAGCAGATTTAGAATCATTGACAACTGTAGCCTATTCTAACAATGGAACAAATTGGGTATAGGCGCTAAAAGACGAAAGCTCATTTAAGTCTAAAGCTAATACAAAATCTATACACCACCGTCATCCGGAATAGCCGGCTGGAGTAATGCTAGCTACACATAGATCACAATTGCTTGGTATCAATGGTAGCACTGCACTAATGGAGGCTATTAGAGATAAAAAGATAGATGTTCCTACATACTGGATTAAGCCAGGTTGGATAGTCTTTAATAAAGATAATGGTTTTGTTAAGCTGTCATACAAAGCAATAGCTACAGATGAAAGAGGCTATCCTCTTATTCCAGACTTAGCTTCGTACTAGGAGGCGATATACTGGTACGTTATGATGAAGTTGAGTTTCCCTAAGTTCCTTAGAGGATCTCTCGGAGGTAAAGCAAGGTACAACCAGAACGCATATTTCTATATACAATAGTAGTGGAACTTCTATAGAAATTAGGCTTACGCTGAAGCAATGATGCCTAATGAAAGTGAAATGCTCACTATTAAGAATGAGTGGACAAAGCTTGTACCAGAGTGGGATGATGACGAGAACTTCTTTAATAACACTGGAAAGAAATAGTTGAACTTTAATGATTACTGCTATGGATACTAATAATGAACCACAGATTAATAGTTTTGCAGGAGGACTGAATAGTGATGATGATCTTTCTGTTGTTGCTGCGAATTAGTACATTGATGCTAGGAATGTAAAGATATCGTCGTATAGAGGCGGAGAAAGCAGAGACAATAGACATGGATCATTGATGTCTGTGCAGGGAGTAAAGTTTGCTGGGTCATTTGCTGGTAAGAATAGCAAAGTTGTTGCTACCGGTTCAATAAGAGATTACGGAGTAATTGTTTGCGTTGATGAAGGTTGGCTTAAAATCTATAGCTTTAAAAATGCAATAGGCGGAACCGTACACGATTAGGACTTCAATGATATACAAAAGAGCAGGCTTGTTACAGATGCGCCATTATTGCCATTAAACGGTGGAGAAGAGTATCCTGACGTATTTGATATTCAGCTTAATTATGAGAGCGAAAATAACATTAAGTTGTACTTAGCCGACTCATTCCATCCTATAATGGTTTTCAATATAAATAGAGGCGATGATACAATATACCATGATCTTAATAAGTGTTTATCATACCCAGAAGCTGTTTGTAAGCCACCTGTGTTTGAAGAGTATGTACCAGGAAAAATAGAGTTTGGTGTTGTAAGCTATTGTTATTAGCTATATAATAGATGCGGAATACATACAGACGCGTCAATACAGTGTTAGTAGATACCAATCGGTAACTACGATTTCGACAACAGGTATGTAAAGTGTGGTGGAAAGTAGGGCGCACAATCAAACTGCGGAGTAAAAATATCTATACAAATCCCTACTAACTATCGGCATCTTGATTACATTAAGGTATTCAGAGTATAGTATACACAAAATGGATAGACGCCAATAGTATCTGTGATATACGATGCCAAGATAAGCTTCGATGGGGAAAAAGACGATTCGGAATTGATCATAAATGATGTTGGCAACGAGCCAATAGAATAGATTAGTGTTGAAGAGCTGAACTCATTACAAGGCGTTAGAATAATACCTAACTCATTAGCGTCTAAAGACGGCTTTCTGTTTGCTGCAAATACAAAAACAATATAGACAACTATTAAAGATTTTGATAAATGGGACGCGAGAGCATTTAGATTTAATAATGAAAATAAAAGTATTGTAACAGATGTTAATTGTAACAACTCATTTACAATAGATGCTCATGGTAAAGATATAGAAAGCGATAATGTTGCCGTTCCTCCATTTGACCATGATTGTTATGACAATGCTTACAATGATATAAATAATGAAGCTTCGTTATAGTCAACTAATTTTGTATTTGATTCAAAATATAAATGGGTCGGAGGATCTGGTAAAAATATAGAATGGAGATTTATTATTTCTCCATAGGTAGAAGATTCTTGCGAAAAGAAAAATAATACAAGAAAAATAGGAACACTGTACAATTATTCTCAGAAAGAAAATGTATAGCAGAATAATGTTTTCTACATAGATAAAGATTTCAAACCATCTACTACAATAGAGAAAGCTAAATTTGATCCAGGAATAAATAATAACACATGGTTAATAAAGTCGCTTAGACGAAATGAGATTTATCGTTACGGAATCGTTTTGTATGATAAATATTGTCAAGCTTCTCCAGTTAAATGGATTGCTGATATAAGGACTCCAAATGTAACAGAAAAAGGTTTTGAACTAATGTCATCGAATACCATTGTTAATGGTAAACGTTATGAACTAGTTATTAGAAATCTAGGAATACAGTTTATGGTAAAAAGTTTACCGGAAGGCTGTACTGGTTATTAGATAGTTAGATGTGCTAGACATGAATCTGATATCGCTACAATATCACAGGGCGTACTTAGCTCCCCTGTATCTAATGCGTATAGCAAACAGTATGATGGTGATAATGATAAGTATGAGGTAACAAAATATCATATGTTTTGCCCAACTGGATTCTTGACAACAAATAAGTTTATAGAAGGTTTTAATGTACATAATTAGCTTGTTGGTAATGGAGATGATTTGTAGTCTCAATGTATGACAAATATAGACAACGATGAATTATTGCAATTTGTTTCAAAAGAAATTTGCTATTAGCCAGAATCGTTTAAGCAATTTACAAAAGATAAAAAATATTATTTGCAAAAATAGTCTTTTTTATTTGGAGCTAGGGGTGATTATAAGTTTGAGGACGACTAGTATGATTCACATAGAGATGGAAATACTAATGAAAATTATGGAAGCTTGACTGGTTTTGATGGTAGGACAAATTTCAAATTTATAATACCATGTATATCTAACTGTGCTGTAGAATTATTTACAGGACCAAATAAAGACGGTACCACAATAGGAGATTTCTACGTTAATAATTTACCTATAGTTGAAACTACAGCCGATAGTCGAATATGCTATTTAGAGGCGCCATACAACCCAAGTTATTTCTATAAAACTAATCCACAATCGCATAAAGCACGAGGTGGTAATGTTGGAAACGAAGTTGTAGATAATGTTTTAGATTCCGGATCAATTGGTGGGCTTGGAAACGTAAGACCATTTTCTTATTCTTTGGCTAAAGACTGCATTTTAGATTTTGATAGACTATACAATAGTGATGATAAGTCGGCAGATGTAAGGTAGGAAAAATCTGGTAAGTTTATAATACAGAAAGCTTTTGCATATATAAAATTGTACGAATAGAGTACTGCTCCAGACTTTTTTACGCCTGATTTTGATCCTATTAACGGCTATTGGAAGCCCACTCAAAAAAATTACATATAGGATTTTTAGTTAGTTGATCAAATAAAATGGGATTAGGCGTTCAAAAGAAACTTTAATAAAGAAAACAATGAACAAGCCTCATCAAAATCTTACACTAATTATGCCGTTTCTGCTGGAGGAGCGCTATTTACAAATATGATTACCGGAGGAATTTGCAATGATACTAATGGCAATATATTTGGATCATTTGGTAATTATAATGGTGGGTTTAAAAATGATGGAACAGGTGCTCATGGTAATAAAAACGCGTGCTTTGGAACAGGTGGAAAATGCTTATTGTTAAGTTGCCAGTATAAAGAAATGGGTACATCTGGCGCATATTCTTATTATTACCCAGAGAATGGCAACTATTACGATAGTTTAAAACAATAGAAAGTTTAGGAAGAATCTAACGGATTTGGTTTTGCACCTAAGGTAATTAGGCCAACTCTACTTGGAACATTTTTAACAAATCTTAGATAGCAAATAACTCCATATGGTGGATATTCGTTTACAAACAGGCTTACGAATATATATTATGGAGACGGTAATTACTTCGAGTCTAAAAACAAATGGAATACAGTATTTGATGGAGATTGTCATGTAGAGACATTCGAGTATACCTCTATGCATAAAGTGTATGGAGCTTATACATAGAGTGTAAAAGGTGAGAATTTGCAGTTCCCTAATACTCATATGATAACATACTCTATACCAACAGAGTCAAATATATGGTGCAAGTTCCAATATGGATGGACATTTAGTTCTAACGCAAGAGACAATTATGCGTCTTTCATACAGGCTGAACCATGTGAAATAACTGAAGCTTACGTGCAAAAGGAGCCAGAGTATGTTTATAATTCTGTATATAGCGTACAGAACACAAGTATACCATTTGCTGTATACGATGATCTTAATCCACAGGATTACAACAAGACAATAGACACTAGAGTATATTATTCTGATTTAAAACAGAATGACGAAATCATAGATAGTTGGTGTAAGTTTAGAAGCTCTAATTTTATAGACGTTGATCAGCAGTATGGTCCTATAACAGATGTGTATACATTTAAGAATGTTCTTACATTTTGCCAGGAACAATCATTTGGTGTACTAAGTGTTAATGATCGTAGTGTTGCTACAGATAACTCTGGTCAAAACATAGTGCTTGGAACAGGTGGCGTGCTTGATAGATACGATTACTATAGTAGTACATATGGAATGCATAAGTAGCAGTTCTGTATGACTAGCAGTACTGGTGGTTTATATTGGTTTGACAGTCATAATAATGTTATTTGCCTGTTTGATGGATAGAGTGTAACATAGCTTTCAAAACAAGGTAAGATACAGAATATACTTAACAAATATAAGAAAGATGATAACTTCAGGGTGTTCTACAATAATAGATATAATGAGGTTATATTTAACGTTCTAAGCGATGATATGCAAATCGTGTACAATGAAATGTTAGGAAAGTTTACATCGACTTTAACAATCCCATTTGATGGAGCTATACAGTTCTTTAATGGAGAGTATCTTGTAAAGAAGAACGATACAGTATGTGTATACTAGTACGACTATCTAGACGAATCACCTAAATCAACAACTAGACAGTTACTTTCTAGTTATGTTAAATACGTAGTTGCACAGTAGCCTCTTGTTACAAAGGTGTTCGATAATCAAGAGATTATTACATATGAAAACCTATAGTTGAATGACGTAATATATGATGAGGACGACTACTTCTCAAAGAATCATAAATATGTATGGCAGACAGAGTCTTAGAAGATAGAATCTAGTCTAGAAGAGTAGATAACACTTAGAGAAAACAATCACAGATTTGCTATACCTAGAGCTGATGGATTATTTGGTAACAGAGCTAGAGGTAAGGTTATGATTTGTAGCATAGAAGATACAAAGCCAAATCCAGCTATGGCAATACAGTACATAATAACAAAATATAGATAGTCATGGAGCTAAAATAGAGAAAAAGGATAAATAATCTTCGTAAATTCGACGATGGAAAAAACCTATCAGATAGCGTAAAGGGTATTGGCGGAGACGCAACTGGAACGAATACATATAAGCAATAGTCAACATCTTTGCCAACAAAGACAGAAATAAATGGAATGAAAACTTCTGGCGGTGATATAGATGCTAAAGCTGGCGTTGGGCAGACAATATAGGATCGAGCAAATGAACTTAAAGAAATGATTGGTGGCAATGCCCCAGTCGCACCAAGTTTTAAGCAACAAATTGCGAACAGGCTTAGTAATAATAATCCTTCTGATTACACTTCATCTAGTTCGAGTATTAGCGCTGGAGCCGTAACCGGAGCTGTTAATGGAACCATAGGAATGATAAAAGGATACAATTCTATGCAGGATGCAGTAAAAGGATCGAATGAGCTTATGGCTTATTCTGGACAAAGAACAGACTAGGCATTTGGTGTAAACTACCAAGCTCAGAATGATATTAACAGGCAGCAAGCAATGGATGATATATCTAGGTCGAATAGAGACGCAACATTGGGAATGGTTGGATCCGGAGCCGCTGCAGGAGCTGCTGTCGGATCTGTTATACCTGGTGTCGGCACACTTGTAGGAGGAGCCGCTGGAGCTATAGTAGGATTAGTTGGAGGCCTGTTTGGAAGTAAGAAAGCTAGAGAAAGATAGCGCAGAAAGGTATTCAATGCACAACAGAAAGTTAACCTTGTTAACCAGGTTAACCAATCATCAGCTGCAACAGAAGGCCTTACATAGCAATATTATTTAAATAATGGTAATACATATGATGACGTATTATATGCTAACCGAGGAAAGGATTTAATAAAACCAAGATATGTTAAAAGGAAATAAAGTATGGACACCTAATGGATATTAGGAGGGTCCAACAAATAGTTTAGTTGGTAAAGGTGAGTCTATTATAGACTATACTAATGGTACCGGTACTCTTGTGACAAAAGGAAAAGTTGGAGTCGATAATCAACCTAGCTCTGTTAGCGTAAATGACAATAACGTCATAGCTGGTAATGATGTAGACTGGAGTAACGGAATGAAATTTTCTGATCAAATAGCACCACTAACAGCTAAGCTTTAGATGTATAATAGTATAGAGAAAAGAGCTGGGAAGAAATCTGAACTTAGCTCTTTATCTAAGCAAACAATGGAGCTTTAGAAAAACCAATTAGATCGCGCTAAAGCCCCTATTTTACAAGCAATGAAGAATATTACAGATAGACAAGAGAGATAGCATTAGATCGAAGATTACGCTACCTAGATTAAGCATAATTGTGGCAAAGATAGATTTTTTAACGGTAAAAGCTTATGGGACAAAACAAAGCAGACCATTTCTAGCTGGTCTAAATCTGGTAAAGGAAAAGTATCCAACTCTATGCTTGATTTCGGATATGCATTCCCTGCGCTGCTCGAAACACAGATGCTTAATCATTGGCGTAACGAAAAACCTGTAATGCCAAGCATTTATGCAGCTAATAGATATGCACCAATAGCCTTACAAACTATGGCTGGTAATAGAGTGTCAGCTAATCCAATTCTTGAAAAATTATATGCACAAGATAGATAGGCTGCTTATTAGCTTGCTAATTCTGGAGGTTATACAGGTGGTCAAAGATAGGCTAATAGAGTAGCTTTAGCTTTAGGTAATCAAAGAAATGTTGCAGATGCTCTTATGAATGTACAGGAGAAGAATGCTGCGTACAGAAACGCTTATGCTGAAATGGCTGCTAGGCTTGGCGATAGTGATGCTCAGAGATTGCAGCAGTCTAACCAGTATGGATGGGAAGCGTACAACAGAGCACATGGAGCTAAGACAAAAGGTATTGAGACACACTTGGCTAATCTTGGTCTTATTGGTCAGAAGTGGCTGTCTCAGCGCATTAAAAACAAGCAGTATGGCGATATCCTTGATCTGTACCAGTAGGATATAGATAATAAGAAAGACGCGTTAAAAACAATATACGGTATAGGCGGTGATGATAACAAAGGTACAACTGGTAATACTGGCGGTACAGTTGGTTAGAGATGGTCTAAAGGTAGCGTAAACCCAGATGCTTCACCAGGTACAAAACCAGTAACACCTGCAACATTAAGTAGTTCTATTGGTAATATTGCTCCAGGGTGGACTCCTGGTGGATATAGATTTATATCACCAAACTAGCAATATGCTATTAACAGAGCTGTACAAAATAATCAAAAAGCATTAGCAGCTGCTAGAAACAAAGAAGCGTTCGATAGACTAATGTATGGAGACTACGGGTCTGGTAGAATTAATTTTAATAACACATTAAAGGGCTCTTTATATACAAATGGAACATATTTGAATAGTTTACTTCCGTTTGAATTGTTGGCAGGTCCTGATGGAGAAGTTGCTCCTAGGTAGCAATATCCTTTAACTTGGGGAGATTATGTATCATGATAGGAATGTATGATGAACCAGTAGCGGTCCCTATTATAGACCTACTGGATAGCAGTATGATGTCGTAGTACATTAGTGCTGCAAGAGAACAATATAATTAGGCTGTACAAGAATAGAAGGAGTTCGCTAAGGAATTTGGAGAGCTGTATGGACCTAATGCAAATATAAATAAATAGTTCTACGATATTACAAAAGGAGCCGTTAATAAAGGGCTTGATTATTTGTATTAGAATGGTATAGATCCTCTTAGATCAGCAGAAGGAAGAGCGTATATAGCAAAGATTATTAGAGAAAGACCATACGCTGAAATAGCCAACCTTAAAGCTTAGAATGAGTCAATGAAGACTTATTAGAGGTATAGAGCAGAAGCTATGCGTAATGGTACATATGATCCAGATTTTGAAAAGTTTGCACTTGGTGGTAAGACTCTTGAAACATGGGACCCTTCTACAGATGGTATGTGGACAAGAGAAGCTCCTTCTAAGTACTCTAGCTTAAAAGACTGGACTAGTAATCTTTTTGATAATATGTAGCTCGAATATGATCCAGAACTAACAAAACAAGCTGGAGGGTTGTATCAAGTATATTCAAAGTCGCCTAAGAAGATGCAGTAGATTCTTGATGCGAATATAAAGGATATGACAAAATCTGACCTTGGTAAATACTATCTCAATATGTACGGGGGTGATATAGACGCTCTTAAGGCTGATATTATTAATCGTAACAGAGAATATACTCAGGTAGATAGGCGTGCTGATCAGGTAAAAGTCCATCTTAATGACCAGCAGTTCTAGGCTAATGAAGCTGCTAAACAAAGAGCATTCCAGAGAGAAATGGCAAAACAGCAGCACGAATGGGATATGGAAGAGCCTGAACAAAAGAATGCGTATGAAATTGCTAAATAGGCAGCAAAAGGAAATGGCAAAGGCGGTAAATAGGATTATAATCTTGTTGCAGATGTTATGACTCAAGCTTCGTCTACATTGCAGAATTACTTTGCCACAAATACATTTGGAGAAAAGAACTATGGTAACAACTTAGGATATTTATCTAGAGCACAAGGAAGGGCTTTCTCTAATAAAGGCTTTAATCTAAACAATGTTTCATTCGATTTACCTAGAGGAGGATATTCGGCATGGACAGGCGTATAGAAGAATAAGCTTAATCCTACGTTTGGATACGCATACAATGCTAATGAAGTCAAAGGGAAGATACTTACCGAAGGAGAGCTTAGAACTAAGGCATCTTCGGTTACAACCGGAAAGAATGTATATAAAACATATACAGATAAACTGTATAAGAAAAATAACATTCTTGGAGTAACACCAGACGAATCATCTAGAAACGGTATAGCCATTATTGGAAGAGACGGAAGGATGCATATATATCAGAAAGTTACTGTCTATACAACTGATGGAACTTCTAGAGATAGTAGCGGAAACAAATATAAGTTCATAGATGGCAAATGGAAGAATATAACTACAGGAAACGATGTTGGTAACAGCGATGAAGACAAAGCATTGATTAAATCTCTGAAGAAGCAAAAAGGTCAATATTCAGCTTATCAAGAACTGCCTGCAGGAGATGTATCGTTCACAAAGAAGAGTTACACTACGCAGAAAAATAAGAATGGAAAAACTACAAAGAAGGTTGTAAATAGAGGGAACATTATACCAGGAACAGAGTGGTATGATAATGGTGGAAATATAACAATAGATGGATATGACACTTCTACGCATTCTTCAAAATGGACAAATATAAATAAGAGTTATAATTAGTATTATAAATAATAACTATGGCAAATAGAATAAAGAACGTAAGTCCCAATATAATCCCATGGGGATCTGAAGGCAGTACTTATGATCCTATTAGATACATAAGACGTGATAATAGCACGCCGTACAGTAGGGTTACGAATAAATTTAGAAGCAACTTAGCTAGGTATCAGAGCACATCTCCTGTTCAGCGAGTTGTAAATAAAGGATACAAAGACTATGTAAATGTATCTAAATCGCTTAATACAGAGGAACGTGAAACCAGAAACTTATCTGATACGTATGATAAATTAAAAAAGGCCAAGGCTGTAAATGATGAGCTTGCTATGGAGCGACCATTGTTCAGACCTTAGAATCCTGGATTTGATTTTACGGCGATAGGTAAAGAAACACTTGGAGATATATTTTAGTCTACTGATCAGGTAAGGGCGAGCAACGCATCAGGAAAGGTGATGCTGAATAAAGAAACATCAGCTACAGTTGATTTAGCCAAGAAAAATAAAGAGTTAAAGTTGTAGAGATTGCAACTTTAGCAGCAATTGCAAAACTATTCTAACAACAGAGCAAACTTATCAAATCAAGATAAGCAGAATGTTATTAGGATAAATAATTAGATCAAATAGCTTGATAAAAAGATAAACGATGGCGAAGTGTATGAGCAAAGAGCTGAATAGCTCCGAGCTCAGCACGACATGGATAACGTATGGGATTCAGTTAAAGAAGGATTAGCTGGTGCTGGAGGCTTTCTTTTAGATATACTTGGTAAGGCGGGTTCTTATCTTAATACATCTAGCGCTTATGGTGTACATAATAACTAGGATTATAAAACGCTTAAGATGAACGATAAAGAAAAGTTTTCTTAGGCAGCACATCAGTATATATACAACAAGAATATAGATAATAACAAAAAGAAATTCTAGGGCCTCTCTTTAAAGGATTCGCTTACAGCATAGATTGATGACTATACAGATTTTTAGAACCAGCTTAATGCTGAAATAAAAGGCGCACAAGAGGATTATGAAAAGCACGTAAGATACAGATAGGCTGATGAAAAGTGGTTCCCTATTAGTGATGATTACAATAAGAAGAAGTAGAGATATGCTAATGCAAGCGTATTCTCACCAGAGTATTGGTAGTATGAAATGCCATCATAGATAGCTGCTTCTAATGCCTCTACCGCTGGTAGAATAGCAATGGCGATAAATACAGGAGCTGCTGTTGGTGGCGCATTCTTAGGTCCAAAAGGACAAGCTTTGTTAAATGTTGGATCACAGATTGCCACTACTGCCACAGGTCTCGATATAGAAAACATGAAGTTTGAGAACAGGGGTGAGGTTAGCGATGCTAATGTTGATAAGCTTAAATCAAACTTAATGGCAGGAGGTAAAAAACAGTATTAGGATATAATAAACGATTTAAGAGAAAAGGCTAAATAGGTATATCCTAAACTGAATATAAACCCAGATACAGAAAGCGATGACGAGATACTTCGTAGCGCATTAGCCGGTATTATAACTTCTAATCATCCAGAATATAGAAAAGCCGAACTTAGAGCCCTTGCTGGTAGTAACGCACTCTTCTAGAAAGATAACATAACAACAGGATCAGACCTTATGGTACAGAAGGGTTTGCAGGCTGGTATATTTGGAAGAGATTTGTATAAAGCTGGAAAGGGGACTGTAAATTGGATCGCGAATAAAACGATTAAACGTGCAGCTAATTCTGCTACAGGAGCTATAGAGCATACTGTCGAAGGTGCTGCTACAAACGCTGCAGCAGAAGCAGCAAAAGATGCAGTGAATGGTAGTAGATACGCTACTCTTAGAAAAGAATTCACGGATAGCTTTAGAAGTGGATTTGGATTAGGAGAAGAGACAGCTACGGTATTGGGTCACGGTATGACTGGACAATATGTGTATGGTACAATGACCGGTGTTGGTAAGGCTGTATTAGATCAAGCTAAGAAAGCTCTTCCAACTAGAGGATAGGCATTTATTAGACTTGCTACACATAGGGCTGGGCAGTATTATCAAGATATATTGGACAAAATACCATTGACCGCAAGAAGACTTTCTGCATACGGTCTTAAAATGGGTAAGGTTTGGGCTGTTTCTTCAGCTTCTGAGGCCGCAGAAGAGGCTAGACAGTATGTTAATGCAGAACAAGCTAAAAGGCAGCAGATGGGCCTTGGAGAGCTTCCTAGCCTAGGTAGTTTATTTGCAAATGAATATAGCGCTGGATCTAGAACATAGGCTGCTATATTAGCTGAATTAGGAATAGGCGATAGCGACCTTCTTGATAATGAGGAATTCTGGTAGAACTATAAAGGTGGATTTGCGCTTGGTGGTGGACACACTGTTGTAATGAGAGCTGTGTCAGAAATACCTGGACTTGTTAGATAGATATCAGCAGATTAGGCTATACTTAACTCTGGTATTACTAATCGTGTAATGATGCAGAACGAGCGCGCTCAAGGATAGTTGTTTGCAAAAGAGGCTATGAAAGGTAGATCCAATATGGAGTATATCCTAAATACCATGCAGCAGCTTAAATAGGAAGATGCAAGAAGAAAGGAACACACATATTCTAGCGAAGAGTGGGATTCATCAATAAAAGCTGCGTAGGACATAATGAGAATGACATTAAGCCCTACTACCAAAGCCATAATGGAAAAGCATGGCATACAATATGGTACAGATAAATATGCAGCAGCTGTAGCATCTGTATACTAGACTGGCTAGAACTCAGATGAGAACAGAGAATAGAGATAGAAAGCTATAGATGAATACAATTAGATTGTACATTCAGTACAACTTAATCAGGCTATTGATGAGGAATTGAGAAGAAGACAAAGCGGATCATCTATAGAAAGTCTTGCTTAGTAGAGAGCTAATAAAGCTAGACAGGAAGCAGAACAGAATGCTTAGTCCCTTGAAGAGTTAGGTTAGGAGGTAGATTTAATATCAGCACAAGCAGAACAGGATAAGCTCAATAGGATGACAGGTCCTACAGGAATAAGTAATGTTGAAGATCTTCGTCAAAGAACGATACTTGTAGGACAGCTTAGAGGTTTGCTTAAGCTTAGAGCAGATTGCAAGACTTCTGACGGATTCTTTAATATGCTTAGAGATAAGTTCGGATTACATACTATAAGAGAAGATGCCGCAAAGATACATAAATCTATAGATAGCGACATAAAGATTATCTCTTAGAGATTATCTGAGTTGTCTGGTATTAATCTTGAAGGCCTTAACGATGCCCAAGTAATGGATAAGCTCGACGCTATGGGCGCACTTGAATAGTTCTCTGATGATATAGAGGAAAATACAAGAGTAAGAGCACTTCTTAATGCTGATGCAAAACTTATAGCAGATAGATAGAAAATGTTCTCTGATGGACTGAAGAATGAAGGAAACGAAAAGACTAAGTTCAGTAAGTTTATAGATGACGTTATGGCTACCACAGAGCGAAATAAGGCGATAGATTGGGCGTTAGCTGACGCTATTAATGATCCTTATGGACAGAAGTGGAACCAGGATAATACATCTACAGGAGATGTAAATACAGAGCATAAGGATACATAGTCTCATGTTGAATCTCTTACAAAACAGGAGAATAAAGTATATACTCCAGAAAACAACTATTCTGTAGAGAATAATACTTTCGAGAATACCGATATACCTTATGTTCATGATGATCTTGAGCTCAAGATAAAAGAAGATAAGCTTGGATCTGTAGGAAAGCTCAAAGGCAAGATTGATGATATGATCCTTAGAGGAAAGAGCTATGATAAAATAAATAGATGGCTACAGTCTTCTAAGAGGTATAAGAACATTATTACCAGAAATGAAGATAACGCTAGAATAATAGAAGACTACATTAACGATTAGCTTCTTAATGCTGGGCTGGAACCTAATAGAGCAATTGTAGAACGATCTAAACCTGAAGACGAATTAACAGATTCATTTGAAAGGCTTAATAATCTTTCTGAGCAAAGACAAGAAAGAAACGAAAGAAGAGCTAAGATAGAGGCAAAGAAAAGACTCCTTAAGTCTAAGATGAAGGCAGCAATCAAAGAGTGGGCTAGATCCGGAGAAGCTTATTCTGGTATAAGTCCTAAGTTTTTATCCACTCTTGCAAAGCTTGTAGCTTATGGTACACAGTAGGGATATTATTCATTTAAGACATTTCTTGATGATATTAAAGATATGCCATTAGATACTATGGACATTCCAGATTTAAGTGGAATGTTATCATATGTATATCTTAGTAAATCTAAAGAATAGGCTGGTACTGTAGTAGAAAATCTTGATTCAGAAGAAAATGTTCTTAATGTCGGTAGTGTTTAGGATTATCTTAAAAATGATAAACCAGATTAGACAGAGCAGCTTAGACAAAATGTAGACAAGTTAGTACAGCAGGTAAAGTAGAATTTGTCTAATATAGATAACATTGAATCCGCTATACAGAAGATTGCAGACTAGTAGTTGACTCCATTTGACAAGACTAACATATCGTAGTATATATTAGATGTAGATAAGTTTACAAGTGAAGACTAGCTAAGAGGTGCTATAAATGAGCTTAACAGTATAATTTAGAACACAAATTAGGTATACAATGACCTTACAGATTAGCTGAACAATCTTAACGATTAGAAAGAAATTCCACAAGACCCACTTGTTACAGATTATAACGATCTTCCAAAGACTGTAGAGCAGTTGGTTCTTGAGCTCGAAGATGCTTGCAATACTCTTGATGCTATAGCTAGTACAATAGCTGATGTAAAACCTACTACACAGCCAGAAAGAGACGCCATAAACGATTTGTCTATACAGTTAATGAGAGCAGAGATAGCTCTTGACAATCTTCTGTAGGATAATGAAGCTTAGGCTGTAAACGTATCTTAGGAAAGAGATCTGATAGATAATGTTATTATGAAGTTTAATAACAACAAATCTATCTGGGGAGACTCTAGTGAAGAAATTCTTGATTGGTGGTTTACGAAATACGCAAAAGATAATGTAATACTTCCAAGAGATAGTAGAAACTCTATTACAAACGGAAGCGATAATCTTGTACTTGATTATAATCAGAAGATAACTGATTATATGAGACTGTACGGAAATAAGTTCTAGTAGAATCTTGGAGAAGTAGAGTCTGACTGGTATTGGAGATTGCTTAAGAATTACTTTGGAACACTTCTTAATAATGCCCAGGATTATATAGAATAGGATCCAGATAATCCTATGAACCCAGTTCTTTAGGATAATATCAATAGAGGTAGATTACTTATATCTGGCTTTGCTAATAAGTATGGAAAGCAGCTTGATGATTCATACATGGATACAGACGCTTCTATAATTAGGGAGGCAGAAGAGCTTAATAAACAGGAATTCTTGTGGTATGAGGCTGGTGGTAATAACTACATTTCTGGACAAGGCGTAGGAACTACATTGCACAGACCTGGAGTAAAGGCTATGTAGGAGAATAAAACATATGTAGAATGGAGTAATCAACCAGACTTTATTACCAATGGTAAGTTTGAGATTATATTCAAAAATGCTACAGAGTATAGTAATAGGCCTTACTTGAGAATTACGTATAAAGGACAATCTATAGAACTGCATATATATGAAGGTGGCGATGAAAGTAGAATGGGATACCAGTAGCACCTTGTTAATTTATGGAAGTTCTGCCAGAAGCATAAGAATTATTCATTAAGAGTAATACCTACAAGAACAAATGGATCACTTATTTACGATCCTGCGTTTGTTGGATACAATGAAAACTCTCCAACAGTAGAAGGATTGCATCCTGTAGTTGGCAATATAATGAACCTTGACGACACATATTCTATTGACCTTAAGAGCAAGTAGATTGGTATAGTAAAATAGGACAAGAAGGGCCAAATGAACGTAATGAGTCTTGATGTCTTAAATAGCCCTATACATACCTTAAATAGTGCTAGGGTTGGAACATAGAATATATCAGTAGGCTCTACGGTATATTTGTGGCACACAAATTTTGATGAGAAGAAAGGAAATTAGACAACCATTCCAGTCATATTGTATCAGTCTAAGCTGTCTTAGAATCAAGCCGATTCTCTTGTTGACCTGTTAAGGGCTTACGCTTAGGGACAGGTTAATTATAACGGGTACAATACACATGATCTTATTAAGATGCTTGTACACGTTAATGAAAACAATTAGCCTAACTACGGAACAAATCAGACTAGAACTATAACATTCTCTTCTAACAGGTAGATTATTATAGGATTGCCACAATATGATGATAACGGAAAGCATGTAGATGGAACAGGAGAATCATATGATCTTACAAGCGAGCATGACTTAGAGAGACTTAGAACCGACTTAAGATCTGTTGGAGTAGCTTTTGAGAAGACTATGCTTAGCCAGTAGCTCAACTTTACAAACAACTCTGTTATAAATAATGTAAAGCATTACTTTGAAGATAATCCTAGCGCAGATACTTTTGTAGCTCCAAATGGTTTAGAGTTTAGTAGAGATGACTTCTTTGACCAGGATGGCAACGAAAGAAGAAAAAGTACATATGCTGGTTATCTTATGCGTCACCAGTATACATAGACAGCTGTGGTTGGCTAGAATTATACTGCTACTTACTTCAAGGGCCCATACTTGGTTCCTAATACAGTACAGGGTGAACATATAGATAATGCAATTGCAGAGCAGCAAAAAGAGAATTCTATCTCAATGCCTAGATTAAACTCTCTTAAAGAGCTTTTAAATCGTTCTCGTTCTAAAGGCCTCTATTTATAGGCAGAAGCCAATAAGCTTAGAGATATAACAGATGGCGATAGAGAGCGAATGAATGCGTATTTAAGACGTGTTATAGGTGGTGACTATTACGAAATAGGAAAATAGCTAAACGATGATATACCTGCAGATATGGCTGTTGCCGGAAAGTGTATGACAGATATGGTCTATATTGGCAATAGAGTTGTAGACGGCGTATAGTATCATGAAGCATTCCATAGAGTATTAGAGTTGTTATTGAGACCTTCTGAGCGTGAAAAGATATACGATTGGTACAAGAAGAGAGAAGGAAACGATAAGATGTCTGATACAGAAATAGCTGAGGGGTTAGCTAATCTGTATATGGATGCTCAAAATAACTATGACGACAATGAGTTCTCAAACAACAAGGTTATGGCTCTTTTCTAGAAGATTAAAGCTGGTGTACAATTTGCAAGAGATCTTGGAAGTATAAGACTTACTCTGTTGTCTGCAATAATGGCTACAGGTTGGTATAAAACAAAAGCTGGAAGTAAGATACGCAAAGAAAACCTTGAACGATTTAAAGAAAAGTTCGGAGAGTCTCTTCACTATGACGTTTATAACCAGAAGACTGGGATGAAACATAGCTTTAAGAACATTCTGAATAATGAGCAGCTTAATGACTGCGTTGAAACTATAGCTTTCTATATTGTAGAAAAGGCCCTTGAGGAAGGAAGAGTTGATGCAGTAGGAAACAATATCGATCAGCTTACTATTACTGGTACAAATATCAAAAAGCTCATTGGTGCAGATATGATGAAGCGACTCATGGGAGAAGATCCAGAGGTTCCTGTTCCAGAAGCTTAGGCTAAAGCATTTTAGGAGATATTCCAGCAAGGTAAAAACGAATTTGTAAAAGACAAAAATGGTAAATATGTAGAATGGAAAACATATTATCCAAACTTTGCAGTTATAGCCGATAGAGTATATGCTAAGATTGCCAATATAAGCAAAGAGGGAGTTGTTAAAAATGCTAACGACGAAGATATGTAGGAATAGCTTGAGGCTGGTTCTGCTGGTGCTTATATGGATTACGTTGGCAAGGAGTCTTATGAAATGAGCAAGCTTTAGAGCATATCTCAGAAAGCTAAATTCTTCTTTGGTACTGTACCTTATGTAAAATGGGCGAACGCTAATAATCACGAAGAAGGAATAGAGCTAGATACATCTCATAGTTTGTTTGGAGATCCTAGATTTATGCCTCAAACAGAAGTGTTTAGCAAGATGTTTGAGCAGCTTCATAATGTAAAGACTGCGCAAGAACTCCATGATGAATTGGCTAGACTGGCTTCACAAGACCCTATGTTCTTCTATGTGTACTCTGTATTCAATGAGTATTTCTAGGCTTAGTATATAGATTACAATAAGGTTACCGGAGAAGGAATTAATTATAACGCAGAAGCCATTGTTACGCAGGTATACTAGGCGTTAGTTGGACAGAAATACAACTTTATGATGACAAGATCATCTACTGATAAAGATGGTCGAGTTAGCGTAAGGATGTCTAACTTGTCTGTTGATAGAGATACTCTTAAATTCTCTCAGGACTGGTCTAAGAGATTAGCAAATGGTGTTACCGGAGTTGTATCTACAGTAAGAGACCAGGATGGTAGAATACTATTTAATAGAGATAGGAGAGGAGTTGTATACAACGCTCCTGGAAATGATATATTTAAGCGTACATCTAACTGGATTAAAGATATATGGACACAGGCTAACGCTGGTAATGAAATAAAGGTAGGTAGCAACATATACGATATAACAAGCCCTGTTCAGTTGTCTGAAGTTATTGATAAAATTACCATAACACTTAACAAGATAGGTATACAGATTGATAACGATACTATTAATTATATGCTTATTAATAAGTATGGAGAGTTTAGTGCAGATTCATTTAGATAGATGCTTAACGAAACTACTCTTGTAAGCTTAAGTAAATTCTTAAACTTGCTCGATTAGGTTATAGGAAACGCAGGATAGATTAACATTGAGCTCGATACGTTATATAACAAAGATTCGTTTGTTAATGAGCTTGCTAAGTATCAGTCTATGAACAATAAGGTTAAAAATGAGATGATGAATCTCTTGACAAATAACAATAAGGCGTATACTTAGGGAGAGAATAATACTGTATCAGATATACTTGCCGATATACAGGACGAAAATCCTAATAACGAAGCAAAGTAGAGAATCTAGAATTTCTGCTACAATAAGCATTCTATCGTTCTTAGAAGAATAGCTTAGAACGAAGGTAATAAGATGGCTAAGATTCTTATGAATAATTATGCCGGATTTAAGACCGACCAGAATGATGACTATGGTTCTGACTACAACTAGGTTTCAGAAGTTGAGGACTACATGTCTAAGGTTACGATGCTTATTAGCGGAGGATTGATTTATCCTACAATGTCTGATAAGAAGACATATATGTATTTATAGTCTTCAGACCAAGCTATTAACGGATTCTTAATACCCGGTATAGATTATAGACTTATAAACAAGCTTATATCTAGTTCTAGCAATGAGTAGAAAGCAGCTATTAGAAGCGAACTTCTCGGATCACTTCCTAGAATAGTTACAGACACTACCGGTAAAACCATAGTAAGACCATCTGATTAGATTCTTGACATCTTTATTGATTACGCTAAAGACGAAAAGGCTGCCATACTTGAATGTATGCACTAGCTTGGATATTTTGAAGGTGATACAGCTATAGATGATACTGTAAAGATAAAGAACTACCATACATCTAATGAGTATAAAAACAGCAAAGGCGAAACAGTTAAAGTAGAACCTAATGGAACTAGATTCTCTTCTCTTACATCTATACTGAACGATGATGGTAAGAGAATTAAGTTCAACGATCCTAAAAAGAGTAGTATAGATTGTTTGAAATTAGCTGACTAGGAATTCTTTAACAAGAGCAGAGAGCAATAGAGAAATATTATGGCTAGAGTTCTCGATATCTAGTTTAAAGAAGAGCTTAAGAAGGCTATAAAGTTAGGACTTATCAAAGGCGATATAAACAACTATTATTCTTTGCAGAATGTTGGACTTAGCTGGAATGAGTTTAACTCTATTAGATAGTCTCTTGCTGGAACATAGGGCATTACAACTCTCGAACAAATGAATGCTGCTGCAGTCGTAGCCATGATGTCAGATATATCTACTAGGTCAATTATTTCTGTACAAGAGGTAGAGAGGCTATTTGGTGGTCACCCTGCATTCTATAAGTGGAAGTATAGTGAGAACGAGCTAGAAGATAGATAGACCGACCAGTTAAAGCGTCTCGGTGGACTTATTTCTACTGGAGCTAATCCTAGAACTGATTTCCAGGATGATTCAGAGTCATAGTACACATGCGCACAGGTTGATGATTTTATGGTTTCTTCTGAGGCTGATAAGATGCATGATGGAACTATTGACGACGCTTATTAGAATAGTGTTGAAAAGATGTTCGTGCAGGCTAATACAAAAGAAGCGGTATACAACAAACTTGTACGTAGTGGTAAAAGTAAAGCTGAAGCTGCAAAAATAGCTTATGCGGAACACGAAACACAAAAAGACTTCGAAGAGTTTAGAGATAAGTATCTTGATGAAAATGATAAGGCTAGAGTAACTAAGAAATATAAGGCAGAATATAAAGCTTATGCTGGAAAGATATATGACCCTAAGTCTAAAGATCCTATAAATGTAGCCGATGGATCTGCATTTATTACAGATAAGATGTGTGAAAAGCTTTTAAGATCACTTGGATTGTACAGCAATAAAGCTAAATAGCTATTTGCTATGCTTAGAGATCCAAATAAGCAATACACATTCAGACAGAAAGCTGATGCATTTACAGAGCTTTAGGAGTTTATTGTTGGTGCTTAGAAATATAGTGCATTTGGACACAGAAACGATGAATAGCTTGGAAGTCTGCTTATACCATATTATAACAAGATGGCGCTGTTCCCTATATTCTCATCTATTGCTATGGGCGATATGGGCAAGGTATACAATAAGATGATAAACGAAGGCGTAGATATGCTTTTGTTTGATTCTGCTGTAAAGATCGGTAATAAGCACAATTCTAAATTCGAGTAGGGTAAAGGTATAGAGGAACCATTTGTTACATTTAAACAGGATCTTAGATACCTTAGAAAACAGCTTAATACTGACCCTAATGGAAAGATTGAGATGAATCTCGGTACACAGACAGCTAAGGTAGCGCTTGCTAGTTTGATTATCGATAGAGCAAACTACATAGATTCTCTTACTGGAGAAACTATTTCTGGATCTTAGATTCTTGACAATATCATGGATTCTATAAATCAACTTTCTGATATGGGAGTTAAAGAAGTAGATGATCTATTCTTTACTAACAATGAGTTCGATATTCAAAAGTTTGCTAAGTTCTTAAATGATGAGCTTACATCAAGAAATGCTAACAAGAATACAATCGATGCTATTACAATTAAGATTGACGCAGATGGAAGCAAACACTTAAATGTACCACTTGCTGCATAGTCTGATCCACACTGGATAGAGAGCATCCTTACCTCTGCACTTAATAAGAGGATCATAGATGTCAAGACTCCAGGAAACGCATTCTATCAAAGATCTGTATTTGCTATGGAGGGCAATGTTATTTCTGACGACGAGTATGATAAATTGCCAGCAGCAGCTAGAAAGGTTATTAATTGGTAGACTCTTAATGAGGGTAAATAGCTTTAGTTTGTCAACAATGATGGTAGTATGGATGCCGTTATATCTATAGATTACTTTGAGCACATAATACCAGAAGGAATGTCTTTCGATTAGGCTAGAAAATGGTTGTTCGACAATAAGATCATAGGTAACAGAAGCGATGTAAAAGCTAACACTATTGGTTATCGTATTCCTACACAGGCTCAGTCATCTATACATGCTTTGCGATTTGTAGATGTGCTTCCTGTTGTAAAGGATACCATCATTCTTCCTAGAGAGTTTACTAAAGTAACTGGTTCGGATAAACTATATCAATGTTCGAACCAGTATAATATAAAAAATTCCTTTAATTGCTGGGAACTCCACATATAGTGGACAATCAGCAGCCAAGTCTCTATTTAATACGTTTATAGAGAAAGGTTCAACGACTAAAATTAAATCATAAATAAACATACGTATATCGTTATGAAAACAAAAATTACAAAAGAAAGTAGAAATTTACTTATAGCATTATTACTTGGAGATGGAACAATATGTAGTAATAATGTATTTAAACTTGCTCATGCAGAGCAACAAAAAGACTATTTAGAATGGAAAATTAGATAGCTTAATGACGCAGGCATAAGAAATAACGGATTGAAAACTTATGTGAAAACATGCGGTTATAATATAGGCGCAAACGTATATTACACATAGCTTAATATAATTCCGTTTATAAAAGTACTAAGAAGAATATTTTATAAACCTAAAAAAGTTTTAGGAAACAGAAAGCTTCTTAATAGACTAGATGCTAGAGGTATTGCTATTTGGTATATGGATGATGGTCATATAAATATTCGTAAAGATAAAGATGGCAGACCTATGGGATTCTATATAAAAATAGCAACATGTTTACCAAAAGACGAACTTTAGGTAATAATAGATTATTTTAAAGAAGTTTGGGGCGTAAAATTTTATATGTTTCATGAAGGTAAAAAAGAAGATAGCTTTTCTTTATGTTGCGGAACAAAAGAAGGCTTAAAATTTATAAATATAATTAAAAAATATGTACTGCAAGTTCCATCTATGGTACATAAAATACAATATGATTTAAGCTAGAGGAGACGTCCTCTAGATGTACCCGAATAGGGGAAATTGGGAACACCGAAAGGTGAAGATATAGTCTGATCTACATAGTAATATGTAGTTAACATAAATGTTTGATATCGATAAACTGTATTTAGCATCTTTAGCATATAATGTAAAAGATAATAAAGCTAGTATAGAGTTTGATAAAGATACAAAACAGTATCATTAGAACAAGCTTCTTGAAAACTATATGACACTTCTAAAGGATAACGAGAACTCTATATAGATAGCTATGAGATCTATTGATAATGATACAGAGCTTGTAGAAAGTATAGCTAATCAATTTGAAAGCGCCGGCTCAACTAAGACTTTGCCATATAACTTCTATACATTGCACGAATAGACTGATAGGCGTAGAGATTATATTACAGGTAAGCTTGGTATCGCGCCATTCGCTCTTAATGTAACAAACTAGGCTCTTACTATGGCTTATGGAGTAAAATTGAAGGAAACTGAATTTACTAAGTAGACTCCATTTAAACGTATAGACTTACGTGATGACAAGAATGGTAATGCTGTTATGTCTTGGTTGTCTGCATTTATTAATGCTCACTGTGATATCGTAAAAGACCCATATGTGTCAAAGATAAATGTAAATAGCTTTACATACAATATGCTTAACTTCCTCGTCAGAACAGGTTAGGCTGATAATTCTGTTTGGTTTATTACATAGCCTATTATTAGAGATATGGCATTTGCTGCAGAAGCTGCTAGTGGACACTATGGTAGAGATTTAACAAAGAGTAAATATAGAGCTCAGAAGGATGCTACAGAGAAGGCTTTAAGACAATATATAGCAGGATATTTAGGAATTAACATTACAAATGATTCTGAGCTTTATAATAATCCTGATATACGTAGAGAAATTAATTATATTGACGCTGATATTAATTCTGCTAATACAGATACAGTCGACCACGATTAGAGAAGAATCGACATAATCAACAGCATGTTTAAGAGTGATAAATATTTAAAGAATTACGCTCTTGAGTATACTAGCAAGGAAGATATGTTAAAAGACCCAGACTTCTGCAAAGCTTAGATATAGGTATATAAGGCATGGAATATTCTATAGCCGTTTGTAAGTGATATTTCAAAACTCGTATAGCTTACTAAGATCGATACAAAGAAGCAAGGTAACACGCTCGCTAAACAGTTATTGTACAAAGATAAGTATGACTAGTTCTTAAAGGATATTCAGCAAGGTAACACATCATTTGATCCAGAAGGCGTAATGAGAATGATGACACATTCTTGGATTGATAAGAAGACCAATTCGTTCATGAAGGCAATGAAAGGTATCCTTTCAGGACAGGTATTTGAGGCTACCACATCTTACACCTCATTAGTTGGCTAGCTTGGTCAGTTTATGAACAATTATTCATAGACAGAAGATATAGCAAACAAACTTGACAGGAACATTTCTCAGTGTATAAAATCTCTATTTATTAGAGCTTATGCGCAAACCAATGATATAGATGTTAACAGATTATTCTTTGGTGATAACACGATAGCTGATAGACTTGCTAATATAAAGCGTAGGATTAACAATCCTGATGATAAGCTGTTCTACTTAAGGAATAATAAATTGCTTACTTCTTTAGTGGAGTCTGATCAAGTAAAGGATGAAACGACTATTGGTAATAATGGGTAGATTTACCCTGCACCTAAGTTTGTTAGCACATTCCACAGTATATCAGAGTCATCATTTAATCAAGATGATTTAACTGATGCGTGGGATGAATTACTTGATTATCCAGATGATTAGGAGTTAAAGAACTTTGCTAGAGACATAGTTGTTTACGCATGGTTAACATCTGGTGAGAAGTCTGGTTTCAACAGATTTTTTAAATACGTTCCTAACTCATGGAAGATAAATAGTGGATTCGTGGGACATGTTGAATTCTGGTTAAATGCGTTTAATACAAATCTTGAAAGCGATGCTAGAAACGCTATCATAGACGATATACTTAGAAATAATTGGAACGACACAGACTTTGTTCCTCAGTATGATTACATACGTAAAAATCAGAGGAACTTTACAGATTCTGGCATATACGATCCATAGTTAATGAAGCCTTTTGCTTTGTGTGGATACGCGTAGAATGGAAAAGGCGAGTGGGTTACAACTATAAATAGACTTGATAATGGTCAGTATCCTAGATACATCACTGTAAAGGATGAAATAGCAACAAAAGATAACAACAACTCTAATAGATCGCTTTACAGATTAGTAGGAGTAAGTAAGTTTGATGGAATAAAAGATAAAGATACTGGTAATACAAGTTTAACCGAAGTGCCTATTTATGCATTATGCAAGAAAAGAGGATTACACTTTAAAGGAAACGATATATTTGAATTTGGTAATAGTGATTTTGGGTTCGGCATGAACTACATTGGTTATCAAGAGAGTGATGCACAGTATGCAAGACTTATCGAATAGGTTAAGCAGAAGTTCTATATTGATGCAAAGAAACTCGAGCCTAAAGAAACTAAGACAGAATCTCCAGTAAGGAATACCGATGTTGTTGCTGTTAAATCTACTGGTAAGTCTGGTGGCATTACTTATAACAAAGAATAGCAAAGTGCCATCATAAATGCCGTGGCGTTCTTAAAGCATAACACAGATCCTACATAGTATTATGTTATTGAAGGCAAAGCTGGTACAGGTAAAACTACTATAGCTAAAGAAATTCTTAAAGAGTTCGAAGATGAGTAGATATATGTAGCAGCAGTATCTCATAAAGCCAAAGGTGTAATAAAGAATAGTTTTGGAGAAGATGCAAGAGGAAAGAAGTTCTTCAGTATAGCAAGTTTGCTCGGAATGAAGGGTATTAACGATAATGATACATAGACAACCAAATTCCAGGTAGGTCTAAAAGTTCCATTATTAGACAATCCTCCAGCATTGCTTGTTATAGATGAGGCGTCAATGATAACAGAAGATGTTCTCAAAAAGATTATTGATATAAACTCTAGTCTTTCTAGACCATTCTAGATGTTATTCTTAGGAGATATAGGTCAGATACAGCCAATCAGAGATGAACAAAGTGAATTCTATAGAACTCATAAGGATCTCTTAAACAAAAAGTCCGACATATTTAATAGCAAGCATAAGTCTAAACTTATCACTAGAGTGAGACAGGGTGAGGCTAATCCGATATTACCATATGCTGATTATTTCTGGGAGAACTCTTAGAAAGAAAATCCGGAACTTAATCCTACATAGCACATTGTTAGAAATAATCAGATCACAGATAAGGGGTCTTTATTGTTCTCTAATAGTGAAGCGGAAGTTTTAAACTCTGTAATCAAGGCTGTAAAGAATGCTATTGAAAAAAGTCTTACTAATCATGTAAAGATTGTAACATATCATGTAAACGAGAAGACTGAATTAAATCAGAAGATTCATGAAGCTTTATTTGGCAAGGATTCAGATTATTCAAAGGGAGATATGCTCATCTTAAATTCTCCATATGATCTACCAGATGTTAATGCTACAATGGAAAACTCTTCAGAAATATAGATAAAGAGTATCTAGGATACTGATGTTGATGAATTTGGTGTTCATACATTATATCTTGAAACAAATGGTACAGCATATACAAGAACTGGTAACGAGCAAAAAGATTGCGTTATACAGGTTGTTTCTAGAAACGATATTGGATTATATAATCAAAAGTTACAGGAATTAGCTTCTTAGGCTAAGAGGCAGACTAACAAGGTATTAAAGAGATAGATGTGGAGAGATTTTTGGGAGTACAAAGGACGCTATGCTGATGTCGATTTTGGTTATGCTATTACTGCTCATAAATCTTAGGGTTCTACATACGATATTGTAGTTGTAGACGAGAAGGATATAATGGGTACAACAGCTACTTCTAATCAAGAGAAATCAGAGCTCATTTATACTGCATTAACAAGACCTAGAAAGACAGCTATTGTTATATCTAGTGTACCTGTATCTAATCCTTATACTGGAGATATAGAAAATCCTTCTCTTCCTAAACAGGCTGAGAGAAAGATTGAATACCATCCAGGAAATTGGACAAGATAGGAGGTTAATGATAACCCTGATGTATTATTCGTATTTGGAGACAATACAAATAGAACATCTGGAAATAATCCTATAAGTAATGATAGTAAATATGCTAGAACTTATGGTCTTGGCAAGATGTTCCCTAATGCTACTGCTGCTATAATCAGAGGAATGGATAACGCCATGCCTGTGTCTACACAGCATTGGTACGATCCTACAACAGGAAGAACTAAAGATGCTGGTAGATGGAACGATTCTGATATAGAAGAGTTTAAGAAAGTTATAGATGCAGAGTTCTAGGCTATTAAAGACGAATGGGATACAGGTAAATATAGAAAGATTTATCTTCCATCTACAGGTTTATCTAATGGTAAAATCTCGCAGATTACAGAAGCGCGTACTCCATAGCTGTTTAAATATTTGTATGACAAGACTGCAGATTTAGCTAGATATGTTAGCACATAGCACAAAGATACTCATAATAAGCAAATAGATGTAAGTTCTATCTCAAATAAAACGGCTTCCTTTGGTGTCACCATAAATGCAAATCTTAAAAAGGATTGGAAAATATGGCAACAAACCAACCCTGAGGGAATAGTAGCTTATAGAGTAAATTATAATAGATACAATACTTCTGAAGAAGCAGAAGCTGGAAGAATAGGTAATCCTTTTAGTGAAGGAAGATTTGGTGTAAATAAAGGCATAGATACAGTACAGAAGTTCTATGAATGGATAGTAACAGGGAATAACTTTAATGAACCAAAAGCTACAGAATAGTACAGGCAAGCTATTATAGAGAAATTGAGAAGTATAGATAAACCAAATATTCTTTATTACAAAGAGTTAGGTTACCCTTCTCATGCTACCGTGTTAGGTTATTTAATTGAGCACAAAGAACTTTTAGGTACCAAAGAAAAAGGTTAGAATGTTTCATAGTAGAAACAGTAGAATAATCCTAAAGATTATACTATGAATTCCGGAGGAGCGTATGGAGGTGATACATATTGGGATGTTATTGGCAGACAATTTGGTTTAATAAATATAAACCACTTTAGACCTATTGACAATTAGAGGCTATCTAAAACTCTTAAAGATAGAAATGTTAAACCATTCTCAATTACTCACGAGCAATCTAATTATGCAAGAGAATAGATAAAGCAGCTAACAGGAAGAGATCTTCCTTATGATATTGGTGGAGAATTGCTTGCAAGGAATTTCTATTAGGTAGATAAGTCTGATGGAGTATTTGCTGTAGCTAATATAACTAGTTCGCAGAAAACAGTAGAAGGTGGTACAAATATGGCTGTGCAAGTTGGTATTAAATAGGGCAAACCTGTACATGTATATGACTTGAATACAGAAAGCTGGTATTAGTACAATCAATCTACAGGTAGATTTGAAGTAGAAGATACACCTGTATTAACAAAGTCTTTTGCTGGAGTAGGAACTAGAAATATATAGAACTACAAAGTTAATAAGAACGGACAATGGGTTGACAGAGAAGGCTATGTAGGATATGATAAGGCTCTAAAGGCTGCCAACGCAATTAAGGCTGTATATTAGAAAACATTCTCCAAAAACGACTATAAAGTAAAGAATGAACAAGAAATAAAAGACGATCTTAAAGAACTCGGAAAGAGAAGATAGGACGACTGTAATAAATAATTATTATGACGTGTTTGTTAAGAAATAAAGAAAACGAAGCGTTGTTAAATGAATATGAGGGTATTTTAGGTAGCCGAGAGGCTGCCTATTATGCCTTATCATAGAACAACGGATATCCTTTAGATAAGGATTTAAATGGTAAAGACTCCGCACTGTATAAGGATTTATTACAGCGTAATGGAGGTAGTAGAGAAAAAGCCATATTGGAGAAGGCTACTATATTTACGTCAAAGTTTATAGAAGATCATTATGACTGGACACAGGATAGAGTGGAGCCTACGATAGATGACTTAGATAACTATAATGGAGCATTATAGTTTGATGCTAAATCATTTAGCTCTATGGCTCAAAATTATGGCTCTAGGAAGGACAATTTTATCCTTGCTTAGTAGCAGGAAGGTAAGACCGCTAGAGAGGCTACAGAAGCCTGGAATTAGGCTGAATATGAACGTTTACACACCACTTTAGCAGATAGATTGGAGAAATCATTTGGTCTTACAAAATCTGTAGATAAGGAAGGAAACATCCTTCTGTCTTCTAAAGATTTATAGATACAATTCGTAGACTATATACGTAGCACATCGTTAAAAGATGTAGCAAAAGCCTCTGGCTAGTATATATCTAATAAGCTTAGTGCTATAGGTAATGTGATTAAGGTGGCATTTGGAAGAAGTTCTGCAAAGCTTAACACTGAGTCTCATGAGATATGCCATCATTATCTTGATATGTTTCAGAACTCACAGATGGTCCAAAAGGCTCTATCTGACATTATGAGTCAGTATAAGATAAAAAATGTAACAGAAGCAGAAGAGAAACTTGTAGATATACTTGTTGGTAAAGCTAATGATATTGCTGAACGCACAAAGGCAGCTGATGTATGGGAGTAGTTTAACACATAGGTTAGAGATGCATTCAAAGACTTAGTTATAGACGACTCTAATAAAGAAATGCTGCACGAATATCTTGCTTAGTCATTCTTACTTAACCTGGATATTAATCAAGTTAAGGTATCAGCTGAATTTAATAAAGTAAGACTTTAGAATAAAGCCAAGTTCTAGCTTATGGCTGATAACACACTTAGTAAAGATGAGGCTATATAGAGACTACAAGACTTGTTTGATACATACGATCATATTGTTTCCAAAACTCCATCATAGATAAAGATATAGGACAAGCTGTTCTAGACTATGCAGAAAATGTAGAGATAGTCAGATGACGACGCTATCTGCACATTCGTTAATTACGTAGTAGACAGAATTGGCTATATGGATCAGAATGGAAACATAACCGATGGCTCTATATATAAGTTTCTAGAGAATGCAAGGAAAAATAACTTCAAAGGTATTACTGCTCAATAGCTCATAGATATAGACAAAAACTCTATAGGCTTCTTTAAAGAGGTACTGAACCAAATAAACTCTGCTAAGGTGTTCGGAAACTTCCCATCAATGCTAAAGACTCATATAGACCAAATAAATGCATCTATGTAGGACATTTCTGTATTGTATAGAAATGCATTACATACGCTTACAACCGGAATCGTAGACCAGTACATAGACGAAAACATGGGTCTTGGTAACATAGAGAATGCTAAGATCGTAGCTGAAGACTGGCTTCTTAGATAGGCTATGTATGGAGATATAAACTGGCTAGAGATGTGGGCTGGAATGTACGGTAGATCTAGTTCTCCTATACTTAGAATACTGTACAATAAAGTTAATGACATTGATTACGATAGGTAGGTATATGTAAATAATATTGGTCATCAAATAGATGCTCTTAGGAGAAAGGCATGGAAGGCTATGAGTAAGCTTGTTCCAGGTAACCCTGAGATGATTTTAATGGAGTTTGACAGAGATGGTAAAGCCACCGGTAACTTTAGAACTGAGTACAACCAAGGATAGTATGAATAGGATAGACGCAAAGAACAAGAGCGTTTAATGGAAAAATACGGCTACGAGCAGGATGAGGATACCGGAGAACTTATTGATAAGCAGACCGGTTGTAGCGTATACCAGGAAAAATGGAAGTATACTTCGTCTGGTTGGTAGAGACCAAAATATTACGACTATCTTGATGAAATGGACGCATTTGATGATGGTAGAAGAATAAAGTAGTATACTAGGAAATATTATCAAGAAATGCGTTCTACTCCTGTATATTAGCCTAAAACTAAGAATGATCCTATACCAGCTAATCCTCATGGTCATGGTTTGTCTCCAGACACAATAAGAGAAAAACTTAGAATAGACGAGGATCTTAGATATTATGCAAAACAGGCTACAAGAAAAGACGGAACAGTACACTATGAAGATTTGTCTCCAGAATAGTAGAAAGCCTATTTACTTGCAAAAGAAGAAGCTGAGCAGTTATCGAATCCATTCTATCCTAATGGAGAGAAGAAGGAGGATGACAAGTATAGGATGGCTATAGAGTTAAGATCGTTCAATCAATGGGTATCAGATCAGACTGATTATGATTAGGATAGTGCAGCTTTTGTACAAGAACTCAATGCTATTACAGATCCAGTAAAGAGAGACCAATTTATAAGGCTTAATTCTACAGTATCTATAAACCCTTTATTGTACAAGCTTGCAAATGTTGGATAGTCTTAGTATAATGATCCTATATTAAAATATTTATAGAGCGGTCTTCTTACTTTAACAAAAGACAACAGAAGTATATCTAAAGACTTTTCAAGATTGCCACATGACTCTGAAGCGTTCTTCGCAAATGCACAATAGATTGAGCAGGATATAGAAGACTCTGGTAAAAACGGAACAAAGTCTGATTTTAGAAAGTATTTTACTTACAGACTTGCTATGCAGCCAGGTTTAAATAAGAGTAAATTAGATTTCTTTAGAGATAAATATCTTGATAGAGCGAAGAATGGAGAGCTTAATCAATTCTTTGGATAGGATATCACAACATTCTCTGATGCAGATTTAAGATATCTTATAGACAACAGATTCTTCTTCAAGAATACAAAGAAAGGACCTTAGCCGCTTGATTGCTTCTACGAAATAACACCGAAAAGTAGCACGTTTGTCTATAATGGATAGACTCATCCATCAATTATATTAAAGCCTACAGGAAGATTCTCTAAGAGAAGTAATGCTACTCCAAATAAAATTTACGACGATAGGTATGACTTTTAGAGAAAGGAGCCTGGATATTAGCTCACAGATAAATATAAGGACAAATATTTTGACTAGGAGATAAATTAGAACTCGGACATCAGAGCGCTTTACGATATGCTTACTAGTACAATGAAATAGATGTACGAGAAGATTCCAGCTATTAAGTCTGGATACAACAACGCTCTTCCTTAGATAGAGGGTACTACAGCAATGCTTTTGTCAAGAGTATTCAGGGGACCTAATTCTGCAAAAGATACATTTGGTTATCTTGGCAAGGCTATGGTAAGCATAATGCCTAGTGATACCGATTTGGAAGTAAAAGGATCTAAGCCAAGAGTAACTCCTAGTGGCGAAGATGAAAGTACTGTTCCTATTAGATTTGTCAAGCGATTAGATCATCCAGAATATATAAGTTCGTCTATCTGTAGTAATGTTATACAATTCGTAGATATGGCTAAGAATTATGAAGGTAAAATGGAATTGTTGCCAGAAATCTTAGCTATACAAAAATAGCTTAATCCAGAATATAGGGAGGATAAATATAAGAGTTCTAGATCTGGAAATGTTTACAACCATTTCAGAAAGATGGACAAATACAGTAGCCAGAGAAGTGAAGAAGCTATAAATACTCTTCTTGAAACATAGTTCTATGGTAAAAATGTAGTATCTGGTCTCACTAAGAATAATGAGAAGGGAGATACTGCACGAGTTTTAATATCTAGAGCTAAAAGATACGGTTCAATCCATATGCTTGGTCTTAACACTGCTTCTATGACAGTTGGTGCATTAGATGCTAATTTACAGATATTCAAAGATTCTCTTGTAGGAAAGTATCTTACAATGAAAGACTTCGGTTGGGCTATAATCAAACTATTGAGTCCTAAAACTATTTTAAATAACTTTAGAGGATTGGGAAAAGCTTAGCCAACAACCAAAGAAGGAGCTTTAATGTAGATGAATCAAATAAGTAAGAACAACTCCGAAATATTTGAAAGTCTACATAAAGGCTGGTTTAGAAGGTTCTGTCTTAAGTACCTTATGATGGGAGGTTATACACTTGGTGATTATATGAACAACTCTATTGTAATGATGTCGTTCTATCATCACACTAGACTTTTTAAAGACACATCGTATGCTGGTGTTAAGCCTGGATTTTATACTCGTAATCAACTTATAAAAGCATTTACTGATGCTGGATACACAAAGAAGTAGGCTAAGGCTGTATATTCTGACTTACATACAACATTATACGATGCATACGATTGGCAGCCAGGAGACTATTTACCAACAGTAAATAAGGCTTTTGCTAAATATCTGAATAACAAAGTAGCAAAGAACGTAAAGAACAAAATTACTCAAAGAACAGCTTTTTACAATGGTGTTATGCCAGCTACAGAAGTTTCTAAAGCTAGGCAGAACTTATATACTGCAATGATGTTTATGATGCGTAACTTTATCGTAGGCAATGTATACGAAAGAATGCAGAACGCTAATGACTATATTGTAAAAGAACTTGATGAGAATGGAGTTCCTGTAAAGAATCCTAAAACAACTGAAGAAGCATAGAGTTACGGATATTACAACTATGAAACCGGAGAGATAGAAAGAGGTCATTATACATCTATAGCTAACTTAGTTAGGAGATATATAACCAATTGGGTTTACGGATTACGTTCGTTATTGTCTCACGACTAGGCAAAGAAACAGGAATACGACGAAAAGAGAGAAAAGCTAAAAGGTATAACTTAGCTTGAAATAGAAGGAGTTAAAGCTGTGTCTGCCGATATTGCTATTTGTGCAGCGGCAACATTGGCTTCAATATTCTTAAAGATGAAAGCTGATAATGATAAGTCGTGGTGGATACAATATTTGTATCTTATATCACTACGTCTTGCAGAGGCTAGAGGAACTAATCTTGACCCTACAACTGTAGCAGATTTCGTAGGTTCTATTACAACCTTACAATCTGTATGGAATGACTTTGGAACGGGATTCACTTACATACTTGACGCCATGGGTTTGACTGGACATAATCCTACCGACACAGTAAAGTCTGGCGCGTATAAAGGGTCTAACAGATGGTTTAGAGATGTAATGAAGATGGTTCCATTTAGTAACTTGTACGAAGATATGAACTATAATACTTTAAGATCTAAATAGAACTATTATAGAAATAAATACTGGTACTTACATTTGTTTGGAAACGATTCTGCAGGCAGCTCTTCTGGAGAGCCTGTAATGCCAGACGATTATAATAATGACGATAACTCGTTTGGTGGTGGATCATTTGACGCCGGACAAGATTTTGGCGGAGGCTCATTTGATGCCGGTGGAAGTTTTTAGCCATAATGACTCTATCTGAAATTCACCGAATTATCGACGACTCTTTTGAAAAAAATAAGGGGAGGGACTGCTCAATTGCAATCCTTCCCCTTTTATGTTACCTGTAAATATGTCGTCAATTGTGTATTGGAAATCTTCCAACGGCATTTCTTTATTCACCATTAATACACAGGGCATATGACTAATCACGTTTATGATGTCATCATTATAGCCCCAAAAAGATGCTATTTTCAAGCAATCTTTTAAGTCTAAATCACAGTTACCTGTAATAAGACCTTTCCGTTTTCCCGTCAGAATAAATCCATAAGCTACACAATTTACACTATCAATCATCTTGTACCTAGTCGTATGTAAGTTTTTGCACTTTTCAATACGATTGATACGGTTGATAGAATTTTGCGTAACTTTGTCACACTTGAACAACATATATATAACAGGCATATCTGTCGGATGATCCAGATCTTCTGTAAAACATCCAACAAACTGCTCATCAATATCTGATGGCAGTATATCTTTATCAAGCAGCGGAATTACTACTTTATCGAAATCTGTCATAGGTTTAAAGTTTCACTACCGTCTCCAGTGTAATAATTATAGCTATGGTCCCAGTTTCCTGTTCCCAAATGCCACAAATACACGCTCATAAAATCATGTATTGCTACGTCTCTAGAAGTAACTTGAAACGCAGTCAATCTGAATACCCTTATTTCATTACTACCTGTTGTATCGATAGCTATGATATAGAATTCAAATCTCCATTTATCGATTTCGTCATTGCTCAATTCTAGTACATTAGTCAGGTACCAATATACTGCTTTCTGATAAAAACACAATTGTCTACAGTAATCAAATTCTTTCATACTGTCTTCAAAGTGCCACAGTTTAGCTGTAGTTTTGATATCCATAATTGTACACGTTCTTGTATCAAAGTTAAACGTACAACTATCAAGCAACGATTTACATGCAACAGGAGTAAGTGCTCCATGATTTAATTCGTCTTCTACAAAATAATCCCAGTTTATCTGGAACTCATGGTACACGTGTATATTACCATGCTCACCTGCTCTTCGTATTAGTTGTCTTGCTAACTTATGTTCTCCAACATTATGCTGAATCTTCATAAGCTGGTCTAAGTCATACTGAGATATAAGTATTTTCTTAGACTTAATAGCTTCGATATAATCCTTATACTCTACGCTTATTTTAAGCGCTTCTGAGAGGATTTTGTCTTCGCTCTTACCAACTATACTATAAGACTTACGATAAGCGTCTGAGAGCTGTTTATTTAGCTCTATTTCGACGGTATTTATTAGGTTTTCACAGAACTTTTGTGCTTGCGCACTCTTAGGCTTGTCGCCATCGAACAGTACGTAATCATCCCAGAATTTATCTGGCTGAAGCAAGAACTCATGAATCATGGTTCCTTTACGTAACTGTGGCAAATCTAAGCCTTTCTCTTTACCATCTAACATCCTACGAAAATAGGCTGGCCCCTTATTCAAGAACCAGCCTATAGCACTATTGCTAATGCGTGTATTATCTTCGTAGTATGGAATGTCATATTCCGGTATTTTGTACTTTGGTATAATCATTAGCATCCTGAACAACAATCATCACAACCTAACATCTGACCAAAAGTTGGTTTATTCTTCTTAAGACTGTTAGTAGTGTTTTTGTTTCTATTTCTTGGATGAGGCTTTTATAGAACCTTTAGAAGAAAGATTCATATCCTCAAATAGCTCTTCGAATGTTGTAGTAGGGTAATCGTTAGCTTCTTTTACGAAAGATGCTATATTATCAAAACTACATACTTCGAAGTTGTCCTTGATAAAATCAGTTAAAGACTTAACTTCTTTCTTGTCGTCAAGCTTGTCATTCAATACCTCCATTATAAGAGATGGAGACATCTCATCAAACTCACGCCAATAGCGGATACGAGAACAACGATCTATCAAATACTCTGATATCTCGCTTTCATCATTACATGTAAACAAAATCATATGCTTACCCTTGGTATCGGAACCATCCAATACCTGCAATAATACAGAGTCATCATAATCCGCAAGAACTTTATCAAGTTCGTCGAACAAGAAGCAAACGCTTGTGTCACCAAGCTTTTCTACAAGATTTCTAAGGATATATGGACGTATATTTTTGTCTATATTTATAATTGGAAGACCACTCTTATTGGCAATTACCTTAGCCATTACAGTCTTTCCGGAACCCTTTAATCCCGCAAGCATCACACCAGTAAATCCGCTTTCAGACAGATTATAACTATTAATAACCTTATCTATAAAGCGTTCGTCGCGTTGTGTACAATATACCTTAGAAGGCAAAGATAAACTGCTAGACTCTTCAAGTGATATTGCGTCGGTATAACGGTCTACGCTAATATGGTAAACCATTCCTGGAGTTAAATCACACTCAAGACCTTCTGTGTTAAACTTAAAGTTTACGCTCTTACCTACTTTCAAAAATTTCTTTTCCATATTTACTGATATTATAATACTCAAATATTGGTTTTTATCTCTTCTATCATCTCGTCTACCTGTTTGTGGTTACGTACGAGATAACATTTCATTTTACTTCGATGTCGCTTAAGATAATGCTTAAACAATTTCCATCTAAGAGGGAATGAATCTCCCATAAGGCCTTTGCATTCTACTACAAACCCTTTTCCTATAAAGTCAGGTAGATATGTTAAAGGTCTTATTTTTTCACCTAAATACTCGAATTTGTCCAGTAATACGAAATGCTTTGGCTCATATTTAACTGGTATTCCAGCTTTCATAAAAGCTTCATAAGTATAGCATTCGAGTTTGCTCCTAAAATGGAGACCATACTTATCGACCTTAGTCGCATTCCGTACTCTACCTTTAGACTTCTTTTTAGATTTCTTGCCTATCATAATAAAAGTTCTTGCCTCTTATTTTAGATACAGAAGTTTTATTAAAATAGACAATTTCACCATCAGTTACCTTTCCGTCTCCTTCGTGATGTACACATACGCATATGTTTCCTTCATCGCTATAACTATCCCAGATAGTCATCTGCAACTTGTTTGGAAGATATATACGCATAAATCCACCCTTACTGAGACGAATTTTCTTAGTCAGCTTCTTTGTAAGCCATTTATGCAATAGAGGAGACATTACTGCACCTCCCAGCACACCAAGTAGGCATCCTATTACTACATCAATCATATTTCTGTAACGTTTTTGTTAACCAGTCTTTCATGGTGCTAAATCCGTTGTCACGAACAGCATCTGATAGATCTTTGGCTTTAAATTTCTTATTAATGAAAAAAGCATCTAATTTGTATTGTTTACTATATTGTCTAGCCTTATGCATACCGGTCTGATCTCTATCATATAGTATCACTATATGTTTCCATTTGGAACGTAGAGATCTAAGTATATCATCAGGTATAAATACAGTTTCACTGGCAGCTGCGATTGCATTAAAACCCATCTCGTAGCAACACATGACATCTTTCAATGACTTTGTTATTATGAGTAGGTCGCCTCCTTCCTTAGGCAATTCGGATAATCCCTGTACGTGCCGATTCGTCAGATTGGTACGCCATTTAGTAAACTTGGAAGCAAGCGGACGATAAATCTTGAACTTATCATACACTTTATATGCATACATAGGACTATTCTCTTTGTAGATACTTCGGACGATACTATTACAAAGAAAGTATTTAATGCTAAACACATTGAACTTCTTTAGGGTATCAATATGTATTCCAAACTGTTTCCAGTATTGTTTGTCTATATTGGTAAACGGCTGTCGAACTATCCCGATATCGGTATCACCTTTCGGCATATTGTACGTATTTGTCCTTACGGTTGTATTAGGATTTATTCTGCGTACAATTCTCAATAATTCTCGTTCAAGTTCTTCTCTAGTCGTTATACCTTTATATTCTTTTAGGAACTTTAAAGCATTTCCATACTCTCCAGTTCCAAGGTCTTTCCACAGCAATCCTCCTGTTTTGGAATGGAATATTCCAAATGAAGGATTCTTGTCTCCAGACCTTAAAGGACTATTCATGAGTTTTCCAACTTTAAATTGTCCTAAACAATACGTATAGATGTCTAAATCATTTACTTTGTCCAAGATGTCTCTCAAGGACATAGTAATCGCTGTTCTAGTACTATACATAACTTATAAGTTAGCACGTGTGGTTGGAATCGAACCAACAAAACGAAGCGGTCTTTTCTGACCACTACCCAGGCTTACCAATACTGTGTACACACGCAAATTGAGCAGTTTAATGACATGCTCAGGTCGTGACGGATAGATAGTTTACGGACATATCCAGGTCGGGATTAAGGATATCCAACCCGCACTTACGTAGCGTACACGAATATGAGATTTGACGTCAGGTGATCCCGACATCTAGACAATACCAACCTTCACAGGTGGGCAGAATTATTACTTTCACAAGCTGTAATTCTTCTTGTCATAAACAATAAAAAAACTGTGGCTCTGTTGAGAATCGAACTCAACTGGACTCTTTGCCTATATAACAAAATACATGATAAAAACGCCTTATGATAGTTTTCGCATACGTCCTGCTTGTACCTCACGGTACCCTTGCGAGCCTTGTTGGAGGCATTTCACCTCCAAAGGGTAACTGAATTACCTAGCTCCACCAACACCCATTCATGGCAGTATTACCTCCCTGGGCATAATAGCTTGTTGCATAGTTTGACACTCCTGCTATATAGGTATTATAATTACCTACCGGATTTCATACAACAAGTAATATTTTTAATTAGGTGCTAATCTTAGAAAGGAAGATCTGACGCACCTGCTGCATCCGCAGTTTCCGGAGTAACGGCTGGTGGCACGTTAAGCGGATCGTTGTTCTCCTTATCGGCAACAACTGGACGCTCCATAAGATCGTTCTTAAAGAGCTTAATCTGCGAATCTGTATTAGACATGTCTTCAACGAAGATTCCGAGCTTACTTACCTGAGTATAGCCCTTCTTGTCGTAAATAACCTTCAGACGGAGCTTTTTCTTAGTAGCGATCATAGGATCAAGCATCTGCTTTGTCCATTCGATCATCTCCTTGAATGTAGAAAGCTCTGCATCTGGTCGCTGTGGGTAGAAACAGTCAAGAATCTGACAAACTCGACCAAACTGAGCGTTATCACGCTTCTGCAGGTCTTCGTCTGTCTTAATATACATTCCCTTTGTGTTCTTCCACTCAGTCATAATAGCTGTTTGACCATCCTCATTCTCAAATACAATCTCGAGGAAATCGAGACCCTGAGGAGACTTATTACAGTTTACCTCTTTAAGAGTGATATTCTGGTTAATGCCTACTGGCATATAGCTACTGTTACTAAATTCTTCGTTGCTCGTTGTGGCTGTCTTTGTACTAAACATAATCTCTATTATTTTAATATACGTAATGCTAACATATCCATTTTATTCTCAGCATAGTATGCTGTTGCTCGAACAAATCGATACATCAATTTACTTAAATATTCTATCCCAATGTGTTGTAAGTGTCCCATCTTCATTACCTTCTGCAATGACAATATCCTTTCCGGCTATGTGTCTTGCACGAGCCTCCATGATGGTATCGGATGTACCACCCTTAAAGGATATATGTGTTTCATTTCCCTTGCGATATACATAACCTACCGCATCGGCTAATCCACACACAATCTTGCTCAACTTACCAACTAAGTCGAGCTCTTTTGCAGAAACTTCAACACCGTCCTTTTCAGTTACGGTATCTTTAACGTGACCTACAAGAATAAATTCGTCACACAAATCTCGGAACATATCAACTACCTTCTTTACTGCATCTCTAAGATACTTATAGCCCGCGCCATTAGGAAGAGTTGTTACGTCTGTGCCGTCCCATTTCTTACCCATTGGTGTTTGGCGATATAATGTACAAGCATAGCTCATACAGATATCCTCGAGTCTTGTAGCATTGTCAATAGTGATATGCTTATAGAAATTATGACCTACCTCTTTATTCTTGGCACGAATGGCACTTGCTGCTTCTCCTAAATCATTGATCGTACGACACTGGATGGCCATCGCATCAACGAAGACAGAGCCTCCCTCAAGGTCTATGATAAGGTTATTATCCAGCTGCGCAAGACAAGATGTCTTACCAGCCTTTGGAAGACCATAGAGTATAAGATATCTAGGGTTTTCAGAAACTGCAGGAATTTTACTAGTAGGTAATGTTAAACTCATGATACAATGATACTAAAAGTTTTAATTAAAGCTTAATGTTAATATTAATGATTGTCTTCTTAATCTCTGGACTAAGTGAAGAGATAAAGTCGTAATCACTAAAGTTAGAGTAACTATAAATGTCGGTACCAATCTGGATCTCGTCATTATAGAAAATGACAGGGAGACCATTCTCAAGACGGTAAATCTTACCGAGCTTAATACCCTTCATAATACTCTTCTTCTTGCCATAGTTAGCAAGAATATCACAAGCCTTTGCGAACAAACTGTCGCCCTTCAGAGGCTTGTAGATATAAGTATGATCCAACTCGTCGAACATGGCATCAATCAAATCATCCTCCTCCTTCTTCTTTGTGTTAAACAAATAAGAGTTGTTCTTCTTTACAGTAGAAAGAATAATACCATCGAGAATCTGAGAATAAATGTTACCATTGTTAGTGTTCTTAATGTTGTTATCAGTAAACTTAATATCGTATGTTGTCATAATTCAGCCTAAATTTTAATTGCTTAACTTTCTATCAAGTTGTTATATGCTAAGTCATTCTGGAATTCAAGTATGCAGGGCTTTCCCGCGTCTCGATTCTTTAAGATGTGTAAATACACCTTATTTTGAGTAGGTAAATGGCTCGGGCCGTATTCTTGTATTCCAAGAATTTCAGGCCTATGAATAACTATAACATAATCGCTAGCTTGAAATAAAGCGTCAGCAGATGAAATGTCGCTTCTCATAGGATAATGCGACAAAAAATTGTTTATTCTTTCTGGTGATTCAATATTTCTATTCATCTGTGCTAGTTGTAGCACTGATGTCATAGGATACTTTTTAGCACTTATGAAGACTCTTTCGAGTTCCTGCATGGTCTCTATAACACTGCCTATAGGCTTTGTTAATAGAGCGTGATCATACATTATTATAAAGTGTTTATTAGTACCTTTTACGTATGTATTATAGAAATACCTAATAATATCTTCTGCTTCCTTGGGAGTTGTAGGATTATCTACAAACCATATAGGATACTCCTTTAGTTGATTAGATACTGAGATGACTTTTCTGAAGGTATCGTCATCCAGGTCCGTTTCCGAACTATACAGAGTCGAAGTCGTTTTCCTAAGCTTACTAGAAAGCGTTCTTCCAACCTGCCTAAATCCAACCATCTCTAATGAGAAAATCAGAATTACTATTTCTTCATCAGGATTCAAATCAACAATATCTGTAGAAATTTCATTGGCAAAACTCGATTTGCCGCTGCCCGAAATACCAGCTATGGTGTAAACGGTATTGGGTTCAATACCTCCCATACACTGCTTGTTAAACTTAGCCCATCTAGTCTTAAGAGAAGTTATAGAATGTTCTCTTCGACCAGATATATAGTTTATAGCCTCTTGAGCTACAACTGACATTGGTCGTATAAGATTAGATAAGTTCTGTTCCATAAGTCGATTCCTCAATTTTAGAGTTGTCTTGCATTTCTTCCTCAGATTCTTCCCATTGATGGTCTACGAGCCATCTCCACATCGTCTTCATGTAACTTAGTTTACCCTCGTTAGTCTTTTTCTTCATTTCGAAGTCAAGACACTGAATAAGATGTTGAGCCATAGCCTCGCTTTGACCTACATAGACATTAAATAAATGTCTACATTTGTTAACGTTAGCTCTTAGATAGTTTTTAGTACCATCTGGTCGTAGAACGTATATTGGGTACATTTCATAGAACAGATCGAAATAGTCCTGTTTAGGGCGGACTACATCTTTAAGCGCATCTGTTGCATGATATGTAATTGACTTACCTCTCTCGATCGAGGTAATAAGTCCCTGAGAAATTAAGTTTGATATTTCTTCGTCGCTAACTAGGCTGACAATTTTGCGGACGTCTTGATTATAAGTTTTTTGATTCTTATCCAATACCAAACTTAGGAATATTAATTGATTTGAATTTAATCCTGGAATGTCCAGGAGTTTTGTGTTTAGTTCAATAATCATCTTATATACGTTGATAAACGATTAATCATCGAATATTGTCAACTGACGATTAACAAACTCACTAGCTATCTTTTTTGCTTTGCTAATGTAGTACTGGTAATTCAGATGACGGTTTTCTATTGGTGTAGCATCTATCTTATTAAGAATTCGGACTCCGTATTCTGTTATTTTTGTTTCAGAACGATTTTCGTACATTTTATCCTTAATTCTTATAAGATAATAGCCACTACTTGATGCGTAATATCTATTAATACGTTGAATCTGCTTTCCACCATGTTCAACTTTTGATTCCTTGTTTACGCTTTGTGACATCAAGAAATCACGGATATCTCTATCCTTCTTAATAAACTTGTCTATCGGTTCATTGTTTAAAAAATAGTTTATCACAGCTTTGGAGATAACAACTGGTGTCATGCTGTTGCTAAGACCAATTTCTGTGATAAACCTGCCTTTCTTTTCTATCAGTCTTGGATCTCCAGATTGGGAGTATCCTTTGCGAACACCAAAGTAATTGTTCACGTCGTACTGATAAAACGACTCGTAATCATCGGATTCGAATGTTAACTGGGTTAATTGCTCAACTTCCTTAATCGCGTCGGCTATTGCGAGGCGGGCGGATTTGTCGGCAATGTAGACGACACCATCTGTATTGACTTGTACAATCTTACAATTCAATGCCAGAAGCCTGTCCACCAACATAAGTAGTATAAGTTGCCCATTTATACGTATCTTATATACGTTAAGTGGATCATAAGCCCAGCTACTTTCTTGTTGCATCTTTCCTGTAAGAGCATTAAGAGCCTGTTTAAATGCCTTAGACTTTAATAACTCTCCATTACGTTTGGCAGTCAAGCGCTCCTTGTATAGGGCGCTGTACACATTCCAAAAATCTTTTCCTAAGTGAACTGGAAGCCAATGGTTTATAATGGCTAACGAAGGGTACATAGACGTAACGTCTGAGTGCCCTATAAACTGTTCGTCTGTAGGTTTGTAGACTCTAGGTTCATTGATGGTGTGTATACCACCTTCTCCTATAGAGTAGCAAATATTTGAGAGAACAAACTTCTTCTCATAGTTTTTTTGTTTCTTATCAGACTTACTTGCGTTGCAAGTAGCATTCTTTACATCCGATAAGACTTCTTTCAACTTTGGGTTAGAATATTGTATGAATGGGAGTATGATGTCACCTAGACGAATGTTTCCGACTTTTCGAGCACGAGTTTTCAGCTCGTCTTTTGTTGTGTTGGTAATGTCTAAAGTCTTTCGCAAAAGTACTTCTTCTCCAAATCGTACACCACTCATTGACAGTGCATCAAACCCCCATTCTTTTTCCACTTCAAGACGCAGTTCTACATCTTCTTTTACTTTGTTAAGCAAAGTCTCAGTAGCTTCTACGTCGTTCACGTTATACTCTATCATGGCGTCAATATCGCATTCCTGGATCTGCAGATCAAAACTTCCTTCGTACTCTTGTACATTTGGCATATGTAAGAGTATTTCTATTTCTTTTAAGCTTTTCTGCTGTTTGGCGCTATAGAGCATCATCATAAGATCAAATGAATAGAAGTAATTTGCATACTTATACACTTTAATCTTATCAATATTTCCTGTTTTTTCCGAACTTATTATTTCTTTACTAAGATAGTAGAGAGAACTACAAATTTTCGAGTATCCTAGTCGCTTCATTCTATTACAGAAATGTATAATGTAGTTTATGATTATATCATCATAATGCTTATTGTTGTAGCCGCACATTATATGGTCAGCTCTGTTGATATAGAAGAAGTCAACTAGTTCTTCTAGTTGATTTTTACGACTGGATATTTCGAATTTATATAGGTTATGATTCTCTGAATCTTTACAAGTACAATGAAAACAGTTTGGAAAAACTTCTATGTCATATAGAACTACTGGTCTTTCCTTTATTATCATAGTCCCTAGTGAGGGTTCGCACCTCGCAGTCATATCCTTTCGGAGCACACTAGGGTGACCAGTGATATCCTGGTCGATTTTGAAGAAGTTACGCTTTAAGCTGCCATTCGCATCTTATTTGCGTTTGGCAACAGAATACGTCCCGTCTTCTTGCGATGGTCTTTAAGGTTTGTGCAAACAAGGTTACTGCGTTTTGCCTTTACCTTATTTGTCTCCTTATAAGCCGCCTTCATGACTTTACTACTTTTTGGAAGATAGTTTACTCCTCCATACTTGATAGTTTCGCCATTATCTTTTATCTGAGCAACTTCCTGCTCAGAGAACTTGTCGTCCGAATGCTGGAATCGTCCAACAAGTTGTAATTTGTCATATTTAGCGACAACTAAGTCTCTAATATGTTCTTCTGCAGCATTCTTTTCTGCTTCCCAAACTGGGAACTGCTGCGCGTAGAACAAGTCGTCTTTCTTAACCGGGCACGGGTGCTTTCGCTCCCATTTCTGCAACTTGTGTTGAACATACCCTTCCATGAGCTCGGTATGGTTAAGCTTCGTAACCTTTCTGCAAGATTCAATTTTGATCGAATCACGCTTGAGCAGTATAAACCAAGGTTTCTTCCGGGAAAGACCATGGATATTGCGTTCTTTACAGAACTTAGAAGTAGTTCCGTGAGACTTATTAAAGTCCTTAAGCCACTTCTCTTTGATGTCACGATATTTTTCAACATAATCGTCCAAATATTGATTATTCTGGGTATTCATAACGTTGCCTCCTATGATTAAGCTGCTTGTTTAACTGACTTTTGTTTAATTTCCTTAACCTGTGTAGGCTTCTTGTTTACGGCTTTAGCCTTAACTTTGAGCCCACGACGAAGCTTGCGTCCTTCGGCCTTAGAGCCATGACGGAAGTTATACGTGTTCTTCTCAAGTGCCTCCTTAGCCTTTTTCTTAGCTCTACGGAGATTGTAGAAGTTAACACTAGCATTCTTAGAACACTCGATAGTGTGAGGATCGCCTCCCTTCTTGTGCTTATTGTGATTACTTGCAGATACGTCTATACCAGCCTCCTCAAATGGAGACTTGCTATCAGAACGATACTGATAGAATGTAGCGTTACCTACAAGGTCACGTAGCTTTGCGACCACGCTTGCTGGCACATCCTTAAAGAATGCGGTTGAGTTAGTAATGCATGCAGACTTAATTCCGCATTCTTTTACCAACTTCTCAAGTTCTTTCTTCTTCTTCAGAACAGAATCACATACAACTGTAATATTGTATACAGTGGCGTTGTCCCACTGTTTCTTTGCGATGTCTATTACCTTCTTGGTGTCGGCATCATTGAGATGCATGCGCTTGCACCGACGGGTAACTGATGCGATATGACGAGCCTGAGCAACTTTACGACGTTCCTCCTGCTTCTTCAAACGGTCCTCCAGAGTGATTTTAACAGGCTCTGAAGCCTTTTCCTTCTTGGAGTCGATCAGTTTATCCATGATGCTCTTTTTGCGTGCCTTACGGGCCTCTATGCGAGCCTTAGAAGTGGCATATTTAGCCTCCTCATGAGCTTTCTTTTCAGCCTTCTTCTTAGCCTTAGCATCGTCTTTCGCTGCAGCGATTTCTGTATTTTTTACAGCAGCCTTAGACTCTTCCTTCTTAGCTGCCTCAGCCTTAACTGGTGTAGTTCCTATCTTAGCCTGAACCTTCTTGAGGTTCTTCTTATTATTCTTCTTTGACATAATTTTGATAATTTAATGTGTTAATAATGTTATTTTTAAGGCAAGGGATTCCTTATTTGTGGTTCGTGTAAGCCTCGATCTTACTCCTTTCGGCGACCCTTATATTTGTCTCGAACCTATAGCATTTAAGCTGCAAGATCCATCTCGAACTTATCTGCAATAGTATCCTTAATCTCAATAGAAGTCTCATTGTTAAACTTCTCAAGATTAGCGTCAAACTTATTTGCTAGTAGTTGTTGCTCATGGATGAGCTGTGCAATCTTAGCTGACGAGAATACCTCTCGCTTAGGCATAGCCTTCAATCCCTTCTTTGCCTTAGTTGATGGATCAAGTGTCTTGATCATCTTAAGCTGCGCTATTGCCTCCTTTGCTTCGCATGCTGCGAAAATACTATAGTTATTTGTCTTCTTAAAATCCTCGTAAGAGAATGTAGTAGTACCTGTATTAAGAGCTACCAAAATACCCTTAATCATAATACGCTTCTCACTAAGCTGCATAATCTGATTATACAAGCTCTTGAGATCTAAGCCAGAACCCTGCTTTGCTGCAATTGCCTTCTTAGACATGAGGTTCTCTGCTCGAATGATTCGCCAATACTTATTGATAGTAATATCAATGTTCTTACGAATTGTAATAATGTTTGCTGAGTTCAATTTAATTGATTTCTTATTCATATAGTTTGATTAAAATTAAACAATTTACTTGAATCAGCCATTTACCTAGTTCCTATACCACATGCTACTGTAATAAAGGATAAAAGAGTATCCATTGGTAATCCTACCCCGCAGGGTGGATTACCTGCTCTCCGCAGAGAGCTTTTAAGGATGCTCTTTAATATAAACTAATAATATTGTCATTGTACTTCATTGCAAACAATAACGGTAATAACATGCATGAATGTGTACTCTTCTGCGCACAGTTTGTACACCATTCCCGCAGGAATGTTTCTGTTTATGGCATTACTCGTTTAGCATTTACAATTCCGTACTCCAACTCAATCATTGGTTTACCTATACAGTCTTTCACCTGAAAAATTTCTTTACGACCGTTGATATTGATAACAATTTTATCAGGATACTCTTGCTGAGCGTTAAGCCTTGGCCCTGACACCCGGGACCCCGCAGGGTCCGCTCCTACGCCATCAGCAATGCTAGAATTCTGACATACTTTTGTCGCAACATCATATAGTCGTTCTACGACCCAGTTAAAGTTTTTGTCTTTAACTCCTTTCATCACAATTTCTTGTGATAGTCCTTCCATAATGGCTTTTTGGTTAAGCCCTGTGGAAAGACTCACTAGTGCATCCCATACCTTGAGAGCGAAACTCTCAAATGGTAAGGTTTGCTCGCAGCCGATTATCTTGTTCCAAAAGTGGAACCTTGTTGAACCGAGAGTGATACTACCATCATCGTTAATGGTATAAATTTTGTACTTCTCTGTATGGTCCAACTTTTCATAAACGGCTGCCTTAATCTTTGGTTCGGAGAGCATTACTGCAATAAGCTTAACACTCTTCTCTGTTAAAACAGCCTCCATGAATTTATGCTATATGATCAGCTGGTTTTGACTCTGCCTTCTCGCGCTCGTAATCAGTGACGATCTTCTCATTTGCTGCGATGGCAGACAAGCACTGCGCCTTAGCCTTCTGAGCCTTCTCAATAATGCCATCAAGGCGAGTGATCTCACCGCGGTTGAGGTCATTAAGGATACCACACAGATCCTTAGGATCTGCGAACACTGCCTTAGAGTTCTTGTCCTTAAGAGCCTTCTGAACTGCCTCCTCAGTAGTCTCACCAAACTTGGTGCTACTCTCACCGAGAGGGATATCAATCTGATGGTCGGTGCCCTCATTGAGACGGCAAACGACGTCACCGATTGCATTCTGCTTGGTTGCCATAGACTCGATCGTGATATAACCGATCGCGAAACGGCGAGGAGAACGATTGAGCACAAGGTCTACATTAGAATTCTGCTTAGCCTGCTCCAAGACCTTATCATGGTCTGGGTTGAAGAAGCGGGTCTGAGGAGTAAATACGTCCTGACCAAACATTCTACCACCGAGAATACTCAGTGGGGTACGATTTGTTTTAATTGTTGTTTCCACGATGTTTACATTAATTTCTGACATAATCATATCCTTTTTGATATCGTTATTGATTAACTAACGATATGATTGAAAAAATATGGTGTATTTTGGCTACACCTTTGCCGTTGTTTATTGAATAAAGCAACGCTGATACAAAGATACTTGGTCACTACTTTGCTTACTTAGTTTCCTAAAGAAAGTTCTACTATTGTAGACGCTTTATTACAGACTTAGTCACACTCTTTCCTATTACGGCAATTACGTAAAGAATGGTTGCAAAAGAGGTAATAGGCTTGTGACAGGAATTACATACGTATGATGCAATTAACATTTACTGGTTTATCCAGGCCCATCGTCTAAAGCTTTGAATGCTTTCTTTGCATAATCAAATGCTGAACTGTTTTCTGCTATTTTGTTCACGTTTTTTCTAACTTAACTATCCTAATTTTCGTTGGTGAAATTTTGCATAGCAACTAACACTCATAGAATTTTAGGATTCTTATAATCCACGAAAATATGTAGAATCTCGGTCGTATTTCCCTTACTATACTTACAAGTCTTTCTACAGGTTGTCGATTAAACGCAGATTTCCTCAGCTAATAAGTTTTACAAGCGCCTAACTTATCGGAATGGCTCCTTACTGCGATACTCGGCTTGTGGCATGTATCCAGCGGTTGGTTATCGGAATGTCTCAGGATCAAACCCATCACAGACTTTACGGCTTTTTGTATCTTTGCTGATATTTGCAATTTTTCTGTACCGGTATTACTACCTCCTATTTATAGTGCACGAATATTGGGAATTCAACCCATACATTTCATCTTGTCACCCACTTATAACGTAATATACATGTATAGAGACAGTATACACATATAATATACACAGTCGTTTTACAACATAGATATAAGCTGCCCATTAATTTCCTGTATTGCTTCGAACCTTTATGTTTACGTATACTGTTGCGCAATATACTTTAGCATGGTTAGCATATCGGTTGGCACTCAATTTCTTCACCTCAAGTTCTTACTTACAACGTAAGATATTCTCTATGAAGGGACATTAATTTTTGTTAAACATGTTATCTTTTAAACTCACTAAATTTTCATAATCTATATCTTTATTGCATACAACATACGCATATATAATATACCAGCTTACTACTCTGTAGAGACTATATAATATTGTATATCATAGTACAAATAGACTATTAGTTTAGATCGTTTTGGATGAAAGTGGAGGTCAAATGATCCTGGCTGGATATATCTCGAATCAACTTTCTACCTACTTTGCTATTTTTTATTCTAGGATAGCGTTCCATCAATTTTCTTTGACTGTAACGAAGTCATCGATCATAGTCTCATGAACGATTTAATTTTCATGGAAATTGGCTGTACATTCGGATTGCCTAACACCCTAATAATACAACTGGAATAGATTTTCACCGCGATCTTCACCCGCGTACGATACTCCCGTAGAGCTTCGATTAAGGGACTGCCCAACCCTTGTGCTTGTTTCACTTTTATATACCGCATAAACAAGAAAAGCCTGGCGGTCTACCATGAACTCAGACGTCTTACACCTCATCCCTGGCACCCCTTCAACGGAGTTGTGACGAATCGAACGTCAAGGACTATATGCCAACGTATTCACCATACGTTCCGTGAGTATTATCCTCACGATATTGCGTCTTAGATAATTTTTTCGGCCTTTATACTAGCTTTGGACACTAGAAACACTACCTACAGCTATAATACTTCTATGTTGTTTGGGATATCCTCGGTTCTTCCAGCACCATGCACCATACCATGTATGCAATTCTGTTCACCTACTGGGGACCAACATAGTTCGTCTCGTGTAACGTTTGTATATGCTTAGTATTATCACATATAATTACGATACGGTTCATTACGCCCTTCTTGGGACTTATGCGTTTCTAATTACACTGCATCTTTTTAAGGTGCATTCAGCCTCATCCAGCTTGTCTCCAGACGGTTCTCACAAGTCCAGCTGTGCAATTATAGGAGTTGATACAACGCTTCTCCTACCTATATCAAACTGTTTCAATGTTTGATACATTTCATCCTACCTTTTGAGTGATCTTGCCCTGCAAGACAGGGTTAACATATTCTCGGATCCAGTTAATGTTCGTGCATAGGCTAATGGGACCTATTATAAGCACTTACCTAAGTTAAGTATGCAAGGTTCTTATGTTTACTTGTATATCTTAGAGGCGATTTGAATATAATCATGGAGCTCTCCCTTACGAATGGTAAAGTCATGATTAGTGGAGTCGACCTTATCTCCAGGTTCTGCAATATACAGAAGCGGTACATACGACGTATCTGTCTTCTTAATTACAGTGTGTTTAACAATCGTCTTTGCAGGCGACTGTTTATGGTTACAAGCTACAGGCACTTCTACCTTAACGGTATCGCGCACTGTATCAGGATTAGCACGATTCACTTGACCAAATAAATGATCTATTGGTTGCTGAACAGTAGATGCTGCTACTGTTTGCACTGTCGTTGGAATGGGGACATTCTTAAGATCTGCAATATTCATGCCAATCGTAAGAAATGCTGCACCTAACAACGTAATTACTAATTTTTTCATACTTTGATAGTTAAATTATTTGCGTTCACTTTGCCACTGGATATCGAAGGCTTTCTTAACACGACCAACTAGTTGTGAACTAGCTTTCTTAATTGGCCGTATTATTTTTTTACCTGAGCCTTGGCTTTACCCTTAGCTGCCTTCTTCTTATCCTCAGCTGCCTTCTTGTCAGCAGCCTCCTTAGCGGCCTTAGTCGCAGCCTCTTCCTCAGCCTTGATCTCCTCGTCGGTCTTGAATGCCAAGTCGATAATATTCTCCTTAGCATAACCTACAAGTGGATCAGAAGGATTACGGAACAGGTTAGAGATGATACCTGCATACTGGGTGGCGTTATCCAACATAGAATCTGGCTTAACCTTAGCCATCATCTCAGGAGCTACATCACGATAATATGCACGCTTGATAGAGATAACAGTCTTCTTAGCGAAGTTGTTACCATCCAAGAAGTTCTGCTTCAAGCTCTCAACGAAGCTACCAGGCGCTGCAAGAACTGCTGCAGTAGCCTTGTCGGCAAATGCGATGTTCTTGTTGGCTGTCTCGATATGCTCCTTAACACGATCCTTCTCAGGAAGTTTATTCTCAGCCTCAAGCATAGTTTCGCTCTTAGAGCGAATCTCATCCGCGCCAATGATTACAAGACACTTTACAGCATCCGCAATCTGATCATCGGTATACTTGCATACACCGGTCTCCTTGTTTGTAGCATGGTCGCGAAGCTCGCAGAATGCAGATACAGGAGATCCTGACGAAGCGGTAACGTTGAAGAGGTGAGCGCCAATTCCATAAGTAAGCGTTCCGACACGACCTGTGAAGTTGACAACCTCACGAAACACGTCATGGAAGCTCATGTTGTTGATATGCTCAAGATTGTTCTTTGCGGTAGCAAGAGCAGCCTCAGCATTAGCCTTATACTGTTTATCCTTAGTCTCCTTGAGTGTCTTCTCAGCAGACTCGATAGCACGCTTAGCTTCAATAGCACGGTATGCCTTATAGAAGTTTACACACTGCATGATGCTATCCATAAGCTTGGAATCGCGATTCATAGCCAGGAAGCCAGAGAGAGCCTTCTTGAGCTCTTCCTCGTCCTTGATCTTTGTAGGATCAAAGATCTTACCAGCTGTAGCCGCACGAGCCGCAGCGTCCTTATCAAGGTTCTTTGCAGTCTCCTCTGATACTGTCACAGCTGCAGCTGTAACCTCAACTGCTTCAGCATCGTCGTTTGAAGGCAAGAGCTTTGTCTCATCGAAGCTTACGCCAATCTCCTTCAAAGCTTCAGTAAGCTCTGGAAGAGCAGCCTTACGGATCACGACCGCAAAGTCACTAGTACCATACTTGACCTCATTACATACGCATACAGCGATGCCGAGGGCATTGATATGATTGAGCTTGTCGATGGTTCCCTGTGGGAAACCTGTATGCTCAGCAGCATTCTCATCCAAGTAAAAACGCTCATGAGCCATCTTCAACAAGTCTACCTGATGGTTACGGTCCATACTTGACCCGCCTGTTGTTGTGAGCATAGCTGCAGCTTCAACAGCTGCATTTGCACCGTTACCACCATTGTTGTTATTCTGAGCAACTTTTACATTGCCCTTATTTTTTTTGTTAGCCATTTTGATAATGTTTTAAAATGTTAAATACTACGCTGCTTTTTTGGCAGCATTAATTAACTCTGTTATTTTTGCGTGAGGCACAAGCTGTATCTTGTCGTTCTCAATAAAGAATTCGATACCGTAATGCTTGTTAATCTTAGTTTTCTTTGTAAGATTATGCTTCACGCCTTGTTGGTCCAACATACGAATAAGTCGACGCAGACCCTTTTTGTTTCCTACATGAAAAATTTTCTTCATAATAGAATTGTTTAAAACGTTTAATACTTTTCTGGGCAACTAACTTAGATTCAACTAGTGTCGAATATAAAGTTCGTTTTTAACCAATCTCGTAGAGGTTTAGTGAGCACGTTTAGATGCTCGTCTTCACCCAAGTTAAGCATAGTAACAGTATCAACTACAATCGTGTCCTTACCTGCTGGTTTTGTCTCGGCACATGTACCGGCGCCCTCTGAGGGTTCCAAAGCCTGAAATGAGCACGTCGGTGCCAGCATGGGAGTTGTAGAAGATTTAACTGTACTAGCTTCACTTTTATGGTCAACAAAGGCATAGTTGACCATACTCTTACCAGTAAAACCAAGTAAGAGACTTACGAGAATGATCCAGAACAACTTGTTGCTCTTATTGTATCTTGCGAAACCAAGAGCTACAAAAATCGAGAGAATCAATAATAAAAGTGAAGTCATTTTTGTTAAACTTTTAAGTTATTTTTAATCTTCCTACGAGTGCGACTTAACGCAGCTTTTATAGTGCCTGTAGGAATTTTTAGCACTTTGCTAATCTCGTCAACTGTAAGATCTTCCACGTAGAATAAATTAAAAATCTTCTGCGTCTTCTTTGGGAGCTTTTCAAACTCCTTTAGAAGAGATTCGTACTCAAGAAGATTGACAAGATCTTCTTCTTCCGAAGAATTAGTTAATTCAACAGGTAGTCGGCCTGAATCTTCTCCTAATTCCATTGATTTTTCCTTTACTTTTCGTAGATAATCTATAGCCGTTCGATTAGCTATAATTCTCAGCCATCCGCCAAAAGACGAATAATCTGTGAATGTCGAGAGTTTTTGGTGAACCTTAAGAAATACAACGTTTGTAAGATCTTTAGCTTCATCCATGTCGTTCACGTAACAAAAGAGCACATTGTCAACAAACTCTTTGTAACGGTTAAACAATTTATTAAACGCAAGCTCATTTCCCTTTTGAGCTTCTTTTATGGTCTCAATCTCAGATTGAGTGATACGCTGATACTCCATATTGTGGAGTAGGGGAGATCTCTCTCACCCTACCCCTGATAAAACGGAAGATCATATACCATCTTTTGACGATACAATGACCAAACGTTGTTGACGAAATTGTTGAAAAGAATTATTTTCAAATCCTTTCCTCCTGTTTTCATTTCTACCTTTTCAAGTAGTCCTGAACCAATACGCATACGAGTTGTAAGCGTTTTGAACTTCATAGGATTGCTTAGGATTATAGTTTTCATAATCCAATCACCAACTCTACGCAAATGTTCGTTGCAACAGTATTCGTACAAACAATTTTCGTCTAGGCTATCTCCAGCACAAAATATGTGTGGTTCATAAGTAAAGCCTTTTTTAAGGCGGTTGTGGAACCAGTTAATCACATTTTCTATACCTTCTTCTTTATAGCCTAACAGACTAGCTCTGTAAATTAGCATTTTAGGGAAATACTCCATTTTATTTTTGTTTAATTAAATGTTTTCTTAATAAATTTAGAAAAGTCTTCAAAATACTCATCTAGAAAACTAGCTTTTTCTGACAACGCTTTATCAAATAAAGCCATATTACCACATTTACATGATATGTTATAATAGTTTTCTAGGTATTTATAGTTCTCTTGGAACCATACTACCCAGCTATTAACCCATATCCAAAATGCTCGTTCTCCAGAGTTAAATGTTTTGTTAATTCCTTCTAAATTTATAGAGTCTGCAAAATTAAAATTTTGAGACCCCTCATGTATTCCAAGAGCTTTTCTTAATGAAGAATCTTTTTCATCTGTTCGAGGTATTCCTCTTCCAGTGTTGTAAATTGCTACATTTTCTTGGTATACACGGTCTATCCATCGCGTCTTTACGGCATATTTAGTTCTTTCATGTGGTTTTTTACCTATATTAGATAATCTGCCAAACTCTGTACACCATTTAAACGCGAGGTTGACGACATAAGGACACCTGTCCTTTATCATCGCTTTATATCCCTTTGTCATAACTAATAGGAAGGAGATAGGGATTCGAACCCCAAATCCTTCTCTCCACTTTGGTAGGAAACACCTAGACTAAACTTACGCTACGTTAGTATAGTCTACAATGTTATTTACATTGCCGTTTAATTTATAGTATAGTGCTTAACGTATTTATCTCCTCTGACAATCAAAGCCAGAACATGCCCTTATAAGCAGTTTTACAACATGCTTGGGTTGTCCAAACGGAATCTAAGCGTATGGAGGAGGAACGTGGACATGCGGCGAGTCGAACGCCGGTCTTGCCAGATTATTTCATACACACTCTACATTTCTTGTAAATGTTCCGATGATCAGTCAGAACATTCGATTTAAGCCGTTTTATGTGCGCTATAAGGCATTTTTGCGACACTCGTGGTTAATTACTCCACTTGGTGACATACTCTGCCTCAGAGCGCTTAAAACATGGCTAAAAATATATAGGAATCCTCATGATACGAAGATACTTAGAGGGCTATATTCAGCATTTTTGATATATTTTGCAGGGTTCTGGTAAATACTTCTCTTCTTTACCTGAGCCTCCCCGATACAATGATACGCACAAAACATATTGTTTGATCTACTGTCCCAATTAACTGTGTGGGTTCACATTTCTTCTTCTCATCGTGATACTAAGATACTTGATGAGAATGTTAATTCATTCTAAGATGCTTTCACCAATCTGCCTAAAAGGTCCTCTAGGTCCCTGGGCATCCATGTACGTGATACGAAGATACTTGTACTAGAAGAAGAATTAGAAACGATCGAAATCATACTTGGCATAATACCAGTTGTTCGGGTACTTAGTGCGCAACTCACGGTCGTGCTTTTCGTACTCGTTGTTCAAATCGTTCATCTGCTTACGCTGATCCTCATCGATCTTCTGCGAAAGGTCACGGAACTGATTTGGTGTAATCTTCTGGTCGTCAGGAACGACGGTACCATTCTCGTCCTTGCCCAGAAGACGAGCCAACAAATCTGTACGCTTCTTCAGAATATCAAGAGTGATCTTTGCCTTCGCACGGTCCTTGCGGACATTGAGAAGCTCCTTGATACGGAGATAGTCAGCACACTTAACGATCTCTTTGACCTGGGAGATCTTGCGTTTCTCCTCATCCTGGCGAATTTCTTCTGCCGCCTTGTCTGCGATGTCGGTTACAAGGTTGCCCTTAATCAACTTCTCTACTACGTTGTCTGCTGACACATTCTGCTGCTCTTTAGCAGCACCTTTTGTTTCTGCTTTTGCCATTTTGATAATGTTTAAAATGTTTGTAAATAAAATTAATTAACATATTGTTACTTCACCCACACTCCATGATGGATTCTTAACTAATACCGCACCGTCGCTATTAACGGTGATATCACATGGAGCTTTGTGGGCGCAGTTAGCCAAATGAATGAGTGCGAATCTAGCCTCTTTGGCTTGATTTTCGCTAGGGTATTTGGATTCGAATGCCAATGTTTTGACAATTTTACCCTTTACCTTCTTAGTCGTATGTATTGGAATCTTCCACATAATCAAGAGGATTTAGCTTGTTTTTAAACTTGTCACGCTTATACGCTTTTGCCTTCGCTTCTGCGTGACGCGGACGATACACTTTCTTAGTATTACGTTGTGTTCTACACATAATTACATGTTACTTTGGACCATTTTGAATACACAAACAACATCGGTAGAAATACCGTAAGAATCACGCATGCTCTTACTTACGCCACAAGATATAACCTTGATAGCATTTGTAAGAGATTCGTTGCCAGGCTCATCATTTATAGCTTCTGACAACGCGAGCAGCAACTTCATCTTTGAGTCAAAAAACTTGCCAAACTTCTTTTTTACGTAGATGCATGCAGATTCTACAACAGAAAGTTCTGTAGCATTCTTGGCTTCTGCATGATGGATGATAACGGAATTAACCTCATTTTCATCCATTGTAACTGCATGTACATCTTTAACATCGGGTTTAACCGCGTTCAGCTGTGAAGCCATTGCCATAACTTCTGATGCGCTCAAATTAGCACCATTATAAGAGATGATAATGTACCGCTTCATAGCTAATCCTCCTTTGTCGTTATATTTGTACTGGAGGACTGCACGATCTGCACATGCTTACCGTCGATAATAGTGTCAACCGTTTCCACGTTTGGGATATCAGGAGGAGCGATAGCACTGTATTGACCCTGTTTATCAGGAAGATTGAGATACACATGCTTGTTCATCTCGAACTCGTTCGATATACTCATCTTAGTCAATGGTTTCCCAGATTTTTCTAAGACTGATACCACATCACGCATAACCTTTTCGGGTATGCTGAAGAACACTGAGTCCTGATGTCTCCATTGACCTTCCGATCTCTGAAACTCTATAACGTCAGAACAGTCGGTGAATGTAGGATTGTCAATATCCTGCATCATTTTTGACACCATAAGCGAATCATCATGTCTGATTTCGCTCTTTGTCTGCTTCACATAGTCACATGATGACACTGTGGCAGCTACAATAAGCATGATTAAGCACATGCTAAGCTTTTCGAATAATCTCTTCATTTTGATAATTTATTAGAGATTTAACAAATGTTAACTATCCGGGTTTTAAAGATTCACGGAATCATCTATTGTGATACATATGGGACTCGAACCCATGACCCATAGATTAAAAATCTATTGCTCTACCTACTGAGCTAATGTATCGAATTAGGAGAGAATACTTAGAACACCCTGGATTTCGTGTTCCCCACCTCCAGCGACGTGAACACCAGTATGAAACACATCTCCTCTTCTCTCCTATTTGTGGACCAGCTAGGGCTTGAACCTAGGACCTCCAGATTATGAGTCTGTTGCTCTAACCACTGAGCTACAAGTCCGAATTACAGATACACGAACCAAACTAGATTTAGTTCTCCTTACATAAAGCTCTTACATTCGTATACAGTATACATTTTGGCTTCACGTTACCCATGCCCCATTACCTACGATAATCTAGTTATTTACGGTAACTACTCCTCTCTGTAATATGTGTGATTTTATACAGACTTGAACTGTTATGTAGGCCTTTAACCTAATAAATCTCGGGGACAGTATAAACTGCCCCCTTGAAATGCAACTAATCGAATTTCTCCATCCAATATGATATGAAATATATAATACTGGAGATCAAAACTATTATCAACAAACCTACAATAATTAGCAACGAAAAATTGCTAATTTGATTGATAACTAAACTTTTTGACAGTATCTCAATTAAAGGATAACCAGAAAGGAATATCAGCATTATTGAGACAATCAATTCTGAATAATCTTTTCTCATAAATATAACGCGATTTGAGACACTTCGTCATAGCTGTCTTCGTTAACAAACCATGAATCGTTGTCGTTTGTTAAGTAACTTTTTCTCAACCCTAAATCTACATCTTCTAATGACAGCACACACATATCATAAGGATTTGCAGATTTGTAGTCTTTTAACTCTACATTCACATCATTACAATGCGCTTTAAGTCTGCGCAAAGATGCGTGATGACGCCTGACTTCTAATTCGCTATCAGACATCTGGCCATTCTTTCTACGTTTTGCCATGTTGTTATGGATTAATAAATATTACACCATCTTCACGACATGTTACAGTTATCTCTCTTTTTACATCTACCACTCTTGGGCAAGAGAATAGATTATCAAAGATACAACCTTCACATGTCGCTTGACGTTTAGCCCTAACAACAATGCCATTTATTTTGTAGATTCTGCCAGGACTAAGTTTTTTACTCATAGTTCGCCTATTAATTGTAATTTGTACATAGGCTGTTTTATTGGGACCATTTGGTAACCTTTGCGGATTTCTCCAACTTTTCTCAATACTCTTGATACCTTTCCAAGTTGGAATGTTTTACGTACAGTAATACCTTTACTAGCTAATACAAAACATATAAATCTTGATGGGTTAGCATATAGTTTATCATAAACTGTAGATATTTCGTGATAAAACACTCCAATTCCTTTTGTAGCTTCTATCTTTTCCATATCTTCCTTGCTAACCATAATCTTTATAGTTCTTTCAGCTTTTTCGAGACTATTTGATCTATATATATAACATTTTCCTGTTACCGCGTCTCTAACAGTAGTATACTTATTGTGTGTACTTGCTATTACAACCATTAAACCACCTACCATTGTTCCACTTGGTAAGATTCGGCGTACTATATCATGCGGTTGGAATTTCATCTTTTTACAAATTTAATTTTATAACGCACTATTGATGTAATTACACCATTTCTTAACCTTATACCAATGTTTGGCGCAATAGAGAATTGCTTGCATGTGTTGATATAGTCTACAACACCCTTAGAGATTGGAATAACCTCTGAGAATTTTGCTGATTTATCAACATATACAGCTAGATACTTAACGGTTTTACCGTTAGAACTAGGTTGTTGTACTATTTGCTTAATACATTCAACCTTACAAACCATTGTGTCGATTACAGCTTTTTGCTGCGCATGGCACTTCGATGTCATCAATAACAATATTATTATGATGACTAAAGCTATTAATGGGCCAGGACTGTGTTTGTCTGGCTTCTCATATAATTTTACACCCATATTACATACCGCTAGTGATTCTACAAGTACACCCATTAATAGTTTCAAGAATATCTTTAAGACTGTTAATGGAATTAAAATCAGTAGACTGGTCCAATAGTACGTCACTCCTACCATCAGCAACTGTATCTACAATAGCTTTTGCATTTTTTAAAGGAATATTTAAATGCTCTGCTAATGATTTTGTAGTACTTAATTTATTACTATCTTTTACTTTATCTAAGTATAAATAATAGATTGTTTGTACTGGTACGCCGTTAGCCTCTTTTTTGGCTACTGCTTCTTCCGTCTCCATAGATGATACTAATGCTAACAATAAGTTAACATTAGATCTCATCTCTTTTGTGCCAGAACACTCTGATTGGATCTTAATTCTCCCATCATTCTGGACAGTAACATTCAACATACTTAATGAATTGTTATGAATTTAACACTTGTCTTGCCGGCTCCTGGAACATTCGAATGTTTGTTATTAATATAACTATTCAAAGTATTCTCAAGAGATTTGGCGTTGACTTTACTTAACCCTGAAGAGAGGATCATTGTAGATCCTCCCTCCTTAGCAACAACCTTGTAGTTAAGATATTCAGCATCAGGTTTCCCCTTTGCTGATTGTGGCTTAACCGCCTGGTTATGCGTTTTCGTGCCCTTCTTCTGACTCATCACCTATAATGAATGGTTTACAATCCAGACCAATAGCTTTAATTACATTAGGCTCACTGAGTCTGTCTTCTGCGACCTCGCTAATTCCTCTAGCGATAAATGCAAGATGATTCAAAGCATTGATGCTGTTGAATTTGCCATCAACTTCAACTGTTACCTTGATGGTCTGCTCCTCTGTCACGGCGTCCAGTTCAACGTCAATAGATGTCAAGATTGGAATGTGTTTCTTGAACTTGGTCTCCACATAACTAGGAGAGTCCAAATCAACATGATCTGGAGACAATGTACGAGACACTGTTACGATTGTTCTGTTACCGTCAGCGCAAACTGCTGACCCAAGTTTTGGGTAATTATTACCCAGCAATTTCTCTAAAATGTTCATAATTTTGATAATTTAAAACATTATTTACTTGTATAGGACTACTTCTCACCTATACTTGAGCTTTGTGTTCCATCTGTAATTCGGTTTCCCTTTGGAGGCTTTGGACTCCCTACGGCTACATTAAACACTTAGGGTTGATGCAACTCAACCCTTATGCTTTACTATTAAAACAAATTTGCAATTTCCTGGTAGAAAATGACAAAACGTATCACAGCCTTTGTTAACTGTTATTCGTTTACGAAAATAACATCCTTCACAGCAACGTGCCCATAATGGCTTTTTCGTTACTCTAAACAATTTGTTATCTATCGTAAGCAATTGACCTGGTTTAAACATTTTATGAGTACCAGATGTCTTCTGTATGCTCTTTTTTGTCGAATTCATTCATAATATTTATTTTACTAGTTTAAAATAACAATTAATAGGTACGTGTCCCAAACAAGCAAAATACCTACATTTGTTAGGCCACTGTTTGTAATTTACACAATGTTTACATGTTGGCGGTTCGCTTGCTTTGGTTATTCTGTACACATGTCTGCCAATCGTTACTAATTGACCTGGCTTATAAAATTTCCGTCGCTCATGAATCCAAGACATATTACTTTGCAATTAGTTCATCTACCTTAGATTTTGCGTCCAAATAATCAGCACCATAATCCGTAGCTAGATCTGTGTCCATCAAGTCAAGATTACGTGTACCATCGAGAGAATCCAAAAGCGTCTCAGTACATTTGTAATACTGTTCGTACGCTTTTACTTTTTCCTCTGTCTTATTGCTCTTGCTTTTTATGGCATTTACACCAAGGCAGGCACCAATCATTGCGCCAATAACTGCTCCTGTTAAGAACAGATTTAATTGGTCCATAAAAGAATGTTTTTTATCTTCCATAATATATATAAGTTTGATTAATAATCAACAGAAATGGTATATCTATTCTCACGAACCAATATACCTTGAATAAAACCATAAACATGATGATAGAGCTGAGTGACTACTGGACTCGAACCGTCACTGTTATTTTAACAGTCAAGTACAATTCTTACTTGTACATAGTGTACCCTCTTGCTTCGACAAGCGTACAATAGCCACTATCCGTCTTTCCGGATTGTCATAGAGATTAGGTCTACATTTGACAGTTTGCACCTTTTGCAAATAGGCTGTAGTTACCATATCTCAGTTTTACATGTAAACCCATTTAAAGGTGATTTGTTTTACGGCTTCTTTGAATTAGGTTGCCGCTTGCCCTTACACTCTGTATTCAACTATCCTAAGCTACCGCTTTGCAAGTACGATAGTAGGAATCGCATTTACTGGCTTGTGACAGTCATTGGCTACATTACTGCCTACGATTTATCTCGTTAGCGTAGGCGCTCCGCCTTTTTGTTTTATATACCGCGTTGTAGGTAATGCGGTTGAACACAACCATTTTCACAAACCGTTGTGTTCTACCAATGAATTGCTTGTTGGTAATGAAAGTCAGACTATGCATGATGCAACGCATAGTTTCGTCTAGGTCTCATCAGTGACGATTTTATTGGAGTAATACGTAGTATTACGTAATGCTCACTACACTCCCTAGCTGTGTTTTGTTTTGTCTTGCATTAAAAAATATATCACTATCTTCACAGACCATGATATATGTAATGAAACAATCTACTGCCACGCTTGGCAATACAACCTTTAATAATGAGCATATTGTGTAGTTATTTTGCATGAAGATTTTTAATCTTTTCGATATATTTCTCGCTGTATTTCTTTTGGGACATTTAATCCCATTTTAATAGCAAGATCGTTGAGAATTCTCATGTCTCTATTTCTTATAGTATTAATAACCCCTGTGTGAATCTCATTATTTGTTACCATTTGATTAGATTCTTTGTTTTTCTTTTTAAAGAAGTTTTTGATAAACATAATACTAATTGATTATGAATTAAATTGTCTTACTTTGTCAACCTTGCATTACAATATGTATCTTATCATAACCACCTTCATTGAGTTTATCAAATTTATTTCTTTTTAAGAAATCTTTTGTTACCTCGAACATACCAGTATTACTAGATTTGATACATACATCTGTGCCTTTGTCAGAGTTTCTTGTTGTCATTGGTGAATTGCACACCATGGCTGCAAGTTTTACACAATGAGCTACTTCTTCTTCGCTCAAACATACGTTTAAAACTACTTGTTTAATTGTTTTCATATTGATTATGTTTTAATTATTTATCTGTTCTATCTGAAATCTCACCTGTTTATCTTTCCATCTCCCTTTCGCTGGCAGGCCTCAAGCAAGTTTTAAGCTGATGTCTGAGCGAAGCGAGTTACATTTGTCAAGCAAGCAAGGTAGCGCCACGAGGACGCTACGATGCAAGTTTTGACTAGAAGGTTGCTGGAGGCACTGCTCCTGGAGCTGCTGCGCCTGGTTGAGCCTGTGGAGCAGGTTGCTGCGTTGCTGGCTGCTGAGTTGCAGGTTGCTGCGTTGCCGCTGCCAATGGGTCTGGAGCTTGCTGCGAACTTGGCTGAGGAGCTGCATTGCCTGCAGCTGTAGCTGCCTGATTTGATACAGGTCTGAAGAACTGACGTTCAATAGAGCGCACTCTTGAAACAGGATCCCAGTTTTTGGCATAGTTTGGCGTACCGTCAACTTTTGGCTGTTCATTAATGAGGATACAGAACACAAGAACAGAGTCCATTGTAATAGGCTCATTTGTATTCTTGTCCAGTCGAGGACTACCATTGCTGTCCAACAAATAACTCATACCATGCTCAAGCTTCTGGCGTACAAAGATGCCATTCAAGAAGCGATAGCGTTCTGGTATTTGTTCTTCATTGGATGCTTGTGCTGTGCCTCCATGAGCTGCGTCCAAGTATGGGCGAATAGCCATGATGAGACCATCAACACCAAACATAACAATGTTGGTATTCTCCTCAAAAACACAATCCTGGTTCTCGAGAGTTCCAGCTACATAGAAATTACCTTCAGTTTGTCCTGGCTGAGGCTTAGCCTGCAGCACTGACATGTTAAATAAACGATACTTTGACATAATTATATATAATTAATGGTGAATAATCATTTATGAAGATAATAGCTATAAAGCTATATATTAAGGAAGAGGTATAACTACAAACAGCATCAAATGTACAAATACATAGGTGTGGAGATTGTCTCATGCATCAACATATCTACATCTTTCTCTTCTTCCTCTGCTATTAATTTAGAGGTGTTCTTTATGTTCCCGCAAGCAAAGAATAGGCAAGAGGGGCAAGGCATGAAGCCTTACTCCTCAAGCTGATACAAACTGTCAACCTTATGAGCCAAATCAAGATACTTGACCATTGCATCGCTGCCATCAGTGTCAAACAACTCATTCTCACCCATAACATGGTCTGCTGCGTCAAGTGCAGCACGCTGTGCATTAACTAGTTCGGTCTTAGCGTTGTAATCATTGTGTAACAATTTATACTGGCTAAGTATAAAGTTCTTCCCATTCTCTTGACCAGTGCAATAACCTGCAACAAAACCACAAACTAAAACGACTACAGATAAGATAATCTTACGAAATGTTTTCATAACTGTAAATATTTATTGATTAAACATAAGCTAAAGAATAAGAGAGCTATGCCTTAAAAAGGCATAACCCTCTCTACGAGCTGCTGATTATAGAAGTGCTTGTCATATACGCCGAATGATACATTGCATACATAATGCTCACACATAGCGTCTGAGAACACAAGTTCAAGATAATCAGCACGTGGAATGGTACCACGTACACGATCAATTGCATTGATTACATCAACAATTGAGTCATCAACCATATCGTGTTGAATAGCGAATAGCATGATAGCTACTAAACAGAATTTATCCATATTGATTATGTTTATTGTTACTAATAGAATAGAACTGTTCTTTATGTTCCCGCGATTAGAATGGCAATCTATCAGTGATGTCATTTAAGATGCCGGGGGTAGTCAGATCCCAAACGCGAGCCGGGGGAGGCAAATTATACTGTTTCGCGTCTCTGCACTTATACTACACATTTAAATTACAAAAAATATTTTTTCTTACGTCCAAACAACAAAAAAGCCGAGGCGCTAACCCCCGGCTTCATTTCTTCATTAATTCGTTATATTTCTTTTTATAAAACTTTAAGTCTCTCATTACCTTTGTTTGGTCATAAGCAAAAAATCCTAAAATGAGCCCACCACCAAACGACATTGCGCATAAGAATGATATTATAAATACAGTTAGTACGCTTTCCATATTAATGTATAGTTAAATCTGGCTCTATGCTTACTCTTGGCCTATTATCAGGCCATGGTTCTTTTACATTTTGGTCATCATATTCTTTATCTGCCACCACAGGACCGTGGTCTTCGATTTCTTTTACAAGTATTTGCCTACCTCCTTCATGACCTTTAGCAACATACCCGGGTCCAAGCTAATCCTGTACCATCTCAGTTACCGTTTTCTATTTATTTAAGGTAGTAGACCTATCTTGTTCTGCGAGTCTTATAAACTCAGATGCTTCCATCATTTTGTATACTCCATTTTGTTTATAGAGTATAGCATCTACCCATTTTCCAGAAGCTAATTGAAATTGACCTGTACCGATATATGTTACTTTTACATCACTATTTCTATTTAATACAAATCGATCATTCTCCATACGCTTTATTTTCCTTATTAGCAATCTTTAATCTAATTGACAATAGCTTCTTACTAATGTTTTTATCATCCTTAACAAGCTTCTTTGCCACAGTTATGTATTTAACGACCTTTACGACAGGGATTGCAAGCTTTATTCCGATAAGTGAAATAGCAGCCCATAAAGGTAGGATTGCAAAACATACGTACAGCAATATTACCCCAAATGCCAAGTTCAGCATACTTACTGTAACGCTTTTAGCATTCATGGCCTTTATTACCTTATCAAATATCTCTTTCTCCTCTTCGTTTAAATCTTTTTTAATATCAGATATATCTACTAACATATTTTAATCTCCTATTTTTAAATCTGTATCCCCGAATACTTCTATAAATTTGTAGAACTCTCCTTTTTTATCAAGCTGCAGTGCTAATTGTAGTATTTGTCTCGTTGGTATTGCCTCCTCTCCCTGATTCTCCAGTTCCTTCAGTAGTATCTGGTATGCATCCCTCTGCGCTGGATCCATTTTCTCTTGTCTCTTCATCTTCTAGGTCATTTAAAGCGTCTACGATCTCAGCTTTGGTGGTCTTTGTTTCAGACTGCTCAGTAAGCTTTTGTATAAGTTCGTCCTTATGAGAATTACCTTCTTTCTCGTACATATGCATGAGGATTGCTGTTGTGCTTGCAAACTCTCTAGAGTTTTTGTCAAGTGTATCTATAAGTTCCTCAAGTTCTTCAATTGAATAATTTCCTGGCTTGTGCAAGAAGTTACCGTCTTTATCGTATAAATTGCTGTATTTACTAATCTTTCCCATTATCTTCTATTCCTTTAAGTATTATCCAACACATAGTAGTCGCTATTATTGGAAGTATTAAAAACACGAATATTATATCAAATGCACTCATCGTTATCTGGCTCGTAAAATCCTAACATCCTGCCGCGCTTTTCTGCTCTTTGTATTATTTCTGCGGCTTTTAAATATTCTTTATCTCTTGCCATTTCTCTCAGCGTGGGCTATGTATTTTGTGCACTCTTCCTCTATAATTTCACCATCGTCATTATGTATTAAATGAGTATACTTTGCTTTTGATCTATTGAATTTAAACATTCTAAATGCTTTATCTCGTTCCTATTTATCGTCGTATCTATGGATGTATTTCATCATTTGTGTAGCATTTACAGATCCTGCAACACCTAGGTTACATAGGTTTTTAACGAAGCTCTAAGCCCCATCTTCACCAAACTTATGCTTTAGCATACTGTACTCTTTAAGACTTTTCTAGAACCACTAATTCTCTACATCATATGTAGGCTCCTAATCTACTAGGTAGGCTATATTTATAGGAAAACCATGCACGAAGAAGTACTTACATTGCTCTGTACAAGGCTTATCCTAGTATTGTAGAGATAAGAAGTCGGCATAATAGAGTACAGCACTCATTTCTACCTAATTCATGCTTTCTTAACTGTTTTAAATACGCATTCAGAGATATAGCCTACTAGATAAGCATACGCTTCCTCTGTATCTTCAGAAAGCTTTATACGACATTCCGAAAGTATGTCATGAGCTGCATGTGTTGCTTCGTGAGCTGACGTATTAACAAGATCAATGTCGTCTCTAAATGAGTTGACTATAATTACAAAACAGTACTTGTTGTTTTCTATATCTGTAACATTAGAGCATGTAATAGCAGCTCTATCGTCGTAATCAGAATTATAGAACTCTTTATCCTTTTCACTCCAAGTGAACCGCTTATTTAAAGTATCTTTATCTGGGTTAACAACAACAAATACATCATAGCTGTATACTGTATTATATTTGTCTATTATACACTTCTTCTTATCCATATTATCATTATTAGTCTTACAATTATTATTAAGCTTATATATAGCTCTACTATAGTTGTATAGTCTTACATACTGTAATAGCTGTGCTACTAAAGTAGATCTCCTAAAGAGAATATATAAGAGAAAGGGTTCTTAGTCTGACTAACCCCTACTATCCCCCTAACGTAAAAAAGCCTAAAAAGTTGCATATTTGCAAGAAAAATGCTATTTTTACAAAATTTATATGCCATTTGCAACCTTTTTGAAAATTATTTCGTTATGGCAGCGTAAAACAATAAAAGCAATTGGATATGACAAAGATTTTAAAGGTTGTTAAGCCATTCTTCGTAATGGAAGAAGGCGACACATTTGAGTACAACGAGGAAACTAATCAGTACGAAAGTGTGTATAACGAAGAGCATAATAGCTCAAACGAAGACAATTCAACGGTTGTTTCTTCTTATAATTCAGTTTATAGAATCTCAAAGGAATATGCCAAAATGCTTCTCGATAATGGTTATGTTGAGGAAGTTGACGAAAAGAAGAGATTCGTAAACATCTTCGACGAGATCGACAATAAGCTCTCAGAATACAACAATGAGCTTTATGCTCTCAAGACAAAGGCTGATGAGAATACCCCTCAGTGTTTGATTGTTGAGAAGGAGACAGTATTGAGAAACATGATTAAGTTACTTGAATACCTTAAAGGATTGAAGAAGTAATATGGAAGATAAGATGATAGATCAGACCCAGTTGGCAGAAGACTTGAGCTCAAAAATAAAGTATGAGTTCAGACAGATGTTCTTGGTAAAGCCGCTTGAGCCTGTTAAAGTTAAGAAGAAGATCTCCGAACCCGTGGCTAAGGATACTAAGCCTAAGAAGGATAAGGATGGGATCGAGGCAGTTGATTATGATGAAGTAAAGACAGAGATAAAGGAAGTTGATTCAGATTTCTCTAGAGCTGTTGTACTTAAGTTGCCATATGAGTATACACACCCATATAGCGATGATAAGATACAGCAGATGCCTATCAAGGCTGGAGATATCGTTATATATAGATCATCTAGAGGTGCTATGTATTTCGATTTACTTAAAGACTCCCAACTTGTATCGCTTTACGATATTGTAGCAACCGAAACAGTAGAGAAGTAATGAATATAGATAAAGTTTGTAGATAGATCGGACGGCAATTAAATGAAGACCCAGAATTAGTAAAGCAAATAGTAATGCATTAGTTCTAGTTTGTAGTTGATGTTATGAAAGATCAAGATGATACTAGAGACGTATTAATAAACAAACTATTTAGATTCAAACTTAAGAATAGATTTAAAGATAACAAGAATAAACCATTAAGCCCATATGAAAAAGATAGTAAACATTGAGCGCAGACCTATTATTGTTGATACAGAAACATCTGAGGTAAAAACAATTAATAGATCTTGTAGAGGAATTGATGATATATATATTGTTCCAGAAGATGCTCGTATTGAGTGGACATCAAGATTTCCTACAGATAATGTTGTAAGAACAGATGTGAAGAAAGATGATATTATTGTAGTATTCTATGATAAAGATCTTGGAACTGACTTTGTTATCATAAAGTCAGAAGATTGGTTAAAAGCCCTTAATAATGCTGCAAGAATTGAGCAAGAAAGAAAAGAAAAGTGGGCTTTAGAGAAAAAGGAGTCCGTAAACTCATGTGAATCTTGTGGAGACACTTGTTGTGAATCACTTTAATATTTTAATTATGAAGAAAGCTACTAAAAAGACAGCTAAGGTAAAGAAACCTAAGTATACAATCTCTATGCTGGATGTTGCTAACGCAGACGATGTTACAGCATATTTCATTGGTCAGAAGATTTCAGCAGGTATGAGAGTGACTGATTGTGACTACGATACAGTTATATCAATACTTACAGATGCTTTGCTCGATGAGATTCTTCCAGAGAACGGTTACGCTATAGTAAAGGATGACTGCGTATACTTAAGATGTAAGGCCAGCAGGGTGGAAGAGAAAGTTAAGAAGCCTTGGTACAAACGCTTATGGAATTGGATTACTCGTACTAAGTAATCACCTTTAGAGTCTATTAGTCAAACGGTAAAGACGACCCGATATAAAGGGAATAGTTAGCAGGTTCGACTCCTGCATAGACTCCATTCATTTTTTATTTTCATACAAGAGTCAAAGAAAACGGGCGAATACAATCGCTGAGAGGTTACGTCGTTTCTCAAATCTCTATAAACTGGGACATCCGGGTGAAAGAAAAGCTTTCTGCCCTAGCAGCGCTCGGAGCCGCAGGATCCAAATGGCGCTAATACTGGTTCTACGTAACTCCAGCTAAAGGTTACGCATTTATCGCGAAGTGGAGCAGTTGGTAGCTCGCAAGGCTCATTAAAAATGATTAAATATGGATTGCAAATAGAATGGAAGTATAACAGAATTACTTGTTATTGCCGAATTAATGAAATACGGAATAGTTAGTATTCCCTACGGGAACAATGCTAGATATGATTGTATATTCGACTTTAAGAACAAACGATATAGGATACAAATAAAAACAGCACACATGATAGATGCGAAACGGTTTGCAATTCCGTTTAAAAATAAGCGATTGAGTGCTAATGGATCTGTATCAAAAACTTATACAAAAGATCAAGTTGATTTTATAGCAACAATTGTAAACGGCGTTGTATGCATGGTTCCTGTAACTGGTGATGTCGTAAACAGTATGACATTTAGACTAGATTATCCAAGTAATTGTTATTATAACATAAACTTGGCAAGTGATTATAAACTCGATTCTATTTTAAATAAGATTAACATCGCGGAATAGACTGGAGGTGGTTCCAGCACAGTCTCATAAGCTGTTCTACGTAGGTTCGAATCCTACTTCCGCATCTTAATCCATAACCTTGAGGTCACTCGTTCGAATCGAGTCTTCGCAACAACAGAATGGGAGTGTTGTAGTATGGGTAGCTTTCTAAGTTTAAAGACTTAGAGGAAGTGGTTCGAGTCCACTACATTCTCATATATTGCCCTATGGTGTAATGGCTAGCACAGAAGTCTCTAAAACTTTTAGTCTGGGTTCGAATCCTAGTGGGGCGACAATAATAAAATAATATTTGAATACTATGGAGTTGAAATTTAAGAGACTTGAGGATAACGCTATCCTCCCTATTCGTAGCACAAAATGTGCTGCAGGAATTGATTTGACTTGTACTAAGATTGAAACAGCTCTTAACGAGGCAAATCAGCTGATGTTGGTTTACCATACAGGATTGGCAGTTGAAATTCCTGCCGGATATGTTGGTTTACTTATACCACGCTCTAGTATTTGGAAAAAGTCATTATGGCTTACTGATAATGTCGGTGTCATCGACAGTGATTATAGAGGCGAGATTGTAGCGTTTATGAAGGCTACAACTGATACAGTTCCTGCTGTTTATAAGCAGGGTGAGCGCTTCTGTCAGTTAGTCATCGTTCCTATACCAGAGTATACAATTACAGAAGTTTCCGAGCTTTCGTCAACAGATAGAGGTGATGGCGGATTTGGTTCTACTGGAACAGGAACTGAAAACGAATCTAGCGCAGCTGCGGGAACTCAGTCACAGCTTAAGGAACAGGTTGAGTCCGTACCAGAGCAAGCGGCGGCACAGGAAGGTGCTGAGGTAAGCGAAGGATAGGCCTAATTCGCTTACGTAGAGGGGATTACCGAAAGGTAGTTCCCTTTTACTGTTTAAACACATTAATGCATTAATTATGATTTAGGAAAAAGATTTTATTAATAAAGCGTCAATTAAAACAGCGCAGGTTAGAATGTCTGATGGATAGATAAGTACACCAGAGATTCTCGTCACAGAAAAAGGTGATTTTACAGGCGGTAATATTCTTGATGCTAACTCTGTAGCTGAGCTTATAAATAGCTCTTCAGCATCTGGGGATTACGTATAGTATAGTGCGAAATCAACCGAGGACTACACTATTCCGCTCCAGTTTATAGTAGCAAATAATATAAACCAAGGTACTACCAAAATATCTTCAGCTGGAATACATCACTCTGATCAAGGTGACTTAGATTTCTGTAAAGGTACATTAGTGTTTGAATAGAACAACAAGACATTTGGTATGGCGTTCGACAATTAGGAGGACAAGTACGATTACGCCATATCCGCTAACGACTCTGACGACCGCTTTCATTTTAATAAAGATATTGCTATACCTGGTTGTATCTCTCTAAGAGCTGCGCTTTAGAGCAAATAGGACAAAGGTAATTATTTGGAGTTTGATAGCATCGAAAACGATGGTTTCGGGCGTATTGTATACAATGCCTCATATGACAAAGTGGTAACCTTTGGTACAAAGGATACAAAAAATATATCGTTGGACGCATAGGGTATTACTGTAAATGACCTCAATAACGATTATGTTTATATTGGAGAAAGCAAGGTAATAGCATGCAATGGGATTACTAATGAAGAAGCGTATGTGTATCCTGATAGATTGGTTGTGTAGGACGTAAACAACGACAGGCGTCTTACGATTGGCAAGTATGGAATTACGACATCAAACCTTACTAACGATGTTGATGAAAATGCGGAAAATCTGGCATTTACCGCAGATGGTAGTATGAAAGACTTATCCAAATATGTCACAATAGAGTAGTTTGATAAAAAGATGTCTGTAATAGATGGTGACTCAAATACAGAAGGATCATTTAGAAAAGCTATTGCAGATGTAGTTGCTGCTGCCGAAGTTAATCTTAAAAAAGATATTGCAAAGAAGTAGGATAAAATTACAGCGAATACTATTGATATTACAGGTATAGAAACAGCTGATATTTCAAAGCTAAGAACTATTGTCTCCAATCTTCTTGATGCACTTGGTAAAAGTGGCTTAATTAAGCAGAATGTAGGACTTTAATAAAGCTAGGTCTTAATGAAAGCATGACGGGGTTCGCTACCCCGCCTAGCACAACGGATTCTATCATGTATTATGATAGAACCTTATCACTCCTAGGTGGAATATACTAGGACTCGCGTAGTAATACGGCACAGTGACGAAGATAACCAGAATTCTAAATACGTTGCAAATCTTTAGAAGAATAAAGATGGCAGCTATTCAGCTAGTGTTGGAGTTGTAAAGGAAGATGGGTACAATGACTATGTTAGTAAACATGGCTTACACTTTACAAAAGCTTTACAGGAATACGCTAGTAAATAGATGGTTAATTCAAATAATTAGGAACATACATGGACTTCTGAGTAGGTTCAAAATGTATGCAATGTACTTAATCTTGAAATTCCAGATACTTCTACAATAGAAGACGTAACTTATACAGCAAACATGGCTTATGCTGATTTTTATCCAGAATTGCTTAATGAACACCAGTGCGTAAAATATGCAGTAGCTGTAGCTAATGATAAAGATGGCTATACAGGAATTCAGTTTTGCAGATGGATGGCAGATGTTGCAGGAAAGAAGGAACATATAGATTGGAATAAATTCAAATAATCTTTAACTGTGGCGTTTTAGACGTGGTCTTCGATGACACCACAGTACTATATTGTTAACAATTTAAACGAATTAATATGATTAATTTTTGCGTAGAACCAAAAAAGCCTTGTTGCAAAAATCCAGTTAAAGAATTAGATTTTGAAATAGGCAAGTGTTATTCGTCAATATATTCTAGATTACTTAATCATACAAACGATTCAACCTTACATGTATCTTAGGAAGAAAGAGATGAATGGAATGGAAAGGCTAGCAATTCTGCTTTACTAGATCTTTAGAATCAGTTAAATGAAGTAGCTGGAGATGGAGATAACTCTATAAAGAAAGAGATATTGATAGAAGTGTCTAGGCAGATAGCAAGTGCTATTACTGATTTAAATATTGAAGATTATGCTAAAAAGAAATATGTTGATGACGCTATCAGTAGTATTAACTTTGATTAGTATATTACAAATACAAAAGCTGATTCTACGTATTTAAAAAAGGATGATTATACAAAATTTGACCAAACAAGCTATTATACTAAAGCTGAGGTATAGAAGATAATTGAAGACTCTACCATAGGGAAAGATTATCCTATATAGAGCTTTACATTGGAACAAAATAATCTTATTCTTACATAGAAGAATGGTGGTTAGTTTAGAGTTGCTTTACCCGAAAATGAACTAGGTGGAGTAAATGCTGATTAGGTATAGGAACAGCTTTCTAATTATAGAAGAAGCTGTATTGTTAGAAGAGATTCATTGGAATCAAACTTAGACAGCATGTGTAGCGTAAGCATTAATGCCGGAACTAACGGCAGTCTTGGAGGAGATAGTATTACGATCACTTTGCCAGATAGCGAATTGGGAAGAGATATAATTATAGTAAATTCAAAATGGAACTCTTTAACAGTTAAAGTTCCAGATGGATACACTTTATATAAATATGGAACTAGTGTTAGCGAAGTTTAGATGTCTAAATACACAATGGCACACGCAATTTAGATAGGTAGTAAAGCATGGATTATAGGAATGATGGCATAATTAGATATGAAAACAATTAGATAGAACATACTTCCTCCAAAAGGATTTCTAGCAATTAATTTATTTGGCTATCTATTCTGCAAACCAAATGCTAAGATATCCAATATTACAATTAATCATGAACAAATACATACAGAATAGATGAAAGAAATGCTGTACATACCATTCTATTTGTGGTATGTAGTAGAATGGCTAATTAAGCTATTCTGTAAAGGAAATGCATACAGAAATCTTTCTTTTGAGAGAGAAGCTTACGATAACTAGAATAATCTAGATTATATAAAAAATAGAAAGCATTATAGTTGGCTTAAAAGACTATTTAAATAATGTTTGACATCATACAGAATAAAATACAATTAAGCACAGAAGATTTAGCTATACCACCATTTAAAGACTTCTATAATAATGCTAAAGACAAACAAGATGCATTGAAGAAGATCGAATTCATAGTGTGGAGATATAAATGGAATAGCCCATATGAGGCGTATCCAGAGAAAGAACGCACATGGAGAGTAGCTAAAGATGTACTTAATGATGAGAATTATAAACCTAATGACGTTGTAAAAGAATTAGCAAAAAGGTTCTAGGAGTTTCAAGAGACTCCTGCTACCCGCCTGCTTAAATCTTCTAAGAGTGCAGCAGAGGGCATTATGAACACGATGGATAGCTATGCCGAAGAAGAGCTTGATATAGATACAGCTAAGAAGCTTTCAGCTATATTGAAAGATGTTAGTGGTATCATTAAATCATTAGACATGGCTATGAAGTAGGCAAAGGCAGAACAAGCAGAAACCGGTAGAGTCAAGGGTGGTGGCGTTATTGGTATGTACGAATAATTATGATAGACTTTAATTAGAAGCTCCATGATACTGATAAGTTCAGATAGGCGGCTATCTTCTTTCAGCAACATGGATGTTATACCTTAGCTCCTAGAGGTACTACTGATTATAACAAATATTGGGAGCAAGAAACAGATAGATGTCTTAATGGTTATACAGCTCCAGATGGAGAAGGTATAACCGGATACAACTACTTCTATCTAAATTATAGTCCAATCATGCGACTTAAGGAAGAGGAGTACACTGATAGAGAGGGCAACCTCAGAAAGAGAAGACAGCGTATACTTGAGTTCCCTAGTTTTTGGGACTATGATTACTATTATTTTTGCGCTATAGAACAAGCAGAGCTAGAAGGTAAACATATGGCTGTACTTAAGTGCAGACAAAGAGGATACTCATTTAAAGGAGGATCAATGCTAGTTAGGAACTACATGCTTATACCAGGCTCTAAGAACTTTGCTATAGCGTCAGAGTAGAAATTCCTTATAGGTGATGGTTTGCTAACTAAAGCCTGGTAGATAATGGACTTCCTTGATAAACATACAGCGTGGGCTAAACAGAGACTTGTATCTACACGTATGGAGAGAACATCAGGTTATAAGATTACCGATGAATTCGGTAAACAGACTGAGCAAGGATACTTGTCAAGTATAACTGGCATAACCCTTAAGAACGACCCAGAGCGTGTGCGTGGTACTCGTGCTAAAATTGTACTATGGGAGGAGGGCGGTAAGTTCCCTAGCCTTCTTGACGCATGGCGTATAGAATAGCCTTCAGTAGAAACTGATGATGGTAAGGCGTTCGGATTAATGATAGCGTTTGGTACCGGTGGTACAGAAGGTGCTAGCTTTGAAGGACTGAAAGAGTTGTTCTACAAACCTAAATCTTACAATGTTCTCAGCTTTCCTAATATATGGGATGAAGGCAGAGAGAATACAGAATGCGCATTCTTTGTGCCAGCTTATTCAAACCTAGAATCATTCGATGATGATGGTAACTAGGTTTACATGGATAAGGATGGAAATAGCTACAAAGAGAAAGCTATAGAGAACCTTATAGATTAGAGAAACAAAGTAAAGGATGGTGGTGCTAGCTAGCAATCTATAGACCGTTTTATATCAGAGCGCCCTATAAAGCCAGCAGAGGCTGTATTGGAGCTCGGTAAGAATATATTCCCTAGAAAGTTATTGATGGACCAATTGACCAGAATAAGGACTAATAAGAAGCTTTAGAGTATGAAGCATATAGTTGATCTGGAATGGGATGGAAATGGTCAGGTAAAGGCTACAGAAAAGCCTAGTGGGGATATAACTAATTACCCTCTTAAGAAAGGCGATAAGCCACATGGATCTGTAGTTATATGGGAGTACCCTGTAAAGGACCCTCCGCATGGTTTATACATAGGAGGCTGTGACCCTTATGATCATGATGATAGCTTTACAAACTCTCTCGGTTCTACATTTATATTTAAACGTGTAAGAGCTGGCGAGGCATGGACGGATGTAATAGTAGCAGAGTATTCCGGAAGACCGGATACGGCAGAAGAGTATTATGAGAACGTACGCAAGTTACTTACGTTTTATAACGCTAGATTATTATTTGAGAATGAAAGAAAAGGAATCTACCCTTACTTTACGAATAAACACTGCGATTACCTCTTGGCTGATTAGCCAGATAAAATCATATCTGAAGTCTTTAAAGACAGCAAAGTGCAAAGAAGAAAAGGATGCCACATGACCAAACAGATTAGGGCGTATGGCGAAGGATTAATATTAGAGTGGCTGTTAGATGAATTTGAAGAAGGCCATCCTAATGTAGAAAGAGTATACAGCGAACCTCTAATAGAAGAGCTTATAGAGAATGATGGTGTACGAAATGTGGACCGTGTAATAGCTTTGTGTATGGTAATGATATACAGAGAGGAGCTCTATTAGTTGAAGGTGTCGTCTGCAAAAGAACAAAACAAATAGGTTGAACTCTTCGAGATGCCGTTATTTAGCAAACAATGGTTTGAAGAAGATAGCAGCACAAGTGAAGACGGTATGCCGATATTCACATTTTAATACATGGAAGATAACTTATACAATTCAGCTTTCCCCAGACAAAAACTTCCTCTTTCAAAGAAAGGAAAGAAGTGGCAGGAGGATTGCGTTAACTATATTATAGGTGAAGGTAACGTAACATCTGGAGGAAATAGTACATCATATTACGGAGAGCTGTAGACCTATTATAATTTATATAACAGCATCTTCGACGAGAAGGATTTTAAATCAATTACAAACCCATTTAAGGTCGAGGATGGTTTTCCTGCTACTCCTCATGACTTTAATATTATTAGACCTAAAGTAGACTTACTTATAGGTGAGGAGACAAAGAGACCCCTTAATTTCAGGGTCATCAGAACTTCATAGGAGGCTACATCTGAAATGCAGGAGAAAGAGAAGTAGATGATTCTGCAATATATATAGGCAGCTATCACAGCTAGAATGAGTCCAGAAGAGGCTCAGTAGTTCCAGGAATAGCTACAATCTGGAGAGGTTATGCCACCAGAGTAGATAGCTAAGTATATGGATAAGGATTATAAAGATATTGTAGAAAACACAGCGTATCATACGCTTATATATCTGAGAGAGAAACTTGATCTTGACAACGAGTTTATCAAAGGCTGGAAGGATGGATTGATCTCAGGTAGAGAAATTTATTATGTTGGCGTACTTAATGCAGAACCATATGTCGAAAGAGTTAATCCTATATACTTCTCTTACGACAAGAGTCCAGACTTAGAGTTTATTGAGGATGGCTCATGGTGCTGCAGAAAGATGCGTATGCCTATTACTGAAGTATACGATAGATACTATGATAAGCTTGAAGAGAAGGATCTTGATAAGCTTGAGGAAATGATTGGTTCTACACCTGGTAGAAACCTTGGAGATAGGAGCCCTGTTGATATGGGTATACAATTACGCATATACGATAACCCTATATTCGAAGGAGCTGGTAAGTCTCTTGTAAATGTATGGCATTGTTGCTGGAAGTCTTTCAAGAAGATCTTCTATGTAACTACTACAGACGATGCAGGGCAGCCTCAGATTAACATAGTTGATGAAACATATCAGCCTGTTGGTAACGAAATTAGTGTAGAGCCAGATTGGATTGTAGAGGTATGGGAAGGATATAGAGCCGGTAGTGACCTGTACTTCGGGGTACAGCCTATTGAATACCAGCACGTAAGTATCGATAACCCTAACAGCCAGAAGCTTCCTTATTGTGGTGCTATTTACAGTAATACAAATAGTAAGCCTAGATCATTGGTTAGCATACTTAAGCCATTGCAGTACATGTATATTGTATTGTGGTACAGACTTGAGTTAGCTATCGCTAGAGATAAGGGTAAGGTTGTTAATATGGATATTACATAGATTCCTAAGTCTATGAATATCAGTCCAGCTAAATGGATGCATTACTTGTCTAGTGTTGGCGTCAACTTCATTAACCCATATGAAGAAGGCTGGAATATTCCTGGAAGAGAAGGTGGTAAGCCTGCACAGTTCAATTAGATTACAGCATTAGATCTTACGATGTCTAACGTCATAGCTGAGTATATACAGCTTATGGACAAGATAGAGGAGCTTGCCGGAACGATCTCTGGTATTACACAGCAGCGCGAAGGAGCTGTGAGCTCATCAGAGATGGTTGGTAATGTAGAGAGATCTGTTGTACAGAGCTCACATATCACAGAGCCATTGTTCTGGGTTCACAACCAGTGTAAGCGAAGAGTACTTAATATGCTCCTTAATACAGCTAAGGGTGCTTGGGAAGAGACTGGTAAGCAGAAGCTACAGTACATCTTCGATAACGGAGAAAGAGCATTCTTAGACATTACACCTAAGTTCTACTATGAGGACATGGATGTATTCGTAAGTGATACATCTAAGGATCTTGAGAACATACAGAAACTTCAGCAGCTTATACAGCCAGCTATGCAGAATGGTGCTAGCTTACTTGAAGCAGCAGAGGTTCTTACAAACGATAACTTCAATATCATTAAGCAGAAGCTTAAGGATATGTAGACTAGACAGGAGCAGATGCAGCAACAGCAGCAGGAAGCAGAAGCTCAGCAGCAACAGCAGTTGTAGCAGATGCAGAATGAATCCAAGTAGCAGGAGCTCATGTTACAGGAGGCTCAGATGGATCTTCAGAGATATCAGATTGATCAAGATAATCAGACTAAAATAGCTGTAGCACAGATTAATGCTTATCGTGGAACAGAGAATATGGATCAAGACCAAAATGGTGTTCCGGACGTTGTGGAGATCGGGAAATAGGCTCTTGAACAGCAGAAGATTAATCAGGAGGCTTACAATAAGCGTTACGAAGCTAAACAGAAACGCGAGATAGAGGATCAGAAGATTCAACTCGAGAAGGATAAGATGAAGCACGAGACAGAGCTGTAGAAGGCTAAGGATGATGCTGCTTATGAACGCGAGAAACTTAAGGCTCGCACGGCCCTTAAGAACAAAGTTTCAGGCGAGAAGTAATGAAGTTCGACAATAAGACATTTCAGTAGAAGTATGAGGCGTGGAAGAATGGCGCCGATTACTGGAAGGATATTAGAGGAATCAACTTGGGTGGAAACACCCAGGCTGAGGAACCTAGTCCAGAAGAGTAGTAGTAGATGGATTAGAATGTATAGGCTATACTAAATGCTTATAATGAAGGTAAGGATGTTAATATAGCTGAAGACATTATTAAGCCAATGCCTTTTGATACTCCATTAAGCGAAGAGCATCCTATACTACATAAATATAAAGGCGGAAAAGATGATCCTATTAATACTTTTGTTGGCAGAATGGGCCCTCTTGTAGGACAATAGCTAAACAGATATGGTTACGGTGATGCGGCGTACTATAACGTAATGCGCCAGCTTGCATACGAGTCTAACTATGGTAGATCTAGAGTTGCTAGACAATAGCATAATTATGGAGGCGTAGGTTGGAACGGTAAGACATACACTACATACAAGAGCGATGCAGACTTTGTTAAAGACTACGTAAGACTTATGCATACAAGATACGGAGCTGCTCTTAGAGCTAAATCTACGTAGGATTATGCTAGAGCCCTTAAGCAGAAAGGATACTATGAAGATTCTCTTTAGAATTACTCAAGAAACCTCAATAGCATGAATAGCCTTATTAGGGCAGCTCGTAATCACAGGAATGCACATAAGGACGCCTATAACTATAATGTCAAGTTAGTTGATATCTTGTAGGATTATGAAGACACCAAGAACACCAGTCCTATAGTTATAAATTCACCTTCCACGAAATAGCCTAGTACAATTAGAGTTGATGTTCCTAATACGTTAACCGGTCCTACCAATGAAGAGGTTAAAGCTTAGCAGTAGAAGATGTTGAATGATCAGAGACAGAAAATGTATGAATCTGTCACATCTACAAATCTTCCGAATATACTAAACTTACTTCCATCTAATAACTTTGGCAAAGACTCATACGGGCAGAAGTTCTGGTGGAGAAGAGGTAATAATCTTAAACTCAACTAATTATGACACAGATGGAAAGTCCAAAGCGAAAGATGCAGAAGAAGAATGACTATCAGCGTCATAAGCTCTTTCGTAAGATTAAGCGTAGAAGAAAAGCATAGGCTGAAGCAGAATAGCATATAGCTGAGAAATAGCTTAGAAAGAAACTTAAGCTCCCTAAGTTTGGAGACGGTAAAGGTATAAAA